>Ga0268284_1000957_pt1 | contig 16502 bp, 10 predicted proteins | sample saktaG_14_FD_190137 | JGI IMG/M metagenome (GOLD analysis project Ga0268284, IMG submission 190137) | Saline water microbial communities from Sakinaw Lake, British Columbia, Canada - sak_2013_06_06_40m | ecosystem: Environmental > Aquatic > Non-marine Saline and Alkaline > Saline ...
GGTGGATGTGAAGTTTATATGGAACAAAATGATGGCCCTCGGATCTATCAGGCAATTATGGAAGCAGGCAAAGAATTTGGAATTAAACCCATTGGATTAGCAGCAAGAGACACTCTCAGATTAGAAATGGGATTCTGTTTATATGGAAATGATATCGATGATACCACCTCACCCATAGAAGCAGGCTTAGGTTGGATCACAAAGTTTGTCGATGGAAATAACTTTATCGACAGAGCTGTTTTAGAAAAACAAAAAGCTGAAGGTGTAAGCAAAAAATTGACGGCTTTTGAAATGATTGATAAAGGTATCCCACGTCAGCATTACGAAATTTGCGATGCAAATGGAGATGTGATTGGAGAAGTAACCTCAGGAACTATGAGCCCAATGCTAAAAGTTGGCATAGGAATGGGTTATATCAAGACTGGTTTTAACAAAATGGATATGGAAGTTTATATTAAGGTTAGAGATAAATTATTAAAAGCCAAGGTTGTTAAATTGCCATTCTATAAAGGATAATTATTTACCTCAGAATAAGAAAATGAAATTAAAACTAGTTACAACCACATTTATATTCCTGTTGTCCTCTGTAATAATTAACGCTCAGGATATGAGAAATCAATTTTTCGTAAGTGAAGGAATCAAGCAACTTGAATTAGGGAATTTGGAAAAAGCTGACACCTTATTTAATGCGGCTTTAGAAGTTTATCCGAATGTGGATGCCTATTTTAATAAAGCACTTACCCGATTGAATTTAAACGACCAATGCGGTTTTTGCGAATGCATGTATATGGCTTCATTTTATGAAGATATGGAAGCCGATTCTTTATACAAAAGGTATTGTATTTCTGAAGCAAAAATGTTAGAGAGTAAATATGATTCCTTGGTGCCATTTCTGATAAATAAGCAATATGAAATTATCCAAAAGGATAAGTGTGGAACGCGTGAAAAAATTGATTTCTATAATCAAAATGACTCTTTACTTTCTAGTTTACAGATCATAAATGGCCAGTTATTTTATTCTCAATTATCGTACCCAGCTCGGTATCCCGGTGGTCAGCCAATGCTGGATAAATTTATTGAAAAAAATATGATTTATCCAAAACAAGCAGAAGCGGAAAAGATACAGGGTAAAGTATATGCTTCTTTTGTGGTAGACGAAAATGGTAGAGTGAAGGATGCCAGAATTGTTAATGGTGTAAATCCATTATTGGATGAAGAAGCCTTAAGGGTGATCAGCCTTATTCCAAAATGGTATCCGGCAACTAATAAAGGGAAACCGGTTCGGGATATTATTACTTTAAATATCAACTTCAGTTTTTAATTAGCATAAGTATTTGCCCGATACTCTTAAATGATACCTATTGCTTTATTCATTTTATTTATGAAGCGTTAGGTATCATCTATTTTATTGGGTTTATTTCTTTAATTTTGTCTGCAGTCGTTAAAGAATTAATAAAATAATGGTCTTACAAAAATTTCAACACTTAGTTTCATATTAAAATCTAAAATCATATTTGAAATCAACAATGTATAAGTTTCCTGTCTTACTAGTGAGTTTCTTTCTTTGCATAAATCTAAATGCACAGCAAAATTATCCGACTAACTATTTTGGTTCTCCTGTGGAATTTCGAATTTTATTGTCAGGAACTTTTGGCGAATTGCGCTCAAATCATTTTCATTCCGGCATCGACATCAAAACCCAGGGAGTAGAAGGACAGAATGTACATGCAGTTGCTGATGGCTATATTTCCAGAATAAGCGTATCAGGAACCGGATTTGGTAAAGCACTTTATGTAAGTCATCCCAATGGATATACTTCTGTTTACGGTCATCTTAGCGCATTTTCCGACAGTATTGGTATTTATGTGAAATCTCAACAATATCAAAAAGAGCAATTCACAGTAACCCTTTATCCACCAAAGGATATGTTTGTTGTTAAAAAAGGTGAAATCATTGCTAAATCTGGAAATTCGGGTGGCTCAGATGGAGCTCATCTGCATTTTGAAATTAGGGAAAGCAGAACAGAATTTCCGATTAATCCTTTACTTTTTGGTTTTAAGGTGAAGGATTTAACCAAGCCTAGGATTTTAGGATTACGATTCTATCCGGTAAATGGGAATAGCAGTGTAAATAAACATTCAAAGATATTCGATGTTGATGTTAAGGGTTGGGGTATGAATCATAAAATAGTAAAGTACGATACATTGCAGGTTTCCGGTAAGATCGGGTTTGGGATCAATGCCTATGATATGCTGGACGATTCTAATAATAAAAATGGCGTTTATTCAATTCAGCTTTGGATAGACTCAACACTCATCTATTCAGATCATCTCGAAAAATTTTCATTTGACGAAACTAAATACATTAACAGTTTTATCGATTATGCTGAATTTATTCAACATAAAAAGCGTTATCAAAGAAGCATCATTGATCCCGGAAACCGATTGAGTATCTATGATGATGTGCTAGATCAGGGGATCTATAATTTTACCGATTCAAGCTACCATAAATTTAAATATGAGTTGAAAGATGCCGCAGGCAACATCTCGCAACTTACAGCTGTCCTTAAATCTCTTCCACCAAAAGATAGTATTGAAAGTGCTGTTATTGGAATGGATAATTGGTTTGTTTATAACTCAGAAAATAAATTTGAAACAGATAGTATTAAGTTAGATTTCGACAAAGGGACTTTCTATCGTTCTTTTAAATTTGAATACCAAAAGGATAAATCACCAAAAGGTTCTTATTCTGCGCTTCATAAAATTCACACGGAGAATGTTCCGTTACATAAATCTTATGAAATTAAAATAGCCACAAATAACCTACCTAAACAGCTACAAGGAAAAGCATTGATTGCTCAATTAAGTAAGGATGGAGTTCAGGCGGTTGGTGGAATTTACACTGATGGATTTGTGGTTGGTAAGGCATCAAATTTTGGTGATTTTATGGTGGTGGTTGATACAATTCGTCCAACAATTACTCCATTGAATATTAATAAGGATAAAAATGGTACTTCTTATAAATTTATCAACTTCTTAATTAAGGATGAGCTTTCGGGAATTAAATCGTACCGTGGTACTCTTAACAATAAATGGATTTTAATGGATTATGACCCCAAAAATGATAAGTTGAGTTATCGAGTGGATGAATTGTTGAAAAAAGGCAAAAATAACTTCAAATTGGAAGTTAAAGATGCTAAGGATAATACATCAATTTATGAGGCAGAAATTGAATATTAATTAGTCAATTTTAAACCAACCTTTCGAAAAATGTTGTTTACGGATTTTGCAATCATCGTTTAAGGCTTTTAATTCCAGATTGCCATCAACCAAAATGAACTTATAAATACCGGCAACATTAGCACAGGTTTCATTACCGGGATTATATGTAAAACTGATTTGATCATCTACAACTGAAACCTTTCCTTGATAGAATTTCTTCTCATCTACTGAAGGAAAATCAAGATTGAAACTCCCATCACTTTTTATCTGTAAAAGCGATCCATCCGATTTGCTTACCCAGGTAGTGCTTGTAAGCCCAATCTCATAAGGTATCACTTCTTTGCTGTTTTTTATAAAATCAATTGCTTTTGCAGTAATGTTTTTCAAGTCTTCTTCAAGCCAAATTGCATGACCATTACCTTCATACGAATATATTTCTGCATTATCAGCAGTTTTTTTAAACCTTTCAACTTCAGAAAATTCGATTACATTGTCTGTTTTACTATGAATAATGAGCACGGGGATTCTTATTTTCGCGGTTCCGGTTTTATAAGTAGATAGATTATTTAAATCATTATTTAATCCTTCAGCTCGTTTGCTATAAATTGAAATACATTCCAAATATCTCAATAAATTTTCTTTCGAGCCTACCAGATTTACTAATTCAGCAACTTTCATTTCTCGTTCTGCAAGAGGGTATTTGCTGTTTTTCTCCAATAAAGAACCGAAAACATTTTTTGTATTGTATTGGGCAAGATTGTAAACCAACCAGGAAGCAATATCCGATTTTTCATCCACGATGGGAATGGTTTTTAATCTCAATGCGTTAGCCAAATTCTCTGTTGAATCAATTTTCTCAGTTGCCGCATTAATCAGGATTAATGCCTTTGATTTTTCAGGATACTTTTTAGCAAATTCAATGGCAGCCGGTCCACCAGCCGAAACACCCAAAATAATCACTTTTTCTTTAATATCTAAATTCTGTAAAAGTTCGGCAAATAACTCTGCCTGATAGCTGTAAGTGGCATTTTCATTCAACGGGGTATTTAAATACCCGGGACGAGAGGGACAAATTATTTTAAATCCGGCAGCAGTTAATCCATTAAAAAGTTTAATATTATCCGCGCCAGATCCTTCCATATGCGACAATAGGATTACCTGACCTTCGCCTTTACTGAAATATTCAATTGGCCCCATTGAAGTATTTACAATAGTTGATTGAGATTGAAGATTACTCATTTGTTTAGAGTTCCATCCTCTAAAACTCAGGTAGCCCAATGCTATGATTAGTATTAGTAATATTAAAATAGTTCGGATAATCTTTATGCCGCTTGAGCTGGTTTTTTTCTTGCTTTTCCTACTTTTCTTACGTGAAAATTTTCTTTTTGCCATTCTGATTTTAATTATCTCACTAAATTACAATATAATTTACGATTTTAATTAAAGTGTGAAAATTTCCTTCATGTAATTATGATTCTGTTCATTTCTAATTAAAGTTTCTAGTAAAAAATAAATATCTTTGCAGCATGGAAGAAACCATTATTATTTTAGACTTTGGATCTCAATATACACAGCTTATTGCACGTAGGGTCAGGGAATTAAATGTTTATTGCGAGATACATCCATTCAATAAAATTCCTACGTTTTCGAAAAATGTGAAGGGGGTTGTATTGTCGGGTAGTCCATATTCAGTAATGGATGATGATGCGCCAAATCCTGATTTATCAAAAATCAGAGGAGCATTTCCGTTGTTGGGTGTTTGTTATGGTGCGCAATATTTGGCGAAGACTGAAGGTGGAAAATTAATGCGCTCCGAAGTTAGGGAATATGGTAGGGCTAATCTGGGTTTTATTGATCAGGACAATGTGCTTCTGAAAAATTTGACACTCGGGAGCCAGGTTTGGATGTCGCATGGCGATACCATTTTATCCATGCCTAAAAATTTTAAAATCATTACCAGTACCAACGATGTTGAGGTAGCAGGTTATCAGGTTGATGGAGAGCAAACTTATGGCATTCAATTTCATCCCGAAGTATATCATTCTGAGGAAGGAAAAGAGCTCTTAAAAAATTATATTATCGATATCTGTGGATGTAAAGGTTCATGGACTCCCGATTCTTTCATCGAAACTACTATAAGTGATCTCAAAAAGAAATTAGCTGATGATAAAGTAGTTTTGGGAATATCCGGAGGTGTTGACTCATCTGTTGCGGCTGTTCTTTTACATAAAGCCATCGGCACAAATCTTCATTGTATTTTTGTTGATAATGGATTATTGAGGAAAAATGAGTTTGAGGAAGTGCTTGAACAATACAAACATATGGGCTTAAACATTAAAGGTGTTGATGCAAAAGATCGTTTTCTTAATAATTTGGCAGGGGTAAGTGATCCGGAATCGAAACGAAAAATAATTGGAAGTACTTTTATTGATGTTTTTGACCAAGAAGCGCATAAAATAGAAGATGTTAAATGGTTAGCTCAAGGAACAATTTACCCCGATGTTATTGAATCTGTTTCTGTGAACGGCCCATCTGCCACCATTAAATCACACCATAACGTAGGTGGATTGCCCGACTTTATGAAATTGAAAATTGTTGAGCCGCTTAATACTTTATTTAAAGATGAAGTTAGGAAAATTGGCAAAGCACTCGAGATGGAAGAAAATATTTTGAGCAGGCATCCATTCCCCGGTCCGGGCTTGGGAATTCGGATTTTGGGTGATATTACAGCCGAAAAAGTCAGAGTTTTACAAGAGGTAGATTATCTTTATATCGAAGGATTGAAAAAACATAATCTTTATCATACGATTTGGCAAGCAGGAGCCATTCTCTTACCTATTCAATCAGTAGGAGTTATGGGTGATGAACGAACTTATGAAAGTGTAGTGGCACTAAGAGCTGTCGGCTCAACGGATGGAATGACTGCAGATTGGTCGCATTTACCTTATGAGTTCCTTGCTAAGATTTCGAACGAAATCATAAATAAAGTTAAAGGTGTAAATAGGGTGGTATACGACATTAGCTCAAAACCTCCTGCAACTATTGAATGGGAATAAACAATTTATAAAACCCAAAAGCGTTAATCAATCATTCATTGTAATTTGAAATATTCAAAACTGAAATAGTGAGAAATCAGATATTTTTAATCTTCATTTTATTTACCGTAGGAATTGGTCACTCATTTGGTCAACAACCTGTGGTCATTCATAAGTCTGAGATTATTAAAACCATCAATGGTAAACAATTCTATATTCATCGTGTAGAACATGGACAAACCCTTTATTCTTTATCAAAAGGTTATGATGTTTCGATGGATGAAATTATCTTTGAAAACCCATCAGCAAAAAATAGCTTAACAATTGGACAAGAGCTCAAGATACCTGTTAAGAGCAGAGGTACCATTGTTTTAGAATCAAACACAAATGGTAAAACTGAATTTTTTTATCACATTACTAAACAAGGAGAAGACTTCAAAAAAATTGCATCTATATATAGTGTATCGGTAGAGGAATTAAAATTATCCAACAAAACTTTGTCAGAGCCATTGAAAACCGGACAATACATAAAAATTCCGGTTGATTCTAAATCAAAAGACTTAAAAGATTCTGTAAAAAATACACCTTCTCCCGGCTCTGCTGCTAAAGAAAAAATAGAGGATCAGAATATTAAATACATCAGCCAGTCAGGAGATAATTTGTATCGTCTTGCAATCAAATTTCGTGTTAGTATTGCTGAAATAAAAAAAATAAATCTAGGACTGGGAGATCAATTCCCTGCTGGCAAAACAATTCTCATTCCACAAAAAAAGAATGATGTTTCCTACATTTATCATAAAGTAACTGAAAAGGAACGACTTTCAAAAATTGCAGATTTTTATGATGTTAGTTATGAAAGTGTACAGAAATTAAACCCAAATGCAAGAAACCGCGTTCAATCTGGTCAGAGCATCAAAATACCTATTCCTTACGAAAGTGTAGCTCCGAATGTTGAAGAGGTTCTTGTTCCTGAAGAAGTTGTCGCCGAAACAACGAGAAATCGTGACAGTTTGAAATGTTACGCCGATAGCAGGAATCAATTAAAAACTTATAAAGTAGCCCTGATGATTCCGCTCTATCTTGAAGAAACTGAAACCCTTCAATTTGATTCTGAAAACCTTCAAAGTCAGCTTCAGCAACTTAGTGAGAGTTCGAAAAATCCATTTCGGTTTATACAATTTTATTATGGAGCTCTAATGGCTATTGATTCGCTTAAAAGTAAAGGCTTAAAAATTGACTTATATGTTTACGATGTAGATGAAGATATTGCTAAAGCTATAAAAGTGTTTCAGCAAGAGGAATTACGGAATATGGATTTGATTATTGGTCCCTTCTTTACAGATATTTTCGGATATGCATCAACATTTGCAAAAAATTTCCATATTCCAATTATCAATCCTTTGTCGAAGCGATCTGATATTATTGATAACAATGCACAGGTTTTTAAATACCAACCTACAAATATTTATCAGATTGAAAATGTTAAAAATTTAGTTAATCAGCATTACAAGGATGCGAAGATTTTTCTCATTGATCATCAACCCAATCAAATTAATAATCTCTTAACTGAATATGCCACTTCGCTTAAAGAAGTAGTTCCTAATGACTACAAAGTTTCAAATGCCGATATTTATAATTTAGCAATCGAGAAGGTATCCGATGATGCTTCAATAGAGGAGAAGAAAGTTTATCCTTTTATTTCCATTGAAGGAATGCGGTATAGTACCAAAACACTGCCGTTTTCACTTGAAGATAGTACCTTAGTACCTAATGTAATTACAACGATACATTATGGTATTGACAGCCTTAAACCGTTTGAGAAGCAAGCATCTGTATTTAGGAATAATGTTGTTATCGTAAACTCTGAGGATAATGTTTTTGTTTTAGATGTACTAACAAAATTAAACATATTATGTGATACTTTCCCTGTCACAATCATCGGGATACCCAATTGGGAGATTTTTGAGAATATGGATAATGAAATTTATAAGAACTTAAATGTTCATTATCTGAGCTCAAGCTTTGTTGATTATAAGGATCGTAATGTTATATCTTTTGTTCGGCGTTTCAGGGATGAATTTTTATCTGAGCCGGAAAATTATGCATTTATTGGATTTGATATTAGTTGGTATTTTTTAAATGCACTCATGAAATTTGGAACTGATTTCGAAGATTGTATTCAGTATTATAATCCAAAACTTATCGGACCTGCTATAAAATTTAGAAAAAATAATCGTACTGACGGTTATGAAAATACGGATTGGCAAATAATAAAGTTCAATAATTATCTTTTGCAAAAGGTTACACTTTTACCAGTATTAAACTAATCCTATTTACTCGAAAAACACTAGTTACTTTAGACGTTAAAAATGAGATTTTATCATATAAATTTTAAAATGATTGGATTGGCCAATGAACTCAAAATATGTTAATATACAAGTTATTAGACTAAGCTTACTGGACTAAATTAAACTAAGTTCCTGATTGAAATTTTAGGGAAGTATAAATGAGAATCGAATTCAAAAATTATTTTTAAAATATTACCTTAATTGTTTGTTTTGTATAAATAATTAAGTGTAACTTTGCACTGTTAATTAATTAACAATATTAATTAAATCAGCAAATTAAATTACTGATCTAAATATAAATTAAAACTTATTTAAGATGGATCTTGAAAAAATAATGAATGGCCTTGAGCAAAAACATCCTGGAGAAAAGGAATATTTGCAAGCTGTTAGAGAAGTATTAGAATCAATTGAAGATGTGGTTAATGAGAACCCCCAGTTTGAATCTGCCGGTATTATAGAGCGTATTATTGAACCAGACCGTATTTTCTCATTTAAAGTACCATGGGTTACTGATGATGGTAGAGTTATCGTGAACTTAGGCTATCGTATTCAATTTAACAATGCTATTGGACCATACAAAGGTGGATTAAGATTTCACCCGAGTGTAAATCTTAGCATTCTTAAATTTTTAGGTTTCGAACAAATTTTTAAAAACAGCTTAACAACCCTTCCTATGGGAGGTGGTAAAGGTGGTTCTGATTTTGATCCTAAAGGAAAATCAGACGCTGAGATTATGCGTTTTTGTCAGGCATTCATGCTCGAATTATGGCATGCAATTGGCCCGGATACTGATGTCCCTGCTGGTGATATTGGTGTTGGTGGAAGAGAAATTGGATTCTTGTTCGGAATGTATAAAAAACTTGCTCGTGAGCATACTGGTGTTCTTACCGGTAAAGGGCTTAATTGGGGTGGTAGTTTGGTTCGACCTGAAGCAACAGGATTTGGTGCAGTTTATTTTGCCAAGGAAATGCTTGCAACTAAAAATGATTCATTAAAGGGCAAAATTGTTGCAATTTCAGGTTTTGGAAACGTAGCATGGGGTGCTGCACAAAAAGCTACTGAATTAGGAGCTAAAGTTGTTACCATTTCAGGTCCTGATGGATATATCTATGATAAAGATGGTATCTCAGGTGAAAAAATTGATTACTTATTGGAACTAAGAGCTTCGAACCAAGATATCGTTAAGCCTTATTCTTATGAGTTTCCAAGTGCTATTTTTGTTCAAGGAAAACATCCTTGGGAAGTAAAATGTGATGTTGCTATTCCATGTGCTACTCAAAATGAGTTAAATAAAGAAGATGCTCTTACATTGGTTAAAAATGGAGTGATTTGTGTTGCTGAAGGTGCTAACATGCCTTCTACTCCTGAAGCTGTTGAAGTTTTCCATGACAATAAAGTGTTATTTGGCCCTGGTAAAGCAGTTAACGCAGGTGGTGTTGCTACCTCAGGTTTGGAGATGTCACAAAATTCAATGAAAATTAATTGGTCAGCTAAAGAGGTGGATGAGCGTTTACACAATATTATGATTAATATTCATGATGCTTGTGTTAAAAATGGTACCGAAAGTGATGGTTACATCAATTATGTTAAAGGTGCGAATATTGCCGGTTTTCTTAAGGTTGCCAACGCAATGTTGGATCAGGGAATCGTTTAAATAGATTAATTAGGTTAGGTTAAAGCTCCTGCTCCCCTTTCGGGAGTGGGAGCTTTTTTTAGAATGCTGTTGAAACGAAAATCCCTTAAAATATTATTTTTCATTAAGAATCATCGAAATTGGGAAGTGATCACTATAGCCATTTGGGTTATATTCTGATTTTATGGAGGGCCGGCTATATCTTAAAGGCTTTTTGTCTCTACCAGTCCACATTCCATCGTACAATTCAATTTTAGTTCTTTCCTGATCTAATTTAAAGATCCCATTTTGTTTTAAAATTCCTTTTGAAACAAGGAATTGGTCTAAACATTGCGGTTCGGAATCAAAACTGTAAGTTCCTTCACGCTTACCCAAAATTTCCCACATTAAATTATATAAATATGGATTCCTGCCATAAATCACTTTATTCTTTGAATGTGTGCTCAAAGCATACTCGGTTAGTGACCTATCGTAAGGAGTATCGTTAAAGTCACCCATGACTGCAATCGGAACATCCGCACCTTTCACTTCCTGAATTCTTTTTAACCAGTAACTAAGCGTTTCTCCAGCCATCATCCGATAAGGTTCTGATTCATACTTGCCGGCACTTCTGGCAGGCCAATGATTTCCAATCAATATGATTGAATTACCGCTTTGTGTGATAATCTCGAATTGAAAAATATCCCGTGTTGCTGTGCGTTTTAAGACCTGATAAGAGAAGATTTTATCAGTAATGGAATATTTATTTTGATCATAAATAAAAGCAATATCAATCCCTCTTTGGTCATTCATTTCTTCGTGAACCAATGCGTAATTTCGATTTCCAAACTGAATTTTCTCAATTAATTTTTGAATAACGATTTTGTTTTCAACCTCGCAAATACCCAAAATATCAGGTCCTTCAGAATTATTAAATTTTTTTATTACAGAAGAGAGTTGATCCAGCTTTTTGTTTAAAACTTCGTTATTCCAACCTTTCAGTTCTTGATTTAAATTTTTTTGCAACCATTCAGGTCGTTCGGCAGCATGTTCTTCGTCAAATAAATTTTCAACATTCCACCAGCTTATATAATGTGATTTCATTTTATATTGATTTTATTGGTTTTCGATTTTAGAACATTTTCTATAGATTAACACTTTAACATCTCTTTATACCAATTTCTGAAAAAAGTACCCGATCTACATTCCATCTTTATCCTGAAAATTGTTAATATAATTTAGCTTAAGTAGCGGATTTAAAGAATTTATCGAGGATAAATTTTTATATTTGTAGCAATAAAAATTAATTTGATTAATAATAAAGTTGATGGAAGAATTTAAATCAATTAACGAAATTTTGGAATTTGCAATTGCTTCGGAACAGGAAGCTGTCGAATTTTATTCTGGCCTTGCCGAACAAACAAAAAATACGGAAATGAAAACTGTATTTAATCAGTTTGCTAAAGAAGAAATGAACCATAAATCGCGATTAATGAAAATCAAGGATGAAGGTTCATTTGAGTTAAAAAGTGAGAAGATTTATGACTTGAAAATTGCTGATTATTTGGTCGATGTTCAAGTATCGCCAAATATGTCGTATCAAGATGCATTGGTTGTTGCTATGAAAAAGGAAAAATCTGCATTCAGACTATACACAAACCTTGCAGCAAAGGCTCCTACCGATAGCTTAAAAAACATTTTCCTCTCATTGGCTCAGGAAGAATCGAAACACAAATTAAGATTCGAAATTGAGTATGATGATTATATTTTAAAAGAAAATTAAGAATACTGTACACATTACAAGAACTTAGAGGAAATATTGAATCTTGCTTATTAAATTTATTATCGCCTTTTAAGTTTTTAACTTGACTTTGCTTGGCTCGAGTTTGATTAATACCCCACTTGTAAATGGATGAAATAGAAGACATAAACGATGAATTAGGACAACCTTTGGAAAATGAAATTCCTTCGGGTGAGGTGCATAAAACAATGCACCTATCAGGGATGTACGAAGCATGGTTTTTGGATTATGCTTCATACGTTATTCAGGAAAGAGCTGTTCCGGATATTTTTGATGGACTGAAACCTGTTCAGCGAAGGATTTTACACGCCATGAAAGAACTGGATGACGGGCGTTATAATAAAGTTGCGAATATTATTGGGCATACCATGAAGTATCATCCCCACGGTGATGCATCTATTGGTGACGCATTGGTGCAACTTGGGCAGAAGGAATTATTGATAGATGCTCAGGGAAACTGGGGTAATATTCTGACCGGAGATAGTGCAGCTGCCCCTCGTTATATCGAGGCTCGTTTATCTAAATTTGCTCTCGATGTCGTATTTAATCCCAAAACTACCATTTGGAAATCCTCTTACGATGGGAGAAATAAGGAACCTGTTTGTCTTCCGGTAAAATTTCCTTTATTACTTGCTCAAGGAGTAGAAGGAATTGCTGTTGGTTTAGCCTCAAAAATATTACCGCATAACTTTATTGAATTGATTGACGCTTGCATCGCTTATTTGCAAGACAAAGATTTTGAAATATATCCAGACTTCCTCACAGGCGGCTTGGCTGATTTCTCAAAATATAATGATGGACTGAGGGGTGGCAAAGTAAGAGTAAGGGCTAAAATTGTGCAGCTTGATAAAAAAACACTTGTAATAACTGAAATCCCCTTCTCAACAAATACCACCAATCTGATTGATTCAATCATTGTGGCAAATGATAAAGGCAAAATCAAGATCAGGAAAATTGACGATAATACTGCCGAAAATGTTGAGATTTTAATTCATTTGGCTCCGGGAGTTTCTCCCGATCAAACGATTGATGCATTATATGCATTTACAAATTGTGAAATTCCAATTTCTCCCAATTCATGTACCATCAGAGATGGAAAACCTGAGTTTAGAGGGGTGAAAGATATGCTCAGAACGTCTGCGGATAATTCTGTTCAACTTCTCAAAAAAGAACTTGAAATCAAACTTTCTGAACTTGAAGAGCAGTGGCACTTTTCTTCTCTCGAAAAAATATTTATTCAGGAGCGCATTTATATTTTAATCGAAAAATGTACGACCTGGGAAGCGGTTTTAGAAGCGATTGATGAAGGTTTAAAGCCTTTTAAAAATGTTTTTAAACGAAAAATTACAACCGAGGATATTCTTAGATTAACTGAAATTAGAATCAAACGGATATCCAAATTCAGTTCATTAAAAGCCGATGAAATTATTAGAGGTATTGAAGCTGAAATTGAAGAAGTGAATAATCATTTGGCGAATTTAATTGATTATGCAATTAATTATTATCGTCAGATTAAAAAGAAATACGCTGCTGGTAAAGAACGAAAAACCGAAATAAGAAACTTCGATACAATACAGGCAACCATGGTTGCTGCTGCTACTCAACGATTGTATTTTAATGCTGAAGAAGGCTTTGCCGGTACAAGTTTACGTAAAGATAATTTTGTTTGTGAATGTTCGGATATTGACGATCTCATTGCATTTAGAGCTGATGGTACATTTTTAGTCACTAAAGTTGCACCAAAGGTATTTATTGGAAAAGAAGTCATTCATGTTGATATATTCCGCAAAAACGACGACCGCACGGTTTATAATATGCTTTATCGTGATGGTCGAAAAGGAAGCGTTTATGTAAAGCGGTTTTCAGTTTTAGGTGTTACCAGGGATAAAGAATATACGCTTACAAAAGGCAAAGAAGATTCTAAAGTATTGTACTTTTCGGCAAATCCGAATGGGGAGGCTGAATCAATTAAAGTCTATCTCCGACCAAAGCCTCGTCTTAAAAAATTATCGTTCGACTATGATTTTACTGAATTAGCGATAAAAGGCAGAAGCTCACAGGGGAATATCCTCACAAAACAGGCCATTAAATATATTGTCAAAAGAGACGAAGGAATTTCGACCTTAGGAGCAAGAGATATTTGGTACGACGATACTGTTAAAAGATTGAATTCGGATGAAAGGGGTCAATATTTAGGTGCTTTTAAGGGGGAGGACAAGATTCTTACCATCATGCAATCCGGCTATTATAGATTGATGAATTACGATCTTTCAAGCCATTTTGATGAAGATATGATTCACATTGGTAAATTTGATGAGCATAAAGTAATATCTGCCATTTATTATGATGCTGAGCAGGGAAAAACTTATATCAAAAGATTTACCATTGAACCTTCATCAAACGGGAGTAAAAAAATTGAATTCATTCCTGAACATCAAGATACTAAACTAATCGACTTAAGTTTTGATTATTTACCTGTTATAGAAGTAATTTATGATAGCAAAGCGAATCTGAAAGAACTGCCAAATGAGATCATCAAATTGGATGAGTTTATTGGAGTGAAGAGTTATAAAGCAAAGGGCAAGAGGATTTCAAATTATACCATAAAGACTTTTAAATGGCTTGAGCCTGATTCGTATGAGTTTCCTGAAGATGAAATTGATACACGTAACGATGAAGTTTTGGATGATGAAGAACCGGATGAAGCAGAGGAAGAGAATGACGACCTGAGTGAGACATTAGACGACATTCCTGCACCTCCTAAAACTGAGAAAAAAACTGATACCAATAAACCCGAAGATCCAAATTTGCAAATGTCGTTGGAATTATAAATAATTTTGATTATTAGAGATGAAAGACAAGAAGATACTGAATGTTAGTGAGGATGTAAAATGGATAGGAGTTTTAGACTACGATATCGTTACTTTCGATGTTGTAATGGAAACCAAATATGGAACAACTTATAATTCGTATTTTATTAATGCCGAGAAAAAAACAATCGTTGAGACTGTAAAGGAAAAGTTTTGGGATGTTTATTTGGCAAAAATTAAGGAAGTTGTAGATCCTGCAGAAATTGAATATATCATTGTAAATCATACCGAACCTGATCATTCGGGAAATTTAAAAAACTTATTGAAAATTGCTCCCAAAGCAAAGGTTGTTGGCAGTGGAAATGCCATCAGGTATTTAAAGGATTTAATGGGGATTGAATTCCCTCACCTTATTGTTAAAGATGGTCAGAGCCTGAATCTTGGTAATAAAACCTTAAATTTTATCGGTGCACCAAATCTACATTGGCCTGATTCAATATATACATATTTGGTTGAAGATGAGTTGTTATTTACCTGCGATTCATTTGGTTCACATTTTTGCAATGATGAAATGTTTGACGATAAAGTCGGTGATTTTGAGGATGCATTTCGTTATTATTTTGACGTGATACTAAAGCCATTTAGTAAATTTATGCTCAAAGCAATAGATAAAATCAGGCCATTGAATATAAAAACAATTTGTACCGGTCATGGGCCAATTCTTCGCAGCCATTGGAAAAGATATGTTGATCTTTCAGAAGAAATAGCAAAAATTGCCATTCAGGAACCTGATTCAAATCGCGTTTTTATTCCTTATGTATCAGCATATCATAAAACCGGTATTTTAGCCGAAAGCATTGCTAAGGGTATCAGAATGGCTGGAGATATTGAAGTGGATGTAATGGATGTTGAATCCACCCCAATTGGTGAATTAGATGCCAAAATAGCAAATAGTAAGGGAATTATCGTGGGTTGCCCAACCATCAATCAAAATATATTATTACCCATATATAAGTTGTTCGCTGTGATAAGCCCTATTCGCGATAAAGCTAAGCTTGCCGGCGGATTTGGAAGCTATGGATGGAGTGGCGAAGGAAAAGATTTGATCAAAACCAATCTTGAAAATTTAAAGCTTGATTATTTTGAAGAAGGACTTTTTGTGAAATTTACTCCAACTGAAGATGAATTAAAAAATGCAGAAGATTATGGCATGGCATTTGGTAAAAAACTACTTGCTAAATAAATTGTTTATCAGGATGTTTAACTGATATTTTTCTAAATTATTTGCCAAGATGCAAAATTCAAGAATTAAACCATTTACTTTTTTAATTATTCTTCTTCTAAGTTTCATCCTTATTTCCTGTTCACTCGAAAGGAAAATCGCTAAAAGTTATGTTAAGACAAAAGAGAAAAAATCGGTTTTAGTATTCTTTCCTTCAGAATTATATAAATCTAACTTAAAAACCTATCAGGCCCTCACGGATGATACTTTACATATATTAGATCACGATTCATTTTTAATGGACAGTAGCTTATTTCTTAAGTTTATCAATGATTCTCTTTTTGTTGCTAAATGTAGGCAAAGCATGATTAATGAACTGGGTGCACACGGAATAAAGGTTTACGACTCTGATCAGATTGATGAATTTATGGATCTGAAAGATAGCTCTTATGT
>Ga0268284_1000958_pt1 | contig 16496 bp, 9 predicted proteins | sample saktaG_14_FD_190137 | JGI IMG/M metagenome (GOLD analysis project Ga0268284, IMG submission 190137) | Saline water microbial communities from Sakinaw Lake, British Columbia, Canada - sak_2013_06_06_40m | ecosystem: Environmental > Aquatic > Non-marine Saline and Alkaline > Saline ...
CGCGCCGTCTTGGTCGAGGCCGTGTCCTTCTTGCCGGGGATGCAGCAGGAGTTGTGGAGCCCGTCTCGGGTGAGGGGATCGGGTTTGCTGTTCAATCGGGTCATCTGGCCGCTGGTTGCGTTATTCAGCATTTTGCTGCGGGGGCAAATCTGCAACTCGAATACAAAAATCAATTTAATAAGCATATTGCATGTCGCCTTAGACCGCTCATTTTTTACTTCGTTCTGCTGAACTTGTTGCGCCCCTTGTTTTTCTGGTTGCGCCCAGAATATAGTCGAAGGCTCTTTGAACCGCAGTTCGAAGCTGTCGCGGGGAGATTACATCACAGGGATTACGTTTGGCAAGCGGTCAGCCTGTTGCCCAAATTATGCTTACAGCAATTTCTGAAGAAACCATGTTAACAGGTTTTCTGACTTATGTAAGAAAGCCATTCCCTTTCGTCAGTTTTCGCATATTAAACGCTTGGGATGCGAGATGATGTTGCGCATGGCGCTATCCCCTCCCTAGAGGTGGTTTCTGCTTGAGGATTATTGGCGGATATTTAACGATACAATGATCCAGAAATATAAACATAAATACACAAATGAGCGACATATATGTATTTTTGTTGGCCCTCGTGGTCAAAATCTTTTCATGTTTAGCGACAATATTTACTTTAATGTCATGGTGTTCAATGGTTTATGACAATAAATTAAAAATTGGCACAACTATTGCTTAAGTGTATATGCTGAAAGCGATGGATTTTCAGAATGAGTGAAGGTATTTATTAAAAAAAGGAGAGAATAGAGATGAAAACGAGATTACAACAATCGGTTATGGGCTTATTTTTGATGTTAATGTTGTCCTGCGTGATTGCTGGCGGGGCTGGTTGTGGTAAGAAGCCAGGTGAGAAGGCTTCAGGTCAGACGGGAAAAGCTAAGCAATCGGCTGCGAAACTGAGTATTTCAATTAACTCATGGATTGGCTGGGCACCTCTGTATCTTGCTAAGGCCAAGGGGCTCATGGGTGACACCGATCTTTCAATTGCCCGCGTGGAGGATACTGGGGCAAGAAAATCCAGTATGATAGCTGGACATGTGGATGGTTATGCCTCATCGGTTGACAATTTCGCACTCGAATCAGCAGAAGGGGTTGATGGTAAGATTGTTCTCTGCTTCGACGAGTCGAGCGGAGCTGATGGGATTGTCGCCAAAAGGAAGATCAAAACCGCAAAGGACCTTAAAGGTGTCAAGATTGCCTTTCAGAAAGGCTTGCCTTCGCATTTTCTTCTTCTTACCGTGTTAAAGGAAGCTGGGCTTTCGCCGAGCGATGTTATACAGGTGGATATGGATGCCGACAAAGCTGGGGCGGCTTTTGCTGCAGGTCAACTTGACGCTGCTGTTACTTGGGAGCCATGGATTTCTAAAGCTGCTGAAATGGCTGACGGAGGGAAACTGGTCACCACCCGCGATTTCCCAGGCCTGATCGTGGACACCCTGGTTTTCCGTAACGAAGTCATCCAGAGGTCTGCGGGATCGGTGCAGGATGTCGTAGCGGGATGGTTCAAGGCTTTGTCTTACTGGAGGGATCATCAGGACGAGGCTGATAAGATCATGGCCGATGCCTATGGGCTGCCTGTTGCTGAATTCAAGGCAATGTGTGCTGGTGTAAAGTTTTATGATCTCCCCCGCAACAAGGAGTATTTCGGTAGTAACGAAAAGCCTGGCCCCATCTACAGTGTATTCGCTTCCGCCGCCGACCTCTGGATTGCATCCGGGATCATCACTCGAAAGAGCGAGAGCGCCAAGGAGATAGACTCTTCGTTCATTGGAAACATGAAATGAAAGCTATAGGAGTCTATAATGTTGAAGAAGACGGGCACGTCGTCCATAATGTTATGATCCTTTGGCTTTGCAAAAACGGTCAACACCGATTTAATCGGTGTTGACTATTTTCACACCACCCCATACAATATGAACAAATATGGTCGTCCTATTGCTTTATGGCTGAGTTTGGATGGCATACGGATTTTTGATCATGCTAATTGGATACTAGTAACATGAAAGGTGTATTTGATTTCAGTTACCGTCTTCCCAAAAGGACTTACGCCCTGTTGGGAAGTTGCGCCTTTCTGGTTATCTTATTTGCCTGGTACTCTGTAACCAGTACTGGTCTAATCAAAGAGTTCTTTCTCCCTTCGCCTCTGTCTGTGGGCAGATCTCTAATCGATCTTTTTGCCGAGCATGGCTTTTGGAAGGACTGCCAAGCGAGTTTCTACAGAATAACCATTGGGTATCTTTTGGCCGTCTGCCTGGCTGTTCCTCTCGGGATACTAATGGGATCGTTCCATATATGTGAAGCATTTTTGGAGCCATTGAATAACTTCGTAAGGTATACGCCGCTGCCGGCATTTATACCTCTGATCGTATTGTGGTGCGGTATTGGTGATGTAAATCAAATCACTGTGATTTTTCTTGGGGTATTTTTCTCACTGCTTGTTATGGTTGCCGACTCTGTTTCGAATATGCCCAAAGAACTTCTCGAGACCGCTTATACACTAGGAATCAAAAGAAAGAAAGTCCTGTTATTTGTTATTCTTCCAAACTCCTTGCCCGGAATCTACGACAGTCTTCGAGTGGCGATCGGCTGGGCTTGGTCTTCGCTCATCATGGCTGAGGTGGTGGGGGCTAATACGGGCATTGGACACATGATCATGGAGTCCCAACGGTTTCTTCGAACTGCGAATGTCATGGCCGGAATCCTTGTTGTCGGCCTATTAGGCATTCTCCTTGACTACCTATTTAAGGCCTTCTATCCGCTACTCTTCAGGTGGACCGAGAAAAGTAGGCGCTTGTAGACCCCTGTATTTTTCAGTAATGGTTGCTGTATGAGTTTTATAGAAATCAGAGATCTTTCCAAAACGTACCCCGTAAGCAGGCAGAAAACACCTCTGGTTGCCTTGAGTGGTATTGAGTTGTCAATTGAAGAGGGGGAGTTTGTTGTTTTTTTAGGACCGTCGGGTTGCGGAAAGAGTACGTTGCTTCGCATTGTAGCGGGATTGGAAGATGCTACATCCGGAGAGGCTGTTTTCGACGGAACCCCGATCCGAGGACCTTCCAAAGAGAGGGGAATGGTTTTTCAGACCTATACTTCTTTTCCGTGGCTCACGGTTAATGAGAATGTGGGATTCGGGCTGAAGCAGCATGGAATGCCCAAGGAACCCCGCAGCCTAATCGTTCGGCGCTATGTGGATATGGTTGGGCTGAACGGTTTCGAGAATGCGTATCCCCGCGAACTTTCCGGAGGTATGAAGCAACGTCTCGCTATTGCACGGTCGCTGGCTGTCGAACCCCGAGTGCTGTTAATGGATGAGCCGTTCGGAGCTCTTGATACGCAAGTGCGGCAGTCATTGCAAGAAGAGTTACTCGCCATCCAGCGAGAAACGCAGAAGACTATTCTTTTTGTTACGCACGATATTGATGAAGCGCTTCTGCTTGGCAGTCGCATCGTGGTATTCTCTGCACTTCCAGGCAGGGTGATCCACGATGAGAAGTGCTCCAGGACTCATAGACAGTGCCGAGATTATTTTTTTACCGATGAGTTTGCGGCTGAGAAGCGAAAGTATGCACGCCTTCTCGAGACCCGTTTGTTGAAGGTAGGCCTGAGCGAGTGGTCGGGGCATGCACCCATCTATTATGCAAGAGAAGATGGCTTTATCCCTCAGGGAATCGAGATCGCCCTGGGAAGAACGAGCCAGCAAAGGATAGAGGGTCTCTCGCATGGAGTGTTCGATTGTCTGGGAACGACGCTGCAAGCCGCGTTGCCTCTGATTTCGACTGGGGAGGGTAAGATCGTTCTGTCTACATGCGGTTCGACGGGTATCGGTACGGACGTTGTTGTTGCAGAGCGAACTAAGGTGAAAACCACGGCAGATCTTGTGAATGTTCGTCTCGCTTTTGCGCGTCGAACGCTTGAACACTTGATATTTGCAATGGTTTTTGAGCAACATGGACTGGATTTTCGGAAACTCTGTAAGGTGGACCAAGAGCATCCGCAGCTCGGACGGCATGATTATCTACGTATGCTTGTTGACGGAAAAGTCGATGCAGCTGTTCTTTGCGAGCCGGCCATTACGGAGTTATTCACAAGCTCCGCAGGATCAAGATTTCACATTCTGCCAGTTGAAATTGATCAGTCGTTGCTTCAGCAGGTGTGCGTTGTGAAAAGCGAAGCGGTCAGCACAAAGCGCGACCTCATCATGGCCTATCTCCGGTTTGTTCTTGAGACCAATACGCTCTTTCAGGAAAATGCCAATGAGGCTTTGTCGTTGTTGCACCGCCGGTTGTCCAACGTAAAGAGATCGGCCTCTTTTGTTCGCACTCAGGGCATGCCGTATTATCTCTTCGACAACATCGAGTATTACGATCTGGAGCAAAATATGAGCCTCTATCTTGAGGGTGGGGTGCTGGATAAACTTCGGAAAGTAGCTGGAATAGCATGGAAGGCCGGAGTCTTAGTGGAACCGATTTCAGACGATGTGCTTGCTGCAAGTATTGATAATAGTTTTGTTGAGGAAATGGCCGGCGAATGAGGCCAGTGGGGAAGTGAACTTAAATGCATACTGATAATTTACAGATTTTTTTACGAAGCCTATTTGATAACGATCCAAAAGCCCGTCAAACGGTTGAGGACTTCCATAGTCTACTCACGCTGGTCTATAAGAATGATCCCGGCCTTTATCGGGCCCTTTTCATGCGGAAAGAATCGCGTGAGCTGGAAATGATCAAGCTAGCAGCCCCCACAGAGAAAGCCAATTTAGATAATTTTTTTGATGCGGGACTTCTCGAACATTCGGAGGGCAGTCAGTGTGCCTCTGCTGTCATGATACATAGGAACGTGATGGACATAGAGGATCCTGATTTGAATCCCGTCCCAGAGTGGTTCGTCGCAACCGATTGGCCTGACATGCCTTCCGATGATGGCGAAATTTGGAAAGCGATGGTATTTCCGATTCATTACGAATCGGTATACTTGCTTCGCAAACTGCATGATACACATAAAATTTTAAATGGAAAACGATGTTTGGACATCTTCTGCGGTAGCGGAATCTTAGGAGTTTTCGCAGCTCTGATGGGTGCCGAAGATGTTGTTTGTGCCGACATCAGTGAGCGTGCCTTAAGCTTTACCCGGTTCAATGCAATCCTGAATGGGAAGGAAGACGTGATCAGGTTGTCTCGAACAGACCTCTTCGGATACCGAGCCATGGAGGATCTGGGCGGGAAGCAATTCGATATTATATTGGCAAACCCGCCTTTCGAGCCAGCACCTGAACTGTTTAAGGAGAAGTATTTTACCCATTCTTATGGTGGCGAATATGGAGACACCGTTATTCAGCCATTTTTGGATCAGGTTGATGAGTATCTCGCCGATAAAGGAGGACTTTTCGCTGTTACTTTTACGTGTGGCACTAAAACTGTGCCCACGGGGTTGGAATGCTGGGAATGCGGAAGCAAGACGTATAGTCCTCGCTTGCGGCTTGGAAAACTGGCTGAGTATCACGGAGAGGTGGAAGCGTTTGACTCCATCCCGCTAGATCAATTCTGTCTACATTTGAGGACACAGACCACAGAAGAGCAGGAGCAGGTTGTAGCTTGGCGTCAGAAGTTGGCGGCGGAATGCTTGGACAGACTTTATCTAGTCTCGGTGAAGATTCAAAAAGAGGCAGGCTCTCTGGAAAAGAAACAGATGTCAATGCCTTCGCCTTGTGATTGGAGTGTTCCGCTGAACTGGTATCTCCCGTGCGGGTTTCCAACCAATACGCGGCCACCAGTCAAAGTGCTGTTGATTGACCCTCCCATGCACTCATACTTTTCGAGCGACTCTGTAATGAGGGACCAGGGCAAACAGCTTGAGATGCCGTTAAACCTGCTTTGCCTCGGAACCTATATACGCGAACGCTTTCCGTTGGCTGCGACCATACAAATCCTGCACTTTGATTACGAACTCTTCAGAGCCTATCCGGGCCTTGCGGACGAGGTTACGGATGAAGAGGGCAAAGCGAAAGAAGTCAGGTACGCCACAGACTCCGAAGTGCTTGCTGTTCTTGATAAGTGGCTTGACAATAACCCTCCAGCCATAGTTGGTGTGGGCAGTTTCACTGTCCAGGCTGAGCTTGCGGAAAAGATTCTTCAGCTGGTAAGGAGGAAGAATCCCGCTATCCTGACAATTGCCGGTGGGCCGCACGTGGCGTTTCAATACCGCGATTTTTTCATCAACAAGGAAAGCGGTAATCCGATTCTCGACTTCGCTGTTATGGGTGAAGGGGAGTATGCTTTTGAAGATATTGTTCGAGGCTTCCTCATGCACGAGTGCAGCCGTGAAAAATTTGTCTCTGCGGTGGAGGGTGGTAGCTATGAAATGCCCCGAAACGCCGTGACGCCTTCGCATACCGCTAAGGTGCGCAGTCGCACGCGCGCCGAAGATATTCTCCCAATGATGCTGGATCTTCTCCCCGGCGGACAACCGTCAGTATTCCTTGGACAGGCCAACATCATCATTCACACAAAACGAGGATGTCGCAAAAGATGTGAATTTTGCATCTCGAGCCGATTCTTTGAAACTGCTGGCTCAAAGCATCCTGAAGTCGTACGGCCGCTTGAGTATGTATGTGCGGAAATTCAAAGTCTTAAGGCGCTTGGTTGCCTTTCGATTTTTATCATGGATGAAACATTTCACCCCGTCCCGTCAAAATCAGGTAGCACGGGGAATATACAGTTTGAACTGTGCATGAGACTGGCGAAAAATGAATGCGAAGGAATGGATTTTGTAATTCAGACCCGTGCTAATCTCCTGAATGACACAACTCTGGCGCTTATGAAGGCGTCCCGGATTACTACAATTATGGTAGGCATTGAATCCGCATCAGATGATATGCTGGTTTCCGTGCACAAGGAGGAAACACTTGATGACATTACAGCGGGCATTCGAAGAGCCAAAGACTTCGGGTTCCAAATCGGGGCCTTCTGGATACTGGGCTTGCCAGGTGCCACTCAGGTGGACGATGAGAAGACGATAGCCTGGATTGAAAATACCGATATTGTAGACTGGCACGAAGTGGGCTTTTTTGTGCCATTTCCTGGAACCGCGTACTTTCCGAAAGGGATCAATGCTGGCGATACAATATGTTATGGGAATGACCCGAATAGGAAAGGAAGGCCTCTCAACTTCAGGTTTCTAAATGCAGGGCGACCTCGCTTCTCAGAATGGCATCGTTTTGGCCATTTAAGATCAGGAAAACCCGTCGGTCCTGTTTTTGAAACAGATATCTATACTGAGGACAAATTAATTTCTGTTATGGATAGACTTAAGGATTGTGGAGCCATAGTCAATCCGTTGTTTGTTCCTCATGTAGCAGACGCGAAAACTCAGCAGTTGCTCGGAAAGACCTTGAGTAAAGTCACAGAAAATCTGGCGCGACGCTTCGAGGAAGACATAGAGGACACTTTGGCAGAGACGCGAAGCGGGGGTAAAGAGCAGGCCGAGAATCTGGAGTCAATGGCCGCAAGAGTCTTTTTTGATTTGGATGAAAAAGGCACAAACCTAAGTAAAGAAAAAAAGTCCATTGCCGATATTGCACTTGATTGTATGCAAGAATTTAACTGCGAGATCAAGGATCCAAGGTGGAATTTCGAATCAGTGGCAATCATCCCTGTCCATCTTGATAGCAGGGCGGAGAATCAGCCAACAGCTCATGATGTGGTAAGATTGATAGATTCTAATATTCAAGCTGTCTGGTATCCAGTGGTTGGCGACGTCCGGAAACGGGATGTCCTTGAAAAAGGCGGCAAACCTCTTGAAGAATGGTGGAAGAAAGATTGCGTATACAGCATCCACTACTACTCTACCCATAGGGATACCCCGTTCTTGCTAGTGGGGTCGGTCAGTCACGCGAAATCACAACCACGCTTCCGCCTTCTGACAAAAGAAGAAATCGATGACCGAGAAAACCTGACAGAATTGATAAGGATCACGGAGAGCAATCTGCAAAAAGAGTGGCAAGCGTCTTTGAATCCGAATGATACCTGCAGCGCAAAATGGTTGATCGTTATCGGACTCAAAGTGACGAATGGCTTCAGCTTCCGTGACGATGACAATAGGCGTGATCATGAAACTCGATTAAACTCACAGGGAGCATTTGAATTCCTGGATGCTTTTGTCAGGGCTTTCATGAGCAACCTCGCTGGAAGACTGGCTTTGAAGTTGCAAAGCGAAATTAATGAAGAAGTAATGAGGGAGCGGCAGTACCACGTTCTTCATGATCTCAAGAACCTCGTGTCTGATGGTGACTGGTTGCGTGATCTTGCAGACGACCTTAGAGGGCGATTGCCAAGAAAGCTAAAGGAAGCTAAAAATAAAAATACTCCTGATGCGATTGCGAACTTCGCAGATGAACTAATGACATATATGTTAACCGGGACTGGCTTCGGCGAAGATCGGACAAACGCTGATCCTTGTAGTATTGCGACTTTGGCGGTTGCTCAACGCAGACTGAACAAAGTGATTTGGGCAAATGTCGCAATTTATCGCCGTCAGCCTGAACGTTGGAATGAGGCCGATACGCCTCGTACTCTTCTCGCTTTTTTTTCTGAAGAGTTCTTTAAGAGATATAAGACGAGGTGGGCGACGGCTGATGGACAGGTCGTCTTTCATGTCCGCCTGTTCTTGAATGACGATTCAGAACCAGAAGCGATAAATCTTTCCAATTGTGAAGAATGCAAATTAGAGCGCACCTTGTACAAGGTCTTTGGTGATCGCAGGAAAAAACTTCCGTGTGTTACTCTGTTTGATATTGTGATTCCGGAACTGATACGGAATGTTGTCAACTATGCAGACATAGCCCATCCTGTAGACATAAGGCTTCAGTACAAAATGATCGATGGCTCTGATCAAATGGCCTTCTTTATAACGAATCACGTAGATCAAACTAAGATCGGACGTGGACGCGGCTCTCTTGGCATTGGAACCAGGAGAATCAAAGAAGCTCTTTGCGCCAATATGGATATCAAACAGCGTGACCTCGCCTACTACTTCCCAATAGTCGATCCACTTGTGCTGCCAGACTGTTCGGTCTATAGCACCGGGTTTCGTTTGTCCTTTACTCGATATGAAGCTGCTATTTTGAAGAATGAATAACCAACGTCACAGGAGAATAAATGATCAACATATTATTTATCGATGATGAAGAGGAAAAGATGGCGGGGTTTGTCAGACCGATTCGTACTGCCATCGAAGAAGCACTTCAAGTAGATTTGAAGATCACTCTGCTCAACGCATCCATTACGCCAGATGACTTCCGATCAATGCTAGTAGCAAAGACCGATTATCCAATTCGCCTCTTAGTTGCTAACGCCAACTTGTATTGGAAATTTGGTATGGAAATGCTTGTCAAACCGATGGATTTGGTCGCATATGACATAAATCTGAAAAATATTACCCATACGATTCCAGATTCCTCCCCAGCCTTGGTTTGCTCAAATAATGATTTTTGCGATTGCGGACTAACAATTGCCATAAAAATGGCGACCCTGTTTGGTTTAGATCATGTTGCTATTGTTAGCAGTAACGCAGAACAAGTCAAAAAGATCGAGGCCCGTCACGGCAATTTGTTATTTCGACTTTACCAGGGTTATCTAAAGGATGGAGGCTTAGCTGAAGAGGTTAAGAAATTCACTGCCCGTGTTCTTGCGCTTGTCGAGAATGAGAAGCGAGTCACTGCGGGGTTAAAGCAGAATGACTTTGCTTTTGAACTCGCACGAACATGGAGTTTCGGGGGGCCTGGATCCAGCACCCATGGATTCAATAGAGGCGATGCTGTCGAGCCGGACGTACTTCAAGCAACTGAGCCCCCAAAACAAGATGTTGAATTTCGTTCTTGGGTGGTTGAAAATTGCATCACACGGTTCTCCAATTTAGAACAGTGGCTTCGCGCTCGACGTTTAGAGGAGTCTTTTTCGAAAGAAGCGCAAGATTTCAGACTTTTCGGACAGAAATTACATGATCTTCAAAGACAAAATGCTCCACCAAACCCTCATGATTTTAAAAGATGGTTCAACGAAGGTATGAAAATAGATAGGCATACAGAACTATGGACACCTCCCGAAAAGGCAACGGCGACTTTAAAAGATGTCCTCTATCGGACACATCTTACATTTAAAGGGAACGGGATATCGCCCGTAGGTAATTCCTTGGCACTTGATCTGAAAAATGCGATCAACAATAATAGTACAGATAAGGTGACTCTTGGTCAGTGCGCCAGGTCGGCGGAAGTTTTTATACCGCAGTTGACGTTCAGAAAGATGTTTGAGCCCCTTACGCAGGACCTCTCGACGGGGCGGGCGAAAAAAGTGAAGATTAGCTCTGAGATGGTTTCCAAAAGACATGGGCCACTGGACTATCGAAAGGTTCTTTTTGCTCTGGAATGGGAATACAGTTCATGCGGGTGGGGAGGTTGTGAACATCCGTTTAAGACAGCTTCCTTAAGTCCGTTTTTCGACCAAGCGTGGTTGACGAGCATTTACGATTTGTGGCTTATTTATAAAGACGTCAATGGATCTGTGATGCGATTGGATGCAGTGAAGTTGTTTGCTCTAGAAAAAAAAGGCGCTCCAGCAGCAGATGCTTGGAGAGAATCCGTTGTTATATCCCGTGATGCTCCCCCCCTGTCATTTTTTGGGACGGAATTGGATCCTTCCAGTTTGGAGCTTGTTGCAGAACAGAGCGGTTTTAACAACTGTTTACTTTTCGCTATTTCATCTTGCGATAAAGTGAGTTAAGTTTGTAAAACATAATATAGCGTAGCGAGGACTCAATGGCTAAACAACTAGGGATAGCAATTATCTGGGAAGCGGATAGCAGGAGACAGCTTCGTAGTATGATCGAGGCCGCCGTGTCAACGACAGGCTCTTCCGAACAATGGAAGGTGTTGCCAGATATGACATCGGTTTTTGCGGATGAGAACGGTAATAATTTGCTCTGTGTTGACCCGCCTTGCAAGGAGTGGGGAGTTGACAAGGTCGGGCTCTTGTTCTTGCACCTGAACAACGACAATCAAAACGGTTTTCATTTTTATTTAGAGAAAGGCAGAAATATACCAGCTATTCTGTTCTCGTCTGATGTGGTAAATGTTGAATATTTTCGAGAACAACTTGGAGAGGTGGGGTTTAAAGCTCTCAGTGGACAGCTGGCATTTGTTAGTTACATGGAAGAAAATTTAAATAATATTCCGTTTTGGTTTGCTATATGGAAGAACCAGCACTCATTTAAACCCGATGCACTGAAAGACACAGAGACTGCTCTCAATGAGGGGGATCGAGCAGAGATAGCGAAGCTCGCTCAACAATTTGACGTTATACTGCAACGATTTCATGCTCTTGATAATCTCCTCCAGGGGTACCTTTTTGTGCGTGGTGAGAGTCGAAAAAAGCCGGAGGGAATTGAGCATAACGGTAATAATTTTCAACATGGAATATTCCAGAACAAGCAAGCGTTGACAGAGGCGTTTCTGCAGACATCCATCAATAGACTGGGGCGTCCGAAAGGGGCGTCCGAGTCGGATGGCTTCTTCTGGTTTGATTCTGTCGCAGAGGAGGTTTGCGGTTCCTCCCCTTTTACATCGGAGAACGACGAGGCAATAGAGAAAGTGTTGAAATATGCTCGATTTGGCGAACCTGAACTCTCTATGCTTGTCAGCTCGTCCAGCGGGGCACTTCGGACTGTGTGGAGTATTTTGAGTGCAGTATATGGTGAAGACGCAAGTGTTGCGCTGGGTTTTTCTGGAATGAAAGATGATGACGTGTGTTCTCTTTTTTGTCAGGCACACATCGATTATGTTACTGCCTGTGAGCGAATCAAACGGTATCTTTGTGAGACATAAAATGGCTGTTGACTTATTTGATAAGGATAGATCGAATCTGAACCACACAAGGCTCAAAAACGGATTTCTTGTTGCAATCGCTTATCACCCTGAAGATGCAACCAGCGAAGATAGAAAAGAAAAAATAGTAGAAGCACTTGAGGGCGATAATGGGCGACAAGAACAAGTTAGACGTGCGTTTTTGTTGTGGCCTGAACTTGAAGATGAAATCAAGTCTTTTATTCATGAGATTCCTGCTCGTTATGGATTTGTGGTTTCGGATGCGTTCACAAGTGAAAGGAATTCTGTGGACAATGCGCTGACTCAGGTCTCAGGCTTTGTTGCCCGTTTCTTGGAAGGACAAACTAATAAAAAAGAGCTGGATGATTTCTGGAGTGCGATGGATATTGTGACTGGTTTTCTGTCTCGTTTGGGGAGCGAGCGCAAACGTTACATTCTTGACTTTGACCCGAACTTGAAGAAAGGAATTTGAGATGGGCATGCAAAAACAACGGGTTCTGATCATTGACGATCAAGTGGGAAAACCGGGGAGCCCCGAAATGGACGATTTCTTGAGGGACTACAGGTCTTTGGAGGACCGTTATGAATTCTTGTTCGAGGACTGTGAGGACGGCAGTGGACACTACAGCAGTGAAGAGGCCATTCAGGCAATATTAGACGAGGGGCACATAGACCTCATCCTTCTCGATATTAAGTTTGGGCCTGAGTCCGATCGACTCGGATTTGAAATTCTTGAGCGAATACGGTCGCAGTTTCGGTCGTTGCCTGTGATGATGATGACTTCGCTTGAACGGGATGTGACCAACTTGTCCCGCAGCCTTGAACCCGGAGCGGTTTCCTACATATCCAAGCGGCCTAAGCCAGCAGAACTGACGAGGCGCATTGAGGAGGCTATTGCCTTGGCGAAGGATTACGCCATTCTTGGAAATTCATCGGCAATTCGAGCCCTGCGTTGCGAGATTGCACGCTTAAGTCCTTATGACAATGTCCCCGTGCTGATTCTTGGCGAGAGAGGTACGGGCAAAGAGCGGGTGGCGAGATATATTCACCAAAATGGACTCAGAAGGGATCGTCCGTTTGTTGGGCTCAACTGCGCTGGGCTCAGTGCCGAGCTATTGGAGTCGGAGCTTTTCGGTCATGCGAAAGGCGCTTTCACGGGGGCTGAGAAAGATCGTAAAGGATATCTTGAGGTGGCTGAAGGCGGAACACTCTTCTTGGACGAGATGGGTGAGATGCCCATTAAAGTGCAGGTCAATCTCCTGCGTGTACTGGAGGAAAAAAAGTTTAGGCCAGTTGGAGTCGCCGACAAGGAGTTGCGGCTCAATGTGCAGATCATTTGCGCAACAAATGTTGATCCTAAGGTTCTGGTTGAGTCGGGTAAGCTTCGTGAGGATTTCTATGATCGGATTGCAGCTTTCATCATTCAGACACCACCTCTGCGAGAATACTGTGATGATATTCCAGAGCTTGCAGCCTATTTTCTGAAGCAGGTCGCCCCTAACCAGAATAAACGATTTAGTTCACCGGCTCTGGCGTTGCTCAAAGTGCATAACTGGCCGGGGAACGGCCGTGAACTGCGCAACGTGGTGTGGCGATCGGTCATAAAGTGCGGAGAAACACCGATTATAGATGTCGAGTGTCTTCCAAAGGAGATCCAATCCCTCAAACCGCACGGAAGCCCGTCAAGCGAAACCGAGAAGAACGATGAAGCGTTGCCGAGTGGATTTCCGGCGGAAGCACATAAAAGGGCCGACTATCTTTCCAAACTCATTTTGCAGGTCTTGGTGAGAGAGGCCACGGATGTTTCCGACAATGCTGCCGCACTGATGCGCGATCTCTTTCCGGGGCAAGCAGAAAGCAAGCGATATCTGGGGCAGGTGGCATGGAAACTGGTGGACTGGAATCCGCGACTACTGAGCGATCCGGAGCTTCTGCATTTATTCAAGGGTTGTGAGGTGTTATGGTCGGCCTTTGTGTTATATATGTCGGCAAATCCCATGACTCAGCGGAAACTCTGGGACAAACTCCAACACATGGGCATATTGCCGCCTGAACTGACGTAATTGCATAGTATGTGAACGTATGAGACACGCAAAGTATATCAGTGCGGAAAGTAAGGTGTGATATGATTCAATACATTATTATTGCGGATTCTAAGCCAGTCGCGCTGTCCCTAAAAAAAGTAGTGAGCGTTCTTTTCACAGTGGACAACTCCTGTGTTCATGTAAAAACTTTAAATCCGATTTTCCAAAATTTACACGAGCGTCTCAACGCATATATTGAAGTGGCGGAGTGGGTCGAATCTGTACTGTCCAGCGGCCAAGGTTTGAACAAACGTATTGTCGCTTGTGTCAGTGCCAAGGTTATGAGTGTCAGTGATATGGATCCTATGCGAAACCCACGTTGGAGTGATGGAAGAGCATCTGCCGCATCTGTAATTGGCATGCTGATTCTTTCTTTTCCTGAAGTTGAGTGGGTTTTGGGTAACGGGATGCAGATGCCGCTAAAAGACGTTGTGCCCATGCCGCTGATCGGATCCAAAGAATCGGTAGACTATGCTATGCCGGCTGGGTATAGAACGTCTTTTAGCAGTCCGACTTTGTTTCAAGCGGTTGAGCTAATGCGGTCGGGCTATTCGCCTCTATTCGATGGTGACGGTTTACGCGAGGTACTGTATTCCGTCATTAAAGGCAGAATTAAAAATGAGATATCGTATCTTCCTTGTAGAAGCCATCTTGCTATGGCCATAGACGATGAGATCAGTTATGCGTATTTCAATGCTTATGCGTCTTACCGGTTTGGTTTCCGCGGATATGCGGTATCCACACTGAAACTTATGGAGCTTCTGTTGAACGGGGACATGCAAAGGATCCCTACGTTGGCAGTGGAAGACCTTTACTTGAATTTTGCGGATCGGGATCCAAAAAAACACATCTCCCTGTTGGAGGAGCGTGATAAACGTTATGAGCCCCTGAAAAAAACGTCGTTACGAATCATTGCAAGTTCAGGTGGAGGAACGCCGGAAGAGATCAAAAAATGGAGTACGAATGAAAAATATTTGAATTTGCAATTCGAGTCGAGGTGGGTGAAGATTCCGAAGCCCTTTTCAGGAGTTTTTGATCTCTATGAGCAGGGCAAATTTTCTGTATTGATTGAAAATGCAAAAAAGGAGAAAAGTTGGAATTTTAACTGGCCACCCGAAGAAGGGGATTCTGCGGCACGGATGAATAATAATGGTGGGCATAGCTGTGTGGGGGTATTGCTCGCCATTTCAGAACGGTTAATTGGTCGCGCAAGACGGTTGCAATCGGATGCATCATGTGCGGTTTCAGCGGTTCACGGTGCTGTACTTAGCGTAACAGCTTGTGAATTGCTCGGATGTAAAACCCCCACAATCGCTCTCGAAGCACTCGCCTTAAAGCACTATTTTGAGGTTTTGGCAGAATGCCAGTTCTATGGCATCCAAAGCACTGTAGATGTGGGTAAGCGCCTTGCGGATTTGGAAATGGAAATAGATGTCATCGGCAAGTGCTTTGAAGAAAGCCATCGTGAGCTTGCAGTCCTTAACGGTAAGGCTGCTATTGTCGATATGCTTGTTCAGCTTTATCGCGAGCAGAACCAGTTTGATGAAGAACAGAGGTGTCTTGATAAAGCCCGGGCTCTGCATCAGTTAATACGGAGAGCAGAAATGAATGTGAAATATCCGATTCTGATGCGATTCTGTAATTATCGATCACAAAAGACAGAAGAAGATAATCACCAGAAACGAGAAGATGAAGCGAAACATAAAGTTGCGCGGCTCTCTTTGAGCATGAATAAGCGGGGCCTCATGTTTCTTGCTTTCTGTTATCGTCCTTTCGTTAATTTCTTTTTAAGTGTAATTAAGTGGGTGGTTGTTATGACCTTTCGAGGTAACGGTTTTCTCACATACCTTAACTTCTGCTTGCGAGCTCTCACCAATTTTCTGAAAGTTGTAGCCATGTGGATGGTTATCTTAACTTTTTTTTGCCTGATCCTTAAAACAGGGACTCCTTATAGCGGAACTTGGACAGGGCTGTTCCGCTCTGGAGCTGAAGCTGCCGCGTTGTTTTTTGGTGCAAACCCACTGAGCGAGGTAAAGTCGATACCGGAAGCGCTGGTGTCAGGTCTGGGTGTGACGCTTGGATTCCTTCACATGGGCATTTTCATTTCGTACATCTACTCTATTATTTCCAGAAAATGAGGTCTTGGACGCGAGTCAACATTCTTACTCACTGCTTGGTTTTGAAGAGCGAAAGGAACACCAAATGAAAGAAGCTAGAGAACGCTGGGGTGGAATTCAGTATCGCGGCGACTTTGAGGATATGTGCGAGCTGTTCGACAAGTATAATGTCGAGGGCTTTCTGTCTGCTCGTAAGGAGCAGGAGCGCGAGCAAGGCGTGGGGCTAAGGGATCGCTTGCTCAAGGAGGGGGTGTTACTGACTGAGACGCTCTCGCCGCGCATCTACACCATTGTTCGCGGGGTTCAGGAACGGCTGGGTATTGACGGGCGTTTTGATGTGTTCTGTATCAAGGACGTGGATGTGAATGCCTTTGCCTATCTGGA
>Ga0268284_1000959_pt1 | contig 16492 bp, 10 predicted proteins | sample saktaG_14_FD_190137 | JGI IMG/M metagenome (GOLD analysis project Ga0268284, IMG submission 190137) | Saline water microbial communities from Sakinaw Lake, British Columbia, Canada - sak_2013_06_06_40m | ecosystem: Environmental > Aquatic > Non-marine Saline and Alkaline > Saline ...
CTTATTTCTCTTCATAGTGTTGGTTGGTTTCAAACGTTTGTTCAAAAACAGACGGTGTCGGAACACCGTCCGATCAACCAGCACTACTTCACTCTAACACTTTAACGGAAAAAAATCCGCCGCCTTGGACGAAGCCCATACCTACAACGGTGTGTTCGGAACGAACATGGCCTATCTGTTTCGGAGACTTTCCGTGCTGTCCTCTCCATTTCAAGTTATCGCCTCCACCGCAACCATTGGCGACCCTATTGATTTTCTGCGGGAAGTCACAGGGCGGGAAATGGTGCTCTTCATCAAGGCGGACGAAGGATCCCAGATGCCACCGAAGCATATCGTGCTGGCCCAACTATCAGGAAAAGGAACCTTCGATACCCTTGCCAACCTGTTGCGCCATCTGAGCCAATCGTATGACGGTCGGTTTCTTGCCTTCGCTGACTCCCGAAAAGTCGTTGAGCGTCTGACTGCCGCCGCGCACCGGAATCCCGTGCGGACACTCCTTGATCAACTGGAGGGTTTGGATCGCGAGCCGGAACCAGAGATCACCATTCCCGGAGTCCTGATGCCGTATCGCGCCGGTTACGAATCGGTTGACCGCGCCGAAATCCAGAATGCCCTGGCGACCGGGCAGCTCAAAGGTGTGGTTTCCACCAGCGCACTTGAACTGGGTATCGACATCGGGGACATCGATCTCGTGATTTTGCTCAACACGCCCCCATCGATTCAAGCCTTCTGGCAACGTTTCGGACGGGCGGGGCGCCGGAATCGGACAGGGGAATGTCTGATCATAGATGACTCAGGAACCATCACGCACGGCCACGGAGGTCTCGCCGGCTACTTGGAGAAACCGGTCGAACGGAATTATCTCTATCTGGGAAATCGATACGTCCAATACACCAATGCTCTTTGCGCGGCGCGGGAAATGCAGGAAGGAGGAGGCACCCTGGACCGCTGGAACGCGTTCAATGACATTCCCGAGACATTCCTGCCGATGCTTGCCAACGAGGTGGACCCGACATCCATCGTCCCGGATGATCTCTATCCACTCAAGCAGCGCGGCGAAAACGGCCCCCACCACGAATTCCCGATGCGGGGCGGGATCGAAGCGAACTTCCAGGTGAAAACCCACGAGGACCAGGATCTGGGTACTCTCACGCTGGCTCAGCTTGTTCGTGAAGCTTACCCAGGCGCGGTCTATTATTACCGGGCAACTCCCTATCGGATCCGTGAAAGCCGGATGCGTGATAAACTCCTGCGGGCGACGACCGAGCGCTTCGTCACAACTCAGCCCAACTCTCAGGTGACGGTTTTTCCGAATTTCAGCGCGGGAGGCCACTGTTGGACTTCTGCGAGTGGCTTTATGATGGAATGCGATGTGCAGGTGGCGGAACGAGTGCTCGGATTCACCGAGAAACGTGGAGGAGCCATAGAGGCGCATGTTTACGGAGTGGGATCTCACTGGTCCCAACGTCCGGTGCAACGGTTCTTCAAGACGACCGGCGTGATCTGGTGTTTCGACAACCAGGGAGTCATTCCAGAAGCGAATGCGCGCTATGTCGTCGATGCATTCTGCCTGATGGAGGGCATTCATTCCCGCGAGATAGGCTTTGGACGTTTCAGTTCGAATGTTTCTCCGCAAGGCGCCGGGGAATGCCGCGGCCTCTGTATCTACGACGACGTGGCCGGCGGACTGCGTTTGACTCAACGTCTGTCCGAACGATTCGCCGAAATCCTGGCTACCGCGGTGCAACTCGCCGAGACCGATGATGATCAGGCTGCCGTCGCCGCGCTTGAAATGTTGCAGAAGAGTGCCCGGGAACTTTCATCCTCTCAGAACATCGGTGCCACTTCAACGACTGTCTCGCATGGTGATGGTTGGATGTCCGTCATCGCGCCAGGTGAGACCGCGATCCAGATCCTTCCGACTGAAACCAGAGAGGTCACTGTCATTCGCTATCTTTTCACACCATCCGGTCTGAAGTACCGACTCAAGCACCCCAAGGAGACCGTCGAATGGACCGTTGAGCAGGCCCTCGTTTCTCCCGTTCACGGTGTGACGCGCATGGTCCGCTACAACGTGGACACCGGGGAAGAACAAAACATCGAATGATTCATCAAGTTAACCCCAGGACAGCGATTCATGACCATCCGAGATTTCATCCGCAATCAGGTTTTCACCCGCCGGGCGCAGGAGCACGGCTGCCTTGTCATTTATGATCCAGGCCGGCGCTACCGCGACATCGCGCTTTCCATGGAGTCACCAACTTGCCGGACCATTGATGTTTCCGGCTCGCTCATCGAAGCGCGTGATCTGGCAAGCTCCAGCCTCGACGATTTGGCGCAAGGAACAATCCACCAACTCGTCATCTGGATTCCCGCCAACAGGCCCGAAGATTCCGAGGCGCAAATGAAGGATCCGTTTTCTTTGTTTGCCGAGGTTGGCGGAGCGTTTCCCGTGGGTGATGGTGACGAGTTCGCCGAGATCTGTCGCCGTGCTAGACCGGATCATGTGCCGGAAATCAATCGCCTCTTCAAAGATGGCGAGCCCACCTTTGAAATGATCGACGCCCTGGAAGAGGGTGGCTCATGGCCGAAATTGAAGACGCTTCTCAGCGTCGGCTCGGCCAAAGAGATCCTGCTGTCTCTCTTGTCACCGCGCCCCGATCAAGCGGAGGCGCTGAAAAACGATGCCACTTGGTCCACAGAAGCGCGTGAGTTCATCCATCGAAGCCTCGGACACAAGGTGAGAACCAAGGGGCAAACCCAAAAATCACTGGCCGATGAGATATGGAGACTGCTGCTGCTCAGCGAATTCATCTTCGATGCCGCAGGTGAAATTCCAGAAGGTCTCGAAACCGTGCCAAGAGCCGGGGACGAGGCACAAAGCTTGGTCTTCGATGTCTGCGAATCCCTGCGCCGTCACGATGACCACAAGGACTCTTACATGATTGTCGCCCAGGAGATCGAGGATGAGCTTGGGCTTGCTGAGAAATCATGCGCCATGAAAAACCTTGGCGTGCGTGATACCTTTTCCTGTGAGGAGAGATTATTCCTCAGCAGACTCGTTGACCTCGCATGTCAGGGGGAAATCGAAACCGCCCGCGAGATTTGGCAGAGCCGCCACCGCTCGATCTGGCTGAGTCGCCAGGACCGAATGGCGGAATGGTCCTTGGCGGCTAGAGCCCTTGAACTGCTGGATACGGCGAACCGTCTCTCGACCCCTAAGTTTCCGTCTCTTGAATCGATTGTCCACGGATACGCCTCCACCTGGCGTGAGTTGGACCGCTGTCATCGTGAGATGGAGCAGGCAGTGAATCAGATTCAGGAGGATCACGACGGATTGGATCGTTTGCTGAAAATGGCCCGCAAGGCCTATTTCCGCTCGGTGGAACTTCTCCAAGCGGAGTTCGTAAGATTGGTTCAGGCGGAAGGTTGGCCCGTATCTAACGGACGCATCCTGTGGAATCGCCAACTTTTTTCGAAGGTTGTCGCACCACTGTTGGAGTCTGGTGCCAAGGTCGCTTACTTTCTGGTCGATTCCCTGCGCTACGAGCTTGGAGTCGAGATCGAAAAGCAGCTGTCCGACAAGCTCAAGGTCACATTGGTCCCGGTCTGCGCCCAGCTTCCCACCTATACGGAAGTCGGCATGGCAAGCCTGATGCCTGATGCCGAATCAGGGCTGTCTATTGTGCAGCAGGGCGACAAATTCGTCACGACCCTGGGAGGCACGGTAGCAACCGCACCAGCAACCCGGTTCGCTTATCTCCAGGCACGTAAAGGCGATCAGTGCGCTGACATCGACCTTGAGGAACTGATCCGCAAAAAGAAACCCAAGATTCCGGACAAGACCAAACTGCTCGTGGTGCGAACCCGCGATATTGACACCATTGCCCACGGCAGCCCTCACCAAGTGCTGGATATTATTCCCGCTCTAGTCCGCCAAATCATCCGGGGATTGGCCAAGGTGGCGGAGCTGGAATTCGACACCGCCGTCATCGCTACGGATCATGGTTTTGTGCTCATCCATGAACAGGAAGCCGGCAATCTCGCACCGAAACCTCCCGGGAATTGGCTCATCGAAAAACCTCGTTGCCTGCTCGGTTCAGGGGAAGCGGATACGCAGAACCTCGTATTTGACGCGAAGGACGTGGGGATACCCGGAGAGGTTAAAAACTACGCGGTGCCAAAGGCATTGGTTCCGTATTCACGGGGCCAGGTCTACTACCATGAGGGACTTTCCTTGCAGGAATGCGTGCTGCCCTGCCTCATGATTCATCTGGCAGCTTCCGGCCAATCGAAGAAAAAATCGCAGGCACCTCCCATCACTCTCACCTACCGCCAAGGAAAGAGCGATAAGATCACTTCCCGTCGTCCAGTCGTCGATCTGGCATGGCCCGGCGCTGACCTCTTCTCGGAAGAAAGCGAGCGCGAAGTCGCCATCGAAGCAGTGGATTCCTCAGGAAGCATTGTGGGGGTTGCAGGAACCGGCCAAGCAGTCAATCCGGCAACCGGCTGCGTTAGAATCAAACCTGGATCCGCCGTTTCCGTGGGTCTAAAAATGAACGATGCCTTCTCCGGAAGCTTTAAGATCAGGGTGCTTGATCCAGCAACCAACGCCACCTTGACCGACCTTAACCTCAAAACCGCCTATCTCGAATGAACCAAGACGATCTCGACCGCAAACTGAACGACGTATTCCTCGGCAAGGTGGTCCGCAAGGACCTGCTGCTCCAAGTGAAGAAAGGAACGAACGTGCCGTCGTTCGTGCTGGAGTTCCTGCTGGCAAGATACTGTGCCAGCGATGATCCCCGTGAAATCCAGGAGGGTATGGCTGCTGTTCTGGAAACCATCCAGAAGAACTATGTCCGCCCCGACGAGAGCAACAAGGCGCAGATGCTGGTTCAGGGTCAGGGCAAGCACACGTTCATCGACAAGATTCACGTCAAATACAACGAGAAGGAGAAGCGGCCATGGGCTCGCATGGAAAATTTCAACTCGTCCCGTATCGCCATCAACGAGCGCTATTACAAAGGCGAGAACGACCGGATCTTCGAAGGTGGTATATGGGCAGAAGTAACAGTCGTTCATAACGACGTGGAAGACGATGACTACGCTTTCTATGTCGAAGCGCTCAAGCCCATCCAGCTCTCCAAGTTCGACTTTGAGGGATATGTTGAAGGGAGAGGCCAGTTTACTCGCGACGAATGGCTCGACGTGATCATCCGCTCCTTCGGAATGGAGCCGGGCTGGATGACGAAACGCCTCAAGTTTCATTATCTCGCCCGTCTCGCTCCCCTGGTTGAGTCGAACTTCAACTTCATCGAACTGGGGCCGCGAGGGAATGGAAAATCCTACACGTTCAGCGAATTTTCGCCCTATGCCACGCTCCTCGGGGCACCGACATCGGCGGCGACACTTTGGTGGAACAACCAGCGCAAGCAAGTGGGACTCATCGGATTTTGGGATGTCGTGGCTTTCGACGAAGTCGGGGAGGGCGTCGTGGTTAGAGATAAGGAAACCTTCCAGATCATGAAGCAATTCATGGCTAACGGAAACTTCACCCGTTCTACCACCGTCACTGCCAACGCCAGCCTCGCGTTCGTTGGAAATATTGATGATTCCGTTGAAGGAATCGTAAATTCTCCGAATCACACACTCTTTAAGCCCCTGCACCCGGTTTTCGACCTGGCAATCCTCGACCGGTTCCACACGTTTGTTCCCGGCTGGGAGATCCCAAAAAACAAGGACGAGAACCTCACCCGCAACTACGGTCTGATTATCGAATATCTGGCCGAAGCGTTCCATCACCTTGCACGCAAGACGAATCGCTTTGCCCAGGTCAAGGCGGCCTGCAAGCTCGGTCCCGGCTATGATCAACGGGACCAGACAGCGGTCCTCAAGACGGTGTGCGCCTTCGTCAAGATGCTGCATCCCGGAGAAGAGCCATCTCAGGAAGAGATCAACGAATATCTCGCGTATGCCATCGAAGGCCGCCGTAGGGTCAAGGAACAGCTCAACAAGAAGAAGCCCGACGACGAGTTCTCCAGCATCAATCTCGGCTACTTTGACCCAAGCGGCAATTTGGTGACTGTCTGGTGCCCGGAATCCAAGGAGGCTGCGGCAACCCAGTCTCCTGTGCGTCGATCACTGACCGACGAGGACAGCGAACCGGTAAAGTCTGAGGTGCCGAAATCCATCCCACCAACCGAAAGGTTAGCTGAGTCATCAATAGTCACTGCCCACCTTCCACTGGAGACCGAACAAACGGAAGTTGTCGTTCCGTCCGCCTCTGCCCCGAAGGAGCGGCACTACCGAATCCATTATGGAGCGACTGGCCATTCCTACGACACGATCTTAGGCGACTACCTGTCCGGCGCAGAAGAAATTGAGATCGAGGACGCTTACATTCGCCAGCCCCACCAGATCGTGAATTTCCTCCGCTTCTGCGAAACGGCAGTCCGGCTGGGACCTCCGAAGAAGATCACCCTCATCACCAAGTTCGACAATCAGCTTGAGGAAGATGAGGCGATGGCGAAGCTATGGACCATCGCGGACAGCCTCAAGCTTTTTAACGTCGAGTTGGTTGTTCGCAAAAATCCAAACCTTCATGATCGTGAAGTTCGACTCAGCAACGGATGGACGATCAAAATCGGTAGGGGCTTCGACATCTATCAGAAGCCTGAAGATTGGCTCTACGTCGGTGCGAATGACCTAGGTCTTCGCCCGTGCCTGGAGACGAGCGTGGACATCACCCAATCGAAACATTAAACAAACATTACCTGCAATTCAATACGCTAAGCCGGAAAAGCAAATGAGCTACTACGTCAGTAATTACGCATTTCTTGGAATCCCTATTCCTGAAATTACCCAAAATATGCAGGAATACTCCAATGTGGACCTTATTCCAGGAGGCGTCCTTTTCGCGATCGATGACAAATTCCACAACCGTTACAAAGAGCTTCAGGAACTTCATCCCGATGTATTGAAATTCGAACCTAACGAAATATTTCAAGGTGGCTATCATGGCGATTACATGGAAATCGGAAAATTCTTGCTCTTATGCAGCGGAATGAATGCCAAGATTTTCGTGGAAGACGCTTTCTGTGATTTTTCTTCTTTGTTTGGAGAAATTAAATTCTATCCATTTAAGGAGTTGATACATCTCGTTGAGAACGAGAATGTAGAAAAGAATTGCGACTATGTCCGAGTGCCAGAAGGCTTGCTTGCATTGATCTTGCGTGGCGAAGAAAACCACGAAACCCTTTCCGTCTGTTCAGGGAATAGGGGCTATGATTCCGACGATGAATATGATTCTGATTCAGATGAGCCCGATTCGTTTTTTGTTGCCGAGGTCAAATCAAGTCTCGATTCCCTCACAAAAAAGCACTTGGAAGAAGGACGGCAAAACAACTATTCATATTTGCTGAGTTCAAGACTCGGCCATCAGGATTGGATTCGGCATATACTTGAAAAGTATCTCGAACAATACGGAATTTATTCCTATTACACATACTTTGAAGTGGTATCAACTCGCCATGGTGATGTGCTTCAGCTGGGTGGAATGGTTAACGATGTTCCGTATTTTGCCTATAGTGGCATGCGTCCCTATAACGAAGATGGTTGGGATGACCCAAGGAACGACGAAGCAGACATTAAGAAAATGGAACTTCTCGAAGTTATTTTCTTCGGTGCAGAAAGAGATAGCACGCTAGGATTTAAAAAATATACGCCCCAATTCGGGGGGTGAATTCAGGACAATCTCTCCTCAGGATATCCTGCCGAAAAAATCAGACTATCAATTCCTAGAATTCTCATGAGCCTCCGTATTCTACACACCGCCGACAATCACATCGGCATTTCGTTCGCCCAATACCCAGACGTGGTTCGGGATCGTTTGGTGGAGGAGCGGTTTTCCGCGCTGGAGCGACTGGTGGTGACCGCGAACCAGCGATACGCCCACTTTCTTGTAGTAGCCGGAGACCTGTTCGACAAGCAGACCGTCACCAAAGGGCAGATCGAAAGAGCTGTTCGAATTCTTGCCACATTTGAAGGCGAGCACGTCTTGGTATTGGCTGGCAATCACGACTACTACGAGGGAGCGGACAACAAGCTCTGGAGGTGGTTCCGGAGTGCCTGCGACGGCACATGCGTGCTTCCGTTGACAGAACCGACCACAAAGAATTTTGAAGGGGACGATTATCGGGTTCGCTTTTACGCCTGTCCTTGTCCGAGCAAACACAGCAAGGAGCATACTATCGGATGGGTCGCGGATGCCGAAAAGGCACCGGAATTCATTCATGTCGGAATTGCTCACGGGAACGTCGCGGGACTTGGCTTGGACGCCGATCAGAGGTATTTCAACATGTCCGCAGAGGACCTGCGCGGTGCTGGCGTTCACACATGGTTGCTGGGGCACATCCACGTACCTGCGCCGGCACTGGGAACGACGGGACGGCCTCTGTTTTTCATGCCGGGCATCCATACACCTGACTCCGTGAAATGCAGCCATCCTGGCCACGCGTGGTGGATCGAGTTGGGCGCAGACGGTTCGTGCCGTCACGAACAAATTACTTCCGGTGGAGTTCGATTTGTCAGACTCAGCCGGTCGTTGGAGAATGCCGCCGACATCGAGACTCTGCACGCGGCGTGCGAATCGCTTGATGCACCCACCACGGTTCTTGACCTCCAGCTTACCGGCCGACTCAAAGAGAATGAACTGTCCGAACTCAATCAAATGTTAGAAGGTATGGCTTCGCGCTTCCTCTATCTCACGCGAGAGCAGGATATTGCCCCGGTGCTCGACGCTGCGGGCATTGCCAAACGATTTCCCGAAGGAACACTGCCTAACACGTTTCTACTCGGCCTGCTAGCTGACGAGGCGAACGCCGGAGACGCTCATCTGGCGCTGGACATCATCGAAACCCTCCATTCGTAATGAAACTTCTTCGTATACGCCTGCACCCATTCGGTGGCATTGCCGACCGCACCTGCGATCTTCACGATGGCGTGAACGTGATCGAGGGCCCCAACGAGTTCGGCAAGAGCACGTTGAACAACGCCTTGTGGCACGGGCTTTTCACACCGACGAACCTCCCGCCAGTGAGTTTGAAGAAAGCCATGGGCCGCTGGTATCCGCGCCCCGGCGGTGACCATGCACGTGTCACCTTGGAATTCGAATCGGACGGGCACAAATGGACACTGCAAAAGACCTGGGGCGCAGGAGCATCAGCCATAATTCAGTCCACCGAGACTGCCGCAATTGCCGATCCTGCGAGAGTTCAGGAGCAACTGCTGGCGCTGCTCCACCGTAATGAGGCCACCTGGCGGCATGTGCTCTTTGTCGGGCAGGCTCAATTGTCACGAACGATTCAGGAGTTAAGGGAGCAATCGGACGAGATCGACGACATCCAACCTTTGATAGCGGGAGCGGCGGCCATTCCCGGGGACATCGCCCCGGATAAACTTGCGGCAGCTATCGACGAGCGCATCGAGCGCCACTTTGGAAGGTGGGACACCAACCTAGGAGGTCCTGAGAGAGGCCGGGGGATTGACAACCCTTGGGCGAACAGGATCGGCCCCCAACTCGCGGCCTACTATGCGTTGGAGACGGTTCACAGAAATCTGAATGAGGTGCGGATACACGACGAGCAGGTCGATGAAGTAAACGCCAAGATCAAGGAACTTGAAACAGGTATCGAAGTAGATAGGGAATTTATCACCACCGGGCGCGGCTTGAGAGATGGCTTGGCCAAGCGTGGCGGCTTGGAAGAGAAGATTCGCCGTCTATCTGGCGAGCAAAAGGCTCTGAAGGAGGTCTTGGATGCTTGGCCCCGCGCGGATCAGGGGATCAAGGGGAAGCAGACAGAATTGGATGGCGTCAAAACGAACCTCGAAACCCTGGAGGAAGAGTTGAAAAACGCCAAGAAGCGCGCCGACGCAGAGCAGTTGAAGTTGGGGCACAGGACGTTGGTGAAGGCGAGGGAAGCTTGGGATGCAGAGGTGAAGAAGCTCAACGAATCGGAGGCTATATCCCCTGAATCATTGGCCGAATTGAAGCGCCTCGAACAGGAGATTAGTGACCTCCGGATCAAGATCGAAGCACAGAAGCTGAGCGCCAAAATGGAGAGCACGGCTTCCACGTCTGTCATTATTGTGCGAGGCACGGATGCGCCGGAGACGCTGACACTGACACCGGCCGAGGTCTGGGAAGGCCAAGCCGACGGCAAGCTGATCGTCGAACTGCATGACATGAAGATCAGCGTCGAGAGTGGCACTGGAGACATGAATGATCTCTTCGAGCAATTTGAGACTGATACCCAACGGCGCCTGGAAACGCTTGGGGCGCTCGGTCACGAAAGTCTCTCGTCGGCAGAGGCCGCGGACATTGGCCGCCAGAATTATGTTAGGGACGAAAAACACGCAAAGGACCTTTACACCGCCGCGCTGCAGGGTAGGGACGAGGAGGAATGGACGGCTGATATTGCCGCACTTGAGGCACTTCCAGAGACGCGGTCTTTAGCCGTCCTTGAGGCTGAGAGAGCGACTGCGGTAGATAACAAGGCCAGACTGACGTTTGAGATCCAGCAAGAGATGGATAAGGTGGCAAAGTGGACCACGGAACACACGGATTTTGACACATTGATGACCGAGATTTTTGGAAAGACGAATGAGTTGAAAGCCGCCGAAAATGACTTGGCCGGTTTGCCGGCGTTGCCCGAGGGGTTCGATTCCGTTTCCGATTACCTGGGGGAGCTTCAGGTGAAGGAGGGGCGTCGATCTGAGGTGGAGGACGAACTAAAGGATCTCAAGATCAAACAAGCGCAACTGGGGGTGTCCGCGCCGGATCACACCGCAGAGGAACTGATCGATAATCTTGAAACCAAGGAACGGGAGTTCCGACGGCAGCAGGCAACCGGACAAGCTCTGTTGCGCATCCGGACGAAGTTGCGGCAAATCGTTTCCAGCCGTGGAACCGACGACCCAATGCAGGGGCTCGCCGCAGCAGTGTCTGGCCATTTCAAGGACCTCACGTGTGGTCGTTATGATGACGTGAAATTGGATGGAGCCACCCCGGTCGAAGTCAGTGGACCTTTGGTGCTGGAAACCGGATTGCTCTCGCAAGGAACCCTTGGTTCATTGGCCCTCGCCACCCGGTTGGCCCTCGCCGAATTGTATCTCGACGGCATGCAGGGCTTTCTGGTTCTCGACGACCCATTCACCGACATGGACCCGCCGCGCCGCCGCGCCGCTGAGCGCTGCCTTGGTGCCTTTGCTGAGCAGCGCCAGGTACTCTTTTTCACCTGCCACCCTGATCATGCGCGTGAATTGGAGGAACTTGCCTGGGCCAAGGTTCCGGTGATTGCGGGTTAGGGGATTTCAATTTTTATTAAAAGCACACCATGTATCTGACCAAAAGTGACTTCAAGGTGGCGCGGACCTGTCCGGCGAAGCTGTTCTACAAGAAAAACCGCTATCCATCCCTGTTCGACGAGAATCCCTACCTCAGATTCCTCGCCGACGGTGGCTACATGGTCGAGAAGATGGCCAAGCTGCTGTTTGAAGACGGCATCGAGATGGAATTCTGGGGAGAACCCGAGAAGGCCTTCGACGAAACCACGAAAATCATCGAAACACGGGACAATGTCGTGATGTTTGAGCCGACGGTGATCCATGGACGATATTCCGCGCGGATCGACGTTCTCTCCAAGGTGGGAAATCTCCTGAAGTTGATCGAAGTGAAGTCCTCCTCCATTGACTCGGAGGCTTCAGACAAGGCGAATCCTTTTCGAGGGAGGAAGGGAGGAATCGAATCGAAGTGGAGGCCATATCTCGAAGACGTCGCGTTCCAACACTTCGTGCTTTCCGAGGCATTCCCCGATTATGAAGTCCGGCCATATCTTTGCGTCATCGACAAGGCGAAGCGGGCCACGGAACACACGACCTGCGATCAATTCAAGCTGTCGAGGTGCGAAGGTGAGGGTAATCGTTCATGGGCACCCAACGTGGAGTTTTTTGGAGACATTCAAAATTTGAGGAAAAACCATCTTCTCTCCATCGTGGATGTCAAAGGGGAGGTGGACGAGATTCTTGATGACGTAAAGGATGCCGCAGCCTGTTTCGCCGCGACGCTCGGAAACGAGAAGATCACCCGGCTTAAGGTGGAACTCTCGCACAAATGCAAGAACTGCGAATATCGGCTGCCCTCGATGAGCGAGGGGAATAACGGCTTTCGCGAATGCTGGGGAAACCTGGCCTCCAGCGATCCCCATGTGCTCGATCTCTATCGGATTGATCTGGCAGGTGGGAAGAACCACAATCTTGTTGCAGAACTCGCCGCGTTGGGGAAATCGTCGTTGGCTGACATTCCTGCGGACATCCTGCGGGGAGAAATAGCGGAGAGGCAGCGTCTCCAACTGGAATGTCAAATAAGCGGAGAATGGATCTCCCCGGGCTTGCCCAAACTGCTCAAACAGCACCCGCGCCCGCTCCATTTCATCGACTTCGAGGCGTCAAGGCTTGCCCTTCCCTATCACAGAGGCATGCGACCCTATGAGCTGGCCGCCTTCCAATGGAGCTGCCATACCGTGCATCAGGCCACAGAACCGGCAATTCACCATGAGTGGCTGAATGACGAAAACGTGTTCCCTAACTTCGAGTTCGTTCGGTCCCTTCGTGACCATATTGGCCATGAAGGAACCGTTTACATCTGGAGCCCGTATGAGGTTTCAACCCTCAAGGAAATCCGTCGGCAAATGGATGTTTACGGTGAGAATGACCCGGATCTCAGGGACTGGCTCGACTGGATGACGGAGGAAGGCAATCCAAGGATTGTCGATTTGCTCAAAGTTGCGGCGGCGGATTACATACACCGCGATATGAAGGGCAGCCTCAGCATCAAGGACGTGCTGCCTGCGGCATGGAAACAGAACCAACGCCTGCGAGAGCGTGGGGAATTTGTCAAATACCTCGGTCGCGATCCGTATGGGAATCTTCTTAATCCTTACGACGTCCTGCCTCCACTCCCCATCGGGGAAAAAGATGAGATCGTAAAGGAGGGCACGGGGGCGATGCGGGTTTACCAGGAAATGATGTTCGGCAGATCCGCCAATGATCCGTCTATTCGCGAGCAATACCGAATACTCTTACTCCAATACTGCGAGCTGGATACCGCGGCCATGGTCATCATTTGGAGGCACTGGGCCGGAGCCGCGTGATTGATGAAGGAACCTCTGAATCGCCACACCATGAAAACAATCGATGAAGATCTGGTTTGCGCTTTTCTCAACGATCCGGGAAATGCGGAACTCGCAGATTGCCTGAGGCAATGCGGACGAATCACCGAGGCAGCCGCAGAGTTGATTGCCGGATATGGGGGAGATTTATACTTGGACGGCTTACGACGGTTATCAGAGTCCGTGGCGGCCTCCCTGTCACTCCATCAAGGTGGGAGGCTGTCCCTTGACGGGCTCGAAAACCTGTCGATAAGAGCGGCAAGGCATCTCGTCCTTCATCAGGGGCCTGTGGATTTACTCGGATTGAGGAGCTTGAACGATGCTCCGGCCGCGACGCTCGCTGGCCATGGCCGCATCTGCGTTCCATACGATCTCAGCCCCGATGCTCGCAATGGGGTGCTGGAGGCAAGCGGCTTCAACAAGGCCTCGAAGCGCCCCGGCGTTCCCGGCCGCAAATTGCAGGCTGTGCAGATCCGCATTCCGGAAACGAAGCGGCCCTTGTATCAAATCCAGAGATTCCCGCAGATCGTTCGCCACATCCGCGAGCAGGTGATACCCGAATATCAAAATACATGGGACAATCCGACAGCCAGATCCGTAATGGGAAGGCTCGAAGCCTGCCTTGCAGCACCAGTTGCTCCATGCATGAGCTTCCACTTCCCGCTTCCCGAGGCCGCAAGACGATTGCTGGAGGCGACTTCTGACTGGGACGAGACCCAGATAGCCTTTGCCGAATGGGTCTTGAGCGAGCTGGATGCGCTTGATTCTGAATTCATAGACGTCGAAAACTTGACCGAAAGTTGCCATGAGGGCCTGGGTTTCTCAAGGCGTTGCTTTCCACGCTGCCACGTCGAAGAGAGCTGCCATAATGATGACAAAATCAGTCTTGGCTGGAGAAGTGTCGGAAACCAGATCGTCATCACATATTCAGCGTTCGAAGCACGGAAAAAATCCGTCGACACTGGCCAAGACGGTGTGCCGCAACAGGAAATCAGTGATTTATTCAACCGTGCGCTACCGCCTGAACTGACCATGGTTTATTTCGATGAGGCCGGGGGTAATGGACTCTATGTTCTCATGGAAACCGCCAATCTGGGCCGCCTCGAAGCGCTTTATTGATCAGGCCGGTGAACGATCTTTCGGAAATAATGCGTTCCGTTTCTTCCGTGGTCTGAATCCCATCAAATGTGGTGATCTTCATTGTATTTTCCACCAAGCCACCCAATCTTCGGGATCTTGTTCGTTAATTGGCCCTTTCTTATTGGCGAGCGATTCAGCGGCATCATCTGAAATTTCTATTAGGTCGTTGAGGTGTAGATCGTCCTGATGCTTGGATAGAGATTCGGCTGCCGCATCCGACAGCTTGGTCAATCCGTTTAGCACAAGATCGCCCCGGTGCTTGGACAGGGATTCGGCTGCCGCATCTGACAGCTCTGTCAGGCCGTTGAGCGCGAGATTACTCCGGTGCCTGGAAAGAGATTCGGCTGACGCATCCGATAGCTCGGTCAATCCGTTGAGGTCAGGAAGTTGACTCTCATATGTCGAAAGCACCTCGGCGGCGTCATCATTGATTCCTGTGCAATGATGAAGGCCAACACGGACCGGGTCTGCCAGAAACTGTTTGGCCACGTCCACGTCGATCCAGCCGTAGCTCTCAGATTGGCCGAAGCGAGGGAATGATCCGAGTGGATAGGTCATGACAGGATTGGGGTTGGGTTGTTTTTGGTTTAGATCCGGGGCATCCTCAGGACGACAGCTCAGTCCCACCAGAAATACGATTGATTATAGCCCATCAACGTGTCCGCGAGTTCGGGGATCGAACCCACGCCCTGATGGACAATGTCACTACAGTAGTAATACTGCTCGCGTGCCAGTCGCATTGCGTCCCTCCGAGTGAGCGGTGGACGCGCCACGAAGCACTCGATCACGGTTTCTTGCAGGGCAACCAATTCCGCGCCCCAGTCCTCCTGCCAGCGGCGGTGTATCGCACAATTCATGGCGCTCCCCCAGATGTCCTGGCCGCCCACATTCTCATCACCCCAACCGAGATAAGCGCAAACCTGCCATGGTTGCGCAATTTTAAGCAGGCCGATGTGGACTGTCTCCAGCAGTTTCCTGCCTTGTTTGGCGCTGGAAAGGTCGAGCTTGTCGTCGCCCCCTGCCTCCACATCGTCCTCCCCGTCTTCCGAATCGTCTTCATCCATGATCCACTCCTCCTCGGCCTTTTCATCTTCCTCGCGACCGTCCTCCCATTCGTCGGGTTGATAGAATTCGGCAACCAATTTTGCGACGTCGATTTGGTGGCTTTCGGCGATGATCGCAGCGGGATCCTTTACCCTCAGACTTCCCTTGTAGATGAAATCGGCGGAATCCTCGGAGCCGAAAAGAACCGGGTGCAGGCCTGTGGAAGCCCTTTGATCGAGCAGCCGTTTCATTTCGTCCATCGCGTTGGAACCCGGCACAGTAATGATTTTCATGATGGTAGATTGTTCGTGATTTGCTTTGGATTGTCCAAATTACGTCATTTGAGATAACTCTGAAAAACTGATTTCCAAACTATTTTCATTTGACCGATCTTCCCTCTGGCACTAAATGGAGTCGAGCGTGCTTTTCATCAACCGAGCGCTGTCAGGGTTTAATTGGGGATGAGTCGTGCGATCAGTCTTCCGCGTCCAACAAGGCGACCGTGGTGGCTCCGGGGATGTCACTGGGCCTTTGTGCGAAGTAGCGTTGGAAGGAGACGGCGGCCTGTTCGCGGTTGCCGGCGCGATGCAGTGCCAGACCACCCAGACAGTCATAGTAGGGCGCGTGATTGCAGTCCCAATGACCCGGCCTGAGGCATCCCGCGCCACGGCATTTACGGGCCGCCAGAATCTTTCCGGCGCTCGATGGTCTGGATAATCCGCCCGGAGGCATCTTCACGCCACCAAGCGCCCTAACGAGCCGTTCCACGGGCCGCCGTTCGGCTACTTTGCGGTTCCACCCCAGTTGCAGCGTAGGCGGTCAACACCCAGCAAATCGGCAGTGTTGCGCTTGCCTTGTCAACGTGAGGCCTGATAGGTTCTCGCCGTCATGGAAGAACGGGTCAACGAACTCCTTCCCCTCGCGACGAAGATCGCCCGGGAGTTCGACAACATCCCGGGCTTACCCCATGAGAGCCGGGTCGGAAAGCGTTGCCACGCCGGGGCGAATTTAGGTTATGCAGCGGTGGTGCGGGTCGGTGCGTTTCATTGTGTTGGTTTCTTGCTTATCGTCAATGAGAA
>Ga0268284_1000961_pt1 | contig 16488 bp, 13 predicted proteins | sample saktaG_14_FD_190137 | JGI IMG/M metagenome (GOLD analysis project Ga0268284, IMG submission 190137) | Saline water microbial communities from Sakinaw Lake, British Columbia, Canada - sak_2013_06_06_40m | ecosystem: Environmental > Aquatic > Non-marine Saline and Alkaline > Saline ...
GTCCGTATCCTCGGGTTTTCTTTCCGCGCCCTTCCAGATATATAAGGCGGATAAAGCAGCACCCAGAGCTCCGCCCGCATCTCCTGAAGCCGGCTGAACCCACAGGCGCTTGAATATACCACTGTTCTGTATTCTGGCATTGGCGACACAGTTGAGCGCAACGCCTCCGGCCATCACCAGGTTTTCACTGCCGGTTAACTCTTTTGCCGTTCGGACAAGCCGAAGAACCACCTCTTCAGTAACGTCCTGAATGGCCAGGGCCAGATCCATGTATGGCTGGGTCAACTTGCTTTCAGACTCTCTTTTTGAAATCCCGAGCAATCTTTCCCATTTCTTGTCCTTGCACATTCTAAGGCCCGTAGCAAAATCAAAATAATCCATGTTCAACAGAACCGATCCATCCTCCCGGATATCCAATAGCTCTGTCAGAATCGCGTCCTTGAAGCGGCTATATTGACTGCCGGTTTTAATGCCATAAGGGGCCAGTCCCATGAGTTTGTATTCGCCGCTGTTGACCTTGAATCCGCAGTAATAGGTAAAGGCGGAATACAACAAGCCGATGGAATGGGGGAAATGGAGCTCTTTTAGCAGTTGGATAGAGTTGAGTTGTCCATGACCGACCGTTGTCGTGGCCCATTCGCCTACGCCGTCAATGGTCAATATCGCCGCATCCTGGAATGGCGACGGATAGAATGCGCTGGCGGCATGAGACAGATGGTGCTCCGGAAACAGCAGCGGCGGCTTTCGGTTCAGGCGGTTACCATGAATGGACGTCAATTCATCCCACACCAGACGCTTCATAAACATTTTTTCTTTGATCCATACCGGCATGGCGGAAAGAAAACTTTTGATGCCTTTGGGGGCAAACGCATGATAGGTTTCCAAAAGGCGTTCAAATTTCAAAAACGGTTTGTCATAAAAGGCGATGGCTGTAAAATCCTCCAGATTGAGGCCGGATTCCTTAAGAACGTAGCCAATGGCCTGCCGCGGAAATGACGGATCATGTTTCAGGCGAGTGAAGCGCTCTTCATGAGCGGCAGCAATGATTTCCGGCCCATGGATCACAACCGCGGCGCTGTCATGATAAAAAGCGGATATTCCCAGAAAAAAGTTTTTGGTCATTGCGTTACCGGAGAAGCATTGGAGGAGGCATTCAGATAGCCGTGAGCATTCAGATATTGATATGTGCTTTGTGCAAAAACTTCGGTTACCATCTCTCCAGGGTGTCCGTCTGCGGGGTTTGCCCACAGTTTCCGGTTGGGGAGATGATGGAATTCCTTGTAGACAACCGGATACAGATTCACATAGTCGATATTGGCATTTTTCAGTAAGGGGATAATTTGTTCAAATCGCTGTTTTAGCATGGGATGGTGATTTTCAGGGGTCATTACAAACAGCATTCGAATATGATGGGCATTGCAATATTCGGACATATTTTTTAACAACGACTGATATTTTATAAGATTGTCTTCTGTATACACCTTATTCAACCAATTGGTATAGCCATAGTCAAAGTATTTACTAAAAAAATTATTGACCAAATCAACAAAAAAAGAGATTGCGTTGGGGAATAAATACCTGCTGATGGGTTGGACAAGGAACCTGTCAATGATTCCACCGTCATAAATAAAAATTTTTAATCTGTTTCCATCCATATCCGGGTCATTTACGACAAAACCCACCAGAAGCAGATCGAAATCATAGTGAACGCCGTCTGATTGTAAGAAACGAAATTCGTCAAGCGTGGACCAGCCGGGTTTTCCCCAATTAAGAATTTCAGCCCTGACGCCGTTTTGGTTCAGCATGGACTCCAATTTATGCGTCCAGATCGCCTGATCCTCAACGCCAACGCCCCAGACAAAAGAGTCCCCCAAAACAGCTATGCGGGTGCAGCCAGGGGGTTTGCGGGGGGAATGTTCAGTATCGTTAAACCCATATGAGTTCAATTTGGCCTTGTCTTGATGGCTTTGATTGATCCGGCTGTTCAGCATTTTTTGCTCATAGGGGATCCATCCTGGCGCTTCTGTTTCCAGATTGGAAGGAACATGATTTAATCCGATTTCCAATATCCAGAATGAAAAGAGAATCGAGCAGATAATCAGCAGTAAATTTTGCAGGGCGGTTTTTTTATATCGGAGAACTAAAAATCCCAGAACCACCAGAAAAATCTCAACAATTACCAGAAAAATCTGTTTTTCCGTTTCGGCAAATTTGACTTGTCCCTGAGATATGAATTTTATAGTCCATTCGTTTAAAGCAATACCGAAAATTATCAGAGAAAAGCCCAGAATTTGATACAAACGATTCATATTCAGGTTCCTTGTTGTCACAAACATATTGAGGCCTTTAACGATATGGGAAATGCAGAAACAGAATCCGCTGCTCGGGCAATAAAACCATATGTTTACCTTTTTCTCAAGAAAATTGTTACGCAAGCAAAACGGCAACGCGCCCGCAGACCGATTTGCACCGAGTTGTCCATCGTTCTCCGAGATCAAATGCCACTGATAAATGCTTGTCATCCCTTGCCAAACAACCAGTTCGTAAATGTCCTTGACAGCATTTAGGACAGGTGCTATCCAAAACAAACAAAAAACAACTTCTTACAAGAAATCGTGAGCCCGCATCTGTGCACTCTCATGTGCGCATTCGCTGCAAGGAGATAAAGATGGCCGCCATGAGTCTTACAATCAAAAAAACTGCGGAATACATCAAGCGGATTGATGATTATAGGGCCGGGCGACTGTCATATGACACGCTATTTCTGAATGTCACAAGCCATTGTAATGCCAACTGCGTATTTTGCGAGGTCAGATCTCTGGACCACTCCCGGGATATGTCGGCTCAGCGCATTATGCAGATTATGAACGAGGCACATGACATGGGAATCGCGAAAATCTTCTTTTCCGGAGGTGAGCCGTTTGTGATGAAAGACATATGGCTGCTGATCGGTCATGCACTGACGCTGGGTATGAAGGTATCGGTAGTCTCAAACGGGCTTCTCGTCCCATCATTCGGCAGGGAGCAGTTTGACCTGCTGAAAAAAACAGACTCAATAGACATTTCCCTTGAATCACATATTCCCGCTGAACACAACAGGCTTCGCGGCGGCGGTGATTTCTTTGATAAAACCGTGCAGGGGATAAGACTGCTCAGGCAGCATGGCATTCTCGTCAATATAAACACCGTAATAAGCACCGCCAACTACTTGGAGCTTGCTGCTCTCATAGCCTTTGTGAGAAAGCTTGACGTTGAAATGATTAATTTTCAGCCCCTGCATATCTGGTCAAACTACCACGATGCCCTGCCAAGGTCTAAAACCGCCTATGCCCTTGATGCTGCAACTCTTGCCGATTTTGACAAAAGCATGGATCAAGCGCTGGCCATGGAAAAAAGCACGGGGCAAAAATCAAACCTGAAAAGAATACGTCCATGGATAAAACAGTATTTTCTGGCGCAGCTTAAAAATGACGGCCGCATCTGGATGAAGGACGTTGTGCCTGATTTTAAGTGCGTTGAAGTTTTCACTAAACTTTTTTTGCATTCGGACGGCGGTGTGCAGCCATGTGCTATGCTTTCCCCGCTTGATAATGCTGCCGACAAAACGCTTGCAGATGCAGTAAAATGCCTTCGGAAAACTAAAGCCATGATACGGCAGGGGCAGTTTCCGGAGGAATGTCACAAGTGTTCCTGCCAGATGATGCTTAATTACAACTTCAGTGTCATGATCAATCCGCTGACCAATATCAAAAATGCCGTGATGCTGGCCCTGGATTATCTTCGATAATGCAAATCCAAACCAAGAACATAATTTGACAGAATTCTGGAAACTTTCTGAGCCCCGTTTTTGTTGAAATGCACATCGTCATAGAAGACGGTTGTGTCTTTATCCAACATGGGGGCTAAATCAATAGATTCCACATGTCTTTCTTGGCAGATTTTAAGCAGGGTATCATTGTATTTTTTCATTCCTCTTTCCAGTGCTTCTACGGAATAATATACTTTGCCGCTATCTTTTTGATAATTTCCGACTCCACCCATCCATAAAAGGGCATCCAGTTCATCTGGCAGCCCGGGCTTCCATATTGTTGGTTGAGTAATAAAAATCAAACGAATTGACTTCTCTCGTGCAATATCAATCATCTTGTTGATATTTCTTGCATACTCTTCCAGGGCTGACGATAAGTCCGGCAACTCATTGCGAATTTCTGCTGCCTGTTGCCGATGTTGCCGCCAATTCGCATAAACCTTCCCATATAGATCTTGAATGTTATCCTGAGTGCCTACCCGTAACACCGTTCTTTTAAATTTCTTCAGCATCTGCCAGATAGCTGTTTTCTTGATGTATGGGCCGTTTGGATCCGGATAGCTCCCTCCTGTGAAAGTTTCATAAAGTAGATCGTTCATGGAATCAGGCTTCGATAGAAAATTCGGATCGTAGTCCTCATCCTGGGAAAGACGGATGGAATAATCGTTAATGCCGATTAGGAGAATAATGGAATCAATCCTCATTTCCTTTAACGGTAAATATTGCATTGCAGCGAGGTGATGTCTTGTGGTTTTCCCGCTCATTCCTGCGTTGCCAACCCAGAAAATTTGATTCGGGATATTCTCGTTAAGAGTCTGCTGTAACAGGTACGGCCATGTCTCAGAATCATCCAAGTACAAACATTCCGTTGTGCTCCCTCCAATAGTCAAGAACCTATATGTCTGGGATGGCGCAAGTTCATCTCCGCGTATCCCCAGTGAATTAATGGTAAATCTTGACTGCCCGGATATGCCGGGCATGTCATTTTGATGCACTCTGAAACCCGTTTTAAGATGGGGTGGCCAGATGTAGTTGCTGTTGGGAAATGAAAACCGGAGAACAGTTTCACACAAAAGAAGGCCGGCGACTATAGAAAGGCAAAGCAACAAGAATGTGAAAAGGTGATGCTTTCTGAATCGTAGTGTGAATTTATTCATTGTTGGAAGACAGGTTGAAACGCAGAATGATAAATATTGAACGGTTAGAAAATGCTTCAACTGCTTGCCGGAAGGTCACAATAAGATCTGTTGAGCCGATATAGCTTATAGCTTGCCCATACATCTTTTCCATAGTTCTTTGATTTGACTATTTCCGTCACTTCATCTCTTCTTATCTTCAGACCTTTAAAATCCAATATATATTTATCAGCATGCAAAGGAGCATAAACGGGAAACGAATTGTTTGTTTTATTATCATACATAATTATATAGCCATTTTCATTGCATCTATTTTCAATTAAAAAGCATATTTTCATCGCATCAAGATATTCAGACAAGTCATCATTGATTAATTTTTTTGCGTATTCGTAATTATTGACCAGGCCATCCCCGTTTATGATCCTGCGATCGGAAAAATAGGCCGCATAGCCACAGGCGTCTATCATGTAGATTAACGCATCAGAAGGTGTATACTCTTTAATTTTTACAATAAATTCATATTTTGAATTCTGGGAATCAGAATGCTTGAATGTGAGGTACACCGTTTTTAAGAGAAACAAGGAGGAAATGTAAAACAAGAAAAAGCCGACTGCCATGCTTTTAAATCGAGAGGCCCTGGTCGATTGCGTGATATCGGCATTAAGGACAATATAGAATAAAACAATATGACCTGGAAAAAAATACCATGGTCGTGCCCTTTCAAATAAAAAGTGCATGAAGAAATAAACGCAAACACCTGAAAGAGCAAAAAATAACTTTTGATTGGTTAAAGACTCTTTATGGGTTGCAAGAAGAATAATGGCAGCTATAGACAGGCTGACCATTAAATAATTGCGGAAAACGATGCCTTCAATCAATAGTGGATTAAATAATGACAGATTGCTTGTCAGAGCATCAATAATAGAGAATGACGTGGACTGGAATTTTACTACTGAGGATACGGTAAAAAAATCACCGAAACAGTATTTTAGAAAGAAGAAGTGCAGAGACACACCGATGGCCAGAAATGAACAGGAGAATAAATATTCTCCAAATCTTTTTTTGAGCGCAAGATAACTAAACATGATGAGTAATATAATTGAGGAATCGATTCGTGTCAGAGGCACTAAAATAATTGATAGAAAATATAGGACATTCTTTCTGCTTGGCCTGAGATTTTCACCATGGATTAATTTTTCAATTATGATGAGCAGGAATATTGTCAGCGGTAGCGTTTCCATCAATAATGTATTAATAATGAAAATTAAAAAGCAGATTATTTTTTCATAAAACTTACGAAAAAAAGCATCGGCGAGCAGGAAGGCAATGAAAATGTCGGCGAGAATAAAAAGAAAAAGATGAATGATTTTATTGTGGGTAAAAATGCCGGTCAAAATTGAAATAAAACCCAGAAACAGTTGCCATAGAACATGATAACCGTTTGTTATGGTAATGCCGTCGAAAGTAGATTGATGCAGTTCTCCGAAATTATATGCAATCTGCGCATAAAAAAAAGCATCATCATCCAGAAATGCAGGAGGGTGGTGTATGATCAGATTAAAAAATATCGAGGAAAATACAAACGCCCCGAAAAATAATTTTGCGCCTCGAGTTAACGTCAGCATCTAATCGCCCGTTTTTGAAATTCGGCGACTATGTTCAAATAAATGCGAATATCGGTGATTAAAGCCAGATAAAAAACCGTAGGCGGCAACAGGAATGCATGTCATGATGATCGCATAATGAAGTCTTGTGGAGGCTTGGGCTGGAAGCGTTGTCAATAGAATTAATAATGGTATGGATACAAGTAGTGCAATTCTTTCAAAGTCTCTGCTTTTGATCAGCCTATAAATTCCGACAAAAGTCAATAGAAGCAGATTCATGTAGATGATTTGATTTATCAGTATCACCCATGAGGCCGTTCCCTTCTTAAGTTTTTCGATGATTGTTCGAACCGAAATTCTCTCAACTTTGTTCTCTTCATTAAATGCTGTTTCAATCAGTTTTCCGTCATACAGAAATAGATAAATTGTTTTTGACAAAGCCTGCAGCGTGGTTCTGGCGGGATGTGAGAAAATATATTCAATGGCCTTACTTTTAATAAGATCGCTGTAAATAAAGGCATCCATTCCTTCGAGTTTAAAAGACTCAACATAAGCCACTGAGTCTGCATTATACCTTCCGGTAGAATATGGGTTGTTGGCAAGCAATAAATTATACCCGCCAGTGGTGCCAATAGCATTGAACTTTCCCAGCTTAGTCAAGGTATTCATTCCGTATACCCCAACAACAAGGCATGATGTTAGAACATATGCTGCGATATATTTTACATTAATTTTTTTGCAGAGAAATACCATGGCCATATAAAACGGTATCAGCAGCGCGACAGGCCTGGTTAATATGGACAGGGCAAGAAGCAATGCACAGGCGAAAATATCCGGAAAGCCATAATCAGGTGTCAATGCAATTCTCAGAAAAAATAAAAAAGACCCAAACAGCAGCGCCAGGAACAAGGGCTCTGTCTGGGTCAGAAGATTCATAAAATATATATTGGGGTATGTTAAAAAGATAATATACAAATAAAAGGTAATTTTTTTATTATTTTCAAACAATAATACAATTATTTTCTCCAGGGCCATCAGTTGCAGAAAAACAAGTATTACATTGAATAATTTACCAACAAGCGGGGAAACGCCAAAAACCATGTACAGAGATCCCAGCATGTTAATATAAAATGACGGCCAGAGATAAAGGTCGTAAAGATTATTGAGGTGAGGATAGAATTCATGAAGCTTGGCCACTTCAGCAGCCTTCGTATGATAATCCAGGGAATCAGAGATCTGCTCATTGGGCAGGACAATTATCAAGAAGCTGCTAATCGCAAAAAATAGAAGCATGAAAACAATCTTGTGATTATTTTTCATTGCAGATTGCCCATCCGAAAAATTCTCTTTTTACAACCATCCAATCACCCATACGGCAAATCGCCGGAAATAATGATAACCGGATTGCCTCTCTGATCGACAAAGAGGCACAATGGCGGCCTCAGGTTCTGGTTTGCTGTTGTAGGGTTAAAACAGTGTGTATATAAACGGTGCCAATGCCGACCCACCTGAAAATACAATCAAACCTCCCATCAGCAGCATCACGACAATGATCGGAAGCAACCAGAATTTCTTTCGCACCCGCATGAATCCCCAGAGATCTTTGATAATGTCCATTAGTCACCTGAATAGTTCATTGAATATGAGAACTTTGTTTAATGATTCTGCCCCCAGGACGCATTTCCATGTCAAAATGGGGTTGTTAAATCATCTTTCGTAAAAATGTGATTTCTTTCTATGAAAACAGTACCTGTTTCTTTTTTCCAGGTTTTTCTGCGCATTGGATCAAAGCCCATGCATCTTCGGATCAGACTGATCGGTGTTATTACGCCGACAAAGACAAGCGTAAGCAGGATTCGATTGGTTATTTTTTCCAACAACAGAGAAAAATAATGCCAGATCACAGCCGCCGGCATGAAAATGATTGGAATCGTCATTGCTGCAATCAGCATTCCAGTTGCTGGAAGAATCAGAGCCGGATTGTTCTTCCAGTAAGCTGTCAGAAGCAGGATGAGGACGATAATCAGTCCGGTATCCTTGGAATAGGTTGGAGTCGGGTGAAATATGCGTTTCATGGGATCATATTCCTGGAAGCATTCTTGCGGGTGAATAAATGGGGAAACACAGTCATGACGCAGGCTGTAGATTTTCTATCGAGATTTCCGGAAATGCGGTTCAAAGCCAGAGGCTGAATCTGTTTCAGATTGTTTATGCCAAAGCTGCTGGTAAATCCCAACCGGTAACCGCAATTTCTGGCAATTGATTGAATGGCGTAAGGGATATGGCGATAACCCCCAAAAGGATATGAAATGGACAAAACAGGCTGTCCGGTCTGAGTTTCCAAGATTTGTTTGGATAGCATCAATTCTTCCTGTAACTCCCGGTGGTCCATTGTTGCCAGAACCGGATGGGAATGGGTGTGAGAAGCAACTGTCATCTGGTGCGAAACCATCTCCCGAATCTGGTCCCAGTTCATCAACTCTCTGTTCTGAAGATCTTTCAAGGGTGGCATCACGTTACAAGCATCCGAGAGGTTTTGAATAAAATGTTCAATCCGGTCTCCGGGCATCTGTTTCAATTGTTGTTGAAAAAATTGGATGACGCCCGAACGGTCTGCCAACAGATTGTAATGCTGCTTGGTCATCACGATGAAAGGTTTCCGGCATTTTTTGATCAGATAGGCGATAATATCCCACCACCCCAAACGACGATCTGTAATCATCGCGGTACAAACAAAAAAGAAAGCCGGAATATCCAGCGATTTCAGTACCGGATACGCCAGGGAGTAGTTATCCAGATACCCATCGTCAAATGTGATCGCAACCAAAGGGGTTTCCGATTTCGGGTGATTATAAGCTGGAGTCGTGATTTCGTCAATCAAGTCTTTTTCGGAAAGGATCCGTGTGTGTTGCTTCAGCCATTTCATCTGGTTTAAAAACTCATCCACTTCGACATCAAAAACATTATCATCAAACTCCGAAGGGACTGGTGAACATGATGGACGGATCCGGTGGTAATTAAGCACAACAATGCTGTTGTGTGAGTAGAGTTTTTTGATCCAATAGATCAAGCCGGTTTTTAATAATAATTCAGAAAGCAGAACTCGTTTTCCATGCATTGGTGAAATCCTCAACGCTATGACCTGTGTTCATCTATTTTTTGCAACACTTGCTGAGCCATCGGGTAATCCGGGTTGATCAAAATGGCTTTTTGGGCAAACTGCCTGGCGTCTGAATATCTGGACAACCCCAACAGGGTTTCTGCCAGACCGCAACACAGGTCAGGATACGGCAGATTATATCTTTCCAGAGCATATCCATGCTCAACTGCTTCCGAATACCGGCCCTGCTCTCTGAGTAAATTGAACAGATTCAGCCGGGCTTTGACATAATTCGGATTCAGTCGGAGGGATTCCTCAAAGCATTTCTCCGCCTCTTCCATACGGTCGAGTTTCTTGTATAACACCCCCAGCATATAGTGAATATCGGCGTATTCCGGAAATGTGGATTTGTATTCCTGAAAAAGGTGCAGCAGGGTTTCAAGGTTTTCATCGGGAAAGGCGCCTTTTTCAACGATGGCCATGATATCGTTTAAATTCGGGCTGATACCAATGTGTGTAACAAATCCTGCGATGAGTTCATCAATCTTGTCGCTGCTGCCGACGTGGGCCGAAAACAAGGAGGTTAATTCCGGGGATATATTTCCATGGGTTTCGATGATGTGCTGCCCGGCTTCCACCAACGCATTTAAATCCGGATCACTGTCCAATCTGCTGGTGCGTTCCAGCATGTTCAGCGCCAAACTGTAGCGCTGCTGCTGACAGTAAAGGACACTTAGTTTCAGGATAGCGTCTTTGTAAGTTGGGTTGATATGAACGGCTTTTTCCAGATACTGAATGGCTAAAGGGATTTGTCGGTTACTGGCATAGACAATGCCCAAATAATAATGAATATCGGCAAATTCAGGCCGTTTAACAAGAATGACCTTCAGGTTGTTTTCCGCCTCAACATAGCGGCCAGCGAATGCCTGGCTGATTCCCAGCTTGATTCGTGCTTCCGTGTAATTTGGATTGAAATTCACCGCTTCCTGAAAGTTGCTGATGGCCTGATCGATTTTGCCCTGTCCCAAGTGAATGATCCCCAGCCGGTAGTATGCATCGGCATAAGTCGGGTGGGTCTCCATCTTTTTGATCTGAGACATTGCCGCAGAGTCCCAGGTAAAGAGCTCTGGCAAAACCGTCAGAAGCGATACGGTGGACACCTTCTCCAGAAGGCGCGCAATTCGTTTGATTTTATAGGGGTGTATGTTTTTCCAGTCGTTAACACCTGTATTTGTAGTAAATCCAAGTAAAAATCCGCTGGCCGCAGCAATTTCAGATGTTTCCGGTGTGATAAACTGGAGCTCTCCAACCGGATAGCTTATGGTTAGAACCGGACTGCCGATATTTTCCTCGATGATGAGCTTGGACAAGATCATTTCCTCTTTTTGGGAACTCATGCTGATTGTGGACAGCACCCTGTGGGTATGGGTGTGGGAGCCAATTGCAACCTGATGTCGGGTCATTTCCCGAATCTCTTCCCAGGTAAGGATTTCCCGGTCCTGCAGCGCAGAGTCCGGAAGTGCGACTTCGCAAGCTTCGGAAAGCTCGGACAACAGGTATTGGGTCTGTTCATATTGTTTCAGTTTCATCCGTTGCTGAAAAAACGTGATGGCGTCATACCTCTGATCTGGAAGGAAAAATTTTTCTCCGTCGAAGGCAATGAATGGTTTCCGGCAATGTTTGATCAGATAGGCAATGATATCCCACCAGGACAATAGCCGGTTATTGATCATCTGAGTGGTCACAAAAAGAATGGCCGGAACCTCGAAGTATTTCAGAATCGGAAATGCAAGGGTGTAATTGTCCCTGTATCCGTCATCAAAGGTAATGACAACACAGGGCGTTGAGGCCCGGGGTGGGAGAAAACCGCTCTCGAAGTGGTGATCTATCAGCTCTTTTTCGGACAGAATGCGGGTATTGAGCTTCAGCCATTTGATCTGCCTGGCAAATTCATCTACGTCCACAGTATATACCCCATCGTCAAATGCGGTTTGAAGCTGGGGGCCAGACGGACGAATCCGATGGTAATTCAAGACGATCAGCTTGTTCCGCATGGGCAACCGTTTGAACAGATTGACCACTTTGGAGTTAAACAAAACATCTGCCAGAAGCTCTTTCTTGCCTTTCATTGCCGGTAAATTCTCCTAATAATGGTCTGACCTTTTAATTCAACGTGTCATCATCCGGGGCGCTGAATCTCTTATTTTTCGATAGAGAGTCCGGAACGGCAGTAAACACTTTCCCAGCATTGTACATCCATATATGGCATCATATTCACAAACCACCTTTCCACCGAATTCCTGTTTGAATTGATTGATCCGAGCAAGCGAATCATTATCTTTCCCAGGGTACCAGCCGCCCCAGTCATACTGGGAATATCCCCGGTGCTTGTAATGGAGTATCTCCTGCCAATGCAGATAGCGGTTGGCCCACCCCAAATAGTTCCGATGTTCGCTACTTTGGCCTTCGCGATACAGTGACGCCGTGTGAAGAAGCCGAGCTCGGCCATCGGCAACGATGAGTACATGGTAAACGATCGGCTCTCCATCACGTCCCATCGCCCGTGTTACTTCAAGCATCCCGGCATCTGCTTTCCTTTTGAGGATGTGCAACTGGACGGATATCTTTAATATATCCCTTGCCTCAGGCTTGCTTTCAGAGAACTTATGGTAAAACCTATCAAAATCATCTAATATTTTCAAATCATGGCAATCATATCGCTCCACAGAAATGCTTTCCCTCTCAGCTCGTCTCACCTTGGTTCGGGTATCTTTATGCAAAAGCGCCATGAGGCCTGAATCGGTTTCCGCCAGATCGGTGAGCAATGTCCACGATTTAATATTGACAGCTCCTTTCAATGGTTCAGGGATGCTGTGAAGTCTGGCAATATCCGGCATAGCGTGTTTCATCGGGCGTTGACCAAACCAGTAGTTTCTGATGGTTAATGGCCAATGCCTGCTGATGATACCGTCTGACTGTTGAATACCCATTACAAATAACTCTCCTTCAAAACCCACCTCAACATTTCGGAGTTATTTGATACTTCCCGCATGTGAAAACGATAGCCCTTCCAATAGGCCTCAATTGCCGCATTCCATACGACAGCCAATTGTTTCTTTAGGGGATCATTGAGGAAGGCAATACGTTTTGCAAAATATTTCAGCCGCATACCGGCTAAGGTTATGTCATTTCTCAAAGCATGTCCAGGCCCAGGTACTCCACCATTGGCGCGGATAAAACAATAAGAGTTAAGTATGCCATCTAGGTAAAAGCGATAGCAGATATAATCCAGAGTCATACGATCAGTCGAAACCCGGTGATAAACACTTGCTCGAGAATCAAACAAAACCTTCAATCCGGCATCGCGAACAAAATTAGATACGTGTGTTTCGCCATCGCCACGATAACGCAGCTTGTCTTTGGGCATGGCATCCGGATGAAAGCCACCGGCTTGAATCAAGACATTGCGCCGAATCGAAAAATTGCATCCCCATACATACCCGGGGTCAATTTCGAAGCATCCTTCACCGAAATCCAAAATACTCAAAGGCCAAAACGCACGGCCTTTGTATGATGGGTGCTCCCATATTTGAGCCAGCCATACGGGAGGCGGAATCTCAAAGTCAGGATAGTTGTTGCCACCGACCATTACAACCGATGTATCTGCAAAAGAGGAGGCGATCGCTTCCAGCCAACTCGGAAGAGCCTTAATATCGTCATCTGCATAAACCAGCAGATCGGACTTGGCGAGGCGCAGTCCCTCATGCCGTCCAACATGCAGCCCAGGCTCATCTTTATAACTATACACCATTTGCAGCGAGTTGGCAAAGTCGCGTACTACCTCAGACGTATTATCGGTCGATCTGTTATCCACCACGATCACTTCAAACGCATCCGAAGACAATGTCTGGCGCTTCAGGGAGTCCAGACACGCTCGAAGTGTATCGGCTCGGTTTCTTGACGGAATGATTACGGACAGAGAGATCATTTTATCCACGCCCAATAAAGGTTGGGAAGTGTACCGACTGTTATTGCTCTTGGTGCAATAAGTTCATTAACTACTTTTTGAACGCCTAACGCCCATTCATAGTCATGCATTATAACAAGGCCACCGGGTTTGAGATAGGGCAGCCAGTTTTCTGCATCTATTCGGCAACCCTCATAAGAATGATCTCCGTCGATAAAAAGAAGATCTATTTTTTTATTGAAGTTTCCTGCTATTTTAACAGAATGACCCCGATGAGGCACGATAATCGTTAAGTAGCGCAATGTGTTCGTTTGAAATTCACTCCAAGTATCACGCTGTCCTTCTGTCATGCCTTCATTTTTCCACGTATCGACACAATGGACCTTTGTTCCTCCCCGGATTTCCGATGCAGCGGCCGCGAGAAAACAGGAACTAGATCCTAAATAACTTCCTATTTCCACGAAGACACTGCCTGGTAATTGTTTGAGTCCTAGTCTGTAAAGCATTAATCTCTCCCTTTTGGTCATGTGCGTGAAAATGCGCCAGGCTTGCTCATGGCCATGCCATTGAAAATGTAGGTAGGCTGGCAGAAAGGGTAATATCTTTTTTATGTACGCTGCCATTTTACGCGTTTTACTAATTGGCAACCGACAACTCTGGTCTTGCATATCTCCTGCTTCAAATAGCCCCGAATTTCATCACTTCTGATACAACCCAACCCTCTGTGTCAATGAAGGTGATACACGAACCCCTTGATAAATTAGTGTAGGGCGGGTAAGGAATATCACATATGAAAAGGACACAGACCATGAATACCTCAATCAATTTCAATAGAGCTTTGATGGGAACGACAGACGCCCGTAGGGCGAATGTACTTCCCATCAAAGCTACCCCTGCGGGAGCATCGGTGTCATCCAAGCCGGACCCTGAAGTATGTTCTGGTCCAAAACCCAGAAGAAGATTTACTGCCGCCTATAAGCTGCGAATCCTCCAGCAGGCTGATTCCTGTACTGAACCCGGCCAAATGGGCGCTTTCCTTCGAAAAGAAGGGATATATTCCTCCAACCTTACGACCTGGCGAAGACAGCGGGAAAAAGGTATTCTGGACAGTTTGACCCCTAAAAAACGTGGTAGAAAAGAGATTGAAAAAAATCCCCTTTCTGAAACCGTTGCCAGGCTTCAAAAGGATAATCAGCATCTCATGGAAAAACTCAATAAAGCCAAAGCGATCATTGAGGTGCAAAAAAAAATTTCAGAGATCCTGGGGCTGTCAACCCCGAACGAAGGAGACATATGATGGATACTGTCTCTGATCTGGCAAACCATGTGGGTCTGAAATCTGCCTGTGAAACTCTGGATTTTCCGCGTGCTACCTTTTACCGAAACCGAAAAGATACGCCCTGTATTTCCATGAAGCGACCGGCTCCGCCTCTTTCTCTGAGCCAGGAGGAAAGAGTATCCGTTCTAGATATCTTAAACAGTGAGCGTTTCCAGGATAAGTCTCCTTACGAAGTCTACCCCGCGCTTCTGGACGAAGGAATGTATAACTGCTCCATATCCACCATGTATCGGATTCTTGGGGCTAATGACCAGGTTAAAGAGCGCAGAAAACAAGTACAGCGCCCTGCTTATACCAAACCGGAACTTCTGGCCACCGGCCCCAACCAGCTCTGGTCATGGGATATCACCAAACTGAAAAGTGTCTCCAAATGGACCTACTTTTATCTCTATGTCATTATTGACGTTTTCAGCCGCTATATCGTGGGTTGGTTGGTTGCACCCCGTGAACAAAAAGCTCTGGCAAAAAAACTGATTGAAGAAAGCTGTATCAAGCAAAACATTTCCCCAGGACAATTAACTATTCACGCTGACAGGGGATCCAGCATGAAATCAAAAGATGTGGCGCACCTTCTTTGTGATCTGGGTGTCGTTAAAAGCCACAGCAGGCCTCATGTCAGCAATGACAATCCGTTTTCCGAGGCCCAGTTCAAAACCCTCAAGTACTGCCCGGAATTCCCCGGTACCTTCGGCTCGATCCATGATGCCAGAGCTTTTTGCAAGGACTTTTTCACCTGGTATAACACCTGCCATTACCATATGGGTATCGGCATGATGATACCGGAGCACATTCACTACGGATCAGCGGATGCTATCTTTCAAAATCGATCCGATACCCTTATAACAGCCTTTAATCAGCACCCGGAAAGATTCAAAAATAAATTGCCCAAACCACCTTCACTGCCCGAGGCCGTCTGGATCAATAACCCTCAAAAAGCAGTTAAACAGACTGATCCGATTAGAGCTTAATTTAATCAAATGCGTGTCTCATTTTCATTGACATATTCCGCTGATAAGCATTTAAAAGTTTAACGGTTCTAAAATACACATATTTTTAATGTCTATCATTTTTTTTGTCAGTTTCTGTTTCAATCTGATATTTAATAAAAGCCTTGATTTTCCGATTTCAGTCTGACGCATTATGCAAAGTAATTCGAAGAAGACTTAAGGATTTATAAGCAATTCAACCAAATACTTTGCATAATTACTTTCTTTGCATAAGGCGGGGTGGTTTCACCCGTTTTGAGCAATGTTCTGCTAACGCCATTCGATTGGGAAATGCGCCGCAGGGGCTACTGCCTGACGCGTTACGCAGATGATTGGATAGCGACCTGTCGGAGCAAAGCAGAAGCTGAGTCGGCGCTGGAAGCAGCATCGAAAATCCTCTCGACTCTTGGAGTGACTCTTAATTTGGAGAAAACTCGCATAGTTCACGTTGTTGGATTTCAGATTATATGGACTGTAATTATCTGATTATTTTGAACAAGCAGTTCATGATTTATTTTATATGAACTGAAGGTGGAGATGCTTGGAAG
>Ga0268284_1000962_pt1 | contig 16471 bp, 12 predicted proteins | sample saktaG_14_FD_190137 | JGI IMG/M metagenome (GOLD analysis project Ga0268284, IMG submission 190137) | Saline water microbial communities from Sakinaw Lake, British Columbia, Canada - sak_2013_06_06_40m | ecosystem: Environmental > Aquatic > Non-marine Saline and Alkaline > Saline ...
GCGGTCCGGAGCAGATGGTGATTCCCTTATCATACAGGGTTTTCAGAAAAGCCCGGTGGGCTGGCAGGTACAGGTCAACCTCGGGGATGGGTTTCAGGTAAACGGAATGAAGGGCGAACATGGAACAGGGTTTGTGCAAAGATACAAATTCAGGAAAAGGAGGGGAGGTGACGGAGCGCATTTCCCTTGCTGTTTTCAGCTGAGCGTAATAAAGTTATCAACAAAACACTATCTAAATTTTAGACACTTCAGATTATCGCTTTTTTCATATCTATTTGTAATCCATTTGTTTAAGTTTGCGGCATGGTATTTGTCAGGGCAAACACCGCCCCTTTTCCCATAAATAATTAACATTCAGTTTTTTGGTGTTTCCGAATATTAATTTCAAATTTGTTATACCAATCCGGAAGGGTTTTTTTCCGTGTAAGGAAGAGCGGTTTTTCATCAGTTTTTCAGTCCGGCTCTACTCCGGCAACCCATGAAGGGGAGGCGGAAAAAGGCCGGAAGGTCTTGATGGATGATTAGTTTAAACGTTTGAATGGTTTAAAACAGAAAACAATGAAACATATCCCCGGTATTTCCATCATGGGTTTGGCATTCCTGATTTTCCTGCCGGGATGTAAGAAACAGAGCGAAGACAACAATCCGGTGAACCTGCCTGACGAAATTGTATATACTGACCTCATCCCCGATACCACGGTTACATCGGTCAGACGTTGGATATCGGTGTATGGTGACGCAATCCCGATCCCATCAGATTCCTCGGCCTCCATTTCCCTTGACCTGGATCAGGATCTTGTAAATGATATCAGTCTCGGGGCATACACGTATTATAATTTTGTTAGCGCAAGCAATCCCGGGGCAAATTATAATTATTATGCCGGAATAGCCATGCTTGACGTGAAGGATTCCATTGCTTACAGCGAGATCGCCTGTTACGAGTACCGGGTTGCAAAGCCCTTCCCGTTGGACTCGGTCATTTCCGACACCTCCCGCTTTGGCCGGTCCTGTATCCTGTATTCCCGGGGCTCCTTTCCCACCTGCAGCATTTACGCGCCCAACGGGGATACTTATCTGGGATTTAAATTATACAGGAACGGAGGATGCCGGTATGGCTGGATATTGATCAGGTTTGTTTCCATGAACCTGACGATAAAAGCGTTTGCCATCAACCGAACCCTTAATAAACCCATCAGGGCCGGACAGAAGCAATAAAGATTCCCGGAAGGGCAAACTTCCGGTCACATAAAAAACAGGCAAGGGCGGAAAGGAAAATATAGGACAAGGATAGGGAATAAGGCAGAATTATAAGTGGGGATAGGCCCTTTTTAAGAAATAAACGCCATACAGCAGGGGAAGGGTGTTATAAGCGAGTAAGGAAAAGGAATCTTTAATATTATTATGTATTTCATTCCTAATGATTAAAAAAAGGAGGCTATGATGAAAAGAATTACTTTTTTATTATTCTTTATTCTACCAATGCTTTTGTGTTATGGACAAAAATGCAAGTTCGATTCTATTGTGGATTCTTCTGACAGTACAACTTTATATTATGTTAAAAATTTCGGAAATTATTCTGGTCCGAATAATAACATGTACATACAAATTTTAAAAAGTAAAAACAATTACTTTTTAAAGGGGTCTTATACAAGGATGTTTTCAAAGAATTTTAAAATTGAATCAAACCACCCATTAGTTTTTAGTTTCACGAATGGGGAAGATTTCATTTTATATCCTCAAGACATGTCCGAATCAAGCTGGAGTGTTGATCTATATACTACATTGGGATGGTGGAATCAGAAATGTGATGTACTCTATAAAGTTAAAAAGGAGCAATTAATCTTTCTCATGAATAATGTTCCAACTCAGGTAAAAGTTCATTTTTCATCTGAGAAAAAAAATGATAAGAATAAAGACAATTTTGGAAATTACGAATGCTTATGTTACAAAATAAAATACTGGCATAAAAAGTTTGTAAAAGTCATTGAATGTAGTCTTTCAATGAAATAAACTGATTATTAAACGCCTAAATGAAATTTACTGTAATATACGTCAATTGGTGAAAAGAAACGGCAATCAATAACCAATGAGAAATCAAGAATTACCTGCATATAACAACACTGTATGCTTATTACATTCTATTTCGGAGAATACCCTTGCTATGGCTACAGGCAAACAGTAAACCCGAAAATCAAGAAGCATGAAAAAACTGATGTTAAATTTTCGCCCCCTCTGCTTTGCGGTTTTATGGATAAGGGAAAAAAGCCATACAGCTGGAATAAGAGCCGCAGCGGCTGTTTATTAAACAGAAATACTGGAACAATATGAAAATTTCTTACGTTTTAATAATTTTCAATTTCTTTCTCACTTCAGCGATTTGCCAAACGGAAAACCCTCCTTATATTTCATTAGGCTCATCCTATGGCGGTGGTATTGTTTTTCAAATTGATCCTACGGGTCAACATGGATTGATTGCAGCTCCATTTGATCAATCTCATGGAACATGTTGGGGAAACGAGGGATGGATCAATGCTGCATATATGGATAACGGAAAACCAAATACTGAAAAAATTGTCAGCTTTTTAAAAGAAAAACGGAGGCTTTCCTGTGAAACCCCCGCAGCCTGGATATGTGATACACTGACTTTGTGTGGGTTTGCCGACTGGTACCTTCCATCAATCGATGAATTAATTACAATGAATGAAAATCGCAAATTGATCGGAGAATTTATTTTAGGTTTTTATTGCAGTTCAACAGAAAGTAATAAAGCGAATTGCTGGAGTGTTAAATTTGAACCGAAGAGCAAGTGTGTCTCCTTTCAATCTTCTAAACTTGAAAAAGGATATTCTGTTCGTTGCATTCGGAAATTTTAATTGAAAATGATGCAAACCCTCAACCGAAAATGCGGGCGCATTCCGGACACCAATACGCATAAAAGCTGAAAAAGACGAAGAATAATAAAAGAAACAATAAAAATCCCGGATGGTCGGACTTCCGGTCACATAAAAAACAGGCAAGGGCGGCAAGGAAAATATAGGACAAGGATAGGGTATAAGGCAGAATTATAAGTGGGGATAGGCCCTTTTTAAGAAATAAACGCCATAAGGCGGAAACGAATACGTTATCTCGGCTGATGGCTCCATTATGACCCTTATCCATATTGTGAAGGATATCACGGATATCAAAATTGCAGAAAAATTGGTTTTTGAGGCAAAAAATGAATGGGAAGGCGTTTTCAATACCCTTTCCGAGATGATCACCATCCATGATAAGGATTTCAACATCATCCGGGCCATTCCCCGCATCGATCAGAATAATCAGATTACCGGTTTGATTCATGTTTCAAGAGATATCATCAAATCGCGAACCGATGACCTCTTGCATATCATCGGCGACATTCTTGAAATCTCAAGGATTGAATCGGGAAATGCAAGCGTGGTGAAAGAATCCGTAACCCTGAACAATACCTGACCTTCCGCTTTTTTATTTTCATATCGAAATTTTTTATATTTGCCAAAATAACCATCCTAAACCAGTTCCATGAATTTTCAGGCCCTAAATTTCTGCAGGCTCCTAACCGGGATCTCCTGCTTGTTTATGTGTTATGCAAGTCTTGCGCAGGTAAAACCTTTTACTTTTCCGAAAATAAAACCAGCTGATTTCAATTCAGGTATGTATGAGAAAGATACCTCGGCAACCGCGGTTATCCTGGGTGACCAGGGAGAAACCTACTTCGAATACAATGACACCAAAGGGTTTCAAATGGTGTTTACCCGCCACCTGCGTATCCGTATTCTTACCAAAGAGGGTTATGGCTTTGCCACTTTATCCATTCCCCTTTACCAGAACAAAGGATTGTCCGAAACCCTGACCCAGCTTAAAGGATATACATACAACCTGGTGGGTGGAAAAGTTGAAGATGATAAATTGGGAGGGAGCAATATCTTTGAAGAACAGATAAACACCAACTGGAAAGATACCAAGTTCACGATGCCTGATGTTAAAACAGGTTCCATCATCGATATTCAGTACCGTATACTGTCCGACTACCTCAGCCATGTAAGAGAATGGAAATTCCAGTACACCATCCCTGTTCAATGGAGTGAATATACCGTTACCGCTCCTGAATATTTTGTCTTCTCAAAACTTACCCATGGTTCACTCCCTTTTGCCGTGAGTGAAATGACGGCCATTCCGGGATCCGTCAGCCTGGTTACAAAGAACCGCGTAGGTACCAATGCCGTATCAACTTCCTATGAACGCGAACAAATAAATTTCATTCAGAATGTATATCATTTCGCGGTCAAAGATATTCCAGCCATCAAAGAAGAACCATTTTCACCGGCCATGACCAATTTCATCTCGAAGATTGAATTTCAACTCGATCATACACAATTTCCCGGTGAAACAAGAAAAGATTATACCACAACCTGGCAGGATATCTGCGACCAATTGGTCAGGGATGAAGATTTTGGTGAACGGCTTCAGCATGGCAGGATAGTGAAGGAGGCAGTAAAGAACATCAATACGACTGCCCTGACACCCTTTGATAAAATGAACGCGGCTCATGACTTTATCCGGAAAAAAATGGTCTGGACAGGCAAGTTCGGCATTTACACCACGTCCTCCCTGAGGAAGGCTTTCGATGAGGGGATTGGCAACGATGCCGACATCAATCTCCTGCTCGTGGTGCTGCTAAAAGAACTTGACCTCGATGCTTCCCCGGTTGTCCTGAGTACCCGCGATAACGGCTTGTTACTCGAATCGCACCCGGTCATAACCCAGCTTAATTATGTGCTGGCATCTGCCAGCATCGAGGGAAAGACTTATTTGCTCGATGCTACCGGGAAACATTATCCGCGGAATATCCTGCCTTCCTGTTGTTTAAATGGCAATGGTTTGCTTGTGTCAAGTAACGACATGCGGTGGATCCCCTTGCTTAACGATGAAAAACAGCAAACCCTCACCACTGCTGAGATGAAAATCTCTCCGGAAGGCATTATTTCCGGCGAGCTTAAAGTTTCTCATTCAGGATATTCTGCAGAAGAAGTGCGACACAATTACGCAAAAGAAGGCGTGGAAAAATACCTTAAATCCTTGAAAGAACTTCACAAAACCTGGAAAATTGACGAAATCCTGATTGAAAATACCGACAGCCTGGGTAAGCCCGTTAACCAGCGCTTCAGGTTGTCTTCCGAAGAAATGAGCCAGAAGGACGGGAACATGATCTATTTCAATGCTTTGCTCGGTTTAGGCCAGATAAACAACCCCTTCAAGGCCGAAAAGCGCGAGAATGTGGTTGATTTTATCTACCCTGTTCAAGATACGTATTTTTTTACTTTTGAAATTCCCGAAGGATATATGGTTGAATCGATTCCGGAAACAGTGAAACTGATGCTGCCCGATCAGGCTGTTTCATTCCGGTTTATCGTCAGCACGGCTGGTAATAAAATAAATGTGAACAGCAAACTAAGCATCACAAAAGTAATGTTCACCGCCGATGAATACGTCGACCTCCGTGAATTTTTTACACGCGTTGTGGCCAAGCATATGCAACAAATTGTTATAAAAAAAGCATGAGCTGGTTTAACAATAAAATCCAGCTTTCCCTCTTTTTGGTTTGTTTGGGTCCCCTTTCCCTTTTTGCCCTTGATCCTAAATATCCCGTATCGGCTATTCCCACCGGTTTATTAAAAAATGCTGACCTGGTTGTCCGGCTCGATGAAACAACCCTTGAAATCCTAAATCTTTCCTCTACAGTGGAAAGAATCCATCTGGTATATACCGTGCTTCGAGAGAGCGCCAGTGAAAAAGCCTTTCTTACCATTTTTTATGACCAGGATTCCAAAATCACCGGGATTGAAGGAAAAATATATGACGCTGAGGGCAGGCAAACCGACCGAATCCGAACATCCGATATTATCGACCAGAGTGCGGTACCTTCAGGAACGCTTTATTCTGACGACCGGCTTAAACATATCAGGCCGCTATCATCCACTTACCCATATACGGTAGAATATGTATTTGAACGTACTTCCCGGAAATTGATGCAATATCCTATATGGTATGGGGTAAATGAGTACAATACTTCCGTTGAAAATGCGAGCCTGCTCATCAGGGCAAAAAACGGATTTTACCCAAGAACCCTGACCGAGAACTTTCCCCGGACGGGTCAATGGCCGGTTAAGAAAAATGATTCTTCCCTTTTTTGGGAAATCAGGCATTTCCCGGCCCTTTTAGCTGAACCACTCGCTCCCGATTTCCGGCAAATGATCCCTTCGGTTTCCATCGCCCCGGCACAGGTATTGATTCCCGGACAGGAAAGCCAAGCCGTAAGCTGGAAAACATACGGGCAATGGGTAAACAGGCTGAACCAGGAGCGGGGAGAACTTCCTGGAGAAGTGAAGGTAAAAATTCATCAGCTCACTTCCATGTCGCCGGACCCCTTGACAAAAATGAAAGCCGTATATCAATATTTTCAGGAGAACACCCGGTATATAAGTGTCCAGATAGGCATCGGGGGTTACCAGCCTGCAAAAGCGGAATTCGTTGCCCGTCATGGTTATGGCGACTGCAAAGCACTGGTCAACTACCTCAAAGCCCTTCTTGAATCGGCAGGCATTCATTCCTATTATGCCCTGGTCAGGGCAGGCAAAAAGGCGCAACCAATCCGAACTGCCTTCCCAAGCCTGCAATTTAACCATGCTATTTTATGTGTACCGGTGGAAAAAGATACCATCTGGCTCGAATGTACCAGCCAAACCATTCCTTTCGGATTTCTGGGTAGTTTTACCGATAACCGGGATGTGCTCCTCGTTACCCCTGATGGCGGGGTAATTGCCCATACTCCCTCCTATCCCATCGAAATGAATAACCTGGCCCGTAAGGCTGTGATCGATATCAATGCCAAGGGAAATGCACATATCTCTGTTTGTACCAGGGTTAGCGGACTGCCTTATGAGCTTTTAGCTTACAAGCTCAAATTACCGGAAGAAGAACAGAAAAAGGCGGTCAGGGAAGAAATTGAAATTCCGACCGTGAACATCACCAGGATCAGCTATAGTGAAAATCCCGCAACACGGCCTGAAGCAACAGAAAACCTGGAGCTCGATATTCCAGCTTATACAACCCTCACCGGCCACCGGATCTTTATCCCTCTCAATCCATTCAACCGGCTAACTCCCCTTTCGGGGATAGAGGAACCCAGAAAGTTTCCCTTTGTTCCCGAGATGGCTTTTAACAGTACCGACAGCATCCTTTTCAGGCTTCCCGCCGGATTCACCCCTGTTAACCTCCCCGATTCGCTCCATATTACCACTATTTTCGGCAACTACCTGGCAAAATCAAGCCTTATAAACGGAGAACTTCTGTATGTACGGCAATTCAGCAGTAAAGCAGGTGAATTCCTTCCCGAACAGTATGCCGCGTATCATGCCTTTAACAGACAAATCTCAAAAGCCGATAAAAATAAGGCTGTAATTACAAATCAGGAATAAATCATTTCCTGAAGTTTATAAAATTTTCCAAATCCATGCTGCCCATCTTCAAAAGTGATGATACAAAAATACAAGCCCGGCAGTATCCTCAAAATTGATAAACCCAGACCTATACTGAAAGAACAATCTCAGCATAAGAAAGCCGAATACGAGGAACAACAGGAATTTTCTCATAGGGTTTATCCGGTCTTTATCATTTCACAAAAAACGCTTGAGCCGTCAACTTCATAAATTTTTGCTTCAACGGGACAGCGGGGGAAATTGTATGAAGTATAATCCCAAGGAATCCAATAAGATTATTTGAGTGAACCTATTTCCTGAAAATTAAAGTGAATATTATTCGCCAGAACTGGTTTTGAGGATTAGCATAGTATTCACCTTTCAGAATGGATTTATCACTCGGAAGTGACCCTAATATCACTATCTCGGTGTTTTTATCAATAACGGGAGGAAAGCCTGATTTTCTCATATCCTGTAATAGATTTCATTTACTACACTACTTTCAGCCCCATTCAATTTTCGATTCGCTTTATGCTTGGCAAGACTTGCTTTGAAGGCATTTTTATCAATTTTGTTTAATAATGAAGGGTCATTCAATATCTCCTTTAAGTGCGACTTCATTATTCCTTCAAGTCTTTCGAGAGCATTGATTCTTATACTGGGTTTTGCTAAGTCTCTTTCAGGGGACTTTAGATCACTAATAATGGATCTCTTGATTTCGTTCCAGGACATATGTGATGGTTTGTTTAATAGCGGATATCAATTCACTGCTTTTCAAAAGATGAACTTCAAAACGGTAAAACATCTTCTGGGTTTGGATGTGGGTCATTATTCTCCACAATTGATTTACATTCGACAATATACTTTGCCCTTTCGTAAAGTTCATCAAATGTTATTATTTCAGGATTATAGATGTTCCGCCTATATTCCTCAAAAGTGTTTATCTTGTCCTCATTATCGACTAACTCTGAGGTGTTTCCAATGATTAGAATCCCTTTAGGTTGGACCGTGTAGGAATTAGTCTTCTCTAATTTGTTAGCATTGATCTTTAGTTGCGAGTTCTCAGTCCAAGTTTTACAGTTTATTTGTACCTGCGAAACCCCTCCAAGGATGAACCTACTTAATAAACAAGATCCGTTTCTGTTCTTTTCAACCTGGGTTTTGATATAGGTAAATAATTTTGTCGCTGGTGTTTTTATCTCGACAAGTACCGTAAATCTGACAAAACCCTGAGTTAATGCAAGGAAATCACCTCTTTGAGCCCCACTCCCAGTATACTTCACCCCACCATAGTGAGGTTGGTCTTTGAGAATATCTAAAAATTGATAGTTCAATCCATATCCAAAAATCCAGGTATTTTTCTTAAAGAATTCCTGCCAAAATGATTCATCATCATTGTTTTGATCAAGTTGCGTTATAAAAGCCTTTAGAGCACTCTTTCTGTCTGAATAAATTTTTGCATCAGAGAGTTTTGTAGCCAAATCGGGATCTTTTTGAATAAGTTGCTCCCAAACTTCTTTTCCATAATTCTCCGAAAGCAGGCTCTCAATAATCAACTTTCTATCGACATCAACTTTAACAATTTCATCAGCCTTTGCAACAGTAAATTGATTTGTTCCTTGCTCAACTCCTTTTTCTTTGGCAAGAGTGTATATTTCCGAAAGTTTGTTGTAGAGGATCCTTGTTGCAGCACTATCCAAGTGAATCTTGACTCCTTCACCGCCTTTAAGAGTGTTTAAATTTATAGAATCAACCTCTTCCCATCTATCATTTCCTTTTTTTCGTTGATGAACCAATGTGATGCTTACAGTTTCTCCTTTCTCTTGCTTAGCATCATTAATGCCTACAAGAATTACTCTCCTTGTTGTTTCATGTTGCTCAATAACTACAGGTTCAGCCAATTCCATAAAATGTTTTGCTTTGCTAACCGTCTTGTATTCTGCGCTCATAATAGGAATAATTTTAAACTTTTCCTGAATGTTTCTGAATAATCCCCCCTAAATCATTGGGATCAAATGACACTGCCCAACTCCATTTTCCAAAACCGCCATGCTGATTGACAGCTCGGCACCATTCATCCAAGAATGACCTTTTGGTTTTATCTCTATCCTTGTCCTGACCTTTGGTTTCAATAATAAGATGGTTGCCAGACTTCAATTTCAAAATGAAATCAGGGAAATAACGGTTAACAACACCCTCAAAATTATAGACAATTGAGAACCCGAGGTGATCATTCTTAACGAAAGAATCAACAAACGGGCTATCATTGATTGTTCTGGCTTCCAGAAATTCCCATTTGCTATCGACCACAACAAAGTTGATATGAGAATTGCTGAAATCTTCACAGGGTTTGCTTGTCCACCAAGTTCTGATATCGGAAGTGGAGCGGATTGGATGCTCTTTGTCAAAAACAGGTGTGAGTTCAGAAGTATTATTTGCACGAATTTCATTCCAAATATGCTGAATGACCTTATTCATGTTCAGCATGATAAGAATACGCTTACGAACCTCGTCCTGATGAAATAGCGGATTCTTTATTTGAATTTTATCTGAGTAAATGAATTGTTCAATAATTCCTATCAATTGAATGAGAAAGGTTTCCTTACTGCCTTTCCAATCTGGCTTCTTTTCCGAATTGTAGATTGATGAAGCAATTCGAAAAACTATTGACTGCAACCGAAACTTTTCTCCAATTTCCTTAAGGTCAATATCTGTAAGGGATGCAGGATTGGGCTTTCCCGCTATTACAGCGGCTAACTCGGCTTCCGTGATACTATCATAAGGATTGAGTTCCAGCGGTTTTACTTTACTTAAATCAATCGAAAGGCGAGGTTTGTAAATATGGTCAACTCGTAAAATATTTGGAAATGATATTTCATGAGATGCTTTTTCTTTTACAGGCTCTATCTTTGTTTTGGGTGGTGGTGGTGGCGGTATCGTACCATCTCCTTTGTCTTCGTGAGGCAGAAAAGTAAACGGAACTCCAAAAATATTTACGTATTCCGCCTCGAACAATCCATCCTCTCCAACATCATAAGATGTCCTTCGCAAACCTCTTCCAACAACTTGCTCACACAACAACTGACTACTAAAGGCTCTTAAACCCATAATATGCGTAACGGTCTTTGCATCCCATCCTTCATTTAACATGCCAACAGAAATAACATTTCTGATTTGCTCTCCTGGCTCATTAATCTTACCAATTGTATCAACGGTCTTACGTAATAATTCGGCTTGTTGCTTTTTTGTCAATTTCTTTTCGACTGGTGCGTCATCAGTGTCTTCGGTTTCAACTTCAACATCAAGGTCTATTTGTTCTGATTCGGCTTCTGCCTTATCAAGAATACTGCTATCAATTTGCAAAGTCGTTTGTATTTCACCCAATTCACCTAAACCAGCAACAGAAAGTTGAAATCTGTCGTGGTCAAACGAATACTTTAACCTGGAAGAAGTATAAGTTGTGTTTGCAACCGTAATCATTACTGGCGGGATCTTATGCCCGACCCTTTCCCATTCGAGTTTTGCCTCTTTCCAATCTTTACCTAAAAGCAAATAAGCATTTTGAATTAAATCAGGGAGCGGATCACTCTCCTCGGCTTTGCGAGTGATGTCATCCCTAACGGTATCATCCATGTAGATGTGATAAAGCCGAGATCGAAGATTGTCATCAACGTGCCCATCATCACGTATAACTACTCTTGGAGTTTTCACCAAACCAGATTCAATTGCATCATTCAATCCGAAATCGCTGACAATCCATGGAAATAATGCTTCTTCGGTTGCTTTTTTCCCAGTTGGTGCAAAGGGAGTTGCTGAAAAATCAAAGCAGCGTAGAATTTTTCTTGCACGATGAATTCTGTCTAAACCACCAACCCAGACGGTGCTTTCTTCAATATCCTCTTTCTTTACACCCTTGATTTTGCTTTCAGCGGCTACCCGCCAAGCATGGTGGGCTTCATCATTAATAACGAGGATGTTTGATGCGGAAGACATATCACCCAGCACTTCACGAACATATGCTTCATCACTCTTTGCTCCTCGTTTATCAACTGATTTTTTCTTAGCAATTTTCTCTTCAGTATCCCAGGCAAACGTATGCCAGTTAGTGATTTTGACTTTCCCTTGCCTAAGAGTATCCATCAATCCAGAGGGTAGCACATTGAACTCCTCGTAATAATTTTTAGGATCAAAAGGATTAAGGACACTTAATCGGCTACGAACAGTCAATCCAGGGGCAATCACTAATATATTCTTTGAAAACCTCGGATCCTTAGTGTTTGAGACTTTATTCAGTACCTGCCAGGCTATGAGCATAGCCATAACGATGGTTTTTCCAGATCCAGTAGCCATTTTGTTGCACCACCTTGAGAATTCGCCACCATCACTTGGGATATGAATTCCTGTTTTTTCTGCTTCAGGTGCCTCGGTTAACCAGATTAAAGTTTCAATCGCTTCGAGTTGACAGAAGAAAAATCGTCTGTCCTTCCTTTCGTTCAGGTCAAACCAATGATTTAATAGTCTTTTAGTCATACCTGTAACACCAGGATAATCTTGTTCCCGCCACTTCAATATTCTTGGTCTGATTGTATTTACCAAGTCTATCTCAATAAAAGTGCCAGGATCATCAAAGGTTCTTGAATTTTCGGATGCTACAATAAACCCAGCGGGTCTGCGACCATCCTGAAGAATAAATTCCCTTGTTTCACGAATGTATTCCCAATATCTTGTTGGTTCTTCGTAAGGAGAATTGATTATTAGTTTGTCGATCTTCTTCATACTAATTACTGTCGGATGATTTTAAGACTCTCGATGCCTCTTGCGTCAACTATCTTCACAGCGACAACCCTTCCAGGTGTGAAAGGTAAAGAAATGGTTCCACCATATGCTTCAATTTTATCCATATCTATCTCTGCTTTGAGGTTCTTTGCCAAAGTTATCCATCCCTCTTTGGCTCCAGCCATTGGCAGAAAAACTTGAGAGGGGAACAGACTTCTTCCATCATAATCCGTATCGAGCATCCACATGGCAATATCACCCTTTCCGCCACTTTCCACAGTACCAGTTTTCGGGTTGTAATAATCAAATCCAAGCACTTCTACAGCAGATTTTCCTTTACTTTCACCAGATTTTATCTCTTCCATACGAATATCTGGCTGACCAATGAGCCAGAAACTCTCGTTGCTGCTTCTTTTCTTTTTTAAATCATCCGTCAAAAGGTCAGCATTCATCTGGGCTTTGAGTAGTGTTACACCAGCCCAATTTGTTTCATCAATATCTTTGCTCGCTTCTTCATCAAATTGAAAAGCACAGAATAATACAATCTGTGGCTTTGGTCGAAGGTGTTCTGCCTCTTCCAATGCGAGTTCAACTGTTCGTTGTTCGAGGGGAGCATGTTCAGGTCCGAAACATATTACCACTCTTTTAGGAGTTGCCTCCTTTGTTTCTGCTTCCGCTTGTAGATAATGCGTTCCGCTGATAGTTTCTACCCTTGTAAATTCTATTAGTTTACCTCCTTTGGCTCTCACTCCAGTCCTGAGTAGTTCATCTTTCCACTCATTCTGACGCAAGGTCTCACCACTTCTTGATATTGTGATATCTGCTTCATTAACTGTATTCATTTCGAATTCCTCTATTGATATTGCCACAGGGGCAGGAACCGCTTCAACAGTAAAAGGACCTGTAACCCTTAACCGTTTGTTATCAATAAAAGGTTGATCAACTAAGGTTTCTTGTGATGTTGGTTCATTATTTGCAATAGATTTTAAGGTTATGTGTGGAACCGTTTTATAGGTAAAGCCACTACCAATTCCTTCCGCTGGATGCGCCAATTCAAAAAAATCGAAATTGGCTGTCATTATTCTTTGTTTTGCTAATGCTATAGAAACACGACTTGTATCACATGTAATCCATCTACGACCCCATTGTTCAGATACGTAAGCGGTGGATCCACTACCGCATGTTATATCTATAACTAAGTCTCCTGGATCAGTGCTCATTAAAAGGCAACGTTCAATTGCACCTTTTCCAGTCTGGACCACATAAATTTTTGGGTCATTTCTACTCATTACACTTCCACCGATTTCAGTCCATAGATTATTAATATTTTGATATGGGAAATCAGTGAAATATCTTTTAAAGGATAGATTTTTACCTTGAATAATAAACCTTTTTGCATTTTTCAGGTTATCCATTCCTTTAGGATAATTGGCAGTCCAGTGTCTCCCATTTGCAGGTCTATAGATTTGACCGTTGTATTCGTATGGCGTGTCAACACCTGAAGTACCTTGGCTATCCATCGCTCCAACTGTAAATATTCTGGACCCATCAGGCAGATTTGCCAATCCAAGTCTTTCATCTTTTGTGATCGCTCTGGTTGTTCCATCTTTCAATTCAACTTGATTGTACCTGCTTTCTTCATCATTGAATGGATTTGCTTTATTCACGAACAATTGCCTATATTTTAATTTACTTTTATCCTTTGAATACCAAAGAATATAATCACCAGCACGACTTAAATAATTTGCAGTAAATCCGCTCGTTGTGGTATAACTTATTAAACTGACAAAGTTTTCTTTTTGAAATACTTCGTCTAAAATACAGCGAACTAAATGAACATTCTCATCACTAATTTGAACGAAAACACTGCCAGTATCAGAAAGTAAATTCTTTGCCAACAATAGGCGATCACGAAGATATGTTAGATATGAATGAATCCCGAATTCCCAGGTATCACGAAAGGCCTTCACCATTTCTGGTTCCGATGTCAAATCTTCGTCTTTACCATCTTTAACATCACGTTTGTTCACAAACGGCTGAAAGTTGCTTCCGTATTTGATTCCGTATGGCGGGTCAAAGTAGACCATTTGAACCTTACCACCCAAACCTTCTTTCTCCAACAAGGAGTTCATAACCAAAAGGCTATCTCCTGCAATAAGTCTATTACTCCAATTCTCCTTATGCTTGTAAAACTCGATTGCTTCCCGTAATGGTTTTTTCTCTGTTTCGAACAACGACAGTTGTTTGTCTTCCTCATGTTCCTTTTTTACGGCTTCAATTATTCTGCGTGAGTCTATCCGTTCGTGTACATGAAGGCTAACTACTGGAACCTCAAAACTTGTATGCTCTGCTTTTCCAGCCCACTGCAATTGTGGATCAAGGTGGGGGTCATATGAATAGGTAGTTTTCTTATAACCACCATTATCCGTATGTGAATCAACTAAGCCAACTGGCGGGTTATTGAGCCTCTTTTTATCCTTATGTTCGTATTGTTCAATAGGTTTCTGAGTATTCTTAACTGTTTCCCTTTTCTGTTTAGCCATATTTAAGAGGTTCTATGATACGTATTAAACTGTTTTTCAATCCATTGAAATATTGGAATAAAGGTATAAACATTTTTGGTTTCTAATCTACTCATCATACCCGAATTATCACCAAACATCACCATGTTGTTCCATATGAATGATCACCTCCTTAGATAGCAAATCTTATCTCAGATATGATCGTTTGCCAAAGTTGACCTTTTTGAATTTGGGCTGGGCTTGAGAAATTGTCGAGTTGGAATTTCTTAATAATGTGAAAAATACGCTATTCACATTCGATGCGATATTGTCCCAAACTTAGTTGAAATATAGGTTAAAAAGGAAGGACCAGACATAGCTGATCCTTCGCTAAGGTTCCGTAAGTTTGAGTTGCAAAACAAAAAACATGGAACCAATGGATAAAAGTAATGAATTAAACCGTAAAACACTTTCGTGGTTAAAGGATCAATCGATTGATTTACGGGTAGGAATTTTACAGAACTATTTAAGTGTCTGTCAGATAATGATAAACGAGCTCCTTGAAGAAGAAGTGATTGATAAAGCCGGTGCCCGGTACAGTCATCAGAAGCCAGAGAATGGCCGGTGGAGCCGTTGGGGTTATAATCCTGGCAGCGTGAAGATCGGAGATCAGAAAGTAAGGGTCGAGGTGCCACGGCTATTTGATAATTTGGATGAAAAGAATACTCCGCTCCAACGTTACGAAGAGATGAAAGAACTCCCGGAACCCACGGATCAGTTGCTTAAAGGCGTACTGTTGGGCCTTAGCGTGAGGGATTACGGGAAGGTGGTTGATTCTTTGAATGAAGGATTTGGACTGTCTAAAAGTTCTGTTTCCCGTTCCTTTGTAGAACGTACTGAAGAAAAATTGAAGGAGTTTGAGTCCAGGTCCATCATGCATCACAAGATCCTGGCCATCTTCATCGACGGAAAATATCTTTCTAAAGAACAGATCATTATCTGCCTTGGCGTAACGGAAAACGGAGATAAAATCCCGCTTTGCTTTACCCAGGCCGCTACGGAAAACTCTGAACCGATCAAGGATATGCTGGAACGGTTGAAAGAACGTGGCCTGGATTATTCCAGCGGATTGCTTTGTGTTATTGATGGAAGTAAGGGAATACGCAAAGCGGTTGAAGATTGTTTTGGAGAGAAGGCAATCATTCAGCGCTGCCAGTGGCATAAGCAAGAAAACATACTGAAGTATTTGCCAGATAAATATCATGAGACGATTAAAAAACAATATCAACATGCGGTAAATCAAGATACATATGAAAACGCCCGGGCCGAACTCGGACAGCTTAGAGCCGATCTGAAATCCCTGAATATGGCCGCTGCCCGGTCATTGGACGAGGCTATGGAAGAAATATTAACCTTGCACAAACTCGGGATAAATGAACTGTTTGCACGTTCTTTTGCAACAACTAACTGTATCGAAAACCTTAACTCACAGCTCCGTAAATATGTGGGCAAAGTAAAAAACTGGACATTATCAAATGAGCGATACCGTTGGGTTGCAGCTGCTTTATTGGAAATTGAACACAAAATGCGTAAAGTTGATAACTTTGTTAAACTGGATGTGATGAAAAATGCGCTCATAAAAGAAGTAAAACGGAGGACCTTAGCTAATCAAATTTCAACTAAATAATGGACAACCTC
>Ga0268284_1000963_pt1 | contig 16468 bp, 11 predicted proteins | sample saktaG_14_FD_190137 | JGI IMG/M metagenome (GOLD analysis project Ga0268284, IMG submission 190137) | Saline water microbial communities from Sakinaw Lake, British Columbia, Canada - sak_2013_06_06_40m | ecosystem: Environmental > Aquatic > Non-marine Saline and Alkaline > Saline ...
CAGACGCGCCCGCCCGAGAGGTGCTTGTTGGGGTTCTTTGAAAGGCACGGGCGGTTCCACACGGATGTTCTAGGCAGACGCGGTGCCCGCCCGCAAGACCCACGCAAAAAAGGGGTTTGCTTTTCCGCCCGTTCGGTTAACCTCCTTTGCTCCCGCAAGCCTTGGCGGGCGTGGCTACCACGCCACCCCGACTGCCACCGTCCGGGTGTTTTTCTTCTCGCCATCATGTCCGACTCACCGAATCCCACTCCGCCTCCTAACAGTCCGAACCGGTCTCCCGGCGATGCCACCGGCTTCAATTGGCGTCTGCTGCTGCTGCTGGGCGTGGCTACGGTCATCCTTGGCGTGGCCTTTTTCGGGCCGGCGATGAACAAACCGGTCAAGTCGCTGAGCTATTCGCAGTTCCGTCAGGCCTGGGACCAGGGCCGGATCATCACCGATGACCCGCAGCGCCCGCTCAAGGTCATCACCAGCGACACCGTTTACGATGCCACCATCTCCGGCTGGGAAACCCCGAAATTGCTGGAGCCCAAGGATCCGCAGAAAAAACGCAGCGACTTCCGGGTACCCGTCAATCTCGACATCCAGGGCAACCAAATCCGCGAGATGCTCGGCGATGACATCCGCATGCAACAAATCACCGCCCCTTCCGAGTCCCCGCTCGAAGGCGATTCCATTGAAACCCTCTCACTCGCCGAGTTCCGCAAGGCCAACGCCTTGGGCCAGATCAAGACAGCCGATCCGGTCAATCCGCTCCGCGTGCTCACCCTCGCGGGTTCCAGAGACGCCGTGATCGTCGGCACCCGCGAAGTGGTCACCAATCTCATCACCCCGAAGGACTCCAGTGGCAAACCTCTCCAAGCCGCCCCCTTCAACGTCACGGTTTCGATGACGATTCTCGCCGATGATTTGGCGCAACTCGTTCAAACCAAAGCCGGTTACGACCGCACCACCGACTATCTGAAAAACGCCTTGTTCACCTTCCTGCCATTCCTGTTAGTCATCGGTATTCTGTTTTTCCTGTTCCGCCAGCAGATGAAATCCGCCGGCCGCGGTGCCATGTCCTTTGGCAAGAGCAAGGCCCGCCTGCTCACCATGGACCGCAACAAAGTGACCTTCAAGGACGTCGCCGGCATCCAGGAGGCCAAGGAGGAGTTGTTTGAAATCGTGGATTTCCTGCGCGATCCCCGCAAGTTCCAGAAACTTGGCGGTTCGATTCCCAAGGGCGTGCTGATGGTCGGTGCCCCCGGCACTGGCAAGACCCTGCTCGCCCGCGCCATCGCCGGCGAGGCGGATGTCCCGTTCTTCTCAATCTCCGGCTCGGATTTCGTCGAAATGTTCGTCGGTGTCGGCGCCTCACGCGTCCGCGACATGTTCGAACAAGGCAAAAAACACGCACCCTGTTTGATTTTCATCGATGAGATCGACGCTGTCGGCCGTCACCGCGGTCACGGCATGGGCGGCGGCCATGATGAACGCGAGCAAACACTCAACCAATTGCTCGTCGAAATGGACGGCTTCGACACCCAGGAGGGCGTCATCATCATTGCCGCCACCAACCGCCCGGATGTGCTCGATCCCGCGCTGCTGCGCCCCGGCCGCTTCGACCGCCAGGTCACCATCAACTTGCCCGACGTCAACGGCCGCGAGGAAATCCTCCGTGTCCACGTCAAGAAAATCAAACTCGCCGTCGGTGTGGATCTATCGAAAATCGCCCGCGGCACGCCCGGCTTTTCCGGCGCGGAGCTCGCCAACCTGGTCAACGAAGCCGCCCTGCTTGCGGCCCGCCGCGGACTCACCGCCGTGACGCTTGAAGAAATGGAGGAAGCCCGCGACAAGGTCCGCTGGGGTCGCGAACGCCGCAGCCTCGCCATGTCCGACAAGGAAAAAACCGGCACCGCCTGGCATGAGGCCGGCCACGCCTACCTCAACATGGTGCTGCCCGACACCAATCCCTTGCACAAGGTCACCATCATCCCTCGCGGACCCTATCTTGGCGCGACCATGTACCTGCCGGAAGGAGACAAATACTCGACCCAGAAAAAGGAAGCGCTCGCCAACCTCATCGTCACCATGGGCGGCCGGATCGCCGAAGGCTTCCACAGCGACGACGTCTCTAACGGAGCTTCCGGCGATATCCGCCAGGCCACCTCGCTCGCCCGCCACATGGTTTGCGAATGGGGCATGAGCGACAAGCTCGGCATGGTCGAATACGGCGAAGGCGACGGCCCGGTGTTCCTCGCCCGCGAAATGGCCCGCCCGCGCAACTATTCGGACGATACCGCGCGCTTGATCGATTCCGAAATCAAACGCTTCATCGACGAAGCCTACCTCACGGCCGAGCGTATTCTCAACGCGGGCCGCGACAAGGTGGAACTCATCGCCAACGCCCTCTTGGAATTCGAAACTCTTGATGCCACCCACCTGCGCGACATCATCGACTTCGGTGAAATGAAAAATCCGCCGTCGGCACCCAAACCGCCGCCGGTGCCCGAAGAGTTCAAGAAGAAACCCGTTCCTTTCAGCTCTGAAGAAGGCTGTTCCGATGACGACGGGCCGATCCCGGGTGCCGTCGGTGCCCCAGCCTGATTCTGCTCCCAGCGGCGCCAGCAGCTTGCCCCGGACCGTCCTCGTTGCGGCTCGCTCCGAGCCAATCCCATGCAATGAACCGCGCCGCCACCGCCGGAAAGTCACACCTCGCAATACGTTTTTTCCATTTGTGAAGACAATTCTTTTTTTTCTTTTGGATTGCGGCAAGGCCGCATCGGAGTATTCTCATCCTGACTGCTGTGTACGACTTTTTTGGCAGCTGGCCCGAACCGATATGATAGAAACGGGGTCATCTTCCGGTGTCTTATGTCATGCCCGATTCGGGAAAACAGAAAACCACCGGACGACCCCACTTATAGAGTTTACGGAACGTGGCTCACAGCGCCAATGACGGCACAGCGGTTTTTTTTGCCTTTTTTTCCGGGGCTCCCCACCATTTGTCCAATCCCCGGGTGGCAAACCTCCCGGGCAAGGCGGCCAACCTGCAGTGCCTGTGACGAATCCTGCGAACGTCGCCATTTTTCCGCCACGACTCCCGCCCCCGATTCGCTCCTGAAAGCGGGAAAATATATTTCCTGTTTGACGAAAGAACAAGGATCACATCCGGACCAGGCTTTTGATTTCAGGGTCTAAAAAAAGGTTTCACATCGTCGCCTGTGTGGCGCAGGATGCACCCCGCAACCCCAAAATCATCACCTCGGACAACCATGAAACACCCCCTTGCCATCGCCAGTCTCGCCGCCCTGTTCTCCGCCGCCAGCTTGTTGCACGCGGAAATTCCGGTGAAAACGGGCGACAAGGTGGCATTCCTGGGCGACTCCATCACCGAAGGCGGCCAAGGCAGCCCCGGCGGTTACGTGCAGATGATAGGCAGCGGACTGGCGGCCAATGGGGTGAAAATCGAGATCATCGGTGCCGGGATCAGCGGGCACAAATCCAACGACATGCTCAAGCGCTTGGACACCGATGTCTTGAGCAAGAAGCCCCAATGGATGACCCTGAGCTGCGGCGTCAATGACGTCTGGCACGGCGCCAACGGCGTGCCGCTCGAGGACTACAAAAAGAACATCACCGAGATTGTGGACAAGGCCCAGGCAGCGGGGGTGAAGGTTGTCATTCTGACCTCGACCATGATCGGCGAGAACCAGGCGGATGAAAACAATCAGAAACTCGTGAGCTACAACGAATTCCTCCGCAAACTGGCGGGCGAAAAGAAATGCCTGCTCGCCGATCTCAACGCCGCGATGCAGGCGGCCGTCACGGCGGCCGCAGAGGCGGCGAAGACGCAGCCTAAGTCCAATATCAACAAGATCACCTCCGACGGCGTCCACATGGCCTTCGCCGGCAACCAGATGATGGCCGTGGGGGTGCTGAAGGGCATGGGCCTGAATGCTGCGGAACTTGCCAAGGCTAACAACGCCTGGCTCGATATCCCCAATACCCTGACGGTGTCGTCAACCATGGGCCTCACCTTGCGCCAGGCTAAACAACTCGACAAGTTGGCGGCCCAGAAGAAAGTGAGCGTGGACAGCTTGATTGATGAACAATTCGGTAAGGTGATGGAGTCGCTCCTGAAATCCGCAGGTCGCTAAGGGCCTTGGCGCAGCCGCACATCGACCGGTTCGCCGGCATCAGGCCGTGCGCACGATGCCAACCATGGAATCGCCCGTGAATCCGGCAGAAAAACGCCAGACTTACCAACAAACCCGGCGCAATATTCAGGCGCTGATTGCCGGGGAACGAGACGAAATCGCGGTCATGGCCACCGTGGTGGCGGAGTTGTATCACGCGTTTGCGCATTTCCACTGGGTCGGATTTTACCGGGTGGTGCGGCCAGGCCTGCTCAAGGTGGGGCCCTATCAGGGCGGCCATGGCTGCCTGACCATCCCGTTCGAACGCGGCGTGTGCGGCCGTTGCGCGCGCGACAAAACCTCCCAGGTCGTGGCCGACGTCACCCAACTCCCACACCATATCGCCTGCTCAGGCACCACACGCTCCGAGATCGTGGTGCCGGTGTTCGACGCGCGTGGCGAGGTGCGCGCCGTGCTGGACATCGATTCGGATCTGCCGGGCATCTTTGATGCGGTGGACCAAGAAGCACTGGAGGCTCTGGCGGATGAGGTGCGCGAGGTCTATGGATGATTGTTAGTCGATTTCCCGGACCCTTCACTGTCCCGCGGACAGTCGCTGTTAGTTCAGCGGCGGCGGCGCAGCAACATCAGTCCGCCCATCAGGCTCAAGGCAATCCCCGCAGGTCCCGGCACCGGGACCAGACAGGACCAGACATGGGATCATGTTTGATACCCCCGCCATGAAAAATCCGCGAAAAATTTTCGGGCCACGGAAGTGGCGTTCAGAACAAGCGAAAATCCCCCCACGGAACCAGCGGCAGCGGGCTGGATTCAGACTGGCCGGCGTGCTCCGGGCGCGGGCTTCGCCGCACCTTGGTTTCTTGCTTCGATCCGTCTTGGGGCTTTCAAAATCCGTTTTCGCGCTTACCTTCCCCCACACCGATGACGAAACTCACCCTGCTTTTCAGCTTCCTCGCCAGCCTTTGCTTATGGGCGCAAGACGTTGCTGTGCCCGATGCGCCCGCCGCCCCGCCGGTGGAAGACCCGAGCATTCCCGATGACGGCGTGCGTGTTTCCGTGCTCGGCTACCATGATTTTTCCGAAACCCTGCCGGAGACCGCCATGCGCATCCGAACCTCGAAGTTCCGCCAGCAGATGGAAACCATCCGCCAACTCGGAATCACCGTGATTTCCATGGCAGACTTCGTCGCTTGGAAAAAAGGTGACAAGCAAATCCCCGAAAAATCACTGCTCCTGACCTTGGATGACGGCTGGAAATCCGTCTACACCGACGCCTTCCCGATTCTCCGCGAGTTCGGCTACCCCTATACCCTTTATCTCTATAAAAATTACGTCGATGGCGGCGGCAAAGCCCTGACCACCCCGATGATTCAGGAAATGGTTGCCGCCGGAGCCACCCTCGGCAGCCACTCGATCAGCCACCCCTATCCCATCACCGTCAAAAAATTCCGCAAAAAAGGCCCGGATGCCTACGATGCCTTCCTGCGCAAGGAAATGGGCGAATCCAAGCGTTTCCTGGAATCCAAGTTCGCCGTGAAAGCCACCACCTACTCGTATCCCGGTGGCTATTTCACACCCGAGATGCTCCCGCTTTGCGAGGAATTCGGCTATACCCACTGCTTCACCGTGCTCCCTGGCAAAGTGAAGCGGACCATGCCCGACAAAACCCTCAACCGCTACATGATCCTCGGCAATTACGACAAGATTTTCGAATTGGCCACCACTTTCCGCGAATCCCAAACCCCAGTTGCCGGCCCCGCCGGTGCCATCACCGCAATGGTCCAAACCACCCCTTTCCCGGTCACCCCTGAACCCGGTGCCATCATCAACTCCCGCCTCCCCGCCATTTCCGCCGACCTCGCGAAAGTCGAAAACCTCGACCCTGCCACGCTCGTCATGAATGTCTCCGGCTTCGGCGAAGTGCCCGCCAATTTCACCACCGCCACCAAAATATTCTCATGGCAGGTCAACCGCCGCCTGCGGCAACCGAACTGCCAGGTTTCCATCCACTGGAAAGACACCGCCGGCAAAGCCCCGGAGACCCCCCTCCGCTGGTCGTTCCAAATCGATCGCGAAGCCGCCTACCTGCCGGATGGGGAGTGAGGAGATAGACAGAAGACAGAAGAGGAGAAGACAGAAGAGGAGAAGACAGAAGAGAAGAAGTCTGAAGATGATCACACTCGAAATATTTGCTCCCGCATTAGCTTTTCGCTCTTTCTCTTGTCTTCTGTCTTCTGTCTTCTGTCTTCTTCTCTTCTGTCTATTAATCTATACCGATACCACCGCCACCTCATGTTCTCCTCGCTCTCCGACAGCCTTGACAAAACCTTCCGCAATCTCCGCGGCGTGGGCCGCATCTCTGAAAAAAACATCGCCGACGCCTTGCGCGAAATCCGCATCGCCCTGTTGGAGGCCGATGTCGAATTCAGCGTGGCCAAGGATTTCATCGCCAAGGTCAAGGAAAAATCCATGGGCGAGGATGTCCTCAAGTCGATCAAACCCGGCGAACAAATCGTTAAAATCTTCCATGACGAACTCGCTTTGCTGTTAGGTGGTGACCAGGCCCCGCTCGACCTCAATCCGCCCGCCCGCATCCTCATCTGCGGCCTCAACGGCGCCGGCAAAACCACCACCGCCGCCAAACTGGCCAAACGCCTGAAAAACGAAGGCCGCCGCCCGCTGCTCATCGCCTGCGACCTCTACCGCCCCGCCGCCATCGACCAACTCGTGGCGCTCGCCAAACAAATCGACGTCCCTTGTTATACCCCGGCAGCCGACGAAACGGATGTCGTCAAGGTCGCCAGGGACGCGCTGGTGTGGGCCGAAAACCAACATGGCACCGTGGTGATTTTCGACACCGCCGGCCGCCAGGAAATCGACCAACGCCTCATCGCCGAACTCCAGCGCCTCCACGCGTTTGTCAAACCGAAGGAAACCCTGTTAGTCGCCGATTCCGCCACCGGCCAACAAGCGGTTTCCGTCGCCCAACACTTCGACGATGCGATCGGCATCACCGGCATCGTGCTCACCAAACTCGATGGCGACGCCCGCGGCGGGGCCGCCCTTTCGATGCGCGCCGTCACCGGCAAACCCATCAAATATGCCGGCGAAGGCGAGCGACTCGACCAGTTTTCCGAGTTCCACCCGGCCCGCATGGCCGACCGCATCCTCGGCATGGGCGATATCGTCGGCATGGTCGAGCAGGTCGCCGGCAAGGTCAACGAACAGGACGCGCTGCGCTCGATGAAACGCATCCAGCAAGGGAAATTCGATTTCACCGACTTCCTCGACCAGATGAGGATGATCCAGAAACTCGGCCCCTTGGAAGGATTGTTAGGAATGATGCCCGGATTCAGCAAGATCAAAAAACAACTTCCCGCCGGCGCGCTCGACAACACCAGGATCAAACGCACCGAAGCCATCGTGCTCTCGATGACCCTCGAGGAGCGCCGCCGCCCGGAGATCCTCAAGGGTTCGCGCCGCCAGCGCATCGCCGCGGGTTCCGGCACCTCGCTGATGGCCGTCAACCAACTCATCAAACAGTTCAGCGAAATGCGCAGAATGATGAAGTCCCCGCACAAGATGAACGCCATGATGAAACAAATGGGCGGCCCCGCCGGCATCAAGGACATGATGAAAGGCGCCGGTGGCAGGTTCCCGTTTTGAATAAGCCCATCTATATTTGCGGCCCCACCGCCTCCGGCAAATCCGCGCTGGCGTTGGAGATGGCGGCGCAACTCGACGGCGAGATCGTCAATGCCGACGCGTTCCAACTCTATCGCGGACTGGAAATTGTCAGTGCCGCGCCGTCGTTAGAGGAACGCTCCCGGGTGCCGCACCATCTTTACGGGGTGTTGGATCCCACCGAAGCGGCCGATGCCGGCAGTTATATGCGGCTCGCCCTGCCGGTCATCAGCGACATCCAGCGCCGCGGCAGGACCCCGGTCATCACCGGCGGCTCGGGACTCTATCTGAAATTCCTGACCCACGGCCCGGCGCCGCTGCCCACCGGTGATGCCGTGCTGCGCGCCGAGCTTGCCGCCCGCCCGCTCGAGGACCTGGTGGCGGAACTCAGGTCGTTAGACCCGGTCGAAGCCGCCCGCACGGCGCTGCAAAACCGCCGTTTCGTCGCCCGGGCCTTGGAAATCTGCCTGCTCACCGGGTGCAAAGCCTCCGAACTGCGCGATCAATGGGAAGCCAAGACCCGCGATCTCTCCGCCAGCCTGCAAGGGCTCGTGATCCGGCGCCCGCGCCCCGACCTGCATGCCCGCATCGCTGAGCGCACCCGGGCGATGCTTGAGGGCGGCGCGCGCGAGGAAGTCGCCGCCTTGCAGTCCGTCTCACCCAACTGCGAAAAGGCCATCGGGGTGCGCGAAATCCGCGCGTGGCTGGCCGGTGAAATCGACCGCGCCACCTGCGGGGATCTCATCAATGCCGCCACCCGCCAATACGCGAAACGCCAGGAATCCTGGTTCCGCCGCGAACACTGGCTCAGCGTCTATCAGCCAGAACGTCCTCAAGGAGGGGCGGACTCCGCTCCGCCCATGCCCATGGATAGCCAATGAGGGATGGTATGACTCCATCCATTGTCCTGCCATGGGCTGCGGCGAATCGGAGTATCGCCGCTCCTTGATTCCTCAGCGCAAGGCTCACCCTCCTGATAGAACACCCAAATACTCCCACAGCGCCTTTTGCACGTTCTGGAACCCGCGGGCCTGGGGCACCGCATACAGCGGGTTCCACGGCAGCGGTGCTGACAGGAAATCCGCGGGCACCGGGATCAGGTGGATTCCCTCGCTGCGGCAGATTTTCCCGACCCGGCGCAGGTGCCAGGCGGATGAACACACGCCCACGCGCTGCCAGGACCTGGCCGCTATCAGGGCCTTGTAAGCCTGGATTTCCTCCCTGGTGGTGCGTGGTTTGGACAGGCGGATGATCGATGTTTCCGGAATCCCCAGTTCGCACCACAGCTTGGCCGTGTCATCCGCCAGCGACCGCTCGCCGCCACTGTCGGTGACATTCAACCCGCTGGCCACCAGATGCCCGGCCTGGCCGGCCAAAAACAACCTAACAGGAACAACCAGGCGGTCGCCCGCCGGGCCGAGCTGTGGTCCGCCATCAGGCCTGGCCGAGGACCCGCCGCCCAGCACGAAGATGGCATCGAAGCGCTCCGCCGGCTGGGCCATGGCCACATACGGGCTTTCCAACCGGCCTAACAACCAGCCACCGAGCCAGGCGTTGCCGGTGAGCGTGTAACCTATCAGGACCAGCACGGCGAGGCACCGGCCCCAGCGCTTCAGGCCCGGCCAGCCCGCCAATACCATCAACCCCAACCACAGCAAACCCGGCGGCAGCACCAGCAGCGCCAGCACTTTCCTGGCAATCAGCAGGTGCGGGACCGACCACACGAGCAGAATCGCGCAAATAGCGGCGGGCAATAGCAGGCAAGGCAGGCGTTGCAAAGGGATCGGATATTTCATAGCATTTTGCTTCAATCAAAGAACATGCGGACCACAGAAAACTGACCCGGACGGAACATGATCCTCGGGTTCCGACAACACAAGCTCCGGCATCCGCGACATCCTGGTGTCCGATCGGACACCAGGATGTCGCACTGTTTGAGATCCCCACTTGCCACGCTTGGTTCTTTCAGTCAGCATGCGCCGCGCAAGCCTGATGACGCGCCTTCTCCAATTGTTGACCGCCCTGTGGCTGGTGCTGCCAGCAGCAGCGGATGCCGCGGTGAGCTACGATCATCCGCCTGCTTATCCAAATCTCGGCGACGGGCATGCGCAGTATGCGGCGTTTCCGCGGCCGCTGGATAGCTATCCGATCGCTGCGGGCGGCCTCATGGAAACCCTGCAGGTTCGCGCCGCGGCGGAACCGTTCAATGTCGCCGCGTCGGTGGTTTTCCTGCTGGCGATCCTGCACACCTTTGCCGCCGGCTGGTTCACCAAACTCGCGCACCGGTACGAGCTTGAGCATGCTGAGATGCTCGGGAAACGGGGCCCACGCGACGATCTGCATCCCGACGGGGTCCCGGAAGTTTCCTTCAAGGCCACGCTCTATCACTTTCTGGGCGAGGTGGAAGCGGTTTTCGGGCTGTGGGTTCTGGCTTTGGCGGCGGCCGCGATCTATTTCTATTCGTGGAGCGATTTCGTCCTCTACGTCGGCAAGGACCGGGTGTTCACCGAACCGATCTTCGTGGTGGTCATCATGGCCATCGCGGCCACCAGGCCGGTTCTGCGCTTTGCGGAATTCCTGATGTCCAAGGCCGCCGCACTCGGCAAGGGCACTCCCGGCGCCTGGTGGCTCAGCGTGCTGGTCATTGCTCCGGTTTTGGGTTCGTTCATCACCGAGCCTGCCGCCATGACCATCGGCGCGCTGCTGCTGGCGCGGAAGTTCTATCGCTTTCGTCCGCCGGCCCGGCTCGCTTATGGCACGCTCGGTCTGCTGTTTGTGAACATCTCGGTGGGTGGCACGCTCACCCACTTTGCCGCGCCGCCAGTGCTGATGGTCGCCGGTAAATGGGGCTGGGACACACCCTTCATGCTCGAACATTTCGGCTGGAAGGCCATGGCGGGCATTCTCATCTCCAGCACGCTCTATTTCCTCTGGTTCCGCAAGGCGCTCTATCAACTCGCCGACAAGGCCGACGGCAAGGAGGACGGCGTGATTGAAACCGCCGTCTGGCACGAGCGGGAAAACCCGATCCCGTTCTGGATCACCTGCGTCCACCTTTTTTTCCTCGCATGGACGGTCTATACGGCGCACCTGCCCGCCCTGTTCATCGGCGGGTTTCTGTTCTTCATCGCATTCACCGCGGCCACCCGCCACCATCAGAACCCGATCTCCCTGCGCGGCCCCATGCTGGTCGGCTTTTTCCTCGCGGGCTTGGTGGTTCACGGCGGCTGCCAGGGGTGGTGGATCGCACCGGTGATCACCGCGCTCGATGACCGGATGCTCATGCTGGGCGCCACGGTTCTAACAGCATTCAACGACAACGCCGCCATCACCTATCTCGCCGCACAGGTGCACGACATCACGCTCAGCGCCAAATACGCGGTGGTCGCCGGCGCGGTGACCGGCGGCGGCCTGACCGTGATCGCCAACGCGCCCAATCCCGCCGGGCAGAACATTCTGGCAAAATTCTTCAAGGGCGGCATCTCGCCCCTCGGCCTGTTCCTGGGCGCGCTTATTCCGACGCTCATCGTTTATCTCTGTTTCATCATTCTCCCGAACGGTTCGGCCAAGGAGCGGCCTGATGGAGTGATTGCGCCCGCTTCAGATGTTAGAAAAACCACCACCACCACCCCTTGATCCATGTTCACAGGTCTCGTCGAAGCAGTTGGCACGGTCGTCTCGCTGGAATCCAAGGGCGAACAGGCGCGCTTGACCCTCAAGCTCCCGTTCGCCTCCGAGCTCAAACCGGGGGACTCCGTGGCCGTCAACGGTTGCTGTCTAACGGTCGAGGCGCTGCCGCCGGGCGGTGCCTCGTTCGACCTGCTGGCCTCGACGCTGCGGGTGACCTCGCTGGGCGAGCTCCATACCGGTTCATGCGTCAACCTTGAGCGCGCGATGATGGTGGGGGATCGCTTCGGCGGACACTTCGTGCAAGGTCATGTGGACGCCACCGGCACCATCACCCGACTGGAAACCAGTGGCCAGGATCACATCGTCGGCGTTTCGCTGCCGCCGGAAATCCATCTCCTCTGTGTGGACAAAGGCTCGCTGGCTATCGACGGAATTTCTCTAACCATCGCGGAACTCACCGCCAACGAGGCGGTTTTCTGGATCACCCCGCACACCTGGGAGCATACCCACCTGCACGCGGCCCGCTGCGGCCAGGCGGTCAATCTGGAAGCCGACATGCTGGCGAAATACGTCGCCAAACTCGTTGCCGCGAGATTGCCGCAGGAATGATTAGGGCGGCCGGGCCGCCGCCGCTTGCTGCGCGGTGTGGCAGGCAATTCGTGCGGCTGGGTGACACTATTTGATAGGAGCGCGCGCAGGGCGCCGTTATGAATCCGGCCACGAACCCGCCGACCCGCATCCGCCGATGAAACTTGCAACCCGCAAAACCAATCCGATCATGAAATGCCTGCCATTCAACCTGTCAACGATGCCGTCCCTAGCGCGTGTTTGGGGGGCGTGCGGGGTGCTGGCCATGGCGGCCAGTGCGACAGTGGCCATGGCGGCAGCACCAGCCGGCGACCTGCTCGCCTGGTGGAGTTTTGACCGGAGCGACGGGCACCAGACGGCGGACGGTGTTGGCGCGGTGGAGGATGCCATCAGCGGCAATTTCAGGGAAACTCCCGGGGTGCTTGGCAAGGCCTTGAAGTTCGACGGCTTTACCACCGAGATCATACGACCTGCCGCCGCCGCGCCGCAAGTCGGCAAGTCATTCACGCTTGAGGCATGGGTGGCCATGGGAGCCTACCCGTGGAATTGGTGCCCGTTGTTAGGCCAGAGCCATGAAGCGCGGGCCGGTTATGCCCTGCTGATCGGACCGCGCGGCCAGTTGAGCCTGCAATTGGCGCTGGGCGAAACCTGGACCTCATGCACGTCCAAGGATTTCGTCTTGCCCTTGCGCCAGTGGACACATGTTGCTGCGACCTTCGAACAAGCTGTGGGCCTCGCGATTTTCATCAATGGCGAGCCCGCCGGAACGCTCACCGCGACCGACGCCTTCCGCCCCGCGCCGGATGCCGACCTGCGCATCGGGGTCATTCCCGCGCCGGCCAAGCCATCTAACATCCATCGCGAGTTCGGCACCCTGCCGGCCTGGTTTTCGCTCGATGGCATTGTCGATGAACTCAAGATCCACAAGCGCGCGCTCAGTGCGGCCGAGGTGAGTGCGGCCCATGCCGCGGTGCCTGCGCCGGGCGCGCCCGAGTTGCCGCAACGCAAGATGCCGGCCGGCCCGCCGGGACCCGGGCGCTTCGGCGCGTACTACACCCGCTTGAAATACTATGATGAATGGGACGCGTTGTGGCGGGTGGGATCCGACCCGGACGTGCTGGTGCGTTTCGATGAAACCGCGGCACGGCTGGTGTTCTGGCGCGGTACGCGTTATTCGGCAGCCTGGGTTTCGGAAAACGACTTGTGGATGGCCGACCAAAGCGTCGAGGCGTGGAACGACACGGAAGGCTGCTTCGAGCACATGCAGGACCCGCATTGCCTCTACTCGCATGTTAGAATCATCGAGAACACCGACGCCCGGGTGGTGGTCCATTGGCGCTATGCTCCGGTCAGTGCCCACAACCACCTCTGGCGTCCGGATCCCAAGACCGGCTATGCCTGCTGGGTGGATGAGTATTACACGATCTATCCGGATGCCGCCGGGGTGCGCAAGGTCACTTGGCAAGCCGGCACCCTGGGCGAGCCGCACCAGTTCCAGGAATCGCTGCCCTTCACCCAGCCGGGTCAGTATTCCAATGACGTCGTCGAAAAGGACTTCTGCACGGTGGCCAACCTGAAAGGTGAGTCAGCAAAGCTCTCGTTCGTCTCCGAGCCGGCGAAGAAAAAGGAGGGATTGCCGCCGGATCTGTGCATGCAGATCTACCACTTCAAGGCGGATAACCGCCCGTTCATCATCTATGAGGCCGGCACTAACATGCACAATGTCAATGACCGCAATGAAAAGGACTGGACCCGCCCCGGCGCTTGCAGCCATTGGCCGGTCGGACAACTCCCGTGCGATGGCCGCACCAGCCAGGCCCCCGACCAGCCGACGCATTTCCTCGGCTTCCCGATCTCCTATCCGCCGGTCCACACCGACGGCACCCGCGAATGGTGGAACGGCCTCTACGGCATGACCGGCAAACCCATCGCCGAGCTCACAAAACTCGCGCGCAGTTGGGCGCAGGCCCCGGAACTTGTGATCAAGGGCGATGGATTCACCACCAGTGGCTTCGACCGCGGCGAGCGAGCCTATCAGCTAACACGCGATGACGCGACCACCGCCAAAACCTTGGAATGCGAGATCCGCGCCAGCGCGGAATCGCCCGTGGTCAACGTGCCGTTGGTGATCCGGAACTGGGGCGAAGCCGCTGCCACACTGCAAATCGACGGCCAGGCGGTCGCGCGCGGCAAACCCTTCCGCTTCGGCCACCGTTACCTGCTTGACGGCACCACCCTGCTGGTGTGGATCCAGCTCGAAGCAAGCAAACCCGTGACGATTCGCTTGGCGGCGGCGGAATCCTGAAGGATACTGCCGCGCGCAACATCCCGTTGCTGCCTGCGACTCCCGCCATCGCCACGGGCCATGACATGATACACCGCTCCCGGATACTGGAATCTCAACGGCCTCGCCATGCCAGCTTCTCTTCCATTGCCGTAACATCGTCAATCTAATTTTGTCGCGATGCGCGGACTGACCCCAGAGTTGTATGATTAAGGCAATACTACTATCACTTTTTATCGGAATTATTTCCGTTGGATGCGCGCACAAGGGCTCTGTTAGAAACATCAGAAATTTTGATCAGGAGCTGCAATATTGGGTTAAGAATTCCGTTTTAATTGCGAAAGATTTAAGAGGCAATCCTAACAATGAAGGTGGAAATGAGACTACAATTTATAACCCTTCTACATACTTTAATCCAGATCCAGAATTTGTTGCAGATCAACGCCCGGTTTGGATGAGGCACCCAGAAAAAGCACATATTTTTTTAGTTTGCGTCATTGCTTCAGACCATGGGTTTGATCAAAACTCGTGGTCAGCTTTTTTTAAGGCATTTGAACAGGATCAAAAAACAAAAATTCTCCATGCTGCCGATTCAGTAGGCGAATTAGCATATACAAAGCTTTGTATAAAATACGGCTACGCTCCATGCCTCAGATATTCCGAATACAGGAGAAAATTTGAAAGACTAAAAGCGTCAATGGGGTCATCAATGGGGTCAGGTGTCGCATTTCAACAAAACGGGATTGATGTTGTTCCCGAATGCGTCCTTCCATAGGCCATGCCAAGAGCGTTGCGTTATCAGTATCCCGGTGCGGTTTACCACCTCAGGGCACGCGGGGAAGGTGGCAAGGCGCTTTTTGAAACGGACGTATGATCTGAATAGTCCGATATAATCAAAGAATCCACTCATCCCCAACGCATCGCCTCAGACGATAGCCGCAAGCTTGAGGAAACTCTCTACCTCGGCTCTTACGAACGGGAATTCCATCGCTCACACCAATGGTCTCCGGGGTCCCCGCAGTGGCACATTTTTTCAAGTTCATTGAGTTTCTTCAGTAGGTTCCGGTCTCTCTTCACTATGCCCACCTGGCGGCTCACGGAGCCAGGATGGCCCATCGCCAAACTCTGCGCAATCCATTGCGTGGCCACCGCCGTGCGCTTCCTCAACACCGCTGCCAGCAGCGCCTTGCGCTCGTCACCTTTGCGCAGTTCCGCTAGTTCCCTCACGCTAGGCGGCAATCCCAGCTTCGGCCCGAGTTCCCGGACGATCCGCTCGGCGTCCTTCTCCCCATGATCCTTCTCCAGGCCTGCTGCTTGCCGCCGCTGCCGGGGTTTGACTCCCTTCGCCTTGTCCGCCAGATCCAACAGCCGGTCGCGGAAGGTTTCCTCTCCCAGATACCAACCGCGGCGCAGGGCGGCCTGAGCCGCCTCGTCAACCCCGCCGCCGTCATTCGCAGCCCGCGCCTCCAGCCAGGCGACGTAGGCGCGCCTGCCACGACCGTCCTCCGCCAGTTCGAAGGATTGCAGCACCCGGTCCATCTCCAGCCACGGTGGCCCTTTGCCCTTCGCATAACACGCCAGGCTGCTCCAACGATAGCCGGCCAGCCTCCCCGACTTGCCGCCCGCCAGCCTCGCCCGCGCCGGATTGAGATGAATGTAATCCGCCACGATCCGGAAATAATACCGGTCCGCATCACTGCCATTGACCGGCACTGATTGATAGCGCCCCTGAAACACGTGCCCCTGCCGTTTGCGGGCACGGTTCCAGCCCTGACTGAAAGTGCCCAGCAACCACTTCATGCCCGCCACCAGATTCGGCAACGGGGTTTCCAACAGCAGATGGAAATGATTGCCCATAAGCACCCAGGCATGCACCCGCCAACCGCAACTGCCGCAGGCCTCTCCCAACCGGCTCAGGAAAACCAAGCGGTCGTCAGCGCTCTCAAACACGGTTTTCCCACCGTCACCACGAGCCATGACGTGGTAAACCGCCCCTGGATATTGGAAACGCAGCGGCCTTGCCATGCCCCAACACAGCTCGGAGGTGTGCCGGCGTCAAGCCATTTTGTGCCACTGCGGGGACTGGTTCCATTGCGCCGCCGTCCGAAGCAGGCGGGCGAGCCCGCTAGGGCTCAAGCTC
>Ga0268284_1000965_pt1 | contig 16447 bp, 1 predicted proteins | sample saktaG_14_FD_190137 | JGI IMG/M metagenome (GOLD analysis project Ga0268284, IMG submission 190137) | Saline water microbial communities from Sakinaw Lake, British Columbia, Canada - sak_2013_06_06_40m | ecosystem: Environmental > Aquatic > Non-marine Saline and Alkaline > Saline ...
CCACGGCGAGGTTGTGCAGGGCCGCGGAGCCGCTGGCGATAAACATGACGCGCGCGCCGGCTTCCAGCGAACTCATGTCCACCGCGACTGGCACGGGACTTGTCGTCAGGCTGTTGTTGCCTAACTGGCCGTAGGCATTGTCGCCCCAGGCGGCCACGGTGCCGTCCGCGCCGAGAACCAGATTGTGGATGCCGCCCACGGCGATTTGCGCGATGCGGGTGCCGGCCGTCACCCCCGTCATGTCGACGGCCAAGGGGAGGGGACTTTGCGTCATGCCGGTGACGCCCAATTGGCCCTTGTGGTTCCATCCCCACGCGGCCAGCGTGCCGTCGGCGCACAGCGCCAGGCTGTGCGCGCCGCTGGCGCGGACGGTCACCACGGTCTTGCCTGATAGGATGCCGGATGAACCAATCGCCACCGGCACCTTGCTGGAAACGTTGCTGTCGTTGCCAAGCTGGCCGCGGTTGTTATAGCCCCAGGCGACCAGCGTGCCGTCGCTGCAAAGCGCCAGCGTGTGATACTGGCCGGCGGATAGGGAAGCGATTTGTTTGCCCGCCAGCACACCGGACGTGTCCACGGCCACCGGCATCGAGCTGTTAGCCGTGGTGCCGTCGCCCAGCTCGCCCTCGTCGTTGTAGCCCCAGGCTGTTAGCGAGCCATCGGCGCACAGCGCGAAGCTGCTGTATGCCGCCGCCGCCACCGCCACCACCTGTTTGCCGGCGAGGGCAGCAACCGGATTCACCAGGACGGGCACGCGGCTTGTCACCTTGTCGCCGGTGCCCAACTGGCCGTAGTTGTTATAACCCCAGGCGGCCATGGTGCCATCCGAACACAGGGCCAGGTTGTGGAACGGTCCGGCGGAGATCGCGATGACGGTTTTCCCGGCGAGCACGCCCGTTTGATCCACCGCCACCGGCCAGTTGCTGGCTGCGGCGCTGTTGTTGCCTAACTGGCCATACACATTGTAGCCCCAGGCCGCCAGGGTGCCATCCGAACACAGCGCCAAGCTGTGCAAATACCCACCGTCCACCGCCATGATCGTTTTGCCCGCCAACACGCCCGTATTATCGATCATCGCCGGTGCCAGGCGGCGAGTCGTAGTCGCGTCGCCCAATTGCCCGTAACTGTTGGATCCCCATGACATCACTTTCGTGTCCGCCCATTGCAACACCAGATCATTGCCGCTGCCGCCGAAGTAATTGGCGACAAAATCATAGTTCGTGCCGCCATAATTCAAGGTCACGCGCTGGCCCTGGGCCAGATTGCCGAACGTGCCATGGATGAACCCGAGGCCGGTGTTGTTGACCATCGTGAGAACGGTGCCCGGCACCGGCGGATAGCCCAGCACCAGGTTCACCTGATAGCCACCTGTGGAAAACCCGTTAGATGTTACCGGCACATCCGTGGCGGAGTTAAACACAAATTCCTGCGGCAGCCGCGTCACCGTGACACTGTAGGTTTTGGTGGCGATGCCGTCCTCGGCGGTGACCATGGTGGTGATGGTGGTATTGCCCACGGGAAGGTTGATGCCCCCGCTCGCCGCGCCACTGGCAACCGCCGTCCCTTCGACCTTGACCGATGCTCCCGGATGATCAGTGACGGGTGTCACCGTCACACCCTCCGTGACATACGCCACCGTGGCCAGATAACTCGTGGTGGTCTTCTCAAACAGCGGCGCCAGATCGCCGTCGCTCAGGGCAAGCGCGGCGAGTTGTGCGTTGTCGCTGAGCGTGGTGAAGGTCAGGTCCGCGCATCTAACAATTCCGCCATAGCTGGAGGCCACCACCCGGTAATGATAGAGGGTTCCGGGAGTCAGGCCACTGATGGCGGCATGCACGCTGGTATTGCTGCCGCCGGTAACGGACAAGGGGATGCCCGCAATGGTGTTGCCGTATGTGGAAGTCAGACCAAATTCGAACGACACCGAAGTGGTGTTCCCATTGGCATTCACCATGCCGTTCAAGGTGGCGCCTAGGCCGGTGATCGCCGAAGCCGGTTGGGCCGTCGCGACTGGCAGCGGCATGGCCACGAGCGCCAGGTTATGCTCGGAGCATGTATCGTGACCGATGGCGAAAAAACGTTGGCCTGCCGCCAGCGAAGAGGTGTTCACCGCGACAGGGATATAGCTGTTAGACGTGCTGTTGTTGCCCAGTTGGCCTGCCCAGTTGCCGCCCCATGCGGCCAGCGAACCGTCCGAGCAAAGGGCGAGACTGTGGCGGGTACTTGCGGAGATGGCGACCACCGTCTTGCCGGAGAGAATGCCGGAGGTGTTGACGGCGACGGGAACGCGGCTGGCAGTGGTGCTATTGATCCCGAGTTGGCCATAATCGTTGATGCCCCATGCGGCCACCTTTCCGTCCGAGCAAAGGGCGAGGCTGAAGAATTGGTCTGCTGCGATGGCAACAACCGTCTTGCCGGAGAGTATGCCGGAGGTGGTGACGGCGACAGGGACGAGGCTGTCGGTGTTGCTGTTGTTGCCTAACTGGCCATATTGATTGTAGCCCCAAGCTGCCACCGTGCCATCCGAGCAGATGGCCAGGTTGTGATTCGTACCCGCATCGATGACGACCACCGTCTTGCCGGAGAGAATGCCGGAGGCGGTGACAGCGACAGGAACGCGGCTGTTGGTAGTGTCGTTGTTTCCAAGTTGTCCTGAATTATTGTATCCCCATGCGGCCATGGTGCCGTCAGAGCACAGCACGAGATTGTGCCCCTCCCCACCAGCTACGGCGATGACCGTCTTGCCGGAGAGTATGCCGGAGGACGTGACGGCGACCGGGACGTTGCGGTCAGCAGTGTCGTTGTTCCCGAGTTCGCCTTCGGTGTTGATGCCCCAGGTAGCCACCGTGCCATCCGAGCAGAGGGCGAGGCTGTGGTAGAAGCCCGCAGAGATGGCGATCACCCTCTTGCCGTTGAGAATGCCGGAAGAAGTGATGGCGACAGGGACAGAGATGTTAGCATTGCTGTTGTTGCCGAGTTGGCCGAAATAATTGTATCCCCATGTGGCCAGGGTGCCGTCCGAGCACAGGGCAAGGCTGTGATAGCCTCCGGTGGCGATGGCGATGATGGTTTTGCCGGCGAGAACACCGGAGGAAGTGACGGCGGCAGGGATTTTGCGATCCGCAGTGTCATTGTTGCCGAGTTGGCCATAAGTATTCCAGCCCCATGCCATCGGTCTGGTATTCGCCCATTGCAGAACCAGATCATTGCCCGTGCCGCCATAGTAATTCGCCACGAAAGCGTAGGTCACCCCGCCATAGGTCAAATTCACCGTTTGTCCCTGACTGAGGTTGGAAAATGTGCCACGAATCGGCTGGCCCCCCGTGTTGTTCACCCCCATCAGGCTGGCACCCACTTGCGGCGCGTAACCGAGGGCAAAGTTGACCGTGTTGCCGGTGGCGACGAAATCGCCTGCCGTCACCGGCACGTCGCCGGCTGCCGCGAAGGTCAGCAGATCGGGGAGCCGCGTCACCGTGACCTGATAGGTTTTGGTGGTGATGCCATCCCCGGCAGTCACCACGACGGAAACCGTGTTGTTGCCCACCGCCAACGGCAGCGGTGCACTGGCGGAGCCGGATGCCACACTGCCGCCGTTGACCTTCACCGTGGCCGTGCCGTAGACGGTCACGGGTGTGAGCGTGATGCTGCTTGATGAAAAAGGCACGGTGGCGATGTAGCTCGTCAGGTTGCCCGCGAACGCCGGAGCCAGCATGCCGCTACTGAGCGATAGCCCGGACAGGTTGGCGAAAGCCTCTGGTGTGAAGGTCATGTCCGCGCCAAGGGCCGTGCCGTATAGGTTGGTGGCGATGATCCGATAGTGATAGATGGTGCCGGCAACCAGTCCGCCGAGGTTGGCGCTAGCCGTCTTGGCACCAGTGCCGGTGACCGTGCTTGGTGCGGCTGACACGGTGGTGCCATACGCCGTGGTCAGGCCGTATTCAAAAGTCACCGCGGTGGTGGTTCCGTTAGGCTGCACGCTGCCGTTGAGGGTGGCACCCGCATTGTTCACCGCGGTCGCCGCGAGGGTGGTGGCTAGCGGTGGCGTCGGCAAGGCGAACAGACCGATGGAGAACGAAATGCCGGCACCGCGGTCAACCGTCATGAAGCGTTCACCCGCGGTCAAGTTGGAGGTGTTGATCGCCACGGGTCTGGAGGCTGAGTATGAGGTGTTGTCTCCCAACTGACCAAAGGAACCAAAGCCCCAAGCGGCCGCGGAGCCGTCCGAACATGCCGCCAAGTTGAAATTGTCACCTGACGCAATGCTGGTGACCGTCTTGCCGGCCAGCACTCCGGACGTGTCCACCGCCACTGGCACTGAACTACTGGTCGGTGCGCTGTTGCCGTTGCCTGCTTCGCCGTAATAATTGCTCCCCCAAGCGGCCACGGTCCCATCCGAACACAGGGCAAGACTTTGGTCCTTTCCGGCCGTTATGGCTGTAACCGTCTTGCCTGCAAGACCCCCCGTCCGGGCAACCGCCACAGGCACCACGCTGCTCAACGTGCTGTTGTTGCCCAACTGCCCAACACCATTCCCGCCCCAGGCAACCACGGTGCCATCCGAGCACAAGGCGAGCGAGTGCGAATTTCCCACGGCGATCGCCACCACCGTCTTCCCATAGAGACTTCCCGTGGCCTCCACCAATACCGGCACGTTGCTTTGTGTCGTGTCGTGGTTGCCTAACTGGCCGCTGCCATTACTGCCCCAGGCGGCGAGTGATCCGTCCGCGCACAGCACCAGGCTGTGGGAAGAACCGGTCGCGATGGCAATGATGGTCCTGCCGGCGAGCACGCCCGTTTGGTCAACCGCCACCGGCACCAGACTGCCGGTGCTGCTGTTATTTCCTAACTGACCCTCACCCCAGGCAGCCAGTGTGCCGTCCGCGCACAACGCCAGGGTGTGATTGCCGCCGGCGGAAATGGCAACCACCGTTGTGTTCGCCAGAACTCCCGTCCGCTCCACTAACACCGGAACTTTGGCATTGATCGTGCTGTTGTTGCCCAACTGGCCATAATTGTTCTTGCCCCATGCGGCCAGCGTGCCGTCCGCGCACAGCGCAAAACCGTGATAGGAACCAGAGGCCACGCTGCTGATGGATTTACCTGCGAGCACTCCCGTCATAACGACCGGTACCGGAATCGTGCTACTCGTCGTGCTGTTGTTGCCCAATTGCCCGTAGGGATTTGTGCCCCACGCCAGCAAGCGGGTATTCGCCCATTGCAACACCAGATCATTGCCCGTGCCGCCATGGTAGTTGGCAATGAACGAGTATGCCACTCCCGCATACGTCACCGCCACGCGCTGTCCTTGTGTTAGATTGTCGAAAGTGCCTTGAATCGGGCGCGTTCCGGTGTTTTTCACCACCGTCAGGTTGGTTCCCACAGTCGGCGCGTAGGCTAGCGCAAACGTCGTGGATTTCCCGCTGGCCACTAAATCACTCACCGTCACCGGGACCGTGGTGGCTGCGCTGAAAGTCAATACCGCAGGCAAGCGGGTTACCGTGATGATATAGGTTTGGGTGATGCCACTACCCGCGTGGGTGACCACGGTGTTGATGACGGTGTCGCCAACTGGCAGCGTGATCGCGGCACTGGCCGTGCCGGATGCCACGGTGACGCCGTTGACCTTCACTGTGGAGGTGGCGGAGGCGGTTGTAGGTGTCAGCGTGATGCTGCTTGTGGCATTGGGCAAGGTGACAACGTAGCGGGTGCCGCTGCTGGAAAAGGCGGGGAAAAGTGTGCCACTGCCCGTCGTCAAGTTGGTGAGGGAGGCAACCGTGCTTGTGGTGAATGTCAGGTCCTCGCCCGGCACGCCGCGTCCGATCAGCCGATAGTGATAGGTGGCGCCGGACACCAAGCCGCTGAGGGTGGCGCTCGTCGCGGTGGTGACGGTGCCGCTAACGGATGCGGGGGTGGCGGTGACCATCGTGCCGCAGGCGGATGTTAGACCATATTCAAACGACACGGGGGTGCTGGTGTCTTGTGCATTGATGCTGCCATTGAGGACGGCGCTCGTATCGGTGATGGCGGTCGCCGCCAAGGTTGTCACCAGCGGTGGCGGTGGCGAGGCCACCAGCGCCAGCGTGTGATGGGAGGATCCCGCGGTGCTTGCCGCCATGAAGTGCTCGCCCGTCTCCAGCGTCCCGGTGTAAACCAGCGCTGGGACCAGGCTGTATTTGCTGGGGTAGTTGCCCAGCTCGCCATAGTACGTTTCACCAGACGAAGTAAAACCTCCCCATGAGGTCAGGGTGCCATCGGAACACAGCGCAAGACCGTGAGTGCTTCCGGCGGCCATGGAGATGACCGTCTTGCCGGCAAGCACACCCGTGTTGACCACCGGCCACGGCGCATATTTGGCGTCGGTAGAACCGGGGTTGTAGTTATCGCCCAACTGCCCGTTTCTATCGGATCCCCAGGCTGCCAGAGTGCCGTCCGCGCACAGGGCGTGATTGTGCTGGCGTCCTGAGGCAATGGCGGTGACGGTCTTGCCGGCAAGCACGCCCGTGGTGTCCACCAGGATCGGAATGCTGCTGTTGATGGAGCTGTTGTTGCCCAACACGCCATAGGCATTGTTCCCCCAGGCGGCCAGCGATCCATCCGCGCACAGCGCCAGACAGTGTTCGGCGCCAGCACAGATGGCAACCACGGCCTTGCCGGCCAATACGCCGGTCGGGCTCACCAGCACCGGCAAGCTGCTGGTCGTGGTGCTGTTGTTGCCTAACTGACCATAGCCGTTGAGGCCCCAGGCGGCCACGCTGCCATCGGCGCACAGCGCAAGGCTGTGGGAGTCGCCGGCGGCGATTGCCACCGCGGCTTTTCCCGCAAGAATCCCCGTCCGATTCACCAACACCGGCACCAGGCTGCTGATGGTGCTGTTATCGCCCAACTGGCCATACGCATTGCCACCCCATGCGGCCACGACGCCATCGGCGCAGAGCGCCAGGCTATGGGAGAAACCGGCGGCCACGGCAATGATCGTCTTGCCCGCTAACACGCCCGTTTGATCCACCAGGACAGGTGCCAAACTGTTGGTGTTGCTATTGTTGCCTAACTGGCCAGCGACATTGCTGCCCCATGCGGCCAGCGTCCCGTCGGCGCACAGGGCGAGGCTGTGATTGCCGCCGGTGGCCACGGCCATGACCGTCCTGCCCTTGAGCACGCCTGTCGTATCGACCGGCCCCGGAACCGCAAGGTTCACATTGCCCAATTGCCCGGAAGCATTGTATCCCCATGACAGCAATCTGGTGGATCCCCATTGCAGCACCAGGTCATTACCCGTGCCGCCATAGTAGTTGGCCACGAATGGATAGATAATCCCGCCATAGCTCAGGTTCACCTTCTGCCCCTGCGCCAAATTGGAGAAGGCGCCTTGAATCGGCCCGCTCCCCGTGTTCCTCACGACTGTCAGGCAGGTTCCTGCGGTCGGGGCGAAGTTCAGGGCGAAATTCACCGGGATGCCGGTGGCCGGGAAATCACCGACCGTTACCGGCACATCCGTGGCCGAGTTATAGGTGAAGACGGCGGGCAAACGGATCACCGTCACGGTGTGGATCTTGATGTTGGCGGGTTCCGCAGCGGACACCGCGACGTCGATCCGGTTGTTGCCGACCGATAGAGCGAGCGCGCCGCTGGCAGTGCCGGAAGCCACCGGAATACCGTTCACATTCACCGTGGCTCCCGGGCTGAGCACCTCCGGGGTCAGGGTGGTGGCCGCCACGGCGAACGGCACCGCGAGCGAGTAACTGGTGGTGTTGCGAGCAAAGACCGGCATCAGCGTGCCATGGCCCGGGGTAAGGCCGGACAGGCAGGCGGAGGTGCTCGTCGTGAAGGTCAGGTCAGCGCCCTTGGTGGTGCCGCCTGCGCTGGAAGCGCACATCCGATAGTGATAGGTTTCACCCGAAAGCAGACCGCTCAGGGTTGCTGTGGCGATGGTGGTGGTGGCATCGGCGACTGCCGCCGGAGTGGCCGCGACGGTGGTGCCGTAAGATGTTGTCAGGCCGTATTCGAACGTCACGCTGGTGGTGCTGCCTTGGGCATTCACGCTGCCGTTGAGGGTGCATCCCGTGTCGGTGAGGCCGGTGGCTGCCAGCGTCGTCGCGGCTGGCGGCGGCGGCGTGGCCACCAGCGCAAGGCTATGGGCAGATGCGCCTCTCATTGCCACGAAGCGCTCGCCCGTCTTCAGTTGGGTCGCGCTCACCCATACCGGCATGCTTCTGTTAGTAGTGCTGTTGTCGCCCAATTGGCTGGAGCTGTTATACCCCCATGCAGCCAGGGGCCCGTCCGAGCACAGCGCGAGACTGTGGCTGCGTCCGGCGGCGATGGCGGTGACCGACTTGCCGGACAGCACGCCCGTTTTGGTGATCCACACCGGCACGCTGCTGTTAGTCGTGCTGGTGTTCCCCAATTGGCCATAGATGTTGTATCCCCAGGTGGCCACGGTGCCGTCCGAGCATAGCGCCAGACTGTGGCTGTCTCCGGCGGCGATGGCGGTGACCGACTTGCCTGACAGCACGCCCGTTTGGGTGACCAGCACCGGCACGCTGCTATTGGTCGCGGTGTTGTTGCCCAATTGGCCAGAGGAATTGGATCCCCAAGCGGCCAGGTTTCCGTCGGTACAGAGCGCCAGATTGTGGGCGGTGCCGGCGGCAATGCCAGCGACCGTCTTGCCGGCAAGCACGCCCGTTCGGGCGACCATTACCGGCAATGGGCTGCTAGTTAAGCTGTTGTTACCTAACTGGCCAGAGCCATTGGCCCCCCATGAGGCCAGAGTTCCATCCGAACACAGGACGAGGCTATGCTCACCTGCGGCCGCCACGGCAATGACCGTCTTGCCGGCGAGCACTCCAGTTCGGGTGACCAACACCGGCACGGAGCTATTGGTGGTGCTGTTGTTGCCCAGTTGGCCGGAGGCATTGACACCCCAGGCGGCCAGCGTCCCGTCCGAGCACAGTGCGAGACCATGGCGGTATCCGGTGGCAATGCCAACGACGGTCTTGCCGGCGAGCACTCCCGACTGATTCACCATCACCGGAACGGAGCTGCTTGTCGTGCTGTTGTTGCCCAATTGGCTGTCGCCATTGGACCCCCATGCGGCCAGCGTCCCGTCCGCACACAGCACCAGATTGAAGCTGGAACCGGCGGCAACCGCGATCACCGTCTTGCCTGCGAGCACCCCGCTCATGTCTACAGGCACCGGGGTTTTGCTACTGGTCGTGTTGTTGTTGCCCAGCGTGCCGCTGCTGTTATCTCCCCAGGCCACGATGCGGGTATGCGCCCAATGCAATACCAGGTCATTGCCGGTGCCGCCGTAGTAGTTGGCCATAAATGAGTAACTGATTCCACCATAGGTCAGGTTCACTTGCTGCCCTTGCTCCAGATTAGCGAAGGTGCCTTGAATCGGTCTGGTCCCCGTGTTCCGCACGGCTGTTAGGTCGGTGCCTGCCGGCGGGGCGAAATTCAGCGCGAAGGTCACCGTGTTGCCGGTGGCCTGGAACTCACTTATCGTCACCGGCACGCTGGCAGGTGAGTCAAACCCATAGATTGCGGGCAAACGGGTCACCATCACGGTGTAGGTTTTGGTGTTGCCTCCGCCCGCGGCGATGACCGTGACGTCGATCCGGTTGTTGCCGTCCGTTAGATCGAGCGGCCCGCTGACGGTACCGGAAGCCACCGGGACTCCGTCCACATACACCGTGGCATCCGGGCTGAACACCACCGGGGTCAGGGTGATGGTTGCCACGTCGGACGATACCGCGAGCGAGTAGTTGGTGACGTTGCGGTCGAAGGAGGGTATCAACTCGCCACGGTTCGTGGTCAGGCCGGACAGGCAGGCGGAAGTGCTTGTGGTGAAGGCCAGGTCCGTGCCCTTGACGGTGCCGCCTGCGCTGGAGGCGTTTATCCGATAGTGATAGGTTTCACCCGAAAGCAGACCGCTCAGGGTCGCGGTGGCCGCCGTGGTGGTGGAGCCGGTGGCCGACGCGGGAGTCGCCGCAACGGTAGTACCGTAGGATGTGGTCAGGCCGTATTCGAACGTCACGGTGGTGCTGTTGCCTTGGGCATTCACGCTGCCGTTGAGGGTGCCTTCCGTGTCGGTGATGCCAGAGGCGGCTAACGTCGTTGCGGCGGGTGGCGGCGGAATGGGCACCAGTGCCAGGCTATGGAGAGATCCGCCCCTGATTGCCACCAGGCGCTCGCCGGTCTTGAGCATGGTGGTGTCCACCAACACCGGCACGGAGCTGTTCGAAGTGGCGGCGTTGCCTAACTGGCCGGAATTGTTGTACCCCCACGCCGCCAATGTGCCATCCGAACACAGTGCGAAATTGTGGTTTTCCCCGGCGGCGATGGCGGTGACCGTCTTGCCGGCGAGCACGCCGGTTTGGTATGCCAACACCGGCACGTTGCTTTCAGTGGTGCTGTTGTTGCCCAACTGGCCATAGTAGTTGAAACCCCAGGTGGCAACGGTTCCGTCGGTACACAGTGTGATACTGTGGGCGGCACCTCCCGCAATGGCAGCGACGGTCTTGGCGGCGAGCACGCCCGTTTGGTTCACCCACACGGGCACACTGCTGTTGGTCGAGTTGTTGTTGCCCAAGCCGCCCCAGTTATTGGATCCCCAGGCGGCCAGTTTGCCGTCCGCACACAGCGCGAGATTGTGATAGCTGCCGGCGTAAACTCCGACCACCGACTTGCCGGCGAGCACGCCCGTTTGGGTGACCAACACCGGCACGCTGCTGTTGGTCGTGGTGGTGTTGCCTAACTGGCCGGTACTATTATATCCCCATGCGGCCAGGGTTCCGTCCGAGCACAGCACCAGACTGTGGCTGTTACCGGCGGAAACCGCCACCACCGTCTTGCCGGCGAGCACGCCTGTTTGGGTGACCAATACCGGCACTTTGCTTTGCGTTGTGCTGTTGTTGCCCAACTGGCCATAGTTGTTGTATCCCCATGCGGCCAAGGTTCCGTCGGCACACAGCGCGAGATTATGGTATGAACCGGCGGCAATCGCAATGACGGTCTTCCCGGACAACACCCCTGTCTGGTCCACTGCCACCGGGACCAAACTGTTGGCCGTGCCCCCATTGCCCAGATGCCCATGGTCGTTGCTCCCCCATGCCGCCAGCATGCCGTCAGAACACAGGGCGAGATTGTGATAAGCCCCGGCGGCCGCTGCAAGGATTGTCTTGTCGGCGAGCACGCCGCCCATGTCCACCGGCAGCGGCACACTGCTGGTGGAGGTGCTGTTGTTGCCGAGTTGACCATAACTGTTATTGCCCCAGGCCAGCATGCGGTGGTTTGCCCATTGCAGCACCAGGTCATTGCCCGTGCCGCCGAAGTAGTTCGCCACAAACGAATAGGTGACTCCGCCATACGTCATCTGTACCCGCTGGCCCTGTGCCAGATTGTCAAAGGCGCCTTGAATAAAATTGGAACCGGTGTTTTTCACCACGGTCAAAGGGGTGCCAACCGTTGGGGCAAAGTTCAGCGCCAAGGTCGCCGTATGCCCCGTGGCCAAGAAACCAGTCACCGTCACCGGCACACTTGTGGCGGAGAGGAAGGCATAGCTTTCGGGCAGGCGGGTCACCGTCACGCTGTAGGTCTTGGTGAAGGCTCCATCCACAGGGGTTACCACCGTGGTGATGACATTGGTTCCCACCGCCAGATTGATCGGCCCACTGGCCGTTCCAGACGCCACACTGACACCATTGACTTTCACAGCGGAAGATCCCGCTTCAGCCTGCGGAGTCACGGTGATGTTGCTCACGGCATACTCTACGGCGGCGGCGTAACTGGTTTGGATGCTGGAAAAACCAGGCAATAACGTGCCGCTGCTCAAGCTCAGGTTGGCAAGGCTAGCGGAATTGCTGGTCGCGAAGGACATGTCATCACCGACAACCGTGCCGCCCCCATTGGTCGCCACGACCCGATAATGATAGGTGGTGCCAGACAGCAATCCGCTGAGGGTGGTATTGGTCGCGGTGGTGGTGGAACCGCTCACGCTCGCCGGTGTTGCGGCGACGGTGATGCCGTAGGCGGATGTTAGACCGTATTCAAAGGTCACGGCGGTGCTGGTGCCTTGGGCATTCACACTGCCCTTCAACGTGACACTCGTGTCGGTGGTCCCGGTGGCTGCCAGCGTTGTCGCAACGGGCTGCATCGGCGAGGCGACCAAGGCAAGGTTGTGGAACGCCCCGGCGGCCACAGTCATCGGGCGTTCGCTGGTTCCCAGCGCAGTCGTGCTGACTAACACCGGCAAGGTGCTGTTCGTCGTGCTGTTGTTGCCCAATTGGCCGGTGTTGCCATATCCCCATGCGGCCATGGTCCCGTCCGAGCACAGCGCGAGACTGTGACTAAATCCTGCAGCGATGGCGGCAACTGTTTTTCCGGATAGTACGCCTGCTCGGTTCACTAAAACAGGCAAGCTGCTGAATGTCGTGCTGCCATTGCCGAGCTGGCCATAGGTATTGTCACCCCAAGCAGCTACGGTTCCATCGGAACAAAGTGCGACACAGTGACCGATTCCTGGAGAGATGGCAAGCAGGGTTTTGCCGGCGAGCACGCCCGTTCTGTTCACCAGAACCGGAGCCGAACTATTTGTGGTATTATTGTTACCTAACTGGCCGCCGGCATTAAAGCCCCACGAGGCCAGAGTCCCGTCCGAACACAAGGCGAAACTAATGTTGCTTCCCGCAGCCACCGCGATGACGGTTTTTCCGGCGAGCACTCCCGTCCGGTCCACCAACACCGGAACCGTGCTGTTTGAGGTGCTGTTGTTGCCCAATTCGCCATAGGGATTGTCGCCCCAAGCGGCCAAGGTGCCATCGGAGCATAAGACTAGACTATGGGAGAATCCCGCAGCAATGGCGCTCACGCTTTTGCCGGAGAGAATGCCCGTGGTGTTCACCAATACCGGCAGTTTTTCGCCGTTCCAGTTGGTGCTTCCGTTACCCAACTGGCCATTAGAATTTTCCCCCCATGCGCTCACGGTTCCGTCCGAACACAGGCCGAGACTATAGGATCTTCCGGTGTCAATGGCGATAACCACTTTGCCGGCAAGCACGCCGGTCCGGTCTACCAGCACTGGAGTTCTGATAGAATAATCGCCCCATGTGGCCACTGTTCCATCCGCGCAAAGCGCGAGGTTGTGATCCCACCCACTGCTCAGCGCGATCAGCGTCTTGCCTGCGAGCACACCCGTCATCTCCACGGGTATCGGAGCATTGCTCTGATTGTAGCTGTCGTTGCCCAGCTCACCATGGGTATTTTGCCCCCAGGCCAGCACTCTTGTGTTCGCCCAATGCAATACCAGGTCATTGCCGGTGCCGCCGAAGTAGTTGGCCACAAACGAGTAGGCAATCCCCGAATACGTTAGATTCACTTTTTGTCCTTGTGCCAGGTTGTCAAAGACCCCTTGGATCGGATTCAGTCCTGTATTCTTCACCACGGTCAGGGTGGTTCCCGCCGTGGGCGCATAGCTCAGCGTGAAACTCGCCGTGTTTCCGGTGGCGAGGAAATCACCCGCCGTGACCGGCACCGTCGTGGCGGAAGTGTAGGTGAAGGCCGCCGGCAGGCGGGTCACCGTCACGGTGTAGGTCTTGGTGTTGCTGCCAGCTGCGGCGGTGACCACGGTGGTGATGCTGTTGGCGCCTACGGTTAGACCGATCGCGGCGCTGGCCGTGCCGGATGGCACGGTGACCCCATTGACAGTGACCGAGGAGCTGGCGAATTCGCACACCGGCGTCACGGTGATGCTGCTTGTGGCTGAGGGTACGGTGGCGATATAGCTTGTGGTGGCGCTGGAAAAGGCGGGAGCCAGCGAGCCACTGCTCAACGTCAGGTTGGAAAGCGAGGCCAAAGCGGGCGTGGTGAAGGTCATGTCCTCACCGCTCGGCGTGCCGCCGGCACTTGTGGCCACCACCCGATAGTGATAGGTGGTGCCTGCTAGCAGGTTGTTGGGGGCGGCGCTCACCGCCGTGGTGGTGGAGCCGGTTAGCGACGCGGGCGCGGCGGCGATGGTGATCCCGTAGGAAGATGTCAAACCATATTCAAAGGCCACGCCGGTGGTGGTGCCGTTGGCATTCACGCTGCCGTTCAGGGTGGCACGCGTGTCGGCGATAGCGGTCGCCGCCAGGGTCGTCGCGACGGGTGGCGGCGGTGAGGCGACGATCATGAGGTTGTGGCTGCCGCCGGAGGACCCTGACAAAAGGCGTTCGCCCGGCCGCAGTGCGCTGGTGTTGACCGACACCGGCAGGTTGCTATCCGTCGTGCTGCCGTTTCCTAATTGGCCACTGAAATTGTATCCCCATGCGGTGAGGGTCCCGTCCGTGCATAGCGCAAAAGTACTACCCCAGCCTGCGAACATGGCGGTAATGGTTCTGCCGGCAAGAACGCCCGTTTGGTTCGGCCGAGTCGGCAAGGTGACACAGAAGGAAGTCGAGCCGCTGGAGCCAATGCCTAACTGGCCGTTGAAATTGTATCCCCATTCGGCCAGGGTACCGTCAGAGCACAGCGCGAGGTTGTGAGAACTTCCGGCGGAGATGGCGTTGACGGTTTTGGCGGAGAGTATGCCGGATTGGTCCACCAATACCGGGACCGAACTCCTCCAATGGGCAGGTTGTAGGTTCCCAATTGGCCGGCATCATGGTTCCCCCATGCGGCCAGGGTTCCGTCCGAGCACAAGGCAATGCTGTGGGATCCGCCACCGTCCACGGCAATGACGGTCTTGCCGGCAAGCACGCCCGTTTGATTCACCCACACCGGCACCGGGCTGTTGGTGGTCGTGTTGTTGCCCAACTGGCCGTTGGAATTGTAACCCCATGAGGCCAAGGTCCCATCCGAGCACAGCGCGAGACTGTGGGAACTTCCGGCGGCGATGGCGATGACGGTCTTGCCGTCCAGCACGCCGGTTCGATCCACTAACACCGGCACCGGACTGTTGGTGGTCGTGTTGGTGCCCAACTGGCCGGAGTCATTGATTCCCCACGCGGCCAAGGTTCCATCCGAGCACAGCGCGAGGCTGTGAGAGCCTCCGGTTGCGATGGCAATGACGGTCTTGCCGGCGAGTGTGCCCGTGGTGTTCACACGGGTGGGCACCATCCGGGTCGTGGTGCTGTTATCGCCCAACTGGCCAACGCCATTGTAGCCCCATGCGGCCAGTGTGCCGTCCGCACACAGCGCGAGGCTGTGATTGCCACCCGTGGCCACGCTGGTGATGGTCTGGTCTGCAAGCATGTCCGTCATCACCGGCGGCACCGGAATCAGGGCGTTCAGCATGTTGCCGTTGCCTAACTGACCCGCGGAATTATCTCCCCATGCCAACAGGCGGGTGTTCGCCCATTGCAGTACCAAATCATTGCCCGTGCCGCCGAAGTAGTTGGCCACGAAGGGGTAGGTGATGCCGCCGAAGGTCAGGTTCACCGCCTGACCTTGTGATAGATTGTCAAAGGTGCCTTGGATGAAAACCATGCCGGTGTTTTTTACCACGATCAGGTTGGTGCCCGCCGGCGGCGCGAAACCCAGGGTGAGATTCACTGTGTTGCCGGTGGCCGCGTAGCTGGCGGCGGTGACGGGCACGGTGGTGGCGGCGGTGAAGTTAGCCGTCACGGTAGCCGCGTTCACGGGCGCGGCTAGCAGGATCAGGCTGCTCCAAATCAGGGTGACGAAACGTTTGGGAGTCGGGTTCATGGACGGGCAATGGGGTCGTAAATTACCCCCGCCGGCACCAGCGGGGGGGAGTGGCTGCAAAATGTCTGATTGTGTTGGGCATGCCAAGGTCTTTTTGGGGGTGGCGTTAGGGCGTCGTTCTGCCTGCATAACCGCGGCACCCGCCGATTCCCGGAAATCTAGCTGTCAGTGGCCTCCTGCCGGAATTGTCAGGAATTTCCTTTGGCCGTTCCGGTGATTGGCATTGACAATGGGCCGGAGCAAATAAATACCCGTGCAGCATTGCTGCCAGATACAGAAATCAGAACTCCGTTATTCCCCCATGAAAGCACGCTACAGCCGCCGCCTCCTACCGCTTCTGGTCATGACTGCCAGCTTTGCCGGACAATCAATGGGTGCCACCAACCAGTATTGGAACGCGGGCGGCACCGGCGGTGACGGCAATTGGGGCACCAGTCCCGGTGACAAAAATTGGAACACCCTCGCCGGGGCCCCGCCGGTTGGCAATACGTTCTGGGCCGACCCCAGCGATGAGGTGGCGGTTTTCCAGGATGCCACGGGCGGCACCGTCACGGTGATCGACACGGTGCAAACCGCGGGAATCATCCAAAATGGCGCGAATTACACGATCAACGCCGGTACGATCACGCTGGTGCAGGACGCCGCTTTGCCCCAGCCCTTCATCGAGGTCCAAACCGGCACCTTGGCGATCGACACCACTCTCGACGGCACCCACGGCCTGATCAAGACCGGCGGCGGCAACCTGGTGCTTTCTAACACCAATACCTAT
>Ga0268284_1000966_pt1 | contig 16446 bp, 19 predicted proteins | sample saktaG_14_FD_190137 | JGI IMG/M metagenome (GOLD analysis project Ga0268284, IMG submission 190137) | Saline water microbial communities from Sakinaw Lake, British Columbia, Canada - sak_2013_06_06_40m | ecosystem: Environmental > Aquatic > Non-marine Saline and Alkaline > Saline ...
TCTCTCCAAGTCTCTTCAAATTCGAGATAATGCCCTTCATAAACTGATACAAAATTCGGGTAAATCGTCAATAATTCACGTGTAGGCAAGTAAACAGGAGATATATCAAGCCATTCGTCGGGAAGTTTTTCTATACTGACTTCAGACTTACTCTGTGTAGCGAAACTGAAGGCAATATCAAAGACAGATTGAGTAAAGGAGATATTAATATCACATCTTTCTCGTCCCTGCTTTCTTCTGGCTAACCGCCCAAGTTGCTCTGGCCTGAAAACGTTGACAAGTTTTTCAGCTAATTGCATTTGATAAAGCGACTTAGTTGGCGATAAAGAACTTGATTTTTTTTTTGCCTCTCCACTCACTGCTAACACAGAATAAAGGATTTTGAGCAGATGTGTTTTACCTGTACCATTCTCACCAACAATCACATTGAGATTGCGGCCAAACTTGAGTTCTGCTTCTGGAAAGACCGTAAGGTTTTTAATAGATATTTGCTTTATCACTTTTTCTTTCCTAAAAAAAATTTAGCAGTCTTTTTTTCTTGTTAATTGAAAAGTAAATGTAATAAAAAAGCTTATAACGTTTGCTCGCGGTTTTGCAAAAGAATTCACTCTCCCTGCTTCTCCGTCAGATACTTCCAGTACTTCATGGGCATGTTCGACTTCTGGAGGCGGGGGTTTTTACGGTCGGGAATGGCGATGGTTTTAAAGAAGGCCTGCCACATGGCCTGAACCTTTTTTTCGTCTTCCGACAGGGCGGGAGCGGTAAACTGTTCGATGGTACCGAACTGCAGCGAGCCGTTGTTCCATCGGGCTGCGGTGCGGCGACGTACATCGTAGAGAAACCAGTGCTGCGCCCTGAGCCTTCGGCTGAAGTGGTGCGCGAGAGGCTGGATGATGTTGTGGTCGGGCTCCATTTTCGCCAGGTAGGCGCCGTCCTTGAGTTTTTCAAACCGCAAAAGCCCTTTCATACGGTGCAGCTCCCTTCCCGCCTTTCTGGATACGGTGACGATATCGCGCACCGCCGGATGGGTGAGATAGCCGTTGATCTTGTCGCCATGCCTGAAGGCAAGCGCGACATAGTGCAGCAGGCAGCTCTCCATCCCTTCCTTTTCGGCAAGCATGAAGTAGTAGAGGGTATTGGCGGCATCCGGCGCATGCCTGTGCATACGGAAAAAGAGTGTTTCGGCAAGGGTTGGATCGGTGGCGATAAAGAACCCCTCCTCAAAAAGGGTGTCCTCGCGCTCCTTGAGCATGACCTGTTCCGGATCGGGCTCCTCTTCAAGAATCCAGACAATGGCTGACAGAAGGCCGTCTGCACTGCCGTCGTAGAGGTAGCGGTTCATATCCATCAGGTGAAAAGACCCGGCAGGATCAGTTGACGGGGAGGTGCGGCTTCGCAGCGTTCGCCGAGAAGGAGGTGCTGGCGGAGCAGGGCTGGCGTCCGGTCGGGTTTTTCAAAAATGCGGCCTGAACAGGTGATAAAATATTTTGCCCGCTTCATGACCACCCCGATCTTTTTCATCCCTTCGGGAGTGATGGCGGAAAAGCGGCGGGCGGCGATAATGCGTTTGGCGGATGTAACCCCTATACCCGGCACGCGCAGCAGGGTTGCATAGTCGGCCCGATTGATCTCCACGGGGTAGAATTCCGGATGGCGCAGTGCCCATGCGGTTTTGGGATCGAACGATTCGTCAAGATGAGGAGCATCGTCCGAGAGGATCTCTTCGGCGGAAAAACCGTAGAACCGAAGCAGCCAGTCGGCCTGATAGAGCCGGTGCTCCCGGAGAAGCGGCGGCGCTGCCAGCACCGGAAGGCGGTTGTCTTCGGTAACCGGAACGTAGGCCGAATAATAGACCCGCTTGAGATTCATTTTTTTATACAGCCCCTGGGAGAGCCGCAAAATCTGGAAATCGTTTTCCGGGCTTGCCCCGATAATCATCTGGGTGCTCTGGCCTGCCGGAGCGAACCGGGGAGCGAGGCGGCTCGATTTGCGTTCTACAAGACTGCTTTGTATCTCCCGTCCGATAAGCGCCATCGGCTCCAGAATGGCCTGTTTGTGCTTCTGGGGAGCCAGCCGCTGCAGCGAAGCCTGCGAAGGCAGCTCGATGTTCACGCTGATGCGGTCGGCATAGAGCCCGGCTTTGCGGACAAGTTCGCTGCTGCATCCGGGAATTATTTTCATGTGGATATAGCCGCCGAAGCGCTCTTCGGTACGGAGGGTTTCGGCAACTCTCACCATCCTGTCCATGGTGTGATCGGGACTCTGCATGACCGCTGAGCTTAAAAAGAGCCCTTCGATGTAGTTGCGGCGGTAAAAATCAAGGGTGAGGTCAACCACCTCGCGGGCGGTGAATGATGCGCGCGGAATCTGATTGGAAGAACGGTTCACGCAGTAGGCGCAGTCGTAACGGCAGTCGTTGGAGAGCAGAATTTTCAGCAGCGAGATGCAGCGCCCGTCATCCGACCAGGAGTGGCAGATACCGCTGCTTGATGTATTGCCGGTACCGCATGAGGGGCCCTCACGCCTGCTCCCGCTCGAAGCGCATGATGCGTCGTAACGGGCCGCACCGGAAAGAATCTCTAATTTCGCAAGGGTCTCCATGGCAGGAAATATAGTCAAGAAACAACGAAAGGGCACCCCTATATATTTGTTCCGCATTTTGATGACTTCGTTGGTCCCGACACGTCGGGATCGAAATACAACAGCTTCAATGGCTCCGTCCGCCTTGTCCTTCGCGATATATCGGGACTCACGACAACTTATAGAGCCGCGCAAAAGAGAACCTGCCCGGACAGTCAGAACCAGCCGTTAATAAATTCTTCGCCACTGATGTCCCTGCCGTCCTTTTTTATACCTCAGCCTTTGCTTTTAGCTGCCTGCCGTTCTAATAGCTCGACCGCCCTTCTTGCGCCGGTCACCACTCCGGGAAGGGACTGACCGGGAAAAATGGAATCGCCGACAAGAAAAAGGTTGTCGAACCGGGTGAGGGGGCCGCGCACCTTGAACAGCGAGGTTTGGGGATAGCCTCCAACGCGGCCCTGAAAACGGCCGGTATATCGTTCCCAGGTAACCGGGGTTGCCGCCGTTATACTGCGGATTGCACTGCGGGCATCAGGAAACTGTTCTGAAAAGATATCAAGCAGCTTTTCGGTATAACGGTTTTTAAGCTCCGTATAGGCATCGCCCCCACGCTCTTTCGCCGCAAACCATTTCCCGGGATTCGCATGGGTGGAGATCGTGACGGCGCAAAGTCCTTCTGGAGCACGATCCGGCTCGTCAACGGAAGAAATTGAAACAAAAATGGAGCTGCCTTCGGCAAGCTCTCCGATGCTGCCGACAACCTGCACATGTCGCGAAGGCAAAGCGCTGAACTGTTCGGGGTCCATGCCCAAATAGAGCGTAAAGGCGCTCCATTCAGGATCTTCACTCTTTTCTGATTCCGGTTTATCCCCGTCACCGGTGAGCAGCGCAAGGGAGTCAGGGGTAAGATCGGCAAGCACAAAGTCGGCGGCAAGGGCACTGCCGTCCGAGGTTTCCAGACCGATAACCTGACGGCGGACCGAGTCGATGCGTATAACGTTCCTGCCGTAAAGAACCGCTCCGCCGCTCTCTTCAATGACCCCGGCAAGCAGTTCCGAAACCGTTCCGATCCCCCCATTGACATGGAATGCACCGGAAGCCGGCAGATCGAGCGCTATTGCGGCATTGACCGCATTGGCATAGGGTGATGTGGTCTGCACGGAAACGAGAAGCTGGGCATCGATGAAGCTTACAAAATCCGGATCGCCGTCGAGCCCGTGAGAGGCAAGCCATTCAAAGGCCGTTTTTGTGGCGAATTTCAGCAGATGTGCTGTTCCGGGAAGCCCGGCAATTCCTTTGCGGGCAAGGCGTGCCAGATCGCCGGGACCCTTGACCGGCCATGAAAGCCCCCCTTCGGCAAGACGCCAGAGCAGTTTTGCGAGCAAAGTCTGTTCAGCCCAGAAAGCTTTGGAAAGGGGAAAGCGCTCAATTATTTCATGTCGATTCTGCGACAGATCGAGTTGAAGCGTGCGATGACGGTACTGCCAGGCAACAGGCAGAGGAGTCACCGGCCAGACAAGACCCAGCTTCCTGCCGAGCGTATCCATGGGTCCTCCGGCATGAAAACCGCATCCTATCGTAGCTCCGGCATCGAACCGGTACCCCTTGCACGAAAATGTCGCGGCACAGCCGCCCGGATACTCCTGCGCTTCGAGCACGGTGACCATTGCCCCTTTACGGGCAAGCAATGCCCCTGCTGCAAGCCCGCCTGCGCCGGCCCCGATAACGACAACGTTCAGTTCCTGAAACTCCATGGCTCTCCCTCCGGTTAATTCTTTCTACAACTGAGAATTAACAGCATTACTCCTTATGAAGTTCAAAGAGAGTGAGAACTAACCCTCAGCCACAAGCAGATGGAGCTGCGTTTTCAGCATTTCAGGCGGAGTGCCCTTCGGATCGCTCAGATAAACCTCATAGGCTGCTCCGCTCAAAGGGAGGCTGTTGTCTTCACTCCATTTCATGATGGAATCATAGGCAGGCTCGACCTCTTCATAGGGTCCGATATAAAGAGTTGTTACAGCTTGCCCTGAAGGAGTGAACGAGGCGGTGATGGAGTCCGATCCCTCAAGAGGTTCATCGACAGGAAAGCCGAATTCGACTTCAAGATCGTCCATATCCATGTTGTAGTAAAGCGCAAAGGGAGCTCCTGCCGGCTGCATTCCCCGCTCTTTAATCAGCCGGGCAATTGAAGCATATCCTTCATCGAAAAGAGGAGCGATACCGCTTACTCTTGTAAGGGTTCGTATGGTGAGCGCCGGACGGGAGACAAGCTCTATCAGTTCAGGAACAAACGCGCATTCGAAATCCATGATCTTCTCCGGTTATCGGTTGCTGCGAAAGAAGAGAAACGGTGAAAAGGAGGAATTCAGAAAAACGTGCAGGTAAGAGAGTCGGCGTAGCGGGATTCGAACCCACGACCCCTTCCACCCCAAGGAAGTGCGCTACCAGGCTGCGCTATACGCCGATTAGACCGATAAAGGTACCTATTATAAATAAATCTGTTGATAATTATAACTTTTTTTTCGCGGTTTTGCCCCTCTTTGTGCATTCCTGAAGCGCTTTCGCTGCTCCATTCCCTTATCTTGCTTTATTTTATCAACATTGCTGTTGAAAATCCGCATGATCCTGAAAATTCCGGCAGTCACCCCTGAGACAGCGGCATTACCGGAAAGATGGTATATATGTTATTTTATATTAATAACTTATATACAGTTCATCATCAACAAAGGAGACTGAGTAACAGCAGACTCCTTGAGACACCAGGCAATCCGCCAACAAGTTATCAACAATCCGTAAACACTTATCCACTGCTTACTGCCTGCCGAACCGGTGCTTCAGGTATCCAAAAACCGCCGGCAGGAGAGAAACCGCAATAATGGCTAAAATCAGAAGCTTGAAGTTCTGCTGCACAAAGGGAAGCTGGCCGAAAAAATAGCCGCTGTAGCAGAAAAGTCCTACCCAGATGAGGGCACCGGTAATGCTGAAGAGAATAAACCTGCTGTAGGGCATGATCCCGATTCCAGCGACGAAAGGAGAGAATGTCCTGATAATGGGAATAAAGCGCGCGATGATAATGGTTTTACCGCCATGTTTTTCAAAAAAAGCCTGGGTCCTCAGAAGATGCTCGGGATTGAAGAACCTGGATTTCCGGTAATTGAACACTTTTGGACCGATCTTGCGGCCGATAAAGTAGTTGAGGTTATCGCCCGTAACAGCGGCTGCGAAAAAGATCAGAACGAGCAGGTTCGGGTCGAGCGATGAACCGGGCATGGAGGCCAGGGAACCTGCAGCAAAGAGCAGGGAGTCTCCGGGCAGAAAGGGAGTGACGACCAGTCCGGTTTCGCAGAAAACGATGAGAAAGAGAATCCCGTAAAGCCATAAACCGTATTGAGCGGCAAGAAGCTGAAGATGGCGGTCGATATGAATGATAAAATCCGCAAGGAAAGTGACCAGTGAGGTCAGGGAATAATCCATTGTCAATTGCTCTTAAAAATAAAAATACCTCTTATACGGTGCGACATAATGTACTCATTGGGCCTGAGAGTAGCAAAACGCCGGAACTGCCGGTTACGGAGGGAAGTCTGAAGAAAAGGTATTATTGTTATATTAGGGTTTTGTTTCCGGCAATACCTATCGATACCTATGAGTTATTTAGCTTCCGACCGTTGCAGGCTTTACTATGAAGACACCGCGGAATCCGATCCTTCAGGAAGGGAAAAACCGGCGGTGCTGTTCGTGAACGGCTGGGCGATCTCCTCCCGTTACTGGAAACCGCTGATCGACCTCCTTTCGGCGAACTACCGCCTTATTACCTATGACCAGAGCGGAACGGGAAAAACAGTCATCAAGGGCTATCATCCCTCATTTACCATTCAGGGTTTTGCCGATGAGGCCGGTGAGCTTATTGAGCATCTCGGGCTCCAGAGGTCAAGAAATCTTCATATTGTAGGTCACTCCATGGGCGGTATGGTTGCAACCGAACTCTGCCTTCGGTACAAGGAAGCGATTCTGTCGGCCACCATCGTTGCCTGCGGCATTTTCAAAGAGACTCCCGGCACGTCGCTTGGCCTCTTTTTTCTTGGTGGCCTGATTGATGTTTCCCTGAATTTCCGCAGCATTTTTCTGGTCGAACCGATGAGAAGCATGTTCATCAAACGGGCTGCCACAAAAGAGATCGCTAAAGAGTACCACGACATTCTTATCGAGGATTTCACACAGTCCGACAAGGAGGCAACCATTGCTGTCGGAAAGTTTTCGATCGACAGGGAAGCTCTTAGGGCCTATACCCGACATGTCCTCAGCATATCCTCTCCGGTTCTCTGCTGTGTAGGAATGGCCGATCATACCATACCTCCGGAAGGCACCATAACCCTCTATGAAAGACGCAAGGAAGTTGCCGGAGTGACGACAAGTCTGGCAAAGTTTCTGGATCTCGGCCATCTGCCGATGCTTGAAGACACGGCTCGATTTGGCGCCGCACTTAAAAACCATTTTGAATTGGCGGAACAATTTTATAAAAAGAGTCCACAGAATGCTGCTGACTTTTGAGAAAACATGATTTGATGACCACGTTGTTATATCCTGAAACCATATGCAAACCTTAAGATTAATCTCTACTGTGCGTAAACTATTTTCCAGAGGCCTGCTTTTACTGTTTGTTTCGCTCATCGCCATAACACTCACGGCCTCGAAGGTCTCCGCGATGAAATCATTTCTTGGCCTGCCGAGCCTTGAAGAGCTTGAAAATCCAAATCCGGATCTCGCATCCCTTGTCTATTCTGAAGATGGCGTGCTCCTTCACAAATTTTTCCTGAAAAACCGGACCTTCATTCCGCTCAGATCCATTCCGCGTTCAGCACGGCATGCCCTTATTGCGACTGAAGACGTAGCCTTTTACCAGCACTGGGGTGTCGATCTGAGACGGCTTGCGCTGGTCATGGGAGAGAATATCCTCAAAGGCCGGTCGAGATGGCACGGTGCCAGCACTATAACCCAGCAGCTCGCAAAGAACCTTTATCTGACCCAGGAACGAACCGTAAGCAGAAAGCTCAAGGAGTTCGTTACTGCAATCGAACTGGAAAAAACCTATACAAAAGATGAGATTCTTGCGCTCTATCTCAACACGGTTTATTTCGGTTCAGGTGCATACGGCATTGAGGCCGCAGCCCATACCTATTTTGGAAAACCGGCAAACCTCCTGACGCTGCCTGAAAGTGCAACGCTGATTGCCACCCTCAAAAACCCGACAGCCTACAACCCGGCCAAAAATCCTTCCGGCGCCATCGGCAGGAGGAACCTTATCCTCTCTCTGATGGAGAAGGAAAAATTCATCACACACGGGCAGGCTGTATCAGCCGGGAAAAGCAGCATGGCGCTTAAGTATACTCCGGTCAATCATCAGGGACTGGCTCCTTACTTTACCGAATATATCCGCCAGACCATCAAGCCGGCATCGATGCTCGGGAACATCAACCTTTACCGTGACGGACTGACCATTCAGACAACGCTCGACAGCCGGATGCAGAAGTATGCCCAGCAGGCTGCTGCCGAGCATCTGGCATCGCTGCAGGCAACGTTCGACCGCTCATGGAGGTGGCCTGAAGCGCTGAAAAATCTGATGATCAGGGAGAGCGACCGCTTCAAGGAGCTGAGGGAGGACGGCCTTTCGGAACGGCAGGTCATGGTGCGGCTTAAAGCCGACAAAGTATGGCTGAACGGGCTGCTGAGGGAAAAAACCAGGATACAGGTTGCACTTGTGGCCATCGATCCGTCAAACGGTCATGTCAAGGCATGGGTTGGAGGCAACAGATTCTCTCCCGATGAATACAAGTACCAGTTCGACCATGTCTGGCAGGCAAAACGTCAGCCCGGCTCGACCTTCAAGCCTTTTGTCTATACAGCGGCCATCGACAAGGGTCTGCCGGCCAACTACCTTGTGCTTGACCAGCCCCTTGCCCTTAAAAGCGGCAACGGCACCATCTGGTCACCGAGAAACTCTGACGGCTCATCCGGCGGCATGACCACGCTGCGAACAGCACTGACCAACTCGCTGAACCAGGTAACCGTCAGGCTGGCCTATGAACACCTGACTACAGCGGAAATCATCAGCTATGCAAAAAGGATGGGCATCAACTCGCCTCTTGCAGCAAACCTCTCTCTGGCACTCGGAACATCCGAAGTCACCCCGCTTGAACTTGCGGGGGCTTTTTCGACATTCGCCAATAACGGCATATGGAACGAACCTGTCTCGGTCCTGAAGGTCGAGGACAAGCACAACCGCCTCTTGTCGGAATACACTCCGAACCGTCGTTTTGCCATTGATTCCACCACCAATTTTGTGATGGTCTCAATGCTCAAGGATGTAATCAGCAAAGGTACCGGTGCAGCAGTCCGTGCCCGCTACGGCTTTAATATCGAAGCTGCGGGAAAAACCGGTACGACACAGAGTATGAGAGATGCCTGGTTTGCGGGCTTCACACCTCAGCTTGTCGCTGTTGTCTGGACCGGCTTTGATGACGAACGCATCAAGTTCACCTCAATGGAATACGGTCAGGGAGCAAGAGCGGCGCTTCCGGTATGGGCGGGTTTTATGAAGCGCTGTTACAGCGATCCGTCGCTGAAGCTTGAAAACAGATATTTCCATATTCCTGAAACGGTAATTGCCGTTCCGATTTCCGGTCAGACCAATGCACCTTCCGACCTGCTCGGCAGTGAGGTCTATATTGAGTATTACACGCCGAAAGGCTTTAACTACTATCAGTCACATTCGGTGGAGTCGACCAACGGAACCGGAAACGGCAGCGAAGCTCCCGGAGAGCAGAACCCTGTTCCGGAAGAACAACCGAAACAGGAGGGGGAGTTCTGATCTCCCGCTTATTTAACACACAACCGTTTTTTTATGCAATCGGTCTTAGTACTGGATTTCGGATCGCAATACACACAGTTGATTGCCCGTCGTATCCGTGAGCTGGGCATTTATTCTGAAATTCTGCCCTTCAACACTTCACCGGAGACCATCAGGGAGCACAATCCCCGGGCGATCATCCTTTCAGGCGGGCCGACCAGCGTCTACGACGAATCGGCCATTCTGCCCGACGGGGGGATCTTTTCACTCGGCATTCCCATGCTCGGCATCTGCTACGGCCTGCAGGCCATCGCCAAACATTTCGGCGGTGAAGTTGCCAGTTCGTCAAAGCATGAGTTCGGGCGGGCAAAAATTCTTGTGACCCGGAGCGAAGAGCATGAAAGCCCGCTCTTCCGCAATATTCCGGATTCTGATGTCTGGATGAGCCATGGCGACAAAGTGGTGCGGCTTCCCGAAGGATTCAGGGTAACGGCCAGCAGCGACAACTCTGAAATGTGCGCCTTTGAAAGCTCCGGCAGCAAGGGTGCCCTGAAAATCTACGCACTGCAGTTTCACCCTGAGGTACAGCATACCCTCTACGGCAAACAGCTTCTTTCGAACTTTCTCCTCGACATTGCCGGCATCAAGCCTGACTGGTCCTCGAAAAGCTTTATCGAACACCAGATCGACGACATAGCCTCCAAGGCAGGCAAAGAGACGGTCATCTGCGGCATCAGCGGCGGTGTCGACTCCACCGTTGCCGCCGTCATGGTAGGCAGGGCGATCGGCAAAAAGCTGCACTGCGTCTTTGTCGATAACGGTCTATTGAGAAAGAACGAGGCCGAAAAGGTGATGAGCTTCCTCTCGACCCTCGGTCTCAGAGTAACCCTCGTCGATGCGTCTGAACTCTTCCTGAAACGGCTGAAAGCGGTCGCCTCTCCCGAAAAGAAGCGCAAGATCATCGGACGCACCTTTATTCAGGTCTTTGAAGAGCAGATGAAAGGCGAAAAATTTCTGGTGCAGGGCACCCTCTACCCTGATGTGATCGAGAGCGTGAGCGTCAAAGGCCCTTCGGAAACCATCAAATCGCACCATAACGTGGGCGGACTGCCGAAACGCATGAAGCTCAAGCTGATCGAACCGCTCCGCGAACTCTTCAAGGACGAGGTCCGTGCCGTTGGACGCGAACTCGGCATCGCCGAGGATATCCTCATGCGTCACCCCTTTCCCGGCCCCGGCCTTGCCGTCCGGGTACTCGGTTCGATTACCAGAGAGCGGCTCGACATCCTCAGGGATGCCGACGAAATCTTTATCGAAGAGTTGAAATCAAGCGGCCTTTACACCCAGGTCTGGCAGGCATTTGCCGTACTGCTCCCTGTTCAGTCGGTCGGCGTCATGGGCGACAGGAGAACTTACGAGAATGTTCTGGCGCTGCGGGCCGTGGAGTCCACCGACGGCATGACCGCCGACTGGGCCCAGCTGCCGCACGAGTTTCTGGCCCGCGTCTCAAACCGGATCATCAACGAAGTCCGCGGGATCAACAGGGTAGCCTACGACATTTCGTCGAAGCCGCCGGCAACAATTGAATGGGAATAACCAACGCTTTCAGCCCCCATGTCAGGAAAACCATTACGGAGAATACTGCTCGTTTCGGTGATATTGCTTTCAGGCGTTTCACCTGCTCTCTCACCACTCCATGCGACTGCATCTGCAGCCGTTGCGAATGAAGCATCCGGCGAACTCGGCCTCTCAGCCGCCAAAGCACTTTTTGACAGCCATTCTGCATGTTTTGTCGATGCACGTTCCGAGTATTCCTATTACAAATCGCATATCAAGGGGGCCCTTTCCCTTTCTGACAGCAGGTTCGACGAGCAGTATCCTGATTTCAGGCAGAAAAAACCCGTTGAAACCCTTCTTGTGGTCTATTGCATCGGGCCCCGTTGCGGCAAGGCCCGGAATGTTGCCGACAAGCTGAAGAAAAAAGGTTACAGGAATGTCAGGGTTTTTTCAGGCGGTCTGATTGAATGGTCTAAAGCAGGCTTCCCGATTGAAGGATGAGCCTGGTTGAAGCAATGCCTTGAAAAGCCATAAACAGGGAAACGCAGGAACGCCTATGCCGGGGATTGCCTTTCCATCAGCATTGATCACAGCACTGAGACTCCTTCTCGGCGCACTCTTCATCATGTCGGGAGGTGAAAAATTCCTGGACCTGAAGTTTTTCGCTCTTGTCATCGCTGAATACCAGATTCTGCCCTCACAGCTCATCCCCGCCGCTGCGCTCCTCCTCTCCCTTTGTGAGATGCTGTGCGGCATCATGCTTCTCCTCAACCTCTACTCCCGGATCAGTGCCTCGGTCATGCTCGGCCTGATGGCGATATTCATCGCCGCCATTACAAACAATGTCATGAGGGGGCTTGAGCACGACTGCGGCTGCATGGAGTTTCTGTCACAATGGTACGGAATGCAAGAGGAGGTTGGTATCGGTACGATTGTCCGGGACATCGTGTTTTTCATCCTGTTACTGCCCATCGCGTTATTCGGCAGCAACCGGATTCCCTGGAAAAAACAGCAGGAATAAACGGATTTTTGAATGCAGACGTGAGTACGTCCGGCGACAGAACTGATTGAAATGAATCCCGACCCCTATTCCCCCCCGGATTCATCTCTGTAAGCATCACATTGTTCAAGTGTCTGGAGTTGCTGTCCCCAGGTCTCCGTCAATTATTTCTCACGCGGGTTAAATATCCAAAACCGGCTTACGCTGTTTCCCGATGAGGTATTTCCTGATAAGAGAATTCCCATAGACCGGCATTTTCTTTGGCATGCTCAATAGTCATACTGACAAGATTCCCCTTCTCATCAACATCAATCAAGATGTTTTCACTGATCTCGCGAGTTTCAAACACCGGTTTATCGAGTAATTCAATATAAGCGGTATCGGTATCCTCAAAATATTTCACCTTCATGGTTTAGCTCTCCTTGTATGATCGATCGAAAAAAGCATTATGAACTGTTTCACCATCTTCAAGCAGAATGACCCGTAAAGTTTTTCCGGCATCTTGAATATGGGCCCATTTCTTGATTCGGCCATCAGATTGGATAACAGTTTTCTCAGAGTGCTCTATAACAAAACAGATCCATTCATCTTTTATGCCTGTACGGTCAGGCCTGTTTCTTGTTAATTTGAAATAAGATGTGGTTTTCATGCAACGACATCTGCTAACACTTTTGCATTGATTCTGTTAACCGGTTTTCTTGGTTCTATCTCTATCAATGTACGAAAGTGTGGTAAAAAAGCAGGGATAATCAGATAGATACGATTTCCCAAAAGGGAAAGAAGCATCGATTGTACGGGACATCCTGTATCCCGATACATCGAACTGTTGTGTCAGCAGAACTGAATAAAATGAATCCCGTCCCCTATTCCCCCGGATTCATCTCTGTCAGCAACAGAGCGTGGCTTCTGAAAAGCAGGGATTCTATCGGTTTAGTTTACGTAGTTGTGAGCGTCCTTATTCCCAGAATCAGGCCTCGCTGCACGTGGCAATTTCTAAAGCGAATATTGCAAACCCAGAGTAGCTCCGTGAAAAAGCACACTGGAACAGGAATTGACACCAAGTGCAGTCACAACAGCCGACGATGTCGAATAAGTTTCCTGAATCTGTCCGGGCGCCAAAGCAACTCCGTTGAGCCAGAGCGCTTCATAACCGACTTTTAGTGAAAGCCTTTTGGTAATGAGATAGTTGCCCTGCAGGCCGACTTCGCCAACGAAGGCAAGCTGGTTCGTCGAAGCGGACGATGGTCTGACGACCTTAAAGATGCTGACCCCGGTTTCCTCTTCTGCATGGTTTACATACCCGCCAACCTTTATTTGTCCGTCAATCGAAAAGCGGCCACGCTCAAATACCTTCGCATTCGCACCGATCTGAAGACCATAAAGATTGTTTGTTGTACTTGCATTCCAGAATGGAGGAAATCCTCCAGTGACTGGTTCACCCGGAAGATTTTCAATCAGGGCGACATCGAGAAGATTGTTGTTCGGGTTATACTTCCATAAGGGCTGGATGCGATCCGGGGGCGTCAATGTACCCAGAAGATTTTCTTTCAGTTGGAGCCAGCGGAATCCGGCAAGCAGGGTTATCCGGCTGGAGAGATTCCGTCGCACGTTGAACTCGGCGTTATGGAGCTTTGTAGCATAGCTCCATGCCATTGACTGATAAGAGAAATCCTGAGTTTGAAAAAAGCTGCCGGGAGCCCTCATCACGAGCCAGTTGGGTGGATTGTCGGGTCCAATAGCTTTGGTACTGCTCAAACCGTCGACCTGAAAATACAATAATTCCAGGGTTAAGCCGGAAACTCCATGGTAAAGCAAGCCTGCTTTCAGTCCGGCGGCAAAACCCTGTCGAAAGTCGTCGCTGTTGAGAGCTTCAGATCCTGGGGTGGCTGGTACCATTGAGAATGACACGTCACCCGGCACTCGTTCAACGAGTGTTCTATTTGCGCCGCCGATTCGGTCCAGAATGATGGTCTCTACTGATATCGTCCATTTCGAAAGGCTACCCGGTTGGGAGTGACTTTTATCGTCGTGGCCGGAAGTCTGCAACTGCTCATCCGGCATTATGGAAGACTGGGGAAGTGGACTTTCACTATTCGCTGATGTGCTTATTGAATTTTCCTGGTTTCCTGCCGAGGCAGTTATCGGCAGGAAGAGCATGAGCGTCAGAGCATAGAAAAAACAGCTGGCAATAAACCGATATTTATGAAGAAATGATCTAAAAAAAATACTCATGGTTTTTACAATCAGTTAATTGATTACATCATACCGGACCTCTATGCACAGGGAGGACGAGGCGCTTGCTGACAGCGTATGGACAGGCCACCATTCTGCTACCCTGTCCCTTAAAATCAACAGGGGTGTAGCCGTAGGGTGAATTGCTTTTGTCAGACTGTTATTTTTGTTGTTTGTGCTGCTTCTGCATGCAATTTCAAACCCAGGGCTGTTATTACTTTAAGAATGGTATCGAACCCTGGACTTCTTTCCCCGGAAAGCGCCTTATACAGACTTTCCCGAGACAAACCGGCATCCCGCGCCACCTGTGTCATACCTTTTGCCCTTGCAATGTCCCCTAATGCCTTGGTAATAAACGCTGTATCACCATTCGCTTCTTCAATGCACATTTCCAGATAAGCGGCTATTTCCTCTGGAGTGCGAAGGTGCTCGGATACTTCATATTTTGTTGTAACGGTTTTTGCCATATGTAATACTCCTATAAATTTTGTGCCAGGTTAAGTGCGGTTTTGATATCTCTGGTTTGCGTGCCTTTATCGCCACCAGCCAGCAAGATTATCACTGATCGTTCATGCTGTATATAATAAACCCGATAACCGGGGCCATAATCAATACGCATCTCCGAAACACCTTCACCCACCGGCTTAACATCCCCGGGATTACCCGTAGCCTCCATGTAGCCTGTAAGCTACACCTTATCAACAAGATTATTATGGTATAAGATGCCTGACAGCGCAAGCTCAGCGACGGCCAGTCGCCGTTCGCTGCAGCGTATGGACAGGACACCAGTCTGTTACCCTGTCCTTTAAAATCAACAAAAATAATACGTTTTATTAGTGATTTGAAACATGGCGACCGGAAATGCCTGATTTTTATCTGTTGTAAAATGGACGACAACAGCCTTGAACCGGTTCGCCTTCGCTCTCATAGCGAGCCGGGGCGTTAATCAAAAATCTTATCACATCATAGCCTCAGGCGCCTTCTGTTCAGCAAATACCCTTACACGACACCTCATTCACAAGAAATTCTGATGCTGAACTGCATGAGTTAATTTACATAGTTGTGAGCGCCCCCGTTCATGTTTGCTTAATTCGCAGCGCGTACCGTTACATTTCTTTCTTTTCCTGACCAATTAAGTCTATATAGAGTTCTTCAATTTTTGCCCTGGCCCAATTTGTTTTTCGCAAGAATTTCAAGCTTGACCTGATACTTGGATCATTATAAAAACAACGAATTTCTATCATTTTATAGAGCTCATCCCAGCCGTAGTGATTTACAAGATCACAGAGTATTTTTTCAAGAGTTAATCCATGCAATGGATTATTCGGGTGATCATTCATATTTCTGTATTCTCCATATACGCTTATGACATTGATTATTTTACCGAATCTACATTAATTCTGCGCCGTAATCTCCTGCATCCACTGAATTCACTCGTTGGCTGGTGGATTCTGATGCTGAACTGCATGAGTTAGTTTACGTAGTCATGAGCGTCCCTATGTTTCCCATGTAAGCTCTGTCAGACGCGGCTACAGCTTGTCAAATGCTTCAGGTTCCACGTCAGGAACTTTGTTTAATATTTCAAGTAATTTTTCGCGGCTGCCGCTTTTCGCCCGCTTTTCCAAATATTCAACCGCTGAAAGAGAAGCCACTTTTTCAGCAACAGCAAGCATAACAAACTGATTGATGGATATACCCTCTTCCTGCGCTACTTCGCGGAGCTGCTCGTGTAATGATTTGGGTAAACGTAAACTTAATGCGCTCATTTTTTCTCCTCACGTAAAATCCCCAATAACTCTTTCGGGGTGATTGCCTGAATACCAAACTTGTCACAACCTTTGAAATCACCGATGTTGTGCGTGACTATATATTCACATTTTGCAGCAACCGCTAATTCAAGCACAAGCTCATCATTCGGATCACTCAAAAACGGTCGCCACTGAAAATATATTTTATGATGCTGTGCCATTGAACAGAGTGAATCAATAAAAATCGAAACCTCTTCTGTCGATAATCCAACTGCTTCTCGGTGGCGCAGAATGACATCTTCGTACTCCAGAATAAGAGCCACTGAGTCGTGGATTTCAAACTGATCTGTTCCCACCATTGACAAGAGCTTGTAGGATGCGCCCCTCTTTGAACGGAGGGCGGAAATGATAACATTGGTGTCAAGCACAATGTCAGGCACTCTCATACCGGTATTATATATGATATTTCATGCAATACCAAGCAA
>Ga0268284_1000968_pt1 | contig 16388 bp, 4 predicted proteins | sample saktaG_14_FD_190137 | JGI IMG/M metagenome (GOLD analysis project Ga0268284, IMG submission 190137) | Saline water microbial communities from Sakinaw Lake, British Columbia, Canada - sak_2013_06_06_40m | ecosystem: Environmental > Aquatic > Non-marine Saline and Alkaline > Saline ...
CGGCTCTTCGGGGTGGGAAAGCCTGATCTCGGCATGGCCCGCGCGACCTACGATAAGCGAAACTCCCGCATCAACACCGGCTGGGGCCAAGACAGCATCCAAGCCGCCTGCCTGGGTCTGCGTGACGAGGCCAGCCGTCTGGTCGCCATTCGTGCCAGGACCAACCGAGCCTATCGCTTCCCGGCGATGTGGTCGGGCTTTGATTGGATTCCGGACCAGGATCACGGCGACAACATCCTCACCACGTTGCAATTCATGTTGCTCCAATCCGACGGTAGGAAAATTTATCTTCTGCCGGCTTGGCCCAAGAACTGGGATGTCTCGTTCAAGCTTCACGCACCGTATAACACCTCCGTGGAGGGTGTTTATAAGGCTGGCAAATTGGAGCAACTGAAGGTCATGCCGGAATCGCGGATGAAGGACGTGATAAGAATGGATAACCACAATCCGTAAGCGTACCGGATGGACCCATGAGCATCGCCAAACCCGGGAAAGAACTAACACGATGATACGACACCTGATGGCCGGGATATTGCTGTTCGTTCAGCTGGATGTTGCGGCAGCGCAAGACAACACCCTCGACACGGGTTTTCTCAACCCGCCGGATTCCGCCAGAAACTGGACCTGGTGGCATTGGATGAATGGCAATATCACCCAGGAGGGCATCACCGCTGACTTGGAGGCGATGAGACGCATAGGGCTGGGCGGAGCTCAGATCTTCAATGTTTCCGACGTGCCGGAAGGCCCTGTGCCGTTCATGAGTCCGCAGTGGCTGGAGCTGATGAAGCATGCCGCGTCCGAGGCCGGCCGTCTCGGACTCGACCTGGGGTTTCACAATTGCGCCGGCTGGACGAGCAGCGGCGGCCCGTGGATCACACCCGAACACGCGATGCAGACCGTGGTCACCAGCGAGGTCCGGATCAGCGGGCCAACCCGCTTCGAAGCAGCGTTACCCCAGCCGAGGACCGAGCGGGGCTATTACCGCGACATCTCCGTGCTCGCCTTTCCCACGCCGAGCGATGACGCCAACCGCACGGACACGTTCAAGCGCAAGGCCGGATTCAACGGCAGCGACTACCTGCAACCGAAGCCCACCACGCTTCCTGTTGACACCTGTGTGTCGCGTGATCGCATCGTGGACCTGACCGCTAAACTTTCGGCTGACGGCAAGCTGACCTGGGATGCGCCCCAAGGCGACTGGACCCTCCTGCGCATCGGGCACACCATGATTGATGCGGACAACCATCCGTCCCCCCGAGCAGGTCACGGCCTTGAATGCGACAAGCTGAGCCGCGAAGCATTGGATGCGCATTGGGCCGGCGGCATCGCGCCCATCCTCGCCAAGGCCGGACCGCTGGCCGGGAAAACATTCAACAACATCCTCATCGACAGTTACGAAACCGGCAACGGGAACTGGACGCCGCGTCTGCGCGAGGAATTCCAGCGCCGCCGCGGTTACGACCTGACCCGTTTTCTGCCAGCCCTGACCGGCCGTACCATCGACAGCAGCGAGGTCACCGAGCGCTTCCTGTGGGATTTCCGCCGGACCCTCAGCGACCTGTTCGGCGATAACTATTTCGGCTACTTCAGCGAGCTGTGCCACAAGAACGGACTCATCTCGGCGGTCGAACCTTATGGCGGCATGTTCGAACAACTCCAGGCTGGCGCCCGGACCGATCTGGTGATGGGCGAATTCTGGGCCGGCGGCGGCGAGTCGCCATCCGTGAAGCTGGCGGCCTCCATCGCCCATACCCATGGCCGCGCAGTTGTTGGAGCCGAGGCGTTCACAGCCCAACCGGCGAACGCCCGCTGGCTCAACTATCCGGGTATCCTTAAGGCGCTGGGCGATTTGCAGTGGTGCGATGGCGTCAACCGCTTCATCTTCCACCGCTATGCGCACCAGCCGTGGCTGGACAAGTTTCCCGGCATGACCATGGCGCAGTATGGCATGCACTTTGAGAGGACGCTGACGTGGTGGGAGCAGGCGCGTGCCTGGATGAGCTATTGCGCGCGCTCCCAGTTCCTTCTCCAGCAGGGACAGCCAGTGGCAGACGTGCTGTTCTTCGGCGGCGAAGCGGCACCTGGCCAGATGCAAGGCAAGAACGACCTGAAGGCGCAGGGTTACGATTATGATGCCTTCGGCACCGATCTCATTCAGTCCCTCACAGTGAAGGACGGATGCATCGCGCTGCCCTGCGGCACCCGTTACCGGTTGCTCGTCCTTCCCGAAACCCCGTGGATGACGCCCGGGCTGGCAAACAAGATCCGCGAACTGGTCAAGGCCGGGGCGACTGTGATGGCCCGGAAACCGTCTGCGTCACCCAGCCTGCAAGATTTCCCGAAAGGCGATGCCGAGGTGAAGCGGATCGCCGATGAGGTGTGGGGCGGGGAAGCTCAGGCCGATGCCAACGAGCGCGCGTTCGGTGCCGGTCGTGTGCTGGGGAATCGCCCGCTGGCCCAGACGCTTGCGGTGCTGGGGGTGAAGCCGGATTTCCAGACCGCCAAAGACACGCCCCTGCGCTTCATCCACCGCCGCACGGCAGACACGGATATCTATTTTGTTTCCAATCAAAAACCAACGGCGCAATCCGTCGAGTGCTGGTTCCGGGTCAGCGGCCTCCAGCCGGAACTGTGGCATGCCGACACCGGGGAAATCGAGCCTGCGGCGCTGTGGCACGTGAAGGACGGCCGCACGGCGGTGACGCTGGATCTCGAGCCAGCCGGATCAGTGTTCGTAATCTTCCGCCGTCCCGGTGTCCCGCCGGCAGATCCCCTTGTCGCCTTGGAACGCCCAGCGGAAAAGACCGGTGCTCAGGTCTTGCCGAAAATCGAAATACGCCAAGCCTCTTACGGCGTGCTCAGCTTCGAAGGCACCACGTTGGCGGATGTTTCCGATAAATTTTCCGGACAGGTCAAGGACAATCGCCTGCATGCGCAGATCGCCAATCTCGGTGTCGATCCGGCCTTCGGCAGCGCCAAGGAAGTGCGTTTCGCCTACGAGGTCGATGGCAAGGAACAAATGAAGGTCACCGGCGAGGGCGGAGCCGTCACGCTTCCGGAGGGGACAACGGGCGCGGGGTCGTTCACGTTCCTGCGGGCCGTGTATGGAAAGTTTGATCCGCGGCAGAAGGGCGTGCCAAAAAAATATGCCCTGGATGTCACCGCGAAATTAATTGCACAGCTTAAGGACGGAACGCTGAAGCTCATTCCCAACAAGGTGTTTGCAGATGACACCCCCGAGGTCTTCGTGCCAAGGCAACTGCGCCTGGCCTGCCTCGTCGACGGCATGCCGAGAACCCTCACTGTGCGCGAGAATGACGAATTGAACCTGCCCCGTGATATGATGTGGGAGTCGCCAGCGCCCGCCTCGCGGCTTGCGGTGAAACAGGGTGTGCTCCGCCTGTTGGCGTGGGCTGCCGGGAGCCATGCCTTGAGGACCGCCTCTGGTGCTGTGAAGACGATTGAGGTGCCTACGTTGCCTGCACCCGTGGCATTGGGCGGCCCCTGGGATCTGACCTTCCAAGCGCCCGTGGGCGCCCCGCCCAAGACCACCTTCGCCGGCCTGTTCTCGTGGCCGGAACATCCGGATGCCGCGATCCGATATTTTTCCGGCACCGCCACCTATCGGAAATCGTTCGACCTTCCTGCAGACGACAGCAAGATTGCTGACCGCTGTCTCCTCCTCGACCTCGGACGGGTGGAGGTCATCGCCGAGGTGACACTCAACGGCAAGGATCTGGGCATCTTGTGGAAAGCCCCGTTCCAGGTGGACATCACTGCGTCGGTCCGTCCCGGTGCTAACGACTTGGAGGTGCGTGTCACCAACCTCTGGCCCAACCGGCTCATCGGCGATGAACAGTTTCCTGACGATGTCGCGTGGGAGGGGGCCAGGATCGGCGCTTGGCCCGAATGGCTGGTCAAAGGTACGCCGAGACCCGTGAAAGAGCGCGTCACCTTCACGACCTGGAAACACTATCAGAAGGAGAGTTCGTTGCTGCCCTCCGGCCTGCTCGGGCCGGTGACCGTGCGCACAGGGAGGTGGCTGGAGGCGAAGTAGGATATGCCGGCTGAGCGGCTCAAAAACAGAAAACACTGTCATGCGAACAACAAAAAAAATGAACATCACTCAATCCGCCCGCGGTCTGGCCATGGCAATGGTCGTTGCCGCCCTGAGCCCCACCCAGGCTGCAACCCTCACCTTTGAGCGCTCTCAAACACTCAAGGGCTGGCATGAACGCGTTTGTGTGGGCGGGGCCTGGACCGATCTCGCACCGGATGTCAAGAGCCTGATTACCATCGACGCTAACGGCGACTTGCGTGGGTTTGACGCGGGTGCTGAAACGCGGTGGCTTCGTTCGCCGGCGTTCACACTCGACGCTTCGGGGGATTTGACCCTGGCCAGTGTTCACATGGCTGGCGGCACCCTGCCCGCCTCTGATTCGTTGGTGCCTGCCACCCGAGCATCCGGCGGCTTTGCAGGCATTGCCCTGCGCAATGTCAGCACGGGCAAGTTCGTGCTCACCAAAGCCGCTGTCACAAGCTGGGCCACGGTTACGTTCACTGTAGCCGAATTGGTTCCGTATGTCGGCCAGATGGTGACCGTTGATATCCTGAACCAGAGAACGGGTGACCTTTCGGTGAACCGGCCGATTACGGTTCCCGGGACTCTCTTCGTGCCGCAGATGCTCAGCTTTACCTTCCCGAACTTTGGAGCCGCCACGATTGTCGGCACCCATATCACCCTTGCCGTGCCGCATGGGACGGATGTGAAAAAAATCGCGCCGACCTTTACTCACAACGGGGTCTCCGCCAGTCCAGCCTCCGGTATCGCGCAAGACTTCAGCCGCCCGGTGCATTACCTCGTCACCACCCCAGACAAGACCACCACCGATTTTGTCGCGGCAATCACCGTGTCGCCCGTGAGTTCGGCAAAGGAGATGCTCACTTTCGGCCCGTATGCCACCATTGACGGCACAACCATCGCTTGGACCGTGCCGTATGGGACGGATGTGAAAAAACTCGCGCCGACCTATACGGTGTCTCCCTTCGCGACGGGTAGCCCATCTTCCGGCTCTCCCCATAACTTCACCAGGCCGACGACCTACAAAGTCACTGCCCAGGATGGCTCCACCACGGTCTATCGAGTGACGGTCACCATGGCCCGCGACGCTCAGATTGTGGTCGGGGCCGCAGCGCCGGCTTTGGAGCACTATGCCGCGACGGAATTGCAGCGCTACCTCTATGCGCGTACCGGCGACCTTTTGCCGATCCGCACGGATGAGGGGACGCTGAACAAAGACTCATTCGTGATAGGGCAGAAGTCCACCAACCGACATATCAACGAGTGGGTGAGCACGGGAACACTTGCAGTGGATACGAGCGACCCGGGGGAACAGGGATATGTGCTCAAGAAATTCGTCACGCAAGGGCAAGGCGGGCAGAGCCCCAGGGAAATTCTCGCCATCGCGGGCAGTGACAGTGCGGGCACGCTCTACGGTGTCTACGGGTTACTGCAAGACCACTATGACATCGGGTTCTTTCTGGAGGGTGACGTCATTCCGCAAACCAAGAGCGCGCTGGTATTGGCGCAAGTGGACGAAAGGAAAAAACCCAAGCAGTCGGTGCGCGGCATTCTGCCATGGGTGAATTTCTTCCAGTCCGCCACGGTGTATTCGTTTGAGGATTACCGGTTCATCATCGATCAGATGGCCAAGATGCGCATGAATCTTTTGAATATTCACAACTACAACGGGAATGGCGGACATCAGGAACTTAACTTCCCGTGGAACCCGTCAGTCCGTTATTGGATGCCCACGACCCGAAGCGGGCATGGCTGGGGATGCCCGAAAAGTTTCATCAGTCGATATCGTTTCGGTGGCGAGGATCTTTTTGACGATTATGATTTCGGATCGGAAGTCACCTTGCATAACGAAGCGCTCACCCAAGAAGAAATCTGCCGCAAGGGGACGGCCTTTTTCCAGCGCGTGATCGCTTACGCGCACCGCCGTGGCGTGAGAATCGCCCTCGGGGTGGAGTTGGTCGGCGACAAGCGGGAACAGGAATTCATCGTGAAAAATTATCCGGATCTCGATTATGTCCTGATGTATCAGGGCGAATGTGGTGGTTCAGTAGGTCATTCATCAGAGTTCTTTGAGACGCTCAAAAAACACACGAAAATCAAGCTAGGGATTGCGGGTTGGGGGCTCGGCGGCGACCTCTCAACGCTTCCATCCGATCTGATCGCGGCACCCATCTCGGCCTATTCGGCGGGTTGTGTGGAGGGCGCGCAGTATGGCAAGCGCGAGTATTGGGGCTGCCCGTGGATGGAGCGCGACGGGGACCGCGGACTGCTGGGGAAATTCGCCTCATCTCAGAACTGGTATCCTTACAGCATGAATCTCTCGTCGAGTATGGCAGCCTATCAGGCGGCTTCGCCGAACATGACCGGCTGGCAGACCCTCACCTGGCGCACCAGCGATGCCATCGCACCCAAGCTTTCCTGGGTGGCCAAGGCGCCCTGGGGATTCCCGCTGGGTAATCCCTGGGGCCATGTGGGTGGAGCGCTCGCTGCCAGTGCGGATGCCGTCGATCCCGACTGCAAAGTGCCTGCGGTCTTTGGCAGCTACCGGCAGGGGAATTTCAGCTATAAGTTTGACGTGCAGTCCAGCGAAACCTATCAACTGATTCCCTACACCGTGACCCTGTACTTCGCCGAGCCGCAAGCGGCGGCAGTTGGGGCGCGCACGTTTACTGTCAGCATCAACGATGTCCAAAAATTGTGTGAGTACGATATTTTCGCCAGTGCCGGTGGACGCCACAAGGGTGTGGAGGTCAAGATCTCCGGCATCGTCTGTCCGTTCGGCACCTTGAGTGTGGCGTTCAGCGGGGTGAGTGGCGAACCGCTGGTCAATGCTATCGTGGTTGAAAAAGTGGTGGGGCAAAATGGAAACCCCTGGCGGTTGGCCGTGAATTGCGGCGGCGGCGCGACTGACGGGTTTGTCGCGGATCAGGTTTACGGGGCGAACAGCTATCAGGCCTATCGTGATTATGCGGTGCGCTGTTACGGCGCCGAGGCCGCCGAAGACATGACAGCCATCATCAACCAGAACGAGCCGTTCGCAATCGGCGGCGGCGAAGCCGAGGGTACGCCGCCGCTGGGCGACAACCCGGATGCGGCCGCAAACATCGCCAAGGCGGAACGCCAGATCGCCACCATAGACAAGTGGATGGGCCGCGTGAAGGATCCGGGACAGAAGGAACGCCTCCGGCTTCTCAAGACCCGCATCGACTCAACCCGGTGTTACAATGTCATTACGCCAACAGATAAGAGCGATGACAAAGCGTGGGCGCTGGCACATTCATTCCACGACCGGGTCAACGATATCTCCAGCCTGGGAATGCTCGCCAGCTTCCAGAGTCGGTATGTCTATCAGCATTTTAACAACCCGCAGCCGCCAAGACTGAAAGCTAACGAACCGGATGTGACGCCCCCGAGGGTCATTGTGATTTCCCCGCCCGCCTCGCAACCCATTTGGCAGGGCGTGGATGTCGCAGCCAGGATTCTCGATGAGCGGGAACCCTCCTGCATCTCGGCAACCCTTTTCTATCGGATGCCTGGCCCGCACGAGTGGACGCAGGTGCCCATGGAGCGGCGCTGCCGCGCCATCTTCGGTTGCCGGATCCCGGGCGCGCAGGTCACTTCCAGCGGCTTGGAATACTATGTGAAGGCGTCGGATGGAACCAACGCGGGCTATTTTCCGGTGACGGCGCCGGCTTTGCCGGTTTCGCTGGTGGGTGAGCGCTTACCTTCAACTGGGGTTCCCGGCGTGCCTGGACCTGTGACTGCTGACAAGGCCGCCATCGCCTGGGGCGCTGCCGGCGGAGAGGTCTTCCTCTATCGGATCTATCGGAGTACGCGGCGCGAGTTTGAGCCCAGTATCGCGAATTACTTGTGCTTTGTGGCGCGGGACACAATCTCGTTTGCCGACAGAGAGAACGACTACATGGATCAACCGAAACGCGGAACCTATTATTACCGGGTCACTGCTGTTGACAAGGCCGGCAACGAAAGTCCTGCCACCGAACCAGTCGAGGTGACCTATTAAGACAAGGAAATACAAATGACCCCTTACGTGAAATCGCTCATCCGTACCGCTCTCTGTGTTGCCGCCCTGAGTTCCGCCCAGGCTGCAACCCTCACCTTTGAGCGCTCCCAAACACTCAACGGATGGCACGAGCGTGCCCATACCGGCAAGGTCTGGTACGATCTGGCACCGGATTTCAAAAATCTCCTCGTACCCGATGTGAACGGTGACGTGCGCGGCTTTGATCAAGGGTTCTCCAGCAAGTGGCTCCGCTCGCCCGCTTTCAAACTCGATGGCTCCGGCGACCTGACCCTCGCGGGCGTCAATGGCATGGCCGGTGCCGCGCCCGCCTCTGAGGCTGCTGTGCCGGGCGACAAAGCGCCTGGTGCCTGGGCGGGCGTCGCGTTGTGCGATGTCAAGACCGGCCAGTTCGTGCTCACCAAATCCGCCCCTGCCAGCATGGGCCCGGTGACATTCACCGCCGCTGAACTGGCACCGCATGCCAACCGGACCTTGACCTTGGACGTGATCAACACGGCTGTTGGCGGAGACATGTTTTATGTGAACTGGCCGATCCGGATTCCGGGAATCCTTGCCCATGCTCTAACGGCCAAGCCGGGTGATGCGTCGGCCGCCTTGGTCTGGGCAAAGGTCAAATTGCCGGATTGCCTATCCAGCCGCATGGTCTTGCAGCGCGACAGGCCGGTGCCGATCTGGGGCACGGCAGAGCCGAATGCGAAGGTCTCCGTGAAGTTTCGCGGACAGACGCTTGCCACCGTGGCCGACGCGTCAGGCAAATGGCGGGTCAGTCTGGCCCCGCTGAAGCCCGGCGGGCCGGATCGCTTGATCGTGAACGCGATCATTCTCGACGATGTACTTGTCGGTGATGTGTGGGTCGGCTCCGGCCAGTCGAATATGGACTCGAAAGGGGATGAGTATAAAAGCGATGCCGTGCTGATGGCCAACATCGCTGCCGGACCCTATCCGAAAATCCGGCTCACGCGCGAAAGCCAGCCGTGGATGGAAGCCACGCCGGAAAATCTCACCCGTTACTCCGCCCTGCTGTTTTCCTTTGGCGTGTGCCTGCAGAAAAATCTGGATGTGCCGATCGGGCTGATCGTCGGCGCGCAGAGCGGCGTACCGTCGGGACCGTTCTGCAGTCCAACGGCGTTTGCAGCCGACCCTGCCTGCAGGGAGGCGACCGCAAAGGTTGCGGCCAAATATCCCCAGGATTTGAAAGACTACGAGCTGCAACTCGCCCAGTGGGAAAAAGCCGTCGAGGCCGCGAAACAGAAAGGCGAACAGTCTTTGCCTCCCAAGCCCGAACCGCCGCCCAAGCCCGGCGAATGCTTCGCCGACAAGATGGGCGCCCTGTATGATCGTTATATCGTTCCTTTCCAGCCCTTCGCCATCCGCGGCGTGCTTTGGGACCAGGGCGAATGCGGCACCTGTGTGCCCGGTGTCGATCAATACACGATGATGGGCGCGCTCATCAAAGGCTGGCGCAAGGATTGGGGGCAAGGCGATTTTCCCTTCCTCTATGTCCAGAAACCCAGCGGCGGCGGTTGTGCGTGGGACAAGACTAACCCCGTCAATACCCTGGCTGATCCGTTTGTTGGACTCCCAGACGGCACTCCGCCCACGGACGGCGCCAACGTCGGCACGCACGTCCGCATCATGAATTACCCCAACACCGCCATGGTCATCAGCAGCGACCTCGGCGGGGGAACCCATCCGCAAAACAAGTCCGGCTACGGCCACCGCGCCGCTGATGTCGCACTCGGAATGGCATACGGAAAAAAGAGTGAATACTACGGCCCGCGCTATCGCTCCCACGTGATCGAGGGCGGCAAGGTGCGCATAAAATACAGCCATGTGGGTCAGGGGCTGGCATTCAGGAATGGTGACAAGTTACAGGGCTTTGCCATTGCCGGGGCAGACAAAATGTTTCACTGGGCCGTGGCGGCGATTGACGGCGACACCGTGGTTGTTCATTGCCCTGCCGTGCCGCAGCCAGCGGCGGTGTGGTATGCGTGGTCAGAGGACCGCCGCTGGGCGAATCTCTTTAACAAGGATGGCTTGCCCGCGATTCCGTTCCGGACGGATTGATGAGTAGCGTTAAAATGAGAAAGAAAAGGAGTGCTGTGTGAATTGTGTATTTCTTAAAAAGTATCTGATTGCTGCGGGAAGCGTGCTCTTCACCCTCGGGCTCTGCACAGGGGCGGAATTGCCGCCTCGCCTGGGAACCGGCCAAGGCCTGACTGTCACGGACCTGCGTTGCGAATATCGCAATGACCCGCTTGGCGTGGATGTCGCGCAGCCGCGCTTGGGGTGGAAGATTGAAACTGGAAACTTGAAACTCGAAACTGGGATACGAGGGATGAGGCAGAGTGCATACCAGATACTGGTCGCCAGTTCGGAGGAGGTGCTGAAGACGGACAAGGGCGATGTGTGGGACAGCGGCAAGGTCCTCGGCGCCGCGCAGAATCAGATCGCGTATGGCGGCGCAACGCTGGCCAGTCACCAGCAGGTGTTCTGGAAGGTCCGCGTCTGGGATGGCGCGGCAACACCCTCGGCGTGGAGCGTGTCTGCCACTTGGACCATGGGGGTGCTGAACGCTAAGGACTGGCAGGCCCAGTGGATCACCTTCGGCAGTGCCGATGCTGGCTCGACGCTACTGCGGCGCGGCTTTGAAGTAAGGCCGGGGCTCAAGCGCGCGCTGGTGAATGTCTGCGGGCTGGGCCAGTATGAAATGTCGCTGAACAATGCGAAGGTGGGTTCGGGCTTTCTCTCGCCGGGCTGGACGAAATACGACAAGACGGTTCTTTATGACACCCTGGATGTCACGTCGCTGTTGCGCGCAGGGACCCATGCAATCGGTCTGCTGCTGGGCAACGGCATGTATAACGTACCGGATGGCAAAGGGCGGTATGTCAAGTTCGTCGGCTCGTTCGGTCCGCGCAAGGCCATCGCCCAGCTCCGGCTCGAATACACTGACGGGGCTGTACAGGTCCTGGGCACGGACGCCTCCTGGAAAGCTGCTGCAAACGGACCGGTCACATTCAACACGATTTATGGCGGCGAGGATTACGATGCGCGGCTGGAACAGCCTGGCTGGGACACGGCAGCGTTTGACGATTCAGCGTGGCCGAACGCGCTCCTGACAAACGGTCCGGGCGGCGCACTGAAAGGGCTTTCCTGTGCCGCGCCCCCGCTGCGGACACAGCAGGTCTTTAAGCCGGCCAGCTCATGGCCCAAGGGCGACGCTACCCGGATTTATGATTTCGGGCAGAACGCGGCGATGATTCCCACGCTGGTCCTCCATGGTCCGGCCGGTTCCAGCGTGAAGATTTACACCTCCGAGCTGATTCATCAGGACGGCTCGCTCAACGCCATTGTGGGCAACAGCTTCATGACGTATACCTTGAAGGGCGGCGGTGCGGAGACGTTTACCCCGCGGTTCTACTACATGGGCTATCGCTATCTCCGAGTTGAACTGCGCGACGCTTCGGGCGGCACCGGCGGAGAACTGCCGGTACTGGATTCGATTGCCAGCACGGCCGTGAGCAGCGCCTCGGAGCAGGTCGGGAGCTTTGCATGCTCGAACGATTTATTTAACCGCATCAGGACGTTGATCCAGTGGGCGCAGCGCAATAACTCGGTCAGCGTCATCAGCGATTGTCCTCAGCGCGAAAAGCTCGGCTGGCTCGAGCAGTACCATCTGCACGGCCCGTCGCTGCGCTACGAACAGAATTACGCCGCCCTCTACGCCAAAGGCGAGAGCGACATGGCCGACAGCCAGCTTCCGACCGGCCTGGTTCCTGATATCGCGCCGGAGTATCTTGTGTTCGATGGAGGGCTCCGGGATTCGCCGGAATGGGGCAGCTCCTGCGTGCTGGTGCCGTGGCAGCAGTACGAGTTTTATGGCGACACGGAATTGCTCGGCCGTTACTACGGCGTGATGAAGCGGTATGTGGATTACCTCACCGGCAAGTCCAGCGGCCACATGCTCGATCACGGGTTGGGCGACTGGTATGACATGGGCCCGGGCGGGCTGGGTGAGGCGCAGTTGACGCCGAAGTCCCTGACCGCCACGGCCATCTACTACGCCGATGTGCAGGTGATGGCGCAGGCAGCCGCGCTGCTGGGCAAGCCCGCCGACGCGGCGGTTTACAGCACGCTGGCCAGTAACATCTATGCCGCCTTCAACGCGAAATTCTACAATGCCGCGGCAGGCAGTTATTCGACAGGCAGCCAGACGGCCAATGCCATGCCCCTGGTGCTGGGGCTGGTGGCCGAGAAGAATCGCGCCCGTGTTGTGAAGGCGTTGGTTGAGGATGTTCGCAGCAGGGGCTATTCGCTGACAGCAGGCGACGTGGGGCATCGCTTCCTGCTACGGGCGCTGGCCGATGCCGGCCGGTCGGATGTCATCTATGACCTGCATAGCAAGACCAACACGCCGGGCTACGGCTATATTCTGAACCGCGGAGCCACCAGCCTGACCGAAGGCTGGGATGGATCTGAATCGCAAAATCATTTCATGCTGGGCCACATCATGGAATGGTTTTATCACGACCTGGCTGGAATTCAGCCCGACCCTGCAGCGCCGGGCTTTAAGAAGATTGTCATCAAGCCGACGGTGGTGGGGGATGTGACGTGGGCGAAGGCCGGATACCAGTCGATGAACGGCATGATCAGCAACCACTGGGAGCGCGTCGGGAATCAGATGACGATGTGTGTCGCGATTCCGGCAGGGACAACGGCAACGGTCTGGCTGCCCCTGTTGGGCAGCAATTTGTCCAAGCTGGTCGTGACCGAGGGCGACGCAGTGATCTGGCGCAACGGAAAGGCCAGGGAGGGCTCGCCGGGCGTGGAATTTAAGCGCGTGGAATCGGGTTCGCCCTTGCAGCACTACATGGTGTGGTCGGTCGGCTCGGGGCACTACCGGTTCCAGTGGACGGTTGCGCCGGCGCCTGCGGGTTTGGCCGCCACGCCCGGCCATGCGCAGGTCGGCTTGCAGTGGAATGCCGCTCTTTCCGCGACGGGCTATCACGTGAAGAGGGCCTTGCGGACGGGAGGTCCTTACACGGTCATTGCAAAGAATTGCACCGACACCCGCTACACCGACCGGACCGCCAAGAACGGCACGACGTATTATTATGCCGTCACGGCGGCGCGGGAGAGCGGCGAGAGTTCGGATTCGGTTGAAGTCCGTGCGACCCCGGCCTTCGTGCTCGACTCCAGCTTTGAGACGCCACGTGTCCGGAATTATAAGCATAATCCACCCGGGGCGGCCTGGATGTTTTCAGGCCGGTCAGGGGTCAGCGCCAACGGCACGGATATGACCGCCCGCAATCCGAACGCGCCGCTGGGAAATCAAGTCGCCTTTTTGCAATCAGGAGGGACCCTTTCGCAGGTCTTATCCGATTTGACGCCGGGCACCCCCTATCAGCTCACCTTTGCCGTGGCGCAGCAGGCACACCAGGGTGCGGCGCAGAGTTGGAGCGTGCAAATGGATGGCAAGGCGTTGTGGACGTTCGGGCCGGTCGGCACCACCTACACCGATTTCTATACGGATTACTCGGTCCTGTTCACGGCAACGGCTGAGAATCACACCCTTGCTTTTGTCGGACCCGCGACCGGTGATGATATCGTCTTCCTGGATGATGTGCGCGTTGCGGCGATCCGCGGGAAAGCGACCTTGACTGCGCCTGCGCGATTGAAGGCCTCGGTGGTTGCTTCCTCCCGGGTTAAGCTGGAGTGGACTGCGAGCCCGGGTGCGTCGGCTTACCATGTGAAGCGTTCGGCGATTGATGGAGGGCCTTACACGACAATCGCGACCAATGTTTCCCCAACGACATACACCAGTTGCGGATTGAGTTCAGGCGTAAAGTACTGCTACGTGGTGACGGCTGTCAACAGTGCCGGGGAGAGCGCCAACTCCGCGCAGGTGAGCGCCACGCCCACGGGTGAGGCGGATAACATGCTCGGCGACTGGTCATTCCTAGACGCGCACAATCCAGGATGGATTATTGAGAAAGGCTGGGGGCGGAACTCAACCCCGACTCCTGCGGGCATGCGGGTGGGCACGGTAGGCGCGAAGCCGCCGGAAGGCATGATCAATGTTGCGGCCCCGGCAGGGTTGAGTTTTACAAATGCTGGCGTGGAGATGCTCTTCACGGCCCATGATCAGGGAGTGGCCACCCGGAGTTACATGACCGTCCGTGACCGAGACGGCAAGGGCTTAGCACTCGGGACCCTGAGCGGTAAATTATTTTTACAGGAGTGGGGCAATGAACCGCCGGGCCGTAATGTCGATGCCTCGGCTTTTGTGGATGGCAGGCAGCACGCGCTGGCGCTTGTCTGGCTGGATGACGGTACCGTGCATGTTTACTTGGACGGTTCGCTGATGGACAGCCGCAAGACTCCGCTTCCCAGCACAGCACCGGCGACAATCGGGATCGGGATGGAATTGGGTGGCGGCTGGTATATCCCTTATGGTACCGTTGTTGAACGGGTCCGCGCGTTCCGGTTCGCTTCCGGCGCGTTTAATCCGAAGCAGTTACTGAAACCGATTCGAATTGAAGCCAGCCAAATAGATTTGATACAATCACAACAAAGAAAGGGATATCAATGAAAGCATCTCAAGTCGCAGCGAGTATTCTCGCGTTGTTCGTCATCACGCCCCTGCACGCCCAGGAGCCAAGCTGGGGGGAGTTGGAGAAGCAGTTTGATGCGCTTCCGATGGAGGCTCGCCGCCTCACGGGGCCTCTGTTCTGGATGCACGGCGACGAGACCCGCGCGCAGTTGGAAGGCGAGTTAAAAAAGGTGCTGGAAGGCGGCAACGGTACCTTCACGGCTGAGCCGCGTCCGCACAAGGACTGGCTCGGAGAAGGCTGGTACCGGGATGTCGCCATCAACCTCGACTTCGCCCGCAAGAATGATTTGACGATGTTCATCTATGACGATTGGTGGTGGCCGAGTCAGATGATGGGCGGACGCGTCCCGCCGCAGTACGGCAGCAAGCGGCTCGTGGCCGCCGACCTCCGCGTCGAGGGGCCGAAGGCTGTCAGCGAGAGCGGCTACGGCGATACGAACCTCATCAAGGTGATCGCCGGACGCGAGATCGAGGGCGGCGTGGACAGCGCGAGCCTGGTGGATCTCACGGCCGCGGTGCGCGGTGGCACGCTCACGTGGAGCGCGCCAACAGGCACGTGGCACATCATGAAGTTTACCTGGGATTTCAACGGCACTAAGGGCGGACAGCAGAGGTACATATCCGTGGACGGCGCTGATCCCGCGTGCGTCGACTGGTTCATCAACACGGTGTATCAGCCGCACTACGACCGCTTCAAAAGCGATTTCGGTAAAACCATCACGGGCTATTTCTACGATGAGCCTGAAACGCAGGGTGACTGGGGCAGTGACTTTCCGAAGCTTGTGGCGGAGCGCAAACTGGACCTGAACAAATTGCTGGTCGCCTACAAATTCAAGCTCGCCGGAGATGTCCAGACTGCTGCGTATTATTCCTATCTCGATACCTTCACCGAGTCGTGGGGTCGCACCATGTACGGCGGCATGAGCCGCTGGTGCCGCGAGCGCAAGGTCGTCTCCATGGGGCACTTCATGGAACACGGTGGCGACATCTTCAGCCGCGACATGTCCGGCGGCAACATGATGCAGTTGCTGAAATACAGCGACATGGGCGGCATGGATCTGGTCTGCGGCCAGCTCCAGCCGGGCAACCGCAACATGGGCGAATATCAGATGCCCAAGATGGCCAGCTCAGTCTCTCACACGGGCAACAAGGCCAACGACATCGCCTTCTGCGAAATTTTCGGCGGGTACAATCAGGACGTGACTTATCCGACCATGAAGTGGCTGACCGACTGGCATCAGGTGCGCGGCGTGAACTTCCTCATCCCGCACTCCTTCAATCCGCGGGCGCCCTACGACGGTGACTATCCGCCCTACTTCTACAACGGCGGACAGGAGCCCCGCTGGCCGCTCTACCGCGTGTGGGCCGACTACAACAACCGTTTGAGCCTGCTGCTCACCGGCGGCCGTCACGTCGCCCCTGTGGCCATGCTTCATCTCGGCCAGAGCTATCATGTCGGCGCGAAGCAGCGTCCCGAAGAGCTGACCAGCGCCTTGCAGGATGTGCAGTTCGATTGCGACTGGCTGCCATACGAAGCCTGGGAAAAGGATGCCAAGCTTGACCGCAAGGCGATCAGCTTGCACAAGGAGAGCTATCAGGTTCTGGTCCTGCCCGCGGTCGAGGTGATTCCCTATCCGGCGCTGGCC
>Ga0268284_1000972_pt1 | contig 16307 bp, 13 predicted proteins | sample saktaG_14_FD_190137 | JGI IMG/M metagenome (GOLD analysis project Ga0268284, IMG submission 190137) | Saline water microbial communities from Sakinaw Lake, British Columbia, Canada - sak_2013_06_06_40m | ecosystem: Environmental > Aquatic > Non-marine Saline and Alkaline > Saline ...
GTTCCGCAAACACGGCGACAACGAGTGGCGGGAGCGGCGCAGCGGCGCGGGTGGCTTTGCCTTCTGGCTGGAAACCACCAGCGCGGCAAACCGCGGCAGCGGGGAGCAGGCGGCGGACGGATTGTTAGAGCTGGGCGCGGCGCGGCGGCAATTCGGCCGGGTGCTGCCGTTGCGGGTAGGGGCCGGGGATGACGCGAGTTGCTTCAATCTCAACAACGTGTCACGCCCGCGCTTGTTGGCGACGGATGCCGCGGCCCTGGCGGGACTGGGTGCTTTTCCGATCAAACAAGTCATCGCTGGCTGCGGCAAGGATTGGAACACCTTGCGCGAGGGCGCGGTGATGCGCGCGTTCGTGGATGAGACCACCTTGCTGTGGGTGTTGAAGAAAAAGCCGGGAGACCGGCTTGTCTATCAGGACGAATGGGGCCGGGATTTTCCGATAGAGATTGCCGGGATGCTCGACGGGACGGTGTTTCAGGGGAGTTTGGTGGTGGATGAGGCAAGGTTTTTGGAGCACTACCCGTCGGCGGCGGGGCCGCGGCTTTTCCTGTTGGAATACGGGGCGGATCTTGAGGCCGGGCGTGCGCTGCTGCAACAGACGCTGGCGGATCAAGGTGCCGTGGTGGCGACCACCCGCGAGCGTTTGGCGGCATTCCACGGGGTTGAAAACACCTATATCGCGATCTTCCAGGTGCTCGGCGGGCTCGGGGTGCTCGTCGGCAGCGCCGGCTTGGGTCTGGTGACAGCGCGCAACCTGCAGGAACGGCGCTACGAATTCGCCATCCTCCACACCGTGGGGGTGCCGGGCGCAATCACCCGGCGCGTCGTGCTGCTCGAAGCGGGGCAGTTCATCCGCTGGGGGCTGGGCATCGGGTTGATGGCGGCCATGGTCTCGATCCTGCCGACGCTTGACACTGGCGGAAGCAGCATGAAGTCGCTCGCTTGGATCGGCCTGCTGGTGGGACTAATAGCCGCCAATGCCTGGGCCTGGTCGTGGCTGGGCTTTCGCCGGCAAATCCGCACCGCCCTCAACGCCTCACAGGAATTTGGCTGAGTGATACCGCCTTGATGAATTAAAGCGCCGATTTCGTATGGGACTGTCGGAGTTCACCAACTCAATCGAGGTCGAATGTTGATCCGCATGGACACCATCAATGGCTTAATTATAAGTATATCATTCGGATTTCCACACAACTCAGAACCATTTGTTTGTGCTAATGCTGTGAGTGCAGCGTCCAATGTTTTTTGATCCTCCCCTTCGCGAAGTCCCCATGCGGCAATTTTCGCCGAGTTGGCAATCCATGACTGCCATGATTTAGGAGCTTTCGAAGTCACCTCATCGCACAATGCATGGGTTTCATCTGAGAAGTCACCAGGTATCTGTGTTAAGTAAAATGCAAGTAGTGCCGTGGCATCAAGTGCCTGACGGGTCTGCGGATAATTCAGTCTTATGTCCCTGAGCTTTTGACCAATGACTTGATTATTCCAGTTGCAATCTGGCCCTGTCCCTATCAGGGAAACCGCATCCTCAAGCAACACCTGAGGATCCGCTGCCCAAGTGCAGAAAGGCCACAAGAAAAGAAGCGTAATGAGTAATTTCTTATGCATAAATACTACCAATATGATTTAGCAACTGGGGTCCATTCCGCTGTCAATGATCCTCCCAATCTCCGGGGTCCCCGCAGTGGCACAAAATGGCTTGATGTCGGCACACCCGCACCTGTGTTGGGGCATGGCAAGTGCTTCAGGGTTACTCCGATAGGATCAATGATGGATGGAATTTTCATGGCGATATGACTTTCTTTTTTCATTTTGCCTGGGGTGCCGGTTTCTGGCATAAATCCATTAATGGATGCACTATGAGGAAAATTCCCGGACGTCGAAAAAATAATCCGCCAAATCGAAAAAAATATTTTTCCTGCCCGGATACAGCCGGCTTATTGATAGATCATTCCTGATACCGGCGAAACTGGCGATGGCGGGGAAGCCACGGATCCATAAGCCGTTGCGGGATAATGACTCACAATGATTACCAGAAAATAATTCCCGTGCCAGAAGTCTACCGATCTCCTCGCGACCGATAGACATCAAAACCAGAAAAGCGCTTCCCTAACACATTGGATGATTCGAGCTTATCCATCATACGGCCGGTTTTGGGACATCGGTTCCGTGGCCGCCGGAATTCTACGCGCTGGCAAGTGCGGCCGCTTCCCTCTTCATTTGCCGTTGGCCATCGCTGCTGCGCTCCGGGTGCGGATATTGGCCGCCGGTTGCGTCCACCGTCGGTTCAAATTCTGTGCATGATCTCCTCGGCCATCTTGCGCCAGATGGCTTGGAAGTGGCGATCTCTGAAATCATGCGGATCACTCGCAAGGAGGCGTGGCTCTACTGCTATAACGTGGCGCCCATCGAACGCCATGAAACCCATCCTTTTCAATCTTACTATCGGAATCGTCTCAGCATTCCACAGTTTACGGCATCATTGGGGAAGGCAGGCGCTTCTGCCGAAGTCATCTCAATTTCAGACATGCTCTGCCGCAAATTCCACTTCGCACCGGAATACACGGCGACTTCCGGCTCATTTATTGCACGGAAAGTCAGCACGTAATCCAAGGCCATGATACAGGCACTTCCGATCTCACTCACGCGGCTCCGGCCAGTCACTACCGCGACAAATTCTTGGACGTACGTCCATCAATTTGTCGCGGTGGTTGCGGTGGCTGTTTTTCGCGAAAGGTTCGTTGCCGGTCAGCCGTAGGACCAAGCACCATGAAAAAGTCACATTTCCGCCAATCCGCCGTGTCCGTGTCCAAATTCCGCACGCTTGCGTTGCTGTGTCTGCTGCCGCTTGCCGGGGTTTCACTTGGTGCCGCGGCGGAAGAGGCGCAGCCGCCGGTGGTCGATCCCGGCAAGCCGGGGGGGGCGCCGGCGGATGCGATCGTGTTGTTTGATGGCAAGGACCTGTCGAAGTTCCGGGGCGAGCGTCAGACACAACCGACCTGGAAGATTTTGAACGGCGCGGTGGAAAGCACGCCGCCCGGCGGAATTTTTTCCAAGGAGGAGTTCGCCGACTGCCAGTTGCATGTGGAATGGGCCGCGCCCACGGTGCCGCAAGGCGAGGGCCAAGGCCGTGGCAACAGCGGTGTCTATCTGATGGGGCGCTATGAAATCCAGGTGCTCGATTGTTACAATAACAAGACCTATCCGAACGGCCAGTGCGGGGCGTTCTACGGGCATAATGCGCCGTTGGTCAACGCCTGCCGCAAGCCCGGCGAGTGGCAGGTCTACGACATCATCTTCCACGCGCCCAAACGCCTTGCGGACGGCAAGGTGCGGCCGGGATCCTACACCGTGCTGCACAACGGGGTGCTGATTCAGGACCATATTCCCGTAGGCGTGGAGAGCACCACGGCGGCTCCGCTCAGTGGCTACGCGGAGAAGGCGCCGCTCTATCTGCAGGACCACGGCAACCCGGTGCGCTTCCGCAACGTGTGGCTGCGCAAACTGAATGCTCCAGCCGAGTAATCCGCGTCACCGCCCGCTGCTCAGGCTCTTCACCGCCTCACGCTCCAGCTCGTCCATTCGCTTGCGCTTCTTGTCGAAGTGCAGATATTTTTTCATCTCCTCCGGGGTCCAGATATTGGCTTCGGTGTAGTCAGCGCAGAACGGCACCAGCAGATCGATCCAACAGGCGAGTTTCTCGTATTCCTCGCGCGACAGGCGGACGTCGTAATGCCCGTCTTCTAACAATTCAAACAATCCGCTCTTGATGGAGCCGGCCGATGCCGGCGGCAGGGGAGCCGGCACTGATTGCGAGCTGATCCAGCTGACCAGCCGCCCGTCTGGCCGGCCACGGAAGCACCCGTCTTTCCCGTCGCGTTGCGCCTGGGTGAGCACCAGATAGGCATCGCTCCAGTCACGCCCTGCAATGCGGTCGGGCACGTTCTCGCCCAGCAGGCTGAACGCGCGGTCGCGGCCGCGGCTGCGGACCTCCGGACGCTCATCGAGCAAGGTCCGGCCCTCGCCGCGAGCCATGGCCAGCACCGGTTCGCGTTCGCGGTGACAGCGGATGCATTGACGGTCCAGGATCGGTTGGATTTCCCGGGCGAAACTGAAGCCCCGCGCAGGGCCATAAAACGGCTCCAGTTTGAGGGGCGTTCGTTTCATCGCCAGCGTGGTGCCATATCCGGGGCCTGGCGGCGCACTGTTCTTTGACTCGTGGCAGCCCACGCAGGAAGCGTTTTCACCCGGTTGCAAAGTGCTCCAACTGCGCATTGTCTGCACGACCCGGCCGCGCCGGTCCAGCGCCTGGAAGTAAACCGGGGTGTGGGCCGGCACGATGAAGTAGGCAGATCCGTCCTCCTGCACCGGGGTCTCGCCGAGCACGCGTTTCACATCCCATGCGCCGTTGCCGATGGACACCGGAGTGCTGATCATCGCGCCACCGCCAGGCCCGCCACTTTCGTTGAAGCGGATCCCGGCGGGCCGGAAGTCCAGCGCGACGACCCGCATTTTCTTGATCGTGCCCTTGTCAATTCCCGCAAGCCCCGGCCCCTGATAGATATCCTGCACATAGTAGGTGCCGGATTCCTTGCGGAAATCCACGCTGCTCGGGCGTGCCGGTGGCGGGCGGCGTGCGACCACCGGCACCGGTTGCTGGCAGGGCAAGCCGGCGTCCGCGGAGAGCAACTCGCGCCGCCCGTCGATGTCCATCCAGTAGATGCCAAACCCGGCATCCCCGCGGCGGGGTCCGTCATTTTCCCAGCCGTCCGGTGCGTAGGTCACCAGCCACTCGCGGTCGCCTAACGGATAGGGGTAACTGAACAACTCGCCATTCTGCCCATAACTGTCGATCCGTTCGGCCGGAGTTTCACGGCATGGCGAGACGAGTTGCACGCCCTGGTTTTCCTGGCGCCCGCGGGCCGGATCAATCACCGCCAGTTTACCGGCCTGGCTGGAGTGATGGCCGCACAGGATCGCCAACACCTTCGAGTTGCCAGGAATTCCGCGGGCGTGGGCGATGGTGGTGGGAAACCATGAATTGTTGCCATAGAACTCGGTTTGGCCGGTGCCATCCGGGTTCATCTGGAACAGCGGCTGCGGGAAAATCTGGCCGCGGTCGTTGTAGTCCCAGCGGGTATAGGTCACCCGCCCGTCGTCGAGCACTTGTGGATAGACGGTGTGGACCTGATCAAAACCGAGACGCCGGATGCAGCGTCCCTCCGGATCGCAGGTGTAGAGGTTGCTTACCTCCGTCCACCAGCAATCGACGGTCTGCACGCAGCGGGTCGAAGCGAAAATGAAATCACCGTTAGGCAGATAGGCCGGTTCGTAATCGGCCACCCCGCGTCCGTCCGTCACCTGGCGGATTTTGCGACTCGCGAGGTCGAGTTCGTAGAGGTGGTAGTCATCCTCATTGAGCGACTTTTTCCAGGCGAACGCGAGCCGTTTGCCATCCCACGAAACCGCCGGATCGCGCATCACGCCGCCCTTGTCGTTGAGCAATTCTTCGACGCGCCCGCGGGTCCCTTCGAGCGTCAGCATGGCAAGCGTCGATCCCGGCAGGAAGTGCCGCTCGTTCTGCGCGTCGGACTGGCCTTCGGTGTAGGCGAAAAATGAGGGCCGGATGGTGAGGCGTTTGACAAACGCGATGCGCGGCGCTTTTTTCGCCACGGTGGCCAAGCGCTTGGCACGACGCGCCTCGCAGGCATGGGCATAGAGCAGCAACCAGCGAGCGTCGCCAGCGGGCGCTTCCTGCTGCAGCATCCAGTCCAACTCGGATCGCAGTCCCTTGGCGGTGTCGGGCAGTTCTTCCAACACCCGGCGCACCACCTCGCAACTGACTTTCCCCGGGTCTCCCGCCACGATACGCCGTGCGTCCTCGATCCCGCAGTCCTGTCGCAGCCAGTCCCACTCGATCGGATAGTCGTGCTGGAATCCGCCGTTGTCCTGCTGTTTGCGCAAGGCCTCCGTCCAAGGAGCCTTCTTCACCGGATCGGCCGCCGATGTTCCGGCCGCCAGGACGATCCACAGTGCTCCCACCGCACGCGACCAGGCGCCCAAACAATTGCGCTGGCAACGACTCGACATGCAGGGATTACGGGTGCCTTGGGTTTATCCTTGCGTGGAATAGCAGCATGGGGAGAATCCGCGCCCCGCGCCGCGGTTCCACCCCATGAGCGAATCCACCTGTGCCCACCCCAACGCGACTTTCGCACAAATCGGCGAAGTGCTGCGTTCCCACCAATCGTTTGTCATTCTCAGCCATGTCCGCCCGGACGGTGATGCGATCGGTTCCCAACTCGCGCTCGGGTTCGCCCTGATGGCGATGGGGAAATCCGTGCGCCTCATCAACGAAGACGGCTTGCCCGAAAACCTGGCGTTTCTGCCCGGTGCCGGGCGGATCGAGTTCCCGCCGGCTGAACCGTTAGATGCCGCGGTGGCCATCGCGCTCGACACTGCGACCAAACCGCGACTGGGCGCCGCCGCGCTCCACGCCGCCTCCAAGGCGGAAATCTGGCTCAACATCGACCACCATGTTTCCAATCCGAAATACGGCGATCTGAACCTGATCGATGCCACCAGCCCGGCCACCGGTCAGATTCTCTACGATCTCATCACCACGCTGGATTTACCCCTGCCAGCCGAGACCCGTGATGCGCTCTACGTTGCGGTTTCCACCGATACGGGTTCGTTCCAGTATCCATCCACCACGGCCAAGACCTACGACATGGCTGCCGATCTGATCCGCCGTGGCGTGGATGTGGGAGCTATCAATTCGCAAACCTACGACGAACTGCCGTTCCGCCGTCTCGAGTTGATGCGGGCCTTGCTCGACACGCTCGAGCGCACTCCGGACGGTCTCGTCGCCCATTGGACATTGCGTGAACAGACGCGCATCGATCTCGCACTGCGCCCGGAGGACAGCGAGGGGCTCATCGACTTCATCCGCGCGATCCGCGGCGTGCAACTTGCGGTGTTTTTCGAGGAACTGTCGGATGGCAGGATACGCGTGTCGATGCGCTCCAAGGACCGTCGCCTCGATGTCTGCAAGATCGCCATGCAATTCGGGGGGGGCGGCCACGCGCTCGCCGCCGGCCTGCGCGTGCCGGGCCCGCTGGAAGAGGCCAAGTCCCGTGTGCTCGCTGCCATCGGCCGCCGCGTGGAAGAGGTGAAAACAGAATCCATTTGAACCTTATGCAACCGAATCCCATGGAAATGAACGGCCCCAACGGCGTGCTGTTAGTCGACAAGGCACCTGACATGACCTCACACGACGTGGTCGCCATTGCCCGCCGCGCATTGAACACGAAAAAGATCGGCCATTGCGGCACCCTCGATCCGATGGCCACCGGCCTGCTCATGTTGGTCATCGGCCGTGCCACCAAGATCCAGGATCTGCTGATGAGCGAGGACAAGGAGTATGTGGGGACCATCACTCTGGGTGCCTCCACCAGCACTCAGGACCGCCAGGGTGAAGTCTTGGAAAGCAAGCCCGTTGCCGCGTTTTCCCCGGAACAAATCCACCAGGCATTCGCAGCTTTCACGGGCGACTTCGGGCAGATCCCGCCGATGGTGTCCGCCATCAAAAAAGACGGCGTGCCGCTCTACAAACTCGCCCGCAAGGGCCAGGTCATCGAACGCGAAGAGCGACCGGTCCGCGTCACCGGCTACCAGGTGATGCGCATCGCTTTGCCGGAAATCGATTTCATCGTGAATTGCTCGAAGGGGTTTTACGTCCGCACCTACGCCCACGACATCGGTGAAAAACTCGGCTGCGGCGGGCATCTCAGCGCCCTGCGCCGGACTCGCTCCGGCAAGTTCACGCTCGAGCGTGCCGTCACCGTGGCCGACCTGAAGACCGCCCCACGCGAGGATCTGCTCAAGGCGATGGTTTCCCTCGCGGAAATCTCCCTGCTGCGCGGCGCGTAAGGATTTACCACAAACCGGCGCTGCGGCGGTTTTATACCAAGGTACAACTTACGTGTTGCGGAAAATCCCACTAATTTTCAATTCGTCTGTGAGCGGGATGCTTTTGAAACACTGAATCCTGAATCTTTTCGCAAATTTCATGAATGATGTCGTGCTGATGGCCGTGTTGGAACCGAGTGCTGCCCTGGTGGGTGGCAGGGGCGTCCTGTTCCTACGGAGTTGCCACCGCCACGGGTAAAATTTCCCGGAGTTATTGGGTTTTCTTCGGGTTAAGGGGCCGTCGATCCTAGGTCGGCGGCCCCACTTTTTTGGGTTTGATGTCCTCAACCGGCTCCTTTCATCGTCCTCGGGATGCCGAACGGAGCTTGCGGGATGGGAATCACCCGCCCTTCACCGGCGGTCTAACCGGCACGCCGCGACTGGCAAAGTGGCGTTTGGCTTCACCGACGGTGTGTTTCCCGAAGTGGAAAATGCTGGCGGCGAGCACGGCATCGGCTTTGCCGGCATGGAGCACGTCCACCATGTGATCGAGGTTGCCCGCGCCGCCGCTGGCGATGACCGGAATGCCCACCGCCGTCGAAACCGCGGCGGTCAGTTCAATGTCGTAGCCTGCCTGGGTACCGTCAGCGTCCATGCTTGTTAGGAGAATTTCCCCGGCCCCGCGGCGCCAGACTTCCTTGGCCCACTCGACCACGTCAAGCTCGACGGGGTTGCGCCCGCCATGGGTGTAAACGCCCCATTTGCCGGGGCCCACGCGTTTGGCGTCGATGGCCACCACGATGCATTGGCTGCCGAAGGCCTTGGCCCCGGCATCGACCAGGCCGGGGGTCTTCACCGCTGAGGTGTTGATGCCGACTTTGTCCGCACCGGCCAACAACATCTCGCGCATGTTTTCCACCGTCCGGATCCCGCCGCCCACGGTCAGTGGGATGAAACAATGCGCGGCCGTGCGCCGGACCACGTCCACCATCGTGTGGCGCTTGTCCGAAGACGCGGTGATGTCCAAGAACACCAATTCGTCCGCCTCCTGCGCGTTGTAGGCCAGCGCGCATTCGACGGGATCCCCAGCGTCAATCAACGCGACAAAATTCACGCCTTTGACGACGCGGCCGTCAGTGACATCAAGGCAGGGGATGATTCGTTTCGCGAGCACGCGTGAAACAAAGCGTGGGATGGCGCCCACGCCAAGACAGATCTTGCCAGCGCAGAACTCACTCGGCCTTCGACTTGCCGACGCGGCGCACGGTGCCGAAACGTTTTTGGAATTTGTCGATGCGCCCTTCGGTGTCCACAAATTGCTTCTGCCCGGTGTAGAACGGATGCGAGGCCGAGGTGATGCCGATCGAGATCAGGCTGTGCTCCACCCCGTCAATCACTTCCTTCTTGTCGGAAGTCTTGGTCGAACGGGTGACGAAGCGGGTGCCGGTGGTCATGTCCACGAAGACGACCGGATGGTATTTCGGATGAAGGTCCTTTTTCATGAGATTCACAGATGCCCGCCACGTTTCCGACGCGCCGGGCGCGCAGCTTGACGGAATATCCCAGCCTGTCAAGCCGCCATCCTCTGCCAATTTCAAACTATTTTCAGGAAGTTTAAATTTAAGACTTGCTTATTATTTATTTTGGCATTTGATCTTTGCTTTTTTTTAAGTCGCAATTGTCACCGGAGTGTGTATCTTGTCGTCGTTATGGCAATCACCACGAAACGTACCCGATTTTCACGCCGCCTTCCAGACCATGTGACCGATGAACTTGTGACTGTTCTTACCGAGAAGAAAGTGTTCGGTTTCAACGATCTGTTCGAGCGGGTTTTTGCGAATCTCAAATTGCGCAATGCGGTGAGCGGCGGGGAGGAAATGCTGCGTCTACGTGCTTACGAGAAACTTCAGAACCTGGTGACCCGCGGGCTGGTGGAAAAGACCGGCAAAGAATACAAAGGAACGGTTCGCGTGCATGAGGCATCAAGCTTGTATGCGGCCGCACTGGAAGCCGCCGCCGACTGAAGCGCAGCATCCTTGAAGTGTTTTCAACCCACCACGCCCCACAAAGGCGTGGTTTTTTGCTATCCAAGCTGCGCCACGGTCGTTATGACCCACACGTCAGCCCCACGGATTCCATGCCTGAGCACTATCTTCCCGTCCTGTTCCAAGTGATCGTTGCGTTGGGTTTCGCCGCTGTCGTGCTTGTCTTGAGCGTGGTTTTCGGCCGCGCCGGCAAACGCAACACGACCAAGGACAGCCCGTATGAATGTGGCATGCTGCCATACGGTGAGGGCGCGCCGCGGTTTTCGGTGAAATTCTATCTGGTGGCGATGTTGTTCGTGCTGTTCGATATCGAGGTGGTGTTGATGTACCCGTGGGCCTTGCAGTTCCGGGATCTCATCGCCCACGGGCCGGGCGTACTGGCCAGCATGGCAGGATTCGCGGGCACGCTGGGGGTGGCCTACGTTTACGCGCTGAAAAAAGGTGCCTTGAACTGGAAATCCTGATTGGTGGCGCGCGCTCGATGAGAACGCAGGCCATGAGGTCGCCAAAGATCCGGCCATGCCTGGACGTCCCGACATGCTTTGGGCTTCGCTTTGTCCACTTCTTGGCTGCGGCCTCATCGAGGCCGCGCCCGCGTCACTGCGAATGCTGGAGCGCTTCGCAAACCGCCGGGAAAATCTGCCGCTTGCGGCTGACCACGCCGGGCGCGTGAAAGAGGTTCACGTCCACCCGCTCGAACGGGAGTTTCGCCAGCGCGGGTTCCCGGCCGATGGCGAGAATCATGCTGTGATGCAGCACCACGTCGGTGACGGCGAGGATGGTGAGATCGTAGTTGCGGCTCTGGTGCAGATCTATCAGCCCGGTCTCCAACTCCGCGCGCCGCGCCGTGAATCCGTGCAAGTCCCGCTCTTCCACTTGCGAAATGCTCACGCTTAATCCCTGCTCGGTGAACTCCTTGCGGTCCGAGTGAAGAATTTCCGCGGGCGTGCCGTTGACCAGCAGCGAAGCGACGGTGAAAAATTCCCCGGCGAATTTTTCGGGATCCACGCCCGCGATGCCGCCCAGCCAGGTGAGCATCTCGCGGTCTAACAAGGTGGTGGTCGGCGAGGTAAGGCACAGGGTGTCGGAAACGATCCCCGCACAGAGGCACAGCGCCACCCCGGGAGCGGGCATCAGACCACGGTACAAAAACTTGCGGCTGACCAGCGTGCAGGTGGAGCCGACCGGTTCATTGAGGTAGCGGATTGGCTCGCGCGAGACCAGGTCGCCGGCGAGTCGGTGGTGGTCGATGACTTCGGTGACTTCCGCTTCCTCCACGCCGTTGACAGCTTGGGCGTATTCGTTGTGATCGACGAGCGCAAGCCGGATGCGCGGCGGATCGACGAAGTCGGATTTGGAGATGACGCCGATCATTTTGCCGGTGACCGGGTCCACCACCGGGAACAAATCCTGATCGGTGGAAGCAAGCCTTTTACGCAGGCGGGAGACCGGTTCGGACGGACAGATGGTCTCGAATGGTTTCGCCATGACGTGGCGCACGGTGCGCGAGCAGCGGATCAAGGTGGAGGCGCTGGCCGTGTCCTGAGCGCAAGCGAGAAGCACGACGCCTCTGGATTTGGCAAGGTGGCGGATTTCCTTGGAAACCGGGTTGCCGCCGGTGACGAGCAGGGCGCACGCCCCGCGGTCGATGGCGTGGCGCTGGATGATAGGACGGTCGCCGCAAATGACCAGGAAGCGGCCAATGTTGCCCTCCCGGATCGCTTGTTTCAGGCGCTTGTCCACCGATGCCTGTGACGAGGCTCCGACGAGCAGGATCAGATCCTCCTCGCGCTCGGGAAGCGGATTGCCGGCCCCGAAACTTTCGGCTTGGAGGGTCTCCGCCAAGTGCGCGAGCGAGGCGTGTACAGTGCGTACACTGAGGCCCTCGGTGTCTGCTGGCAGCAGGAGTTTGAGCAAATCGAAATAGCGTAGGATGCCACACAGATTGCCTTGTTCGTCCTCCACCGGCACGCAGCGGATCCGGGCGGCGAGCATGCGCCGGTATGCTGTTAGGAAAGTGTCGGCCACGGTGACCTTGATGACTTCCCGGTGGCAGATCATGCCCGCGTTGGTGCGCACGTCGGTGATCAGCGCGGGCGCTTCGAGTTCGGCGCGTTCCAGCACCCACTTGGTGCGCTGGGAAATCTCCCCGCAGCGTGCCGCGATGGCATGAGGTTCCTCGCCCACGGCGCGTAGCAGCGCCGCATAGCCGATCGCCGAGCAGATCGAGTCCGTATCCGGATTCTTGTGGCCAATGACATAAAAAGGGGACATGGGGGGGTAGGGTAAAAGCTGAAATGCTGAAATGCTGAAAGTGCTTTGCGCTCTGCTTTTTCGTCGTTCCAGCGTTTCAGCATTTCAGCGTTTATTCGATCACATCCGTTCCGGACAGCGGATGCCTAACAATCCAAGACCGGTGCTGAGGATTCTGCCGGTGAGTTCGCACAGCGCGAGGCGGCTGGAGCGGACGGCTTCGTCGGACTTGAGCACTGGGCAGGCCTCGAAGAACGAGTGGAACGCGCGGGCCAGTTCCAACAGATAGTTGGCCAGCAGGTTCGGGCGGAAATCCTCGAGAATCATCGGCAATATTTCGCCGAAGCGGGCATGCAGGCGGGCGAGGTGGATTTCCTCTTCCTCGGTGAGAGTGATCTCAGCCGCACTGGCGTCGAAGGGCGCATCGAGTTTGCGGAAAATCGAACGGATTCGGACGGTCGAATACTGGAGGTAGGGTGCGGTGTCGCCTTGCAGGGCGAGCATGCGGTCCCAGGCGAACACGTAGTCGGTGAGGCGGTTTTGCGAGAGTTCGGCGAATTTCACCGCGCCGATACCAACGATGCGGGCGATTTCGGCGGCCTCCTCGCCCTGCAAGTCCGGGTTTTTTTGCGCGATGATGTCAGCTGCGCGCTCGACGGCTTCCCTGAGTACATCGGTGAGTTGCACGTTGTCGCCGGAGCGGCTCTTCATCAGCTTGCGGTCCTCGCCGAGGATCGAACCGAAGGCCACATGTTGGAAATTTCCGGTCTTGCCCCAGCGCGCGGCGGCGGCGAAGAGTTGGCGGAAATGGAGTTGCTGCGGCACACCCACGACATACCAAATCCGGTCCGCCTGCCATTCGTCGGTGCGGAACCGGATCGTGGCGAGGTCGGTCGTGGCGTAGAGGAATCCACCATCGGCCTTGCGGATGATGGCTGGGTTGTCGGTCCATCCGTCCTCCTTGTGCACCATGAAAGGATCGTCTTGCGGATGTTTCGTGCCGTCTGAGAAGATGCAGATCGCGCCGTTGCTTTCGCGCGCGATGCCTTGTTCCAGAAACTCGTCCACCAATCCGGCGAGGCGGTCGTTGTAGTAGCTCTCGCCTAACCAGTGATCGAAATGGACATCAAGTGTGGCATAGATTTTCTGCAGACCGCGTTGGGAAACATCGATGCACTGCCGCCATATTGTTAGATTGTCGGGGTCTCCGGCCTGGAGTTTCACCAACTCGTTCTTGCAAGTCTCCAGCACGGCGGGATCTTCCTTCGTTGCGGCATTCACCTCGCGGTAAATGCGGAGCAATTCGGGGATAGGATCGGCTTCGAGCGCGGCGGCATTCAGCAGCGTCTTCCAACCGTGGAGAATCATCCCGAACTGCGTGCCCCAGTCTCCGATGTGGTTGTCAGCGATCACCTTGAAACCGAGGAACCGGGCGATGCGGCAGAGCGAATCGCCGATGATCGTCGAGCGGATGTGGCCGACGTGCATCGGCTTGGCCACGTTTGGCGCGGAGAAATCGACGACCACGGTTTGTCCTTCGCCCACGGCAGGGACGCCGAGTTTTGCATCGCGGATCAAGGCGGCGGCGCGGGCGGCGTAGGCTTGCGGGAGAATGCGGAAATTGATGAAACCCGGGCCGGCGATATCCGCAGTGGCAAGGCCGTCGAGTTGGAGGTGGGTGATGATTTCCTGGGCCAGCACGCGCGGGTTCTGCTTGCGCTGCTTGGCGAGCACCATGGCCGCGTTCGTCTGATAATCACCGAAGCGCAGGTCTGCGGCGGCGGTGACGGTGGCGGATGCCGGTTCGCCGAGCGTGGTGGCGAGAGCGGCGGTGAGGCGGGATTCGAGATCCTGAATGAGCGTCATGACGGGTGGTGGTGATTCCGGGCGGCTTCAAGTGCCGGGCACGGCGACACGGGACGGTTTGAAATTGAAAATGGCAAGGATTTCATCGCGTGTTTCCGCCGCCTTCAGTTGGCGGCGGATCGCACTGTTGGTGAACATTTTCGCGATCGCGGCCAGCGTTCGCAAGTGCAGGTGGTAGTCCTTGTGCGGGACGATGAAGAGGATGATGAAATGGACCGGCGCATGGTCGATGGCCTCGAAATCAAGCCCCGCCTTCGAACGGCCTAAAATCGCCACCACCTTCTCAATCCCATCGGAAAACGTATGGGGAATCGCCACCCCGCACCCAATGCCGGTGCTTACCAGATTCTCGCGGGCCTTGAGCGCTCCGAGAATTGGCTCCCTTTGCCCCGGCGGCAAACGCTGGATCCGCACCAAATGATCAACCAATTCCGTGATCGCCGGCCAGTGCTCCACCGCCCGCATGTCAAGGAGGATCTGGTCCGCACTGAGCAACTTCGCCAACTTCATAAAACACAAAACGGAATCCGCAAATCCTTGCGCCGCCACCCCATGGGTAAGGCCGCGCTCCCTCATTGGCAAGCGGATTCCCTCCCCGCGGAGAAAACCTCTGAGGGGTGCGTCCCTTGATCATTCGGGCAAGGCTCCCCAATGACAACCCGGGCACCGCGTTCTAACGGATGCAATCGTTGAGGATGTTTTCCAGCATTTCCTGACGGCCGGAGGCGATCACCGGTTCCGGATTGCCAGCCACATACTCGGCGAGTTCCGCGAGGGTGGTCGTCTTGGTTTCGACGCGCTGGCCGATGCCGCTGTTCCACGAGGCATAACGGTCGCTGACGAATTGATCGAGACGACCGTCGGCGCGGACCGCGGCGGCAATCTTCAGACCACGGGCAAACGCGTCCATGCCGCCGATGTGGGCGTGGAAAAGGTCGAGCGGTTCGTGCGATTCGCGGCGCCGTTTGGCGTCGAAATTGAGTCCGCCGGTGGTGAAGCCGCCCATTTCCAGAACCTTGAGCATCACCTTGGTGGTGCCGTAAAGGTCGGTTGGGAATTGGTCGGTGTCCCACCCTAACAGCATGTCGCCCTGGTTGGCGTCGATCGAACCGAGCGCGCCGGCGTTGATGGCGACGGTGAGTTCGTGCTCCATGGTGTGGCCGGCCAGGGTGGCGTGGTTGGTTTCGATGTTGAGTTTGAAGTCGCCCAGTAAATCGTATTCGCGCAGGAAATTGAGGCATGCCGCGGCGTCGGAATCGTATTGGTGGGTGGAAGGTTCGCGGGGTTTTGGCTCGATGTAGAACTGGCCGGTGAAGCCAATGGCGCGTTTGTAATCGACGGCCAGGTGGAGCAGGGAGGCAAGGTGGTCGAGTTCGCGGCCCATGTTGGTATTGAGCAACGAGGCGTAGCCTTCGCGCCCGCCCCAGAACACATACCCGAGACCGCCAAGCGCGTGCGTGGCGTCCAGCGCCGCCTTGACTTGCGCCGCACCGTAGGCGAACACCGCGGCGTTGGGCGAGGTGCCAGCGCCTTGCGAGTAGCGCGGGTGGCCAAACAGGCAGGCCGTGCCCCACAGGAGTTTTTTGCCGGATGCCTGTTGCAGTTGGCCGAGGTGGGAGGTTACTTCCTGCAGCGCGCTGGTCGATTTCTTGTAATCGTTGAGTTCTGGCGCGACGTCGCGGTCATGGAAGCACCAGTAATCGATGCCGAGTTTGCCGAGGAATTCGAAGAACACGTCGGCTCGGCGTTTGGCGTTGGTGACCGAGTCCGAGTAATCCTCCCACGGCATCACGGCGGTGGGGGCGCCAAAGGGATCTCCCAAGCCGTTGCGCATCACGTGCCAATAAGCGGCGGCAAAACGCAGGTGGTCATGCATCGATTTGCCCTCGACCAATTCGTTCGGGTTGTAGTGTTTGAACGCGAGCGGATTCTTGGATTCGGGGCCCTCGTAGCGGATTTGCGGGATCTCTTGAAAGAATGACATGGCAGCGGCAGAATGAATATTTCCAGACGGTGAGCAAGACCTAAAATAAAGGGATAAAAATAAAGGGACAGAGAAATAATTAAGATGGGGCTTGCATGGGCTGGCAGTCTGGCTAAGTTGCACGCATCATGAGACGCGCACGCTGGCTGGCACCTTGGAAAGACTCGAGCGAACGACCGGTGATTTACCACTGCATCACGCGGGTGGTGGAGCGGCGGTTGGCCTTCGGGCAGGGGGAGAAGGAGCAA
>Ga0268284_1000973_pt1 | contig 16268 bp, 13 predicted proteins | sample saktaG_14_FD_190137 | JGI IMG/M metagenome (GOLD analysis project Ga0268284, IMG submission 190137) | Saline water microbial communities from Sakinaw Lake, British Columbia, Canada - sak_2013_06_06_40m | ecosystem: Environmental > Aquatic > Non-marine Saline and Alkaline > Saline ...
CGGAACCCTGTCGTAAATGCTGAAGGATCGAGCATGCATCAGACCATCTCTCACAAATCATGCGACTTTCCCCTGACGCGTCTGAGTCAAGGCTTTAGCCGATCTTTCCATGTGCAACACTGCGGCAGGAAGAGGCAGCGTGTACTCCTACAGCCCCATCCGAAAGTGTCACATTATTTCTTAGGAGTGATATGAGTTCCCGGCCGGCACCCGGCCATGCTCCCAGGCGAGCATGGCGCGTTTTCTAACGGAACCCCAGCGGTAGTGGCCGGAGTCGCCGCTTGCGCGGATCACGCGGTGGCAGGGGATGAGGAACGCGATGGGGTTGCGCGCCACGGCCGTACCCGTGGCGCGGGCGGCCTGGGGATTTCCCGCAGCGGCGGCGAGCTTGCCATAACTGACGAGCGTTCCCGCCGGTACCCGCAGCAGCGCCCGCCACACGCGCAACTGGAACGGCGTGCCGCGCACGAAAACTTGCCACGGTGCCGGCGGGACCGCCACCGGCGTGCGCCCAAACAGGATTTCTGATAGGATGGCGGCAGCCCCGTCATTCCACACCACCGCGGCCAGCGGCCACTCGGCACGCATCCCGGCGATGGCGTTGTCGCGATCCCACGGGTCGAAAAACGAGAGATGACAGATGCCGCGCGCGGTTTCGCCGATGAGGCAATGCCCGAACGGACTGACGGCGATTCCCGCGTGCAGGGTCATGCCAGCACCACCTGCTTGGATTTCATCCGGGCTGGCGGCTGTCAAAAGGACCTTCAGATCGCGCGGGCGGGCTGGCGTGGCAAGGGCGGATGCGCCCTGATCTAACAATTGATTCGCCTGGGCAAGCGCCGGGGGCTGGCGAAAAAAGGGCATTACCCCCTTTCCAAGGCACCCGGATAGCGGTTTCGGCGGGCCCTCCGCCGGACTTGTTGCGGTCACCAACATTTCAGCCCTCCTCCTCCGCATCATCCTCGCCGCAGCCTGCACGGCAATCCCCTTTGCAGAAGAGGTAAAGGCCCGCCGCGATGAGACCGACCACCACCGCGCCACCGACCCATGCCATGGCGGGTTGGTTCACTTGGTTGCGCAACGCACGGAGCTGTTCTGTGGAGTAGAGCCGGCTTGCCGCGAGGCGGTTTCGCGCGCTGTCGGTGAGTCCTCTAACGCCGGCTGGCAGCGTGTGGCGTGCGGTGTGGGTGAGCAGGCTGCCGATATCCTGCCGGAGCAGGGAAACATCCTCGCTGACGCGGGACAGCAGGTCGCTGGCGCGCGGATCTTGGAATGGGGTTGTGTTCATGATTTTGATGGGGGGATCTTACCCGTCACCATCCTACGTCCCCAATGTCGTGACCGCAAGATGAGATCCACTGAACCTCTCCCTCCCCACCCACGCTGAATGCTCGAATTTCGGGACTGGCCCCACCGGCTGACCCCACCGGGCGCCGGCGAGTCACTTGTCCGGCTGATAGAATGGCGTCAGCACTTCGATGACCTTGTCGAGCAGTTCGGCCTCGCGGATCAAGCCGTTGTGGCGGAATACGATTTGGCCGCCGGGGGCAACGAGCAGGGTGTGCGGCAATGGGCCGGGCCACTCGGGGTCGAGCGCCTTGATCAGGGCACCCATGCCGGGTTCGGAGTAGAGGTAGTTGTTCGTAGCGCGGCCTTCCTTGGCGAGGCCGGCTTTGAGGTGGTCGGGCAGGCCGGCGTGGAATTTGCGGAGAAATTGTTCGGCCTTGGCTTTGTCTTCCGGCAGATCGGTGGAAAGGGTGATGAATTCAAAGGCGCGCAGGCCCATGCGGCGGGCAACGTTAACGAGACCGGGAAACTCCTCGACACAAGGACCGCAGGTGGTGGCCCAGACATTGATCAGACGGTATTTCCCGGTCGGATTGGCGCGCAGCTTGGCCACTCCGGCGGCGTCTATCAGGTCGATGGCAACCGGGGTGGCGGCCCATTTTTCGTCATCCTTGAGCACTTCGGATTTTTTCATGCGCCACTTGGTCGAGCAGCCGATCGGGCCGGTCACGGCCACCGGCACCGCTTGGCCCGCCACCAGCGCCGCCACCGCGTTGCGGAAATCGGGTTGGGTCACATGTTCTTCGCCCGGAAAGTGGCAATCGTCGATCCAGCCCTTGTAACAAAGCTTGCGCTGCTCATCGAAGAGGAAGACGTGGGGCGTGGCCAGACAACCATAGGCCATGGCGACGGACTGGGTCTCACCGTCGTAGAGGAAAGGAAAGGGGAAACCCATTTCCTTGGCGTAAAGTTTCATCTCCGGAAAACTGTCGCCATATTTCGAGTAGCCGAGCTCATCCGGGCGCAGGCCATCCGGGTGGTTCGGATTGATGGCGACAACGCCCAGCCCCCGGTCCTTGAAGTCCTGATAGATCCTGATCAGCCGCGGCTCGGCGGCGTGGGAGACCGGACAGTGATTCGAGGTGAATACGACCGCGAGAAATTTGTGGTCCTTGAAGTCCTCCAGCGTAAGGATTTTGTCATCAATGCCGATGAGCTTGAACGCCGGCGCGGGATCGCCGATTTTGAGCTCCTTGAGGCCGGGTGGGTTCTGCGCAAGGACGGGCACGACGAGACCGGCCAGGGCGAGCCCGCAGGTGATGAGGATGCGAGGATTCATGAGGTGGATGGGAAAAGGACGTGGCAAACTACGCGGACTTCGGATCGCTCCTTTCGGCCACCCTCGCACAAACCGGCTTCTAGCCCGGCCCGGAGCGGCACATACCACACCCAGAAATTATAGCGCCTCAATGGAAATGAAGGCGGATGAGTTAACCTAAAATGAGAAATGAAACCACCGATGCACGCAACCGTAGCGGCGCGGAGATAGCCGCAATTGAACATTGATTTTAAGAGGTTAAAGGTCTGTGGTCGGACAAGTCAGCAAACGATTTCCTTGCTCGCCCCGCAAGGCCTCTGCCATTTGCCGATCGCACGCTTCCTGCCGACAGCTTGCCAATTATTGATGCGGTCGCATCAATAATTGGTAAGACGGTTTCGCCCAGCTTGTTGCTTCATGAAAGCGATGGTTCGTGCGCAGGCGTGGGAAATGTCTCTGAAAAGCATGGAAAATAACCAACAAGACGACGATTTCAGTTCCTGCATGCTCTCCATTGCCCTTCACCAATCCCGCGTGTCCTGCCGGCAGCTTACCAATTATTGATGCGACCGCATCAATAATTGGTATGGGGGAAGGTATTTGTGAGAGATGGCATCATTGTCGAAAACCCGTGTGGGTGGTCCATTGCACCTGAGACCTGGAGGAACTACGGCGCCAAAGGCACTCTAACCAAGTCGCCGTTCGCGGCGGCGTAGATCATGCCGCCGGCTTCATCGACCCACATGTCCATACTGTCGAAGGCGATGCCCTGAATGGTTTTGACCGGATGGCGGGTGAAGTTCTTCGTGTCGTGGCGTACGATCTCGGTCGAAATGCCGCCGCCCGAAATGTTTTGTCCGTCGGCCGCCCACACTTGGGAATCAGTCGAGGCCGCCTGCAGGGGCCGGAACTGAAGGTCGTATTTCGGGAACCAAAACTCGCCCTCCAGAGGTTCCAGGACTCCCGTGGCCGGATCGACCAGATGGAGTTCGGGCTTTTCCGGACCTGCCCGGGAGCGGTCCTTCCTGCCGTAAGCCGCCGCATCGCAAAGCCTTCTGACAAGAAACTTGCCGCGCGCCGCGACGAATCCCAGGGTATCGAAATTGTCCGCGTCCGGCAGGGCGATGGGCAGCTCCTCCTTGGTGGTTAGATCGATTCTAACCGCTCCGTTCGGGGCTGCCCATCCGGCACCCGCGGCCTTGGCGGCCACGCACCACTTGCCATCGGGCGTGACCAGTTCCCCCGCGAATTCCCCCATGGCGATGAGTTCCGGTTCCCGGTCACTGCGGCACAGCCACAGTCCTTTCACGTCGCCGAACGACCCGCTGTGCACCGTCGCGTCGCCGGCCCGGACCTGCCACGGATAGCGGAAAAGATGGTCCAAATAGATGCTGAACTTGGGATGCAAGGCCGCCTTGGCCGCAAGCACGGGACAAGCCGCGGGCTCGTCCGCCATTCCTGTTAGAGAGCGGGTGGCAAGCGAGACCCGCTGCCAAACTCCGCTGCTTCCTGTTCTCTCCACCAACACGCGCAGGTCATCGCCATTTTTCCACACCGTGCGGATATTGGCCTTCTCGCGGGGAATGAGGATTTCCACGCCATTGCCATAACCGAATTTCAGATCCGCCTCCGCGAACAGATCATCAAACAGATTCACCAGTTGGCCATAGATCACGATCCCCTTGCTATAGGACGCCTCCTCGTCACCAAACGCGCACGAGGCCGCACCCGTCGACCGGCCGGTGGGCGGGTTGTTCATGAACACGCGCCGGATCCCGTCCTTGGTGGCATGCACATAGCTGTAGCTGACGCCATCAATGATCGGCTGCTCCAGACGCGGCAGGTCATCCACGCGGTATTTTCTCACATACCCGCGCACCCGGCCGAGCTGTTTTTCCGTTAGGCGGCAGCTGCCCGTCCGGCCTTGGCCGAAATCCCTGACGGCGATGCCAGTCCCGGAGTACACCAGCACCAGCCACCGGCCCTGGCAGCCACCTTCCGCAGAACGATTCAGGACGTAAATCTCCTCCGGTCCGGCGGCCAGCGAGAATTCCTTGCGGGCCTGTTTCTCGATGGCATCGAATTCGCCATATCTCTCGCGCTCCAGAATCCCGGGCACACCGGCATCGCCATCTTTTTTTTGACCGTGCGCCACCCAGAGCCGCCTGGCCTGTGGATCATCCAAAGATGTTAGGTAATCTTTGGCGGCTTGTGCGAGCGGGTCATTTTCCGAGTCTAACAACACAGCCACCCGCTCGAGGTCCAGGCGGGTGCCCGCATGCATGGCCGCCGCCAGCAGGGCTTCCTGTGCCGCGGCATCACCGCCCTTGAGGATGGCGGCCATTGCCTTGGGGTCCGGCACCAGCACGGCGGCGAACGCCCCGGTCGCGCCCTTGCCGTCTAACAACCTGCGGAATGGCGTGCCCCGCCAGCCGGACTTGGCGCATTGGTGCAGCGCACTGGCAAGTTGCTCGGCCGGGAGATTCCCCTCGGAGAGCATGGTGGCTAACAAAGCGGACTTGTCGCCGGCTTTGGCTTGCAGCAGCACGCCGCGCAGGTTGGCTGCAAGCTGCGCTTGATGTTCCGCCACGGATGCGGCGCGTTGCCGGATCGCATCGCGCAGGGCGGGCTGATCCGGCAGCGATTTTGCGAAATAGCGACCGGCCCACACGCCGGCCCCCGGATTCTGGTCGCGGGCCTTGTCATCGAGCTCCCGCTGTGCTTCCTCGTTAGGGCAAGCATTGAAATAGGCTTCCAAGCCGGCGACCATCTCAGCATGGGGATAACCGCCCAAGCGGTGGATCGAACCGACAATCTCGTCCGTCGATCCGACGCTGGCATCGCGGGCCAAGGCCTCCTTCATTGCCGGCACGGCGTCCTTGGCCCCATGGTGCGCCAATGCCAAAGCGGCCGCGCCAATGACCGAATCATCGGAATCCTCGGCCAGCACCCGCTGCAAGCCGGGCACCGCCTCGGGCAGCCTGACCTCTTCCAGGCCGCGGAAAAATGCGAAGCGGATATAGTCGGGTTGCTCGCCGCCCCACTGCGGGTCAACCAGCCACGGCAGCAGGGGACGGAGCGCGTCCGCGCGCCCGTTGAAACGTGCTAACAGGCTAACGGCCGCTTCGTGGGCACGGCGGTTTTCGCCGCCGACCATCCGCGCCAAGATGGGAATCCAATGGCCGGGTGCGGCGTCCACCTCACTGCAGAACCAGCCGGCAGTCCCGGCATCGGCCTGGGCCAGGAATGATCGAACCCATGCCTCCCGCCCTTTCCATTTCGCGTTAAGCAGGGCCTCCACCGCGATTTGGCGCGCGGGTTCCGGAAACTTCGCGTTGCCCGCAGCCGCTATCAGTTGTTCGCGCCATTGCGGCGCGTCTTGCGGCGTGGCCTTCTCTAACAACAACCGCGCCGCCACCGTGGCAAGCCCCGGATCCGGCCCCGCCGCCAGTTCGGCGAACACGCGCGCCGCCTGTTCGGGGTCGCGCCGTTGCAAGGCATCGAGCGCCCAGTCCGGACGCTCGTTGAACACATAGCGCTCCCAATCCGCCCGCTTCGCATCCTCGATCACCAGGTCCCGCATCAACCCGCCATGACGATACACCCAGGCCCGCGCCTCTTTGGCCGACGCTTGATCCTCCTTCGATAGCGCGGGCGGCCGACCTAACAAACCCGCCACCTGCCGCGCCGCCCCTTCCGTTTCGGGCAGCAGCCTGAGCACTCCGCCAAGCGCCGATGGATCCGCCGTCACCGCGGCGAGCAGTTTCACGCGGGCGGCGGGTCCGGGCCGCGCCTTGTCACTGTCCTGCAGGCGCTCGCGCCAGTAAGCCAGATGCCGGGCGGGATCCGCATCATCCGAGGGCGGAGCTTTTGCTCCGGGCCAGGCAGGCAGCGGCTCTCCCGCCTTGATCCGCGCATTGAGCACCTCCGCCCAGTTGGAAGCCGGGCGGTCACAATCGAGAAGCTTCGCAGCGAGGGACGCGGGTGTTTCTTCCTCCGCGAAATCGGACGCGTCCTCCTGGCGATCCGCCGGAGCCTGCTGAGCGCCTACGAACGAGGATTCCAGCAACCCGCAGATCAACCAAGCCCGCCCGCAATGCATGATGATTCCACTCTTTGCCAGGGTCATTGGTGATGAGCGTAGTCATCATGTTTGCGGTGCCAAGATTTTCCGGTCGCAAGCTGCGGGATTTCAGTGCTTGCAGCTTGAGGTCGGTGGATGTGCTGGTGGTAGCCGTTGGCCATCGTCAAGACGTTTACGAGTGACCATCCTTGCTACCACCCGGCCCGAGGTTGATCGCCGGATGCTCCGTGATAATAGACAATATTTCCATGACCAGCTTTGGCCTCTTCGACCGCCTGTTGGATCCGCGCGGCGACCTCGTCCGTGGTTCCGTTGGAATCGATGACCCGGGCGAACAGTTCGTCTTTGAGCGCCAGGAAAATCTCGCGGCAGCGCTGCAGGCTGTCGCGTTGTTCGAACTCGTTGGCGGAGTCGCCGCGGGCGCCGATGCGCTGCAGCGCTTGGTCCACTTCCAGATCGAGAATCAATAACAGATCCGGGACGGGCGCGAACTCCTCATTGCGGCGGCGGATTTCCGCGGGATCAAAGCCGCGTGCTCCCTGATAGGCCATGGTCGAGAAATAATACCTGTCAAGAATCACCACCTTGCCGGCGGCCAGCGCGGGGGCGATTATTTCAGTGACGTGCTGCCGGCGGTCATTGAGGAAATACTCGAGTTCATCCTCGGGCGAAAGCCGTCCGGTGGCGGCGGATTCGCGGAGTTTTTTTCCCCACGGTCCGGCGGTGGGTTCACGGCTGAGGACGACCACGCGGCCTTGCGACTCGAACCACTCGCCAAGGCGGCGGGCGTGGGTGGATTTGCCGGTGCCATCGATGCCCTCGATGACGATGAAAAGGCCGTGGCGCATTTTTTGTTAGAGATAGCGGGATTTGAGGTGGGCAAGGTAGTCCGTGGGCGAGGGGCGGCTGCCGGTGGCCTGGAGCATGAGCTCGGCGGGATCGAGCGTCGCACCGTGGGCGTGGATGGATTTGCGTAACCACCCGAGCAGCGGGGCATAGTCGGCTTGCTCGTTGGCGGCGGCGATGGCCGGATCCTTGCGCGCGGTGGCGAAGAGTTGGGCCGCGTTGATATTGCCGAGCGTGTAGGTGGAAAAATAACCGAGCCCGCCCATCGACCAATGGATGTCCTGCAGGCAACCCTCGCGGTCGTTTGCCGGAGTGAATCCGAACAGATCGCGGAAACCCTCGTTCCATGCCGCAGGCACGTCGGCCACGGCTAGGCTGCCATTGAGCATCCGGCGTTCGAGTCCGAAGCGGAGCAGGATGTGGAGATCGTAGGTGGCCTCGTCCGCTTCCACTCGAACGGGCGAAAACCCGGCACGCCAGAGGAAATCGAGGAAACCATCTAACGAAATATCCGCAAGTTGCGGGAAACATTCCCGGGCCACGGGATACCAGCGGATCCAGAAGGCCCGCGAGCGTCCGACATGGTTTTCCCACAGCCGGGACTGCGATTCGTGGATCCCCAACGAAACGGCGGATCCCGAGGGCAGGCCGAAATCCTCGACGGGAAGTCCTTGTTCATACATGCCATGACCCGCTTCGTGCAACACGCCGAAGAGCGAGGAGGTGAAATCCGCCTCGTCATAGCGGGTGGTCATGCGCACGTCGCGTGGGCCCAGCGCGGTGCAGAATGGGTGGGTGGTGGTGTCGATGCGCCCGGCTTGGAAATCGAAGCCGATCGAACCGGCGATTGCCGCGTTCAGGCGTTGTTGTGCCGGGATCGGATAGGGACCGGGCGGGAGCATGGGCGCGCGGCTGACGGATTTGGCGACGGCCCGTGCCGCGGTTTCCCGGAGTTCCGGGCGCAGGGCGTCGAACAATTCCGCGACGGCGGCGGTGGAAGTGCCGCGTTCGTAGTCCTCCAGCAGGGCATCGTAGGGTTCGCCGGAATATCCCCAGAGTCCGGCTTTCTCGCGGGCGATGCCGAGCAGGATTTCCAAATGCGGGGCGAAGGTGGCGAAGTCCGAGCGTTGGCGGGCGTCGGCCCACGCGTGTTTGGCCAGCGAGCTGGCCGAGGATTCACGGGCGACGAGCTCGACCGGGAGTTTGGTGGCGCGGTCAAATTGCCGGCGCAGTTCGCACAGGTTGGCGGTGAGTTTGGGATCCTCGCCGGGATCGGCGGCTTCGGCGGCTTCGAGGTCGCGTTTCCAGGCCTCGGAGGTGGCGAGTTCGTGGGCCCGCGACGACAGCCAGGCGAGTTGGGCGGCGCGGTGCTTTGCCGCGGCGGGTGGCAGATAGGTTTCCTGATCCCAACTGATCACGGCAGCGGAGGATTGGATCACAGCGAACTCGCGGGCTTGTTCGAAAATCGACATGCCGGAGGATGGGCTCATTCCGGCGTCCAGGCAAAGCCGGAAGTGGGAATGATGCTCCAAACCCATCTGTTTGGCCAAATCGAAACGCGGAGGCGCGGAGCTCGCAGAGGGGGACGCAGAGATTTTCTGATTCCAGGGCGAGTTGCGCGGAAATGGAGATGTTGGTTTTCCTGCAATATTTCTCCAATCTCAGCGCATTCCTCTGCGACCTCCGCGCCTCCGCGTTTCGATCATCCCAAAATGGGACGAGCTGGGTTGCCCGACAGGTTGCGCGAACGGGGTTGGCAAACCGTCCGCAGCAGCTAGAATCCCCCCATGCGGATCGACATCGTGACCTTGTTTCCAGAAGTGGCCTTGGCACCGCTGAGCGACTCGATCATCCAGCGTGCGCGGGCGGCGGGGATCGTCGAGGTGATCGGGCATCAGTTGCGGGATTGGTCGGAGGACAAACACCGGCGGGTGGACGACTCGCCGTGCGGAGGAGGGCCGGGGATGTTGCTCAAACCCGAACCCCTGTTTGCCGCCGTCGCGGCGCTGCGCGGACCGCAAACCCGGGTGATCCTGATGACCCCGCAGGGCAAACCGTTCAAACAGGCCGTGGCCCGCGAGCTGGCCACCGCGAACCATCTGTTGATCCTTTGCGGCCATTACGAAGGGGTGGACCACCGGGTGATCGAGGCCTTGGTGGATGAGGAAATTTCCATCGGCGATTATATTCTAACCAACGGCGCGCTGGCCGCCGCGGTGCTCTGCGATGCCGTGATCCGCCTGCTGACAGGTGCGCTCGGTGACGAACGCTCGCCGCTGGATGAATCGTTTGCCGATCCCAAACGCTTGGAAGCTCCAGCCTACACCCGGCCCATCGAATTCCGTGGCCTCAGCGTGCCCGAGGTGCTGCTTTCCGGCCACCACGGAAATATCAAGACCTGGCAGGAGGAAAACGCCCTCGCCCGCACCCGCCAAAACCGGCCGGATTTGTTAGAGTGATCGCCACCCATGAACGCGGACTCCCCTCGGCAACAACCAGCCTTCATTTCTTTCCGCCCTGGGCGAAGAGCCACTCATGCACGGCGTCGTCGTTGAAAACCCTATCGGGGATTCCGTGGCCGCCGTTAGGAAACTCGGTGTATTTGAAGGTCTTGGACTTGTCCAGGGTTTTGGCCATCGCGCGCGCCCCGTCCACCTTCACCACAGGATCGTCGACGGCATGGAACAGCCAGAGTGGCAGACGCTTGAGAGCTCCCTCCTCACCGCCGCCGCTATAGCCCGAAACGGGAATTCCTGCGGCGAAAAGGCGCGGTTCCTTGATCATCAGATGACAGGTGCCGAAGCCTCCCATCGAATAGCCGACGACATAGACCCGCTCCTTGTCCACGGGGAGGTTCTTCAGCAATTCCTTGACCAGGGCGATCGCCTCGTCACCAGGTTTGTCGCTCCAGCCTCCCCCTGTCCCTCCATACGGCTGATAGCATAGCGGGGCGATGATGATGCAGGGGTGTTTCTTGTACCGATCCGGCATGGCGAAGCACTTCATCCACCCGTCCACTTGTTTCCCGTTCACGTCGTTGCTGCTTTTGCCATGCAACGCGAGGATCAGCGGATAGCGTTTCGAGGCGTCGAGATCCTTCGCGGCATAGAGCGCGAAGGGCAGGGTCTTATAGGTTGATAGGGCCCAGTCCCCGGTCACCAACCCGGCATAGGGACCTTCTAACGGCCTGGCAGCAGCCGCTGGAGACGGCGCGGCGCCTTGGATGCGTACATACTCGCGATCTGCCGCGGATAAGCGCGCCATGGGCAGCGTGAATGGGATTCCGTCCGCACTCCGCTTGAGCACCACTGCCTCCGCGGTCGCGGAAACAAACTCCGCATCGAGTTTCTTGCCGTCGGCCGACGTCCATTCGCGGGCCGATGCCGCAGCCAGAAAAACGCAGCAGGATGCGCAAACAACAGCAGGCACAAGACAAAACCGTGGCGGTATTCTCATGATAGTATCACGGGATGGAGTGCGATTCGGGAGACCGGGGTGGCCAAGGTGCGCAGACCGCCCACTCAGTCGCTACTGTATCCCGGATTGGCGGTGGGCTTGAGCTTGGAGTCATAATATTTGCCCTTTTCAAGCTTCGAGGCCAACACCGTGAGCTTCTCCAGCGGTGCGGCGGAGGACTTCACCTGCACGACCTTGCCTTGCGGATCCTTCACCACGATGACCCAGGCGTAGTAAGCAAAGCCATACTTGTAACCGACCTTGTCAAAACTGGTGGTGACTTCCGGGCAGACCTGCTCCTGGGTCTTGCGCGGTTCCAACGACAGGGTCACCTCGTCCTGCATCAGCACCTTCTTGAGCTTGGTGTCCGACGCGCTCTGAGCGAGGGCGGAGATGGTCGCCGTGTAACCCTCGTAGGTTGTCCGCGTATCCGTGTTGGCGAACTTCACGGTGAGCACGATCTTCTGCGTCTTGTAATCGGAGTATCCGTAGCCTCTGGCAGGTTTCGAGACGACCACGCTGATCTGCACGCCTGAGGTGAACGGGGTGGCGGGTACGGCCTGCTGGGCCGATGCGATGGATCCACACCCCAGCAAACCGGATACGGTCAGAACGACGATGGATGGCGGCAAGGTAAACAATGGTTTAGTCATACTTGTGTTGGGGTGAGTTGAGTCGCTTGTTAGTCAGGGCCATCAGGCAAGCCGGACCAATCCGCTGCCGGTTGGCGGCCGGCACGGGTTTGTCACATTCGGGGCAATGGCTGGGCCTGGCGGGGTTCATCATGATCCTCTCATACGCATTCGCCGCGAAGTGTTACCAAAAATCTTTGTAAATCACAAGTAAAGACCGGCTGAAGAGCCGAACCGAACAAAAAAGTCCGGACCACAGCCGGGCGGGAGCAGGAGAGTGGCCTTGTTCATACTCACTGGGACACTTGAGCCGACGGATTCTTAGAAATTATTCGCCTCATCTCCAATCGTTAGGCCGCAATGATTTCCCCCTTCCTGGCGCCTCCCGCCCGCCATGTCCAGAAGCAAACCACCGCAGCCAGCCAGCCGCAGCCGACCGTGAAGGATTGCTCGCTCAGGCGGATGAAGTCGAGGCTGTTGAGCGGCTGTCGGCCCAACAGCAGCGGCCATGCCTCGGCATGCAGCCAGCCGAAGAGTAAGTGTCCCGAAAACCACATGGGCAACAACCAGCCCGTTGCGAACAAAGTGACAAGGATGCGTTTCATATGGTTTCCAGGTTCATTAGCTTCGCTCATTTTTCCGAATTTCGTCCGACAAGCGATCCTGCGGCGTGAGGGATTGGTTCCACCGATCGAATTCCTCTAAGGCCCGCAGCGCTTCCGGCGGGATGGGTTTCAAACCGTTGGCATCTGCGGTTTTGGATCCTGGGTTGCCCGGCGAAACCGCCACCACCGCGCTCGGAATGGCAAACGAAGTGACAAGGGCGTGCCGGGACCTCATCATCCGCAGCCCGATGACCGTTAGAATGACCGGCAGCACGACTCCGATGAGAGCGAAACAAGCGATCACACAGCCTTTGCCCGAGGAGGACGATTTCTTACGCCGGAACGCCTCTTGCACGTCGCGCCGGGCGAGCACGATGAGCGCCCAGATGCCGAAGGCCAGGCCGACCAACATGCCCGGCGGCGTGATGATGGCCAGGATGGCCGCCGTCACTGCCAGCCCGTAGCCCTTGAGGTTGCGCATCCGCCATGCTCCTAAGAAAGTCAGGAGCGACGGGCATGCGACAAAGATCGGGACCCCTAATAGGGCGATGAGGTTCCACATTCGCATGAACTCCTCCGTCGGCTTGAGTGCCGGCGTGGGGATGTGGAGGGTTCGGCCAAAATGCAATAACAGAACTGGCAGCAGCCCGCCGGCCAGTAACAGATTGAAAGCCGCGACGACCATCAAGCCGATCGCCGGCGCGGCCACCCATTTGCGGGCCTCGGCCAACTCCGTCGCCGTGGTGGATCCTGCAGGTTCCGCCGGCTGGGCGGTGGGCACGGGGCGCGGTATCGCCTCCGGAGCTCCCTCGAGCCGCTCGCGGCGGATCATCCTGCGCTGCAGAAGGCGCATTACTAACAGCGCGAGCAAGGGCGACAGTATCAGCCCCGCCAAGGCCGCGATGGCAAGCACTAGCGGGACACTGGGCGCGACCGGCTTGGAGGAGACGACGGCATCGGCGTGAATGTATACTCGGTCTCGGGAAGCATTCATGGCCTTGCTAAGGACACCGAATGGCTTGGAGGAGGGGACGGCATTCTCGTTAAAAGCGTGAAAGTCCGCGTTGGCCCTGACTCGATACGTATCCGCTAGATTGTTCGCGATGTCACAAGCTTCCCCCGCATCGGTGCTTATGGCTCGAATGGATAGAAGATCCGTGCCCCTGATCTGTCCGACGGTGATCATTGAACGCAAGTGCTGAGCTGTGGCATCACGATCGAGCTTCCAGCGCTGCCCCAGATCCAGCCTGCGCACGACCTCGTTGAGGGCTTCCGACGAAACAATGACTGCGATCTCCTTCGGAATAAATGAAAGGTTATGTCCTGTTTCATCGTCGTATGGAAGAACTTCGATCTTCGTATTGCTTTCATACCGTTTCGGCACGACATAACAGTAAATCGACCCCCCGCCGAGGCCGAGCAGCACGCTCAACGGAATCATGACCAGGAACAACCACCAAAAACGCCGCAACATTCCGACACGGCGAGAGGGTACGGCATCCTGGGTGGCAAATAAACTATTGCTAGAAATTGATTCGGCATTGCTTCCCGTTCCCGTATCGCCTGGCCGATCCGTCTCGGGCTGGATGTCCACGCTAGCCGGACTTGCCGCCATGGTTTCCACCACGGTGCGGAACTCCCCGGCTGTCTGGTAGCGGAGTTCGGGCGTTTTCTCCAGCGCTTTAAGCACCATTTCATCGATCCGCACGTCGAGTTGGACTTTCTTTGACGGTGCGACGACCTCCTTGGCCGGCCGCTCGCCGGTGAGCATTTCATAGAGCACCACACCCAGCGCGTAGATGTCGGCGCGGCTGTCCACTTCGGCAAAAGCTCCGCATTGCTCGGGTGCCATGTAGGGCGGCGTGCCCGCGGCCTCGCCCCCCGCGCCGGCCAGCGCGGCGATGCCGAAGTCGGCGATCTTGAGACGCCCGTCGCGATCTAACAAAAGATTCTCCGGTTTGATGTCGCGATGCACGATGCGCTTGTCGTGGGCGTATTGGAGCGCCTCGCAGATCGGCGGGACGATGGCCAGCGCCTGCTTGGCCGCCAGTTTCCCGTCGCGCATCAGATCGCGCAGGTTCACCCCGTCCACGAATTCCATCACCAGATAGAACAGCCCGTCCGTTTCGCCGAAGTCATGGATCGTCACGATGTGCGGGTGACTGAGCTGCGCTAACAACTCGGCTTCGCGGGCGAAGCGTTCGGCAAACCTGGCCTCATGCACACGCTCCGGCGCGAGGATCTTGATCGCCACCAGGCGGTTGAGGGATTTTTGGCGGGCCTTATACACGACGCCCATGCCGCCGCGCCCGAGGCATTCGAGGATTTCAAATTGTGGGAACTTGCCGGCGATTTCCTCCGGTGTGGGAGGCGGCACCGCAGTGGCCGGGCTGACATCGATGGTGCGGGATGCCAGAGCCTGGGCCATCAGGCATGCCGGGCAGATCTGATGCTGGCTGTCGGCCGGCACGGGTTTTCCGCATTCGGGGCAGAGATTGGGAGTGGATGGGTCCATCATGATCCGCTCTTCCGCGTTTGCGGCGAAGTGTTACAAAGATTCATTCGGAAAGAGCGGCGAAAAGCGAGCGCATTTCATCTTCAACGAGTTGGCTGTCGGCCAGCGTGCGGCCAATCTCGTCGCGCAAGCGCTGACGGTAGCGTTTCCGCAGGCGATGCACCGCCACCCGTGCCGCCCCTTCGGTCATGCCGAACCGCGCGGCGATTTCCGCGTAAGCCAGATGGTCGCTGCGCACACTCAGGAACGGTTTCCAACAGGCAAAATCCAGGTCCTTTTCCTCACGCTCCAAATCATCGAGCACCTTGTCGAGCATGGCCATGGCCCAATCGCGGTCATACAGCCGATCAGGACTGCGGCGGTCCGCCGGTTCCAGCGTGAGGCCGGTTTCCGCGTCCTTCCAATCGAGCGACAGGTGGCTGGCAAAGCCGCCGCGCTTCTGCCGGTGGTCGCGCTGCCATTCGCCGGCCATGTGGTTTTTCAGGCTGCCTAGCAGAAATGTCCGGAACCGTCCACGGTCGCGGTCGGCGAGGCGCAGGCCGTTCTCTTCTAGCAACCTGGCGAAGAATCCCTGCACCAAATCCTCCGCATCCGGCGCACTCCGGCCAAGCCGCCGGGCATAACGATAGAGCGGCTGCCAATAGGTGCCGAACAACGCTCCCAGCGCTTCCACCGCCTCGGTGTCACCGCCCTGCGCCGCATCGCACACCAGCGTCCAGCGCGTGGTGGCGAAAAACGTCGGCTGGGATCCTGGAGTGGTCATGGGCTGCGGCTTTCCTACCACAAATCGCCGCAGGTGTTACAGCCATTCTGCAGAAGCCCGCCACAACGTCGAGGGACATCTGGAACTCCCAGCGGCTGGCAAAACCGCCGCGACTCCCGTTCCCGGCGCGACAAAACGCGTGACGATCGTTCGCGGATTTGTCGCGATGGGAATGGGTAGTGGGTGGGGGCGGGGCCTGTTTCCGGGCAAAAAAATCCGCAAGTCCTCCGTTGCATCCGTGCGGCGGATCATCTAAATTCTAGCAAATTCAACGCCATGGGACTCGAAAAAACCACGCAGAAACTCCAGGAGGCACTGCAAAGCGCCCAGAGTATCGCCTCAAAATCCGCGCATCCCGAGCTCAAAAGCGCCCACGTGTTGCTTGCCCTGCTCCAGCAGGAAGGCGGCATCACCACGCCCATTCTGCAGAGAGCCGGCGTGGACGTGGGCCGGCTCAAGGCGTCCGTCGCCACCGACTTGGCGCGCGAACCGAGCGTGCAAGGCGCGTCCACCCAGCCCCAGATCAGCGTCGGTTTGCGTGCGACGCTTGATTCCGCGGATCAAGCCCGCGAATCGCTCGGCGACGACTATCTGAGCGTCGAACATTTCATCCTCGGCGCGCTCACGGGCGACTCACCCGCCGGCAAGCTGCTCAAGGAGGCCGGGCTCAATGAAAAGAAAGCGCGTGAGGCGATCCTGAGTGTGCGCGGGTCGCAGAAAGTCACCGATGAGAATCCGGAAGGCAAATATCAGACGCTGGAA
>Ga0268284_1000974_pt1 | contig 16256 bp, 13 predicted proteins | sample saktaG_14_FD_190137 | JGI IMG/M metagenome (GOLD analysis project Ga0268284, IMG submission 190137) | Saline water microbial communities from Sakinaw Lake, British Columbia, Canada - sak_2013_06_06_40m | ecosystem: Environmental > Aquatic > Non-marine Saline and Alkaline > Saline ...
AACTGCCAGGTTTGTGGTGCGCACGCTGGCACCTGGATCGAATCTTGGGACGGCGGCGGGCCGCATCACGGTCACTCCGGGATCCATCGAGGTGATCGAGGGCGATGCGGTTGAAATCACCGCCCGTCACTCCGCCGGTGCCCGAACGCCGCTCGAGCTCGTGCTGCACCTGAACGATGGCAGCCAAGCGGTGATGCCCATGGAAATCCGCGACCAGGGATCCGTCTATCAACTTGGCCGCGCCGGGCCGAGCTTCGAATACGAAATCCGCGCCGGCCGCGATACCAGCGATCGCTACAAAATCAGCGTCTGGCCGCAGCCCCGCTTGGCCAATTCGAAAGTCCGGCTGGAATTTCCCGCCTACACCGGTTGGGCCGCCCGCGAGCAGGCCTTGGGTGGCAACATTGGCGCGATCATTGGCACCAAGGTCGAATTGCGCTCCAAACTCAACACGCCCGTCGATACTGTGCGTTTGGAAATCGATGGCCAGACGGTAGGCACCACCACCGTGGAGCGCGGGGCGGAAGGCGGCAACCTCTCGTCGCGCTGGACTTTTGACAAACCCGGCCCGGGAACGGCTCGCATTGTTCTCAAGCACCGCCTCGGGCGTGAGGTTGAAGGTGCCCGTTTCACGATCGACGCGCGTGGCGATACGCTGCCGGAGGTTAGATGGGTGGGCGCGGATCCGAAGGAATTGCGTCTGCGAGCGGACGAACTGTTAGAGCGGGGTTATGAAGTGACCGACGATGTCGGCATCAAAGTGGTGGAGATGGAAGTCCAACCGGAAAATGGTGACGCCGCCCGCCTCCCGGTCGCAGCACCGCCCCGGTCGGGCTCTGACGAAGCACCGGTCTGGCGGGGTGGCATTCATCAGGAAATCGGCGTTCTCGTCAGCCGCTGGCCGCAGTCGCCTGTGTTCAAACTCCGCATGCGGGTCGAAGACACGCGTCCTGCCGACCTTGGTGGCCCGGGAGTCGGCACCAGCGAGTGGGTTGTGGTCCGCATCGATGCGGGGGCTCAATCGCTTGCCCGTCAGGAAGTGTTTGCCGCCCATGCGGAAGCCCGCGCAACGCTCGAGCAGGCACGGCAACTGGTCCAACAGGCACGGGAGAAGATGGATCGCCGCCGTCCCGAAGTGCTGCGTGAGGAAAAACTCCCGGAAGACGCCCGCAAGGAACTCGCCCAAGCCCGTGAACAACTCGCCGAAGCCCACGACAAACTCGCGAACCTGGCCAATCGCATGGAGGAAACCGTGCATGCGGCGAAGGCCCCGGAGGTGCGTGAGACCGCCGCGCTGGTGGAGCAGGCGCAGCAACAGTTGGAAAACGCGCCGCTTCAGGACACTCCGCAACAGCGCGACCAAAACGTTGGAGCCGCCCGTGAGAATGCTGAAAAGGCTGAACAGCAATTGGCAAAACTGCGCGATGAAATCCAAAGCAAGGAGTCCCAACTGCAGGAATACGCCCGCTTGAAGGAACTCGAACAACAACAGCGCGAAATCGCCCGCCAAGCCGAGCAGGCCATTGCCCGAAATCCGCAGAACCCGCAGCCCCCACAGGATCCTTCAAAGCCACCCACTCCAGTCGAAAAAGCGCCGACTCCGCAGTGGCAGCAACAACAGAACGCCGTGGCGGAAGCCCTCCGCCAAACTGCCCAGCAGCAGCCCGAAGCCCAGGCCGCCGCACTCGAACAACAGGCGAAGGAGGCCACCGAACTCGCCGCCGAAGCCAAGGAGCAGGCCAGCGCCCAGGAAGCGCTCAAACAGGAGACCGCCAGTCCGACGAGTCCGACGAGTCCGACCAGCCCGACGAGTCCGACCGAGCCGACCTCTCAGAGCGAAAAATCCAACGCTGCCGCCAACGAAGCCGCCCAACTCGCCGAGGCCATCCGCGAGACTCCGCAAATCAATGGTCCATCGGGCCCCATGCAGCAGGCGGCGCAGTCCTCCCAGCAGGCCTCCACCCAAGCGCAGCAAGCCGCTCAATCCGGAGCGCAAAACAAGCCAGCGGAAGCGTCCAGCCTCCACGCCCAATCCTCGCAGCAACTCCAACAGACCGCAGCCCGGCTTACCCAAGCCGCCGCCGAATTCTCCCAACAGGCAGCCCAAGCCGCCGCCCGCCAGCCTACCCCGCAGCAGGCGCCGATTCCAGGGCAAGCGCTCGCCTCGGCATTCGAACAGGCAGCCCAGGCCGCCACAGCTAACAGCAAGGAAACCGCCGCCAGCCAGTCCCGTGCCGCCGCCGAGGCCCTCTCAACAGCCACGGCCAAAACCATGACCGCCATGCAAGGCAAAGGTGAGGGTAAGGGCAAAGGTAAGGGCAAGCCCGGCCAACCCGGAGAGCCCGGCCAGCCTGGTTCCAATCCCGATGAAAACATGCGCACCCCACTGCCCGACCCAGGCGTGCCGCCGGAACTTGCCAAACTTGGAATTTCCGCCGCCGATTGGGAAATAATCAAAGCCTCGCTCAAAGCCGAGACCGGACCATCCTCGGCGATCCTGATGCCCGAGGAATACCGCGACCTCGTCCGCCGGTACTTCGAAGAAATCACCAAAGGCACCCCGAAATGAAGCAAGCCACACCCACGAACCACACTCTAACGGCCACCCTTGCGGCGGGGTTGGTGGCATTCGCCTGTTCCGCGATGGCTCAGGTGGCCCCGCAGGCCGCCATCGATCCGGTGTTCGCCGAGTGGCAGGCCAAGGCCGATCCGGCGGTCGAAAAGGCCCTCACCTACCTGCAGCGCGCCCAAAAACCCGACGGCTCCTTCGACGGCCAATTCGGCGACACAACCGGCATTCCCGCCCTGGCCGGCATGGCGTTTCTATCCAAAGGCCACCTGCCCACCGAAGGCCCTTACACCACCGCGCTCAACCGCAGCATCGACTTCATCCTCGCCAACCAAAAAGCCGACGGCCTGTTTGAAAAAGGCAACGCCGGCAGTGGCCCGATGTATGCCCATAACATCGCCACCCTTTTTCTATCAGAAGTCAGCGGCATGGTGGATCCCGAGCGCCAGCGGCGGATTTCCGCCGCGTTGCCCAAGGCGCTGGCCCTGATCCTGCGCGCCCAGGCCGTGAAAAAGGATGAGAACAACCGCGGCGGCTGGCGCTATCACCCCGGATCTAACGACTCCGACACCTCCTGCTCCGGCTGGGCCCTGATGGCTCTGCGTTCCGCCAAACTCAACGGCGCCGCCATCCCCGACCTGGCCATCCGCAATGCCGTGGATTACCTCCACCGCCACCAAAATGAAAAGCAGGGCTGCTTCGGCTATACCAACCAGGATGACAAGGCGCTGTCCCTCACCGGCATGGGCTTGCTCTGCCTCGAACTGTGCGGCGAACACGACTCCATGCGCACCAAACTCGCCGCCGATTGGTTGCTGCGCCATTTCCGCGAACTCGGCGGCGGCCAGTTCGAATTCTACGGCAATTATTACAATGCCCAGGCCATGTTCCAAATCGGCGGACGCCATTGGCAGGAATACGCCAACTGGATGTATGCCACCTACCTGCCCAAACAAACCGCCGACGGCGGCTGGGATAGCAACGAGGCCGGCCGCATCTACGGCACCGCCATCATGGTGCTCGCCTTCACCGTGCCGTGGCGCCAACTCCCGATCTATCAGCGCGACGAAACCGTCGACGAGCAGCCTTGACAGCGGACCGGCGGCCACGCAGCCTGCGGACATCATGAAACACACCTTGCATTACAAGGATCTCTTCATCAAGCCGCTGCCGTAGGGCCGGCGCGTCACTTCTCCGCGGCGGCTTCCGGCAGCCGGGTGTAGAGCGTTTCCATTTCGGCAACGAGCCGGTCGAATTGGCGGATGGCCGCCTCGATGGGTCCGGGCTTGGACATATCCACCCCGGCATCGCGCAGGATGTCGAGCGGGAACTTGCTGCCGCCGGCCCGCAGCATGGTTAGATATCTGTTGACTTCGGGCTCGCCGCCCTGGGTTACGGCCTCCGCGAGGGCGGAGGAGGCGACCATGCCCGTCACGTATTGGAAGACATAGTAGGGACGGAAAAAATGCGGGATGGCGGCCCATTGCACCGACATCGTGTCGTCCTTCTTCATGACTCCCTGGTCGGTGCCCATGTAGCAGTTGAATTTTTCCAGCCAGGTGGATTCCAGCCAGCTGGCGGTGAGGGGCAGCCCCTGTTCGACGCGTTCATGCATCGCCAGCTCGAAATCCGCGTACATCGTCTGGGCGTAGATGGTGCCGCGCATGCGCTCGAGATAGCTCTCCAACAGCCGGAGTTTTTCACGGTCGTCGGTGCCGGATTTGAGCGCTTCATTGAGCAGCAGGTTCTCGTTGAAAGTGGAGGCGATCTCGGCGAGGAAGATCGGGTATTCCGCCGTCGCAAACGGTTGTGCGGCGTTGGAAAAAAGGGCGTGCATGGCATGGCCCAGCTCGTGGGCGAGAACGGACACGTCGTCATAGCGTCCGCTGTAGTTCATCTTGATGTACGGATGGGCGCCGTAGATACCCGTGCTATAGCCGCCGCTCTGTTTGCCCTTGTTCGGATAGAGATCGATCCAGCGTTCGGCGAACGCGCGCTGCAAACCACGGGCGTATTCCCCGCCGAGCGGGGCCATGGCGGCGAGGATGAGTTGCTGGCTTTCCTGATAGGTGTAGGGTTTTTCGACACTCGGGGCGCCTGGCGCGTAGATGTCATAGTAGTTGAACTCCGCCAGGCCCAGCATGCGCTGTTTCAGTTTGAAGAAGCGGTGCAGCGGAGCGAGGTTGGCACGAACGGTTTTGATCACGTTGCGGTAAACCTCCGGGCTGATGTCGTTCTCGAAGAGGGTGGCGTCCAGGCAGTTCGGGAATTTAAGGATTCGCGCGAAGGCCGTTTGTTTTTTCATTTCGCCGTCCAACAGGGCGGCGAAGGTGTTGTCATATTTCCGGAGGTTGTTCCAGTAGGCATCCGCCACCACGCGGCGGTCCGCCGGATTTTTGCTCACCCGGTATTTGAGGAAGTTATGCTGATTGAGCAACACCTTGGTGCCGTCGGCCAGGGTGACTTCCGCCCTGGGAATGTCCACATCGTTGAGCAAGCCGGACACCTTGGGGGCGGTGTCGGTGAACAGGCGCACCTGGGCGACGACACTGGCTTCGGCCTGCGAGAGCGAGTGGTCCTTGTTGCGGAGGATTTTTTCCAGCGGGAAGCGATAGGGAGCGAGGCGGGGTTCCGCCTTGAGATAGGCGTCCACTTTTTCCCGGCCCAGCAGCAGGATATCCGGCACGACAAAGGTGGTTTTGGCGCCAACATCTACGGCGAGATTCTGGTATTCCGTCTGCATCCGGGCGAACTCCGGATTGGATAGATCCATGTCGCTCAGGAGGCGGGCATAGTTCTCGAGACGTTCGCCGCGCTCGTTGATCGTGCTGATGAACTCCAGCAGGTCGGCGGTCTGCCCGGGTGTCGCGGTCCAGTCCTTGGCCATGCCATCCAACGCGGCGATGAGTTTGGCAAGCGCCACCAATTCCGCCCGCCAGGCGGCCTCGTTGATGAAGAGATCCTCGACCCGGAATTTGAACTCATCCGGCACTTGCGAGCGCTCGGTTTGGGAATAGTCCGGGATGACGGGATCGGCGGCAGCTTGCGCCGCGGGCAGGATGCCGGCGCACAGCAGCGCGGCGAGGCAGGGGATGGAGGATGACGGTCTCATGGCCGCCGGAGTAACGAGACCCCTCGCCGGGATCTTTCAAACCACCAGCATGCAGTCCCCATAACTGTAGAACCGGTAACGCTCCACCACGGCTTGCCGGTACGCCTCGAGGACCAACTCGCGCCCGGCGAAGGCGCTCACCAGCATGATCAAGGTGCTTTGCGGCAGGTGGAAATTTGTCAGCAACCCGCCGACCACTTGAAACTCATACGGCGGATGAATGAAAATGTCCGTGGCTCCCAGATGATCGATCTCTTCGATCCGCTTCCCGCTTCCCGCTTCCCGCTTCCCGAGCGCCTCCAGCACGCGCGTCACCGTGGTGCCCACCGCCATCACCCGGCCCGCGGCATTCACCCGCCGCGCGGTGGCCGTGCTCAGCGCGAATTTTTCCGCATGCATGATATGGTCTGCCACCACCTCCGCACTCACCGGGCGGAACGTGCCCACGCCCACGTGCAGGGTGAGAAACGCGTGTGGCAGTTGCTCTAACATCCAAGGCGTGAAATGCAGCCCGGCCGTCGGCGCGGCGATCGCGCCCTCCTCGCGGGCGAACACGGTTTGGTAGCGCTCACGGTCCGTTAGATCGTCGGCCCGGCCCATGTAATGCGGCAGCGCGAGATGCCCGTGTTGGTTCAGATCCACCGGCGCGTCCCAGCGGAGCAGGCGGTCTCCGTTAGGGAAAACCTCCGCCACGGTGCCGGTGATGCCGCCCACCGTCAGCGTGCGGCCGGTCTTCATGCGTTTGCCGGGGTGGACGAGGCAACGCCAGACCACGGGTGAAAGCCGCTCGAGGCACAGCAGTTCGATTTTCCCGTCATCCGCAAACACCCGCGCCGCAATCACCTTGGTGTCGTTGAACACCAGCAAATCATCGGGCCGCAGGAACTCCGGAAATTCCCTGAACATCCGGTGTTCGATCCGGCCGGAATCCCGGTGCACCACCAGCATCCGCGAGGCCGCACGCTCCGCCAAGGGCCGTGCCGCGATCAACGCGTCCGGCAAATGGTAATCGAAATCCCGGGTCCGCAACGACATGGCGTTCCCTTAACCGCTCCCGCCCCGGAGGGCAAGGGCTGCCGCCTACGATTGCCGCACCGCGACGCCCGGCGCAACCGATGGGTTGGAACCCAACTGCTCCTGGTGGATTCGCTCTGCCAGCCAGACTTTGATGATGGACTGGCGCGTGACTCCAATCCGTTTTGCTTGTCGGTCAAGAGACTCGATCATCCACGTGGGGATGTCCACATTCACCCGTCGTTGCTCAAGATTGATTCTCCGGGCACTCGAAAGATCCAGATAGGGCGTGATGTCCTGTTTTCCCTCGTCAAAGATTTGGTCCAGTTTTTCAGCTTTCATGGTATAGCCTTTCTTCTTCCTTGCGTGATCGTCTTACTGAAATCAATCGGATGTTCTCAGCTCTTCGTGTGAACAAAGCCGTCCAGAGCTTGCCTTCCAGTTTGGCAATCAAGGCAAACCGCGGTTCAGTTTCACTCTTGGCAGCGATGCTGAGGCCATTCGGGTCAGCCCACAGCTCTTGTGCCTGCACAAAGTCCAACCCGTGCTTTTGCTTGTTAGCAGCATTTTTGCCTGAACCAAACTCAAATGGCATCAAAAGGAGTAAAATCCATACCTTTTTTGGCGTCAAGGAGGATTTTCTCATTGGTTCTCAAATCACCCGCCGGCTTCGCGCACTGCGTTGACATCCGCCGTGTTCGCAGCCACCGTCACACCCATGGACACGATGAAACTTCTCCTGGGCGCCACCGTCGCGCTGCTTCTGGGCGCGCTCGCGGTGTCCTGGCAAGGCATGAACAAAGGCATCAAAGACGCCTCGCCCGATGAAATTGCCCGCCTCAAAAAACAGGTCGCGGAACTCCGCGCGGAACAGGACAAACTCCAGCTCGAAAAGCAGCTCCAGCAACTCAAAGCCACTCCCGCGCCCGCATCCAATGCGGCGGAGATCGAGGCGATGAAAGCCCAATTGGCGGCGAACAAGGTTGCGCTCGCGCAAATCGAAGAGGATAAGGACAAAGCCAAGCGCGATGCCAAGGTGGAACAGGATGAGGAAGGATTGCTCGGCCAGCGCGATAAAGAAGAAGGTGACGCCGAGTTGCGCCGGGCCCGTATGATTGGCGAGGCATTGCTCATCGGCCGCATCAAGGAATATGTCGAAGACGCCCAATACGGCGGTTTCATCACCTTCGAGATCGCCATGCCCGAACAAGTGCAGGTCGGCACCGTGCTCGCCATCCGACGCAAGACCGGCATCCTCGGCCAACTCAAGGTGTCCGACGTCTCCGCCGACGGCGGCATCGCCAACCCGCTCCCCGGGTTCGGCCCCGTCGAGCCAAAAGTCGGCGACGAACTCATCCTGCCGCCGCAATATTGAGGCCAACGCTGAGAAGCTGAAAGGCTGCGCGCCGCGCGTTCTCATATTTCAGCTTTTCAGCTTTTCAGCTTTTACCCCAAAATGTCCATCACGGTTGGTCTCATCTCGCTGGGTTGCGCGAAAAACCTGATCGACTCGGAAGTCATGATCGGCCATTTGGCGCAAGCCGGCATGGTGCTCACCCCGGATCCGGAACTCGCCGACGTGCTCATCGTCAACACCTGCTCGTTCATCGACCTCGCCAAGCAGGAATCCATCGACGCGGTCTTCGGCGCGGTCAAGGACCGCCGCGCGGACCCGGAGCGCGTGCTCCAGAAAATCATCGTCGCCGGTTGCCTCTCGCAACGTTTCGCCACGGAACTTCCCGGCATCATGCCCGAGGTGGACGCCTTCATCGGCCTGGATCAAATCACCAAGGTCGCACCGATCATCGAACATTTGTTAGGAAAGAACAACGCCGCCGTGGTCGCCAAAACCGAAGGCCCGTCCGCCACCGACGACCCGCGGGATTTTGTCACGCTCAAGCCGCAATACGTGCCGGACTACATGACGCCGCGGTTCCGTCTCACGCCGGACCACTATGCCTACGTGAAAATCGCCGAGGGCTGCAATCACACCTGCTCTTTTTGCATCATCCCGCAAATCCGCGGCCGTCACCGCTCGCGCACGCAGGAATCCGTCGTGCGCGAAGTCGCGGCGCTGGTGCAAGCCGGCGTCAAGGAAATCAACCTGATCTCCCAGGACACGACGTATTTCGGCATGGACCAATGGCAGGGCGAACGGCCGAAGCCCGGCTCGCCGGTGGATTCCAGCAGGGGCGAATCGCTGTGCACGCTGTTGCGCGAGATCAACACGCTCAAGGGCGATTTCTGGGTCCGCCTGCTCTACACCCATCCCGCGCATTGGTCGGACGAGCTCATTCTAACCATCGCCGCGTGCGACAAGGTGGCGAAATATGTGGACATCCCGCTGCAACACATCTCCGAGCGCATGCTCAGCGCGATGAAACGCGTCACCACTGGCGCTTACATCCGCGACCTGTTACGCCGCATGCGAGCCGGCATCCCCGGCCTCGGCATTCGTACGACGTTCATCGTAGGTTTCCCCGGAGAAACGGCCGAGGATTTCGCGGAACTGCTGGAATTCATCCGCGAGTTCCGTTTCGAGCGGGCCGGCGTTTTCCAATACTCCAGGGAAGAAGGAACCCGCGCCTATCAGCTGGCCGGCCAGCTCCACCACATGACGCGCAAGAGCCGTTGGTCGCGCGCCATGGCCGAACTCCAACGCATCGCCGGTGAAATCAACCAGGCCCAGGTCGGCCAACAGGTCCGCGTCCTGGTTGAGCAACCCGGCGTCGCCCGCACCCAATGGGACGCCCCGGAAATCGACGCTTCGGTCATGGTGGACGAAGCGCTGCCCATCGGCCAGTTCGCAGAGATCACCATCGGCGATTGGCGCGGCTATGATCTGGTGGCGGAGAGGTGACGCGGAAAAATGAAGCGGCGCGGCTGTGACCGCCGCTGAGTGAATTCCTGCGCCTCCGTCACCTCATTCGGTCTTATTTGCAGGGCGGCGGATGAAAACCAGATTGCGGGCGTAGATCAGGATGCCCAGTCCCTGTCCCATAATGAAGACCGGGTCCTTCCGCCACAGCGCGTAGGCCAGCAGGATCAGGCCGCCGCCGATGCTGAAATACCAAAAGGCCGTGGGGATCACACTTTTTTTCTGCCGCTCAGAAGCGATCCACTGCACCAGAAAGCGCATGAAGAAAAGTCCCTGACCCAACAAACCAATGCCCACCCAGATGTGTTCGGCGGTGAAAAAACCCGCGCCTTTCATCGTTCGGTGCTCTCGGTTAAGGGTTTCAGGCGCGAAAGCAGCCAGCGCACGCCGAACAAGTCGGCGATTCCCACCCACAAGCGGTCCCACAGTCCATACTTGGACAAACCATGAAGGCGTGGCCGGTGCCCGACCTCAATGAGAAGAATTTCCGCCCCGCGCGCTTTCATCAGTGCCGGGATGAAACGGTGCAGATGGTTGAAGAATGGCAGCGCCACGAAATCCTGCCGCCGGAACAGTTTCAGGCTGCAGCCCGTGTCGCGCACCCCGTCGTTGAGCATTGCCGCGCGCGCCGTGTTGGCAACCCGCGACGACAGGCGACGCACGAAAGAATCATGCCGGCGTTTGCGCTGGCCGGCCACCAGCGTATGCCCGTTTGCGCCTCCCCGTTCCTGATAGACATTGAACAGCGCGGCAATATCGGCCGGATCGTTTTGCCCGTCGCCATCCAGAGTGACGATCAACTCACCGCGCGCCCGCAGTGCGCCGGTCCAAAGCGCCGCGCTTTGACCGCCGCGCTGCGCATGCTGCAGCAAACGCAGCTGGGGAAACTCTTTCTGCAGCGCTGCCAGGATCCCTTGCGAACCGTCATTGCTGCAATCATCCACGACAATAATCTCACACACCGGCAGCATGGCCGTGGTCCGCGCCACTTCACTGACCAGCGCCTCAAGATTCCCGGCCTCGTTGTAAGCCGGAATAATAATTGACATGTCCATATCGACAAAGGTTCGCCTGTCAGTCTTTGACTTGTGCCAAGAATGGGAGGCGTAAAGGGACCCTGTCAAAATCTATTAGATGACTCACGGGTCAAGCACCGCCGCGGGTCTTCACGGTGTGATTCTGGTCGCCGCAGGTGAGGCCGCTACGACGGCCGGCACGCGATCCAGCGCGAAATCCCCGACCCACACCGTCTCGCGCGCCGCCGCTAGCGGCAGAACGGCGCACAATGGAGAATTTTTCCGTCCCCGGTACCGGACCAGCCAGATGTCATGGGTCGCTTGGCGGCCAACATGCGCGGCAAAATCGGCCGGCTTCAGGAAATGAGGCTCCCCAAGCATTTCGCAGGTGCCGGCGTCCGACGGAATCTGGCCGGGGAAACGACCGGTAACGTAATAAACAGATTCTCCGAAATAGAACTCCATCCCGGGTGCGTAGCGGTCCACATACGCCACCGCCGCGTGGTGCAAGCGCAGTTGCCGGGAAACCTCACGCAGCGTGGAATTTGCGCCCAGCCGCGATTCCCAATGTGGCAAAGCGAAACTCGCAATCACAAAAAGCACGGCGCACGCCGCGGCCGAGCCATACACCTGTCGAATCCTCCGAACTGGCGGCTCGTCCGCCGTCCGACCCATGATGGCTCGTGCGCACCACAAGGCCGCCCATGGTGCCAGCGGGAGCGTGTAGGTCACCAGCTTCGATGACAAAACTGAAAAGACCGTCAGTCCGGTGATGACCAGCCACGCCTCAAGCGGCACCGCCTGCCAACCTTGTCGCCGCCAATGTTCTATCAATTCCTTGCGGCGCATCACCCAAGAGGCCAGCGCCGCCGGCCACCAAGGCGCCCAACCGAGGAGGCTGAATGCGACATGAAAATAAACGGGTCCGCGGCGGCCATCCGGATGCCCGATGATTCTGCCGGTCAGTTCGCGGCCAAAGAAGAACCCTTTCAACTCGGGATGGCGGGACATCATCGCCACATACCACGGCGCGCCGAAGATCAGCATGAGCAGCAACAGCCGGAGCGGACGCAGTGCGCGGAGGCCGGCCCGGTCGCGAGTCACCCACAACCCTGCCGCGAGTCCCAGCAAGGGAACCAATGCAGCAGTGGCCTTGGTCCACCACGCGAGGGTCATGCACAAGACGCAACCCCACCACCAGTGACCGCGGGCGCCGCGGTGCCGTTCCTCGGCCCAGAACCCGATCGCGAGCGTCACAAAGCCGGTCAGCAGCATATCCGGCGTCAGCATCCGAGCCAGCACCCAGAACTGGCCCAGAGTGCCGCAAAACAGCACCGCCCACCATGCCGTCCTGCTGCCGTAAAGCCGCCACGCCGCCCACCCCAGACCCACCAAGGCCATCACCGCCCCCAGCAAGGTTGGAATGCGTGCGGCCCATTCCGACTTTCCGAAGACCTCGAACGCGCCGGCGGTGATCCAATAAGTCATCGGCGGCTTGTCATAGTGGGCGAAGTCGGACATATGTGGCTCCCACCAGCCATGGCCGCCCTCGATCATTTCGCCGGCGATGTTGGAATAACGGCCCTCATCGGGTTCGTTCAGGCCCCGCTTGCCAAGATTGATCAAGAGCAGCCCGAGCAACGCCGCTGCCAGCAAGCACCATCGCACAATATTCCCGCTGGGAATACCGGGTAATCTCGCTGGAGAGATTGCCGGGTCACCGGCGGTCATGCTCATGCCCAAACCTGACATTTCTGATCCGGTCCAGTCACGGAAATTGTTGCGCCATGGACCAAGGGCCTGGGTTCAGATCCTGTTGTCGGTTCCGGCAAGGATGACCCCATCCTCGGCCGATCCCCGGCAGGCGGCAGCCACCTAACCGCAGAGCCTTTCCAGTTCCAGCAAAACCGCTGCGGCAGAGAGATCCGCCAGCACGCCACCCGGAGCCTGGACGGCACGGGTGCGCGGCGAGCCGACCGGCCACGGGCCGAAGCGCAAGGGCGAGGTGGGGCCGAAAATCGCGAGCACCTTGTTGCCCGCGGCGGCGGATAGATGCATGGGTCCGCTGTCGTTGCCGATGAAAACCGACGGCTGGCGGCAGAGTTCCAGCATCTCGTCGAACGGGCAGCCGGTGAGGTTGAGGAAGCGGCCGTCCGGGGGCGTGGTTTCCGGGGTGGTTGCTTGTCCGGCGCACCAAGCCACGCGGCTGCCGGGAAGGTGTTTCCAAATGAGGCGGGTGAGCGCCTCAAAACCCGGCCATTCTTTCGCAACACCCCGGCTATCGGTGAAGATCACGAATTGCAGGTTGGGATCCGCGTTGAAAAAGGACGCCCATGGGAACGTCGGGCCGGGTTTCAACTCTAGCGGAAATGTCACTGCGTCCGCCACTCCCAGAGCTTGCGGGAATCCCTGCAAAATCCGGATGGCATGGTGGGGTCCCGTGCCTTCCGGGAGTCCGATCCGTCGGTTATAGAAAAATCGCGCGCCCTCACGGCTGTCGTGGCGGCCCCATTTCAGCGGGGATCGCGCGGCGGCGGTCATCAGGCCGGAGCGCAGCAAGCCCTGCAGGTCCCACACCGCGTCGAAGCTGCGTCCACGCAAGGTTTTCATCACGTCCAGGAGCCCGCGAAGGCCCTCTTTCCGGCGGAAATGAATGACCTCATGGATGAAAGGTGCCGCTTCCACCAGTGGCGCGAAGCGGTCACGGGCCACCCAGGTGATCCGGCAATCCGGCACTTGGCGTGCCACGCTTTGCAGGATTTGCAACCCATGCACGATGTCACCGAGCGATGACGGCTTGATCACGAGCAGACTTCTCATCGGAAAAGCCCGGAACGCGTCCAGGCATCAGACGGGAGGCTTGCCCAAGTCCGCAGGGCCTGCAATCCTAAACACCTGCCCTGCCCAGTGATGCATTTCGACGCCCAAAAAACCGCCAGTCTGCAAACCGGTCTCACCGCCGCTTGGCATCAGCAGCGACCCTGCGCCTCGGATGAGGGATTCGAGCGCCTGGTGATAGAAAACCACCTGTGCAATTTCCTGCTCTGGCACGAGGAGGACATCGCGCGCCGCGACGATCTTGGCTTCGAGCGGGTCTATCAGGCCAAGCGGGCCATCGACCGCTACAACCAGGAGCGCAACAATTTCATCGAGCAAATGGACCAAGCGTTGGTGGTGGCCCTGCAGCCGGCAACGCAAGGTTGTCCGCAAAACTCGGAAACCCCGGGCATGATCATCGACCGGCTTTCCATCCTATCACTCAAGGAGTTTCACATGCGCGAGCAAGCCCTGCGCGAGGATGCCGACGAGGCGCACCGCGCGCTTTGCTCTGCCAAGCTTACCCGGATTGTTCTGCAACGCGATGATCTCACCCGGAGTCTCGCGGAATTGATCGCTGCCGTGGTGGCCGGGACGCGGACCTTCGCGGTTTACTATCAGTTCAAGATGTACAATGATCCGTCGCTCAATCCACAACTCTATCGGGGCAGCGGCACTCCAGATGCCTGAGCCGCCTCATCCCGCGCCATTCCCATGAGTTACCAGTCCAAGAAGATCCTCGTCACCGGCGGTGCCGGTTTCATCGCGTCCCATCTTTGCGAGGCGCTGCTGGCGGCAGGTGCCGAGCTCGTCGTGATTGATGATTTCAACGACTTCTACGATCCATCCATCAAGGAAGCGAACCTCGCGGGTTTTCGCGAGCGGATCACCCTGGTCAGAGGTGACATCCGGGACGTGGCCGTGGTGGACTCGCTGTTTGCCGGACCGCGGTTCGACAGGGTTTTTCACTTTGCCGCCCGTGCGGGGGTGCGTCCGTCGATTGCCGACCCGCGGCTTTATGCCAGCACCAACATCGACGGCACCCTCAACCTGCTAGAGGGCTGCCGGAAATCCGGAGTCAGGCATTTCATCTTCGCCTCCTCTTCCTCAGTCTATGGCGTGAACAAGAAGATCCCGTTCGCGGAAGACGATCTGATCCAACGCACCATTTCCCCTTATGCGGCCACCAAGCTGGCTGGCGAGCAACTTTGTTCTAACTACTCCCACCTTTACGGCATCCGCTGCCTCTGCCTGCGTTTCTTCACCGTTTACGGACCGCGCCAGCGGCCGGATCTCGCCATTTCCAAGTTCACCCACAAGATCCTGGCGGACGAACCGATCGAGCAATACGGCGACGGCAGCACCGCGCGCGACTACACATTTGTCGCAGACATCATCAACGGCGTGATGGCCGCCGGCCGTTATGTGGCCTCCGATTTCGAGATCATCAACCTCGGTGGTTCCGCCGCCAACACCCTGTCCCAACTCATTGCCAATATTGAGGAAATCCTCGGAAAAAAGGCCACCATCCACTATCTCCCGGACCAACCTGGTGACGTCCCGCTCACCTTTGCCGATGTCTCCAAGGCCCGGCGACTCCTCGGCTACACTCCCGGCACCCCGCTCAAGCAAGGGCTCGCGCACTATGTGAAGTGGGTCACCGCCGAATAAGCCATCCCCCCGAAATGCAACCATCGACAATCAAACCTTCATGAAATTATCATATATGGCCCAATAACCGAACTTTTCCATGAACAATACAGACTCCCATAAAGAAATATATGTTATCCTGGGAACCCCGCGCGGCGGCACAAGCGCAATTGCACGAGGCTTAATAGCACTTGGAGTAGATCTCGGCAACATATTAACTCACGCCAGCCAAAGAGTCAATCCCAAGGGATTTTGGGAAGATAAGGAAATCGTTCGCATAAATCGTGATATTTTCAAGAAGTTGGATTGTTCAAGTGGCGGGATTGCCTGGATTGACAAACAGCAACTGACCGGCAAAGTTGTGCAACCCATAAAAATTGCCGCAGTGGAATTGCTCAAACAACGTTTTGAATTGACGCAATCCTGGGGATTCAAGGATCCTCAAACAGCTAGATTGATTCCTTTCTGGCAATCTGTTTTTGCAAGTTTGAATCTCAACGAGAATTATATTATAGCCTTGAGAAATCCTCTTTCCTCCGCGCAGTCACATAGAAATCTTTCCGGTGCCAATATTGAAACCGGATTACTTCTTTGGCTCATGCATTTAATCCCGGCCATTGAAGGAACCCAAGGAGGAAAAAGAGCAATTATTAACTATGAATTGATAATGGAGAATCCCCGCAAACAACTCGAGCGCATACAAAAATTACTTGATATTCCATCGAATCAACAGACTGCTGATATTGATCAATACGTCAACGAATTCCTCGATGATAATTTAGATCACCACAAATATAGCTATGAAGACTTAAAATCCAATCCTGCCATTCAAGTTGCTCCTTTGTGCCTGCGGACGTATGACTTATTACTAAAAGTAGCAAAAGATGAATTGAAATTTGAAGATTCTGAATTCGTCACGGCTTGGCAGGAAATATTGAGTCAATTGCACGATGATTATCCGGTTTATTGCTATATTGATTCTTTGCTGAATGAAAATCATCGACTTAAAAAAACTCTCAAATCCATCCATCAATCCAACTTATGGAAAATCATCTATCCCCTAAGACTGATTAATGGGCGGCGGATTTTTTTCCGTTAAAGTGTTAGAGTGAAGTAGTGCTGGTTGATCGGACGGTGTTCCGACACCGTCTGTTTTTGAACAAACGTTTGAAACCAACCAACACTATGAAGAGAAATAAG
>Ga0268284_1000977_pt1 | contig 16247 bp, 27 predicted proteins | sample saktaG_14_FD_190137 | JGI IMG/M metagenome (GOLD analysis project Ga0268284, IMG submission 190137) | Saline water microbial communities from Sakinaw Lake, British Columbia, Canada - sak_2013_06_06_40m | ecosystem: Environmental > Aquatic > Non-marine Saline and Alkaline > Saline ...
TTCTGTCTGTTATGTTTAGGCTGTAGTTCTGGATTTTTGTGTTGTCTATTGCTGAGAATACTGTGAGGTTTAGTTGTTTGTTGGTTGTGAGGTTTATGTTTATGCTGTTCAGGATGCTTTTTCCTTTGCTGTCTGTGATGTTCATGCTTAGAGTGTATAGTCCGAGGCTGTAGTTCTGAGAGTAGGTGTCATAATTATAGTTTGTTTCGGTTGTTAGGTTTATCATGCTGATTCCGTTGAGGATTATGTTCTGATTGCTGATGGTCACCAGGTTGCTGGTTGTTGTGCTGTTGAATGTCATGTTTAGGTTTCGGGTGATGATTCCTCCTGCTGCTGGAGTTATGATTGTGTTGTTTAGTGTATAGATGTCTATTCTCCTGGTTTCTGTGCTTGTGTTTGTGCTTCCGTCAGGGTTTATGAGACTTGCGTTTATGAAGTAAGTTCCTGCAGCCAGGCCTGAGAAGTCTATGCTTGTGCTGTTGGGTGTGCTGTTGATGAGGCCTGTTCCGTTGAGGTAGAGGTATATTGTGCTGTTGAGTCCTGTTTGGTTGTTGATCGTGACATTTATCCGGATTGTGTTGTTGTCTGCGTAGTATTGTGGTGTGTTGTTTGTTGGTGTCGGGCTTGTGAAGGTTATTGTTCTTTCAGTAGCTGACGGAGAAGATCCTGATGCGTAGGGATCATAATAATTTGTTTGGTTTTGTAGGTATGCTATTTCGTCGGCTGAGAGGGTTCGATTCCAGAAGGCAACTGCGTAAAGTTTGCCTATGCTTCCTCCTGCTGTTGTCCTTCCTACTCTTAGGGTTTTGAGATAGTTTCCCCCACTTAAAACACTATGGGCTGAGTCTGAGACATTTGTTGCGTTGCTAAAAAAATTGATTTGAGTGCCTGAATGTAAAAGGATTATTTTTTTGATTCCTGTGTTTGGCGTATATGCTGCTGTAGAATATCCTCCTGATGCTCCTCCGTTATAAGTGCCTATTTTATTGACACTTGGATAGTTTGTTTCTGCTGAGAAATATCCTCCCGAGTCATCTATTGATAATAGTGCGGTGTCTCCTGTTCCTGTTAAATCAAATATTATGAGGATTGTTTGTTGAGAGAGATTGATTGCTGTTCCGAGAGTAATGTATTTCGTGCTTGTCATGTTGCAATAATCAGCAAAACAATTCACATTTAAAGTCCCGTTGTTGATTCCTGCTTTATCTATGACTGTGTTTCCGCTTATGTTTCCTGTGCTATTGACTGTGTTCCACCAGAGGATGTTTCCGTTTTGTATGTCTGTGTCTGTGACTGCAAGGCAGAGGGGCATAATCATGATTATGATGAGGCTTGTGATCAGGAGGTTTTTTTTCATGCTGTTCCTCCTCCGTATTTTACTCCCATATAGATCACCGCTATGAGGCCGAGGAAGATCCAGAGGTTCAGATTCATATAAAACATGGCTTCTATTCCTGTGAGGCTGTTATCAACTACATTCTTCAGTCCCCATGTTTGCAGGAAGCTTCCGAGCCAGAATGCCCAGACGCATATAAACATGATGATCCATGTCCCGAATCCAAGCAGTCCAGCCTTCTTATTCAACATGATGTTTTTAGCCAAACGGATCATGTCCTCCGAATATGTTTCCCTGGTTGGGCGGGACTCTTCTTGCTTTGCTGATCCTTCGCCTGTCTGATTGCGGGATTCTTTTTGCTCCTGTCCCTCTGTTCGTTCCTATGACTGAGAGCCTGGAGTTTAATCTTTCCAGGGCGTTTGGTGGCCTGGATCTTTCAAGGGCTATTTTTTGTTTATTGACTTTGACCTTCATGCGTAGGTTTTCATATTCTGATTGAAGCCTGATGTTTTCCTTCGCTGTTCTTTCGGCTTTTCTTTCTCTGAGTTCGTCTGCTTTCATTCTAAGCTTGGTCTTGCCTTCTCTGAAGCTTTGTTTTGCTCCGCTGATGATTCCTCCTATTGTTCGGGGTTTGTCTTCATATACTTCTACATCTCCCTGGATGTATCCTCTTCTGGCGTTGCGGACTTCTTCGTCTGTTGAGTGGTTTTTGAATTTGTTTTTTTCTCCTTGTATCATGCTCAAGATTCCCATTTTAGAAACCTCCAAAAATATTCAATTTCCTTTTTTTGTAGTCATCGTAGTGTTCTTCTGTGTCAAAGTGTTCTTTCGATGCATACCATTCTTTTTCTGTCATTATCTTTTTTGGTAGATTTAAAATGCCCATGGGTTTCTCCTCCTGTTTGTTCTTTTATATTTTGAGACTATGATGCCCTTGTTTGTTATTTCGCTTTTTTCTCCTGGGCTGCTGATTCTGTTGCTTCTTTTCTGGATGAATACTCCTGGCTCTTTCTTGCTTGGGTTGAATGCTCTTCCTGGGTTGAAGTCTGTGATTGCTCTTCCTGATCTCTCCAGTTTATAACTGGCTGCTGCTGTTCCTCGGACTATGTTCTCAGCTTTAGATCTTGCTCGGGGGATGTCCTCCTCTATTCCCATGTTCTGGAATATTCCTCCTCTGCGGACTTTGACTGTGATTCCAGACTGTCTTTTCTTTTTCTCTGGCTGGTTTGCTTTTGGGAATATGAAAGGGGCTGGAGTTTCTGGGGGAGGTGTGTTTTTGAGGGTTGTGATCTGGACTTGTTTATAGATTTGTTTCTGTGCTTGTTGTTGTCCTTGGATCTGTATTTGTGCTTGTGCCTGTGCTTGTGTCTGGCTCTGTCCCTGAATCAATATCTGTCCCTGTATTTGTGCTTGTTCTTGTTCCTGTCTTTGTCTTTGTGATTGTGCCTGGTCGTTTTTAGTTGCTGTGATTGATCTGATTCTGATCTTGGCTGCTGTGTCGATCTTGGTTGCTGGTTGGTATTTTATGATGCTTGTTGTTCCTCCTTTGCTTCCGGTCTTTGTTGGGTTTTGGATTTGCGTTGATATTATTGGGACAAGTTCAAACTTTCCTCCTCCTGTGATTGGTGCTTCTCTGATTATGATGTTTCCTTCTCTCAGGCTTTCTCCTTTGTAAATCGCATATTTTTCTTTTAGGATGTCTGAGATCCTTGGCCATTCTTCCATGATTATCATTCCGGCTGCAGCCAGGGGTTGAGTGCTGAGTATTATGTTTTTGTTTCTTGCGTCTGCTTCTGCTGAAAGCTTTGCTTTATATTCTGCTTCCGCTTTTATTTGTGCTTTCTTTAGGGCTTCTTCCATTTCCCATCTGAGTTTTCTTTCTGGGTTTTCAAAGAAGTTTGTCCTGCTTCCCCTTTCCTTTCCGAGTTTCATCTGCTCTGATCCTTTTCCGAGTTCGATTATGTCCTGGGGTGATCGTATGATGTTGCTTGGAGGGGCTTCCTCTATACTGAGCCTGGTTTGTAGTTCTGGGGGTTTGTTGCCTGGCTCTTTGTAGAATAGTTTGCTTTCGTAGTCTGTCGGCTGGAGGGCTTTCATGATTGTGCCTGGCTTTATATCTGAGGCTTCTCCAGGGTTTATGATTGCTTCTCCTTTATTGAAGTTCTTTCCAATCTCAGTATATTCTGAAGGGATCAGGTAATATTCAGCCAGGGGATCTCCTGAGATTGTTTTGACTCCTCTGATCTGTTCTCTTGGTAGTGTGTTGATGTCTGGGATTTTCGGGTTTGGATTGGCGTTGCTTATTTCCAGATCGTTGTAGAGGGTTGATGTTTTGAAGAGGGGGTTTTCTACTGGTGCAGATTGTTCTTTGATCCAGAGTTGGCTTTCTGCTTCGCTGATTGCTTTCCCCCATTTTCCAATTGATGCCGCTTTGATGTCTTTTAATGCTCCTGGTATTTTGTATTGTGCGTATAGGCTTCCCACTTCTCCGCTTAGTTCGACAACATCTCCGGATGCTGTTGCTGTCACGATTTTTTCTGCTTGTTGGCTCATACTGTTCCCGACTGTTTCTATTGCTGTGAAGGGGTTTTTTGTTTCCCAGGTTGCTTTTCCAAGTTGATAGAGTCCAGGAAGGAATCCATAAACTGCTGCTCCGAAGTCATAAACAAAATGCTCTCCTGCAAGAAGGGGATTCAATATGTTTCCTGGTTGGTTTTGTGATTCAATATTTTCCTGCAGCATTCCAATCTGAAAGTCCATCTCTGCTCCTGGTGTTCTCTTCATGGTCTCCCTTGGTTCTGTCTGCAGGATGTTCATGACTGATCCGCTTCCGCTTGGTCTTGCTGGGAATGGATCTTTAAACTCCAGGTCTCGGCTTTCGGGTTGTGTCTCTTCAGGACTGATCCTTCTCTGAGGATAGCTTGAGGCCTCTTTTAGTTGTGGAGGGGTTTGTGTGACTGTGATCTGATCTGTCTGCGGGTTTCTTACTGCTTCAAAATATTCTCCTGCGTTGTTGATTCCTTGACTGGCCATGTATTGGTTGTATTGCTTGACTGCTGCATAATCAACCGCCACAACAACAGGTTGAGGGTTGAGTTCTGATTCTCTCTTCTCAGCATATTCTTGTTCAGTCACTATTTTGTCACCGATTTTATACTGGATGTTCTGGCTTGATCCCCCGCTGATCGCAACTTGATTTATTCCTGCTATATCAGATTTTATTATGTTCTCAGGGTTGATGACAACTGCTGTCTGATTAGAAGATCCTGATCCGCTTGATGATGCTGTCTGATTAGAAGATCCTGATCCTCTTGATGATTTTCTGGCTGCTGCTTCTTTTCCTGGTTTATAGATTGGGTTTGGTGTTGCTCTTCCAGGTCTGCTCTGTTCGTAGAGTGTCATGTTTTTCTCATCCAAGTTTTTTTTTGATGTCTTTGAATATGTCATCCATGTCTTTTAGTTTGTGGGTTTTGCAGTCAAGGATTGGCTTCTCTTCATATTCGACTCTGATTCTTATTTGTCCGTTTTTCATTTAGGCACTCCTCTTTTGATGTCTCCCATGCTTATGATGAATCCGACGATTCCAAGCATGGTGATCCAGAATCCGAAGAAGTGTGTGAGGAAGGCATCCATGTTTGAGTAGATGGGTGTTTCTGTTGTGCTGTCCAGGACTATGGTTGTAGAGTCCAGGGGGCTTATTGTGTAGGTGTAGTTGGTTGTGCTTCCGATTGGGATTTCAAGTTGTCCTGGGAGGAGGACACTTGTTCCGAGTATGAATATGAATGCGAATCCGAGCATGTAGTAGCTGCCTTCTTTTGTTTGGTAGCCGAGAAATATGAGAATGAAGCTTATGATCAGGAGGATTATGAAGAGGCTGAGAATCATCTTTTTACTTCTCCAGGAGTTTTCAAGTTGTTTTTTCGCCTCGCTGATTTTGTCTTATGTTGTATGATGTTTAAAAGGGTTTTGCTATTTAAAGGAAGGCCTTAGATCTTGTTGGACAGAGAATGAGAATTATAAAGATTTTTCTCTCCCCTTGATCAGGGAGGAGAGGAGACAACTTCTGGCCTGGCTGCTGGTTTCAGTAGCCGAGTCCGAAGATGTTTGCTATTCCGTTAACCAGTCCGAAGATGGCTGCGAGTGAGCAAAGTCCGAAGACTGTGACCTCTGCAGTTGTCCAGTTGGTGGTAACAGTTGACTTCAGGGTTGGTATGAGGACTGCAGTCACAAGGATTACAGACATGACCAACTGAAGTATGCCGCCAAACATTCCCGCCATAATTATTCACCTCGCTGAATCGTCTTATGTTGTATGATGTTCTTAATTGTTTTTCTATTTAAAAGGAGTCCCAGGATCATATTGGACATAAACGAAAAGTATATAAACAAGTTGTCCAATACAATCATAAAATGGAAGCTTATGATTGGGAAGTTGAGAAGGTCAAGAAGCTGATTGCCGACGGATCAAAGAGTCCGAGAAGGCATCATCCTGTTGAGGGGATGCCTGGTGATCCTAAGGCTCGTCATACCTGCAGGAATTGTCACCGGAAGAAATACGAGGAGAAGATGATTGCAACAGGCTCGGTCAAGGAGAATAACTGGAAGGCCTGGATGATTTGGAGATGCAAGGAATGTCAGAGGGTTCAACTTGAAGAAACATTTAAGCTTTGAGAAGGTCAAGAAGTTCTGGAATTTTAATCTTTCCTATTTGTTGCCTGGCTATAAGTTCAACAACACAATTTTTAGAGTCGGGATTGGTTTGATTGCCTTCTGGCTGATCGCAGCTGCAGGATCTAATGATTGGGATTTTTTGAGTAGTCCTGTTTATTTCCGTTGTGATCAGGAGTCTGGCTGTATCAATCCTTATTATGCACCTGCTGATTCTGTCTTGCCTTGTTTGAATCCTGATCCTCGGAATCACACCCCTGATCAAAGTCTTTGCTCGAGGGAGTTCTTGATTCCTGGGGAAAGTTATGGGCGGCCTCCGAGTTTCCTTCTGAGGTATGCTTGGGACTTCGCAGGACTGGTTTCTCTTGTCATGGTTTTGTTGAATCATTTTCTTTATAACAGAGGATATTTTAAGAAAAGAATCGAGGAGGACTGATTGAAATGGATAAAAAAGAAAGAGATTTGTTTTTCAGGGTTTCGTCAACAGTAGATCCTGCTATGAGGAAAAGGGAGGCTCGGAAGAAGAATCTTCAAAAGATTTCTGGAATTTTTATGTTCGAGTTGTTTCTCGTCTTGTCTTTTCTTAATTTTTTGCTGGGAGGTTTCTTCTTTGTGATCATACATGACACAGGGATCAAGGCGGTTTATTTTGTTGTTGCTTTGTGCTTCATCAACACTCTGGCTTTGTTCATCATGGCTATAGAATCATACTATGTCCATGTAGCCAATAAGAAAGATGAATGGATCAGTCTTCAGTATGGCGGGGATGATCTCTGATGGTTTTCCGTATCTTCAGAGTCAAGGCCTTGACTGAGAAGGGGCGTCTTGCTCTTCAGCATAATGCTGAAGAGAGGGACAGGATGAGGAGTCTTGATAAGATGATTATGAGTAAGCTTTTTGATATTGTGATCAGTCCTGATTATGATCTGCTGGAGTTCAGGGGCAAGACTCAGGCTTCTCAGTTCGTAGATCCTGGAGTTATGAGATCTAAGCTTGAAGAAAGCATGACATCCGAGGGCTGCAGCCTTGAGGACTTTGAGGTGACAATCGAATGACAAGCTGGTCTTTTGTGATTGTTGTGATCCTTGCTTGTGTTTATCTCGGCTGGGAGATATATGAAATAGTTTCTTCATTCAGGTCGAGGCATAAACAGAGGGGGGTTGATTCAAATATTCCCCGCAAGAAAAAAGAAAAACCATCAGAGGTTCGAGAAAGATGACTTTATGCTCTGTGAAAGGTTGTAAAAATAGTCCTGTTTATTTGATTAATGTTATTTGGCGAGATAAATCTTTATGGTATTCAAGATGTAAATATCATCTTATAGATGGATATGAGGGGAAAGTCATAAAGATAACCGCCGAAACAAAGATTAAAGCAAAAGGAACATTCGGATAATTGAGGTTCGAGAAAAATGAAGAATTGGCTTTTTGAAAAAGATGTTGATAATGCAACATTAATTATGCTTATTTGTTTATGGTTTTCAGCAGGGATAATAATAGGATATTACTTAATGTAATTTAGGTTCGAGAAAAATGACTGAGATTAATAAGTTATTATATATTATTGATTGTCATATAGATTTGAAAAAAGCTCACGATAGTTTTCATAAAGAATACGAGAAAATAGTTTTTGAGGTTTGATGAGGTGTTTTTATGGTTGATGATGATAAGGTTCGGCAGGATCAGAGGAGGCCTATGCTTAGGTCTGAGTTGGACTTGCAGTTGATGACTACTGATTCTATGTGGGGCAGGTCTGAAATAAACTCTGAATTGAAGGATCGTATTGTGAGGTGTTATGGTTATCTTGCTCCTAAGCTTGACAAGGCTGGTCAGCCTGTCATGGACAAGGATGGAAGGCCTGTGTCTGATCTAAAGGTGTCAAAGGAGGGCTTGTGGAGTTTGCTCGGATTCTATACCAGGGATATGAGGCTGGGCAATCTTAATAAGTTTGATGGCGAGGTGAATTATTGTGCTTATTATCTTGATCTGGCGAATGATTATCTTCAGGCTGAGATGGTTGAGCCTTTTCTGATCTGCCTGAGCAGGGTTGCGACTATCCTGGAGTTAAGTCAGAGCAGGGGCGGGTTCTTGAGGAGGAGAATGAACACCTTGAGCCAGGAGCATATCTCTGTTGAGACTGAGCCGAAGAAGGCCAACCTGTTCGGGAAGAAGGCAGGGAGTGATCAGGCATGAATATTTTTGTTCCTAAGAGATGTCATCTGTGCGGCGGGAGGATTACTCCTCTGGCTTCTTATGAGTTGTTTCTCAAGGGAAGAGTTGAGAGTGTTTGTAGAGTTTGCTATAAGGAGGCGAAAAGATAATGGGTAAATCTCTTTATGATAGTTTTACCGGAAGGATGCTCCCGAGATTAATATGTTTGTCGCACCGATATATTCAGATTTCAGAAAACAGATGGGAGTGTCATGTTTGCAAGGCAACCAAAGAAAAGATTAATTCATTAATAGAATATAGGTATTCTCATGAGTTGCCTGTTCATCCAAGTATGTGGGGAAAATTATATTATTTAAAAAAAGTTAAGGAGGCGAAGAAATGAGACCTTGTGCTGGTTGTGATGAGTTGATTGATAAGGGGAAGTATTGCAGGGATTGTATGGCTGAGATTCTTGCTGCAAAGAAGAGAGCCGAAGAGAAGAATGCTGAGGTGAAAAAATAATGGCTATTCCGACAGATGTTTTTATTCAGATAGGGGCGTATATTTTTATTGTTTTTGCAATCATCTTCATCATCAACAGAGCCATGGGCGGATTCATTATGACCTGGTTCAAAGTTCGTCAGAAGAGGGATCTGAAGCTTCTCGTTAAGGTATCAACATCTATCGGGAATTATTTTCGAGCCGGAGATGTTTCTGAGGGATGGGTTGTTTATCAGCCTATGGGCAAGAAGAAGGATGAGAAGAAGAGGATCAGCTTGACTCAAGGATGCGTTTATCGAGCCTATAATGTTCTCTGTGTTGATGTTGATGATGAGAAGAATTGTGTCTTTACTAAGGACATGAAGGCAGTCTCAGGTTATGATGCAGAGAAGAATAATAGCCTTCATCTCAGGGCTTTATATAAACCTATGCTCATGGATGACAAGACCAAGATCATTCTTGTGATTTTGATTGTTGTTGTTATCGGGATCGTCGCAAGTATTTATTTAAGCTATACTGGTAATCAGAAGATCCTTGCGGGGATTGAGGCTTTAAAGACTGTTGCTCAGACAACCAGCAGCATCATTCCAAAGGCGGGGGCTGTGTGATGACTCGGGGTTGTTGTCCTAAGTGTCATGTCTGTGTCTCTGATCTCGGAAGGCATAAGAGGAGGCATCGCTGCGAGAAACAACATATAAGGAAGGAGGCGAAATAAATGATTGTTTGGACTCCGAGGACTAAAGCTGATAAGAAGGAAGTCAAACACTTGATGAGACAGAAGAGGAAGGTGTTGAAGTGATTGTCTGCTTTGAGTTGGACAGGCCTGAAGAGAGTGATCTTGCTTCTGTCTCTTTCTTTGAGAGGTTTCGTCAGAAGTGTGATGAGCCTTTTAATTTGTTCAGGAGTCCCTTCAATAAAAAGAGGATCTGGATGGATCATCTTGGTCATGGTGTTTTTAATCTTGAGATAGCTTGGCCTCCTCTTTATCTGATTGGCTTTCTTGGGATTGTTGCTGCCTGGTATTTTCATCTTGGTCTTGGCTGGTTTGTTCTTCCAGTCATAATGAGCAGCTTGGTCTTGTTCTGGATTCCAGGCTTCTATATTCTGATGTTCAGGCTTGGCTTGAAGAAGGCTGGATATAAGGGCAAGATCAAAAGGATCAGTCCGGCCAGGATGCTTGAGGTTGTCTTATGGGACAAATAGAAGTCTTTGAGTTTCTGAAGAGCCAGAGGCAGTCTGGCGTTGATTCCTTTTTTAGTTGTCGGGCTGTTGAGGGGGCTTTGAGATGCAAGGGTTTCAGTAGTGGTGTGATCAAGGGAGTCAGGGGTGACTTGTTGAGGCTCGAGTGGAGTGATTATCTTGAGGCAAAGATAGAAGAGAAGGCCTGGGTTCGTTGCTGGAGGGTTCGGTCTAAGTATGCAAGGAAGGTATGATGGTATCATATAAGACCTCATATCCGAAAGTATATGATGATTTCATACTTTCAGGGTGCAAATACTCATATAAATAATCCTTCCCACTAAAAACTGAGTGGCTGGGAAATTTCCAGGGAATGAAGAGTTTTTTAAACAGAAGCTTGGTGAGGTGAATCAGGGCATGGTAGATTTTAATAGTGAGGGGACAGTCACAACTCCCAGCTGGGATCTCCTGAAGATCCTGGCCTTGGAGAAAAGGGAGAACCTTATATTATCTATAGAGTTTTTTTATAGAAACAAATACCAGGGCGGTGATGAGGAGCATGACCTGAACATGATCAAGACCAGGCTCTGGTGCTTGTATTTTGAATTGGAGGCCTGGCTCATCAGGTCATACAAGGACAACCCGCAGGAGATCATCAGGCTGAAGGATCAGATTGAAGCAGCTGATTATAAGATAGTCCTGGAGGCTGCAACCTTTCTCAACAAGTTCATGGACAACATGAGCCTGATTAAGATTGACACTAAGCAGGTTTATAATAAGAAGAGGACTGAGGTTGAGAATGAAATGCACCAGCTTTAGTGATGCCCTGGCTGAGAGCCTTGATGACCTGGATGATCGAGTCTATAAACTCAACAAGGCGGGGATGATCATAATAGACGGAGGAGTCGGTGAGGGAAAGACAACCCTGGCCATCCAGATCATGGACTACCTTAATCAGAGGCATGGTCTCGGGCTTGTAGATTTATCCTTGCAGGGTGTCAAGCAGTTGGCCATGGGCGGAGAGGACTTTAGCAAGAAGCTTCTTATTTGTCAGGCTGCAGGTCTTCCGGTTGAGGCTTATGATGAAGCGGGTGATTTCAACAAAAGAGGAAGCTTGTCAAGATTCAACGCCTTGATCAACAGAACCTTTGAGACTTATAGAGCCTTCAAGGTTATCGTGATCCTGGTCTTGCCTTCCTTCTCGGTTTTGGATCAGGAGATCTTTGACAAGAATATCCCGAGGCTCTTGATCAGAGTTCATTCCCGCACAGCCAATCAGGGGAATGGAAAGGCCTTCAGCCTTTACAGAATGCTCTGGATCAGAGAGAAGATGAAAAAGCTGATCGTCAAGACTCAAGCCTATGGACTGGTAGATCCAAACTTCCATATACACTTCAAGGATCTGAGTGCTGAGAGATCTAAGCAGCTGGATGATCTAAGCACAAAAGGAAAGATAAAAGAATTGAAGGGGGCTGAGATCAAATACGAGGGACTACTCAGCTATACTGATCTGGCCAGGAAGGTCGGGAGATCTGAGAGATGGATTAAACAGGCCTGTGCGGAGCTGAAGATCAGATCAACAAAACAATACCTGAGAAGGTATTATTTCCCCGCAGACACAACGGACAGACTACTCGATCACCTGGACGAAAAAGCAAAATAAGAGGGATGACTGATGAATGAAGTGATGTTTTCAAGTAGGCGTATGGATTGGGAGACTCCGCAAGATTTTTATGATAAGTTGAATCAAGAGTTCGGCTTTCAGCTTGATCCTTGTTGCTCTAAAGAGACCGCTAAGTGTGATCGCTATTATACCGATATCGAGGATGGTCTGGCTCAGAGTTGGGGGGGGTATAAAGTCTTTATGAATCCTCCCTATGGTCGAGATATCGGCAAGTGGATTAAGAAGGCTTATGAGGAAAGCTTGAAGGGATCTCTTGTGGTCTGTCTAATTCCAGCCAGGACAGACACCCGCTGGTGGTGGGATTATTGCATCAGGGGGGAAGTTCGCTTTATCAAGGGAAGGCTCAAATTCAAGGGTTTGAATGGGAAAGGGGAGATCGTCAATAATTCCGCAACCTTCCCGAGTGCAGTCGTAATCTTTAAACCAGGAGGGCATCCATGACTCCCCCCCGACTGTTTCCTATGGAGAAGCTGAAAAGACTTGCTCTAAGGCTCTTCCTTTGCTTTGAGATTTTGGTTGTTGTTGTCATGGTTTTCTGGCTTAGGAGCAGGGGGTTGTTGTTGTGGTGACCTCTGCTTCCTGTGGAAAACAAGTAAAAGTCACACCCTTGGGCTTGGACTTTTACTTGACTGTGGTTGAAAGCATAAAAAGGCTTGGGAAATTGCCTCTGGGAGGGAGGTCGAAACAGGCCAGGAATTGGTATGTCAAGAGGCTTATTCAAGAGGGAATCATCCATAAAATAGGTTATGGAGTTTGGGAGGTTGATGAGCAAAAATGGAGTGATTTCCAACAAGTAAAACAAGTAAAAGTCACACCTTACCATACCCCCCCAGGGGTTGATAAGACTTTTACCTTCCATACGCAATCAAGGGGGGTGAGGGGTCATGGTTTTCAGTTCATTCTCAAGCTTCCGGTTCTCAAGAATTGGGATCGGCGGAAGGATTTTTTGAGATCCAGGCAGATAGACTTTTCAGTTTTGAAGGCGAGGGGGGTTTATCATCAGCTTTTTATTCAACAATTTAAGGTTTGGCTGTGTCAAAAGTCGGTTATTATCTACTTTCCCAGGTCTTTGGACATCCTTGAGGAGACTGCCTCAGAATCGAAGAGAATGGCCTTCTTGAAGGTTCTGGAGATTATTAGGGAATTGGAGGATGTTCTTGAGACTTCCTTCCGTATTGCGGGGAAATACCAGGTCAGACTGGTCAAACAGCACTACGCAGATCCAAACAACATCCTGGCCAGGCGTATGGATGATGATGGTCAGAAGCTTCATCTGATCGGTGAGGATGGAAAGACCTGGCTATTGATTGACTGCAGCACCGGAATGCCTGAATTGGAGTGTGTTCATCCGGTTGAGGCTGTGAGGGATATGGATGAGGTTGTCATGGCCTTCTTCAAGGATCTCAGGCTTCATCCTGTTCTGCCTGGGGAGATCCTGGCGATGCAGTCGGGTGCTTTGGCTGATCATCTGGCTCTGAGTGTTATTGTGAAGCAGCTGATTGAGGCTGTGAATAAAATAGACGGAAGGTGATGGAGATGGAAGACATGAAGAAAAGGATTCCTAAAAAGTGGCGTTGCATGATCTGTCTGAGGGAGTTCTGTTATGTCAAGGGAGCAGCCAGGCACAACATGAAGGCTCATCAGGATCATGCTCGATTTGAGGATATAAGGAGGTTTTGATGATGGTTGAGGTTTTTGGTGTGAATGAGATTTGGATGGTTGTTTCTTTGCTGGTCTTGTGTGCTTTGTATTTTTTGACTGGCTTTTTTGTTGCTAAGTCTATCTTTTCGTCTTATGGCGGGGTGAGGAGGTTGTCCCCAATTCCTCCTCCTCCGCCCTCCTTTAAGAAGGATCTTCCAAGTTTTGAAGAGTCTCCCTTGGTTGTCCCGAGGCCTCCGGTTATGATCAAGGCTGATCAGACTGTCTCCGGCAGCTTCCGGCAGCCTCCGGCTGCTCCAGTAGGGCATGGAGGTGCTTCCTTTGAGAGCCTTTAAGGATCGTGTTCCTTTTGAGCCTCAGAGACTTGAGGAGGAGAGGGCTAAGGACAAGAGGGTGATCATTACTGTCAGCTTGAGCCTGGAAGAATACTCTTGGCTGAAGGATGATATGAAGGTTTTGAGGCAGCTTAAAGATTCGACTGCTCTCAAGCAGGGCTGGAAGATTGGTCGGAATGTCATACATGACAATAAAACAGGCCTTGCTTTGAGGACTGTTTTGGGCAATACTGTGAGGAATGAGAAGATCGGCGTATCGGTGTATGAACCGGATTATCTTCCAAATGTAACACAAAAAAGGGGTGATGTGTGACACAACTGGATGCTGGGGGGTGTCCAGGTCATAAAGGCTTTTTGTTTCATGCTCTCAGGTGTCTCCATACGGATTAGGCCTGGCTGAGTTTCCTGAGAGGGGCAAATTGAACCCTGCCCTTGTTTTGCTCGGCCAGGCTTTCTTTTTCTCGTTTAAATCGTCATTTTTGGCTCTAAAGCTTATAAAGGGTAGAAGTAGTTGTCTAATATGTTCATGTTGGACAAGAATGAGAGAAAGGCAGTTAAAGTCTCATTCTTGCGGGTGGTAAATAGATTATGATTTAGGAAATAGTTTCTCGGCCAGTATGAATCCAGCCAGTATCAGGAAGCAGCCAAACATGGCTCTGAAGTCTCCAATAAAGGCGGCCATGACTGTCATGACTGGGAGATATAGGATCATTATGAAGCTTGGCGGGATGTTGAAAGCCAGGGCTATGACTATCAGGATGACGAGGATCACCATCAAGGCCAGGAATAGGCTTCCTGTGATTCCTGTCAGTCCGGTCACTACATCATTTATGAGGCCTGTGCCGAGGAATGATGTCACCATTATGTTGATCTCCCGAAGAAATATCCGACTATGAGGAAGAGTGTGAAGGCATACCATAGGCTGCCGATTATGAATCTGTAGGCTTGGGGCAGTCCGAGAGCCTGGAGGAAGTTGTAAGGGGCAGATAATACTTGGACTACATATCCGAGTCCCAGGGTGTTCATGAAGAATCCTTTTATTCCTGTGAAGCTGTCTGTGTATTGGAATCCTGTGTTTGGATCAACTGCTGTCTGGCCTGAAGGCAGGACTCCTGATGGGTTGCTATCGTTGAGGATGTATTGTCCTGGGACTGTGCATCCGCTTGTTTCAAGCTGTCCGATCAGGTTTCCCTGACAGGTCATGTATTCTGTCCCTGATGGATTGACTCCCAAGAGGCTGATCTGTCCCATGAACATCATGGCGTTTATGCAGAGGATTGTCCAGAATGCTATTGTGATTGTTTCAGCCATGGTCAGTATTGTCCTCCTTTTGTTGAGACTATCATTATGAATCCTATGAATAGGCTTGGGAATATCATCCATATCGTGACGAATCCTGTGCTTAGAGCAAATCCGTAAATGAGCAGGGACACGATCAGTCCTGGGATTGCTCCTCCGAAGATGAATATTGTTCCGACACAGAAGAGGACTGCAACTGTGATTATTAGGACTCTTTCAAATACTCCGAGGCCGTAGGTGTTGTCCTGGTTTGCGATCATGCTGGTGCTTGTATGCACCCCTATGATGCTGTAGGGGAATCGGAAGCATTTATCGTATGATGTGCTTGATTTGTAGCAGTAGTTGATGATTACTTGATCCAGGGGATCGGTTGTGTTTAGGGTGAAGTTTTGGCTGAATTGTCCTCCTGTTGCGAGTATTCCGCTAAAGGTGAAATTGCTTCCTGGGATCTCTAAGGTCATGTTGTAATACTCGAGGCTTCCTATTGGGCTGTTGATGATCCAGATCAGGGTATTGTTGAGGTTTCCTGAATGATTGACATACCAGTTAGTGTTTCCTGTCATGTTGTTGTAGAAGGTGATATATACTCCCAGGTTGTCAGGGGTGTTTCCTGGCTCGAGGGTTGTGGTTTTGGTCAGTCTTATGTTGTAAGTTGAGAATAGGACTGGATCAAGGTAGAATAAATTATTTTCGTAGCCTGATGCTGAGATTAGAAATTGATATTTTGCGTTTGGGACATAATCGAATTGGACTCTTCCTGTGATGTCCGAGAGTTTGCTGTTTATGATTGTATAGCTTCCGTTGATTAGTTTGCTTTGTGTGAAACTTGCACTTTCAATTAGTTGTCCGCTGTCGAAGTCCATGATTGTGAATATGCTATATTGACTTATGCTTGAGAGGTATGCGTTGAGGTTTTGTGTGCTTCTGTTCGCAACAGTCACAGTATAGGTTTTCAGGCTGTAGTTTGATCCAGAGAATTTTATATTCCAGCTTCCGTCTGCAAGTCCTTCCTGATAATAGCTTCCTGTTGTTGTTGTGTTTGTGATCTGATTCAGTCCTTGAGTGAATACTATTGTGATGTTTTCAAGGATCAGGAGGTTGGTTGTTTCGTCGAAGATGTTGATGCTTATGCTGTTCTCGGTGTATATGCTCATGTTCATGTTTTGAAAGGTCTGATTGTTGGTTGTTATGTTCTGTGTTGTCAGGGCGTATCCTGGGCTGTCGATTGTGATCGTATAATTCCAGAGTTTTATTGTGTCTATGAGGGTGCTTCCGTTGTTCAGAGGGTAGTTTCTGCTGATGCCTGTGTTTCTGTCTGTTATGTTTAGGCTGTAGTTCTGGATTTTTGTGTTGTCTATTGCTGAGAATACTGTGAGGTTTAGTTGTTTGTTGGTTGTGAGGTTTATGTTTATGCTGTTCAGGATGCTTTTTCCTTT
>Ga0268284_1000978_pt1 | contig 16239 bp, 17 predicted proteins | sample saktaG_14_FD_190137 | JGI IMG/M metagenome (GOLD analysis project Ga0268284, IMG submission 190137) | Saline water microbial communities from Sakinaw Lake, British Columbia, Canada - sak_2013_06_06_40m | ecosystem: Environmental > Aquatic > Non-marine Saline and Alkaline > Saline ...
ACCTTGAAATGGCTTCACTTTACTTGATATGTAACTACCTGGTTTTAATAGGGGTTGTGTTACTTTTGGCGGGATTGTACTGCGGGTCTTCGTCTTACCACAAAAAGTAAAACGGAGAGGCAGGGAAAATACACCTTTTGTGCTTAAAATGCCCCTTCTACCGCTTTTCCTACCACTTTTTTTACCTTGTCTTTTATCTACCATATCACAAGTCCTTACTCATTTCAAGAATCTTTAGCTGTCCTTCTCTGTCGCTGTGACTATAATACTGCAACAAAACATCCGGATCAGTTAAACCAGCAATAGCCATTACATCAGGCATATTTAGAGTTTTCTTGCCACATTCAGTAAAGAATCTATGCCTAAAATAATGGTTTGTAAGCCCTACTCCAAATATTTGTTTGCTTGTTTTTTTCAAGTATTTGCATAAAGTTTTCTGGTTTACTTTCTTTCCGCGCTCATTGAGAAATAGGTTTGGGGTTTTATGTTTACTGCTATCACGATACGCTTCTCTTATAAGCTTAATTAAATCATTATCTAAAATCTCTAATGGGAGGTCTAACTTCTGCTTGGTAGTTTCCGCAACTATATTTATCTTTTCAATAATTATTCCTTTCCAACCAACATCCTTTCTCTCAATCAGGGTAGTTTCCTCAACTCTTCTCCCTGTCCTTTTCAAGAAATAGATAATCCTATAATTATGTGGGTTATTTTTCTTCATAAAACTCATCCACTCATTAAACTTATTCTTAGGTATATCAGGGAAATTCTTTTTTCTTGGAGATGGTCTTATCATTTCCTCAAGTGCTTTAATAATATCCTGCCTTACATAACCCAATCTAAACAACCTTTTCATTATAGCCTTTATCATTATCAACTCTGCTCTCCAACCACCAGCTCTACCGAGTTCAGAACAATAATAGTTCTTGTATCTCTCAAAGAATGGCAAGGTTAATTGAGATGGATTGTCTACTGTAGAAAAATGTTTTAACCTAAAATCACTAAATAAGCGGTTAAATACTTTCTTAAACTTGCTCTTTGTCTTCTTAATAGTTGTTTCTGTGTGTTTTATCCTTGTTTTTGGCGGATACTTAACATCTAAATCAGAGGAAACATTATTAAGCAATTGTTCCCAGGCAACCGAAAATTTGGTATTAAGCAAATTAACTGATTCGCCTACCCCCATCTGCCCTATTCTATATTCTTCTATTAGCCCAACCCTTTTACCATAAGCTTCTTTCTCGTTCTTAGCCGCTACAGTCCGATAAACCTTATCCTTATTCCCCTTATACTTCGGAAAAGAAACTTCAAACAGATTAGGCTTACCTGATCTTGCAGGTCTTACTCCTGGATATCTGTTTGTTTTATATTCCTTCATTAATTTCCTTTTGTATTAAACCACTTCCAGAAATCTTCTTTGGTCGCCAAAAGTCGCTTTCCATGTTTAACTAAAGGACACCTACTTCTTTCTTTCCATTTTTCACTATGAATAGTGTTTGGTTCAATGTGCAATATACCTGCTATGTCTTCTACAGTTAGAATCTCACTTTCCACGATTAACCTCCTTTTTATACCTAAGCCAATACCCACTTTTGCGCCTTTCCTTGCCATCCTTACTACCAACCGGCCTACCTAATTTTTTTCCTTCACGCTTAGCCCTTTCCAAACCTGCCTTGGTTCGTTCTACAATGCGTTTACGCTCCTCCTGCGCCACCCAACTGAATATTGCAAGCAGAAGCTGGCCTATACTTTCGTTACTCGTATCAAGCCAATTTTCGCTTAATGACTTTAAGGCAACGCCACTTCTTTTAAGGCGTTCCAAATACCCCAGGGTGTTACTTATGCCTTCCCTTGAAAGCCGATCTAAAGCCCAAACAAGAACTAAATCAAACTTCCTTTTATCGGCATCATCAAACATCTTTAAGAAGTTAACCCTATCCCCACTTCCACCGGAAGCCGAATCAATGTATTCTTGAACCACCTCTCCGCCTAACGCCTTTGCATAATTGCGTAGTGGAACTAATTGATTTTGCGGATCTTGACTTTCATCATTTTTACTTACGCGAGCATAAATTGCTATTTTCATTCCTCCTCCTCTTTGAATTTCTCTCCGATACCCTGAATATGTGAATTTATTCACCTTTTACTTTAAGTATACTGATAAACATAGTTTTGTCAAGAACAATATGTGAATATATTCACCTTGACTTTTTTCACCTTTTTGTTAAACTATAGTTACTATGAAAAAGTTCGGAGAAATAATTGGCGAGGTTATACGAAAACAGCGGAAAACTATGGATATGACCGCCGAAGAATTAGCAAATAGGGTTGGAGTAGATAGAACCTATTTATCCAAAATTGAGCGTCACAACATAACCCCTTCTTTCGGAGTTTTAATTCGGATTGCTGCAACTTTAGAGCTTGATTCTCTTATTGATAACTATTCTGTTCGTGTAAATAAAATTAAACTCCCTCAAGATTCTGAAGTCGCAAAAGAAATCTATAAAGATTACAAACAATTCACTATGAAACAAAAAACTCTGATTTGGAAACAGATTGCAACGGAAGATAACAACTCAGATAGTAAGTTTGCTGCAGATTTTATAAAAGAAGAATACCAGTGTGATCAAAGCCCACGCAAAATAAGTATTAAGGCAAGCCAAGAAATGCTTGTAAATCATATTGAACATTGGCGAAGATCCTATAACAAGTTTATTACTGAATACAAAAAAGCAGAAGCTATGCTAATGAAAGAAGCTGAAATTTAGCTTCCCCTCTCCCCTGCCCCTTTACCACTCAAGATTATTATCCTCTTTACAAATAATCGGTCGGTTATTTAGTGTGTAACTTTACGCTTATAAATATCCATAAAACAAAGGGGAGTATTGTTTGCCACCATAGTCCATCTCTAATATCCCCAGCCTAAATATCGCTAACCAATACTTCATGGGTTGGTAGTTCCTTCATAAGACCAATTTGTTCCATAATCTCTACCGTCTAACCAGGGGATATAAGGATGATGGGAACGATAAATAAAAAAGGCGATCCAAAACATGACTAATAGTAGAGCTGTCCAAAATATCTTTTTTTCAATGTGGAACATTTCTTTTACCCCTTAACCCATCTCTGGCATCTCCCCTTCTGCTCTTCCAGCTCCAATTGCGCCAAGCTTTTGAGAATGGCCCATTTCTTCCTCTGTAACGATAGCAACTTAGCTAATTTCGGATTGGCCAATACTTTCTTATGCAGCATTATCGTTGGACCGGATGATTATTAGTGTTGATAGAAGGCCAGTTATTCCCTTGGCATAAATGGCAACCATCTGGAGCTGAACAATACCCAGCTGGGCATGAATAACCTGGTCCACGACCACCTATGACTACATTACTAACGGGTTGTTCTTCGGGAATTGCAGAAGAAATAACATTCCCAGTAAATATAAGAGAGTTCCATCCTAATCCCATAAGCCCCTTCCAGAAATTTCCCTCGTTTCCCACGGAAGATGTCTTGGCACTCTCCCAAGAAATACCTTTAATACTTTGTTTTTCGCTTTCATTCTTACCAGCCCTATAAGCGTTAAGATATGCTTCTTTAAAAGAAGGAGTCTTGGCTCGTTCTTCTGCACCAGCCCGCCAAGATTTAAGATACCCTTCTTTAAAATTTGCACATCCGATCATTGATATCACTATAAGAAATAGACAAAATAGTTTCTTCATTCTCTCTCCCTTCAACATTAAACAACGCTCAACAAAAAGCGGGCGCATATTCCCACCGGCAACTGTGAAGTAAATCCGATAAGACTGCATTTCCCGCCCCCCTTTCGGGGAGAGATGCAGCTTACCCTACTTCACAGTTAGAGAACCCTAAGTCCTCTTTAAGGTATAGCTATAAACCAAATTGTCTAAATCAATTCTATCTCAAATATCACTCAAAGCAACTATTAACTGTTTTTTATTCGTATTAACTCCTGCTTTAAAATTATTAAATCCCAGATGAACCAGTGGTAGCGTCATCACTCGTAAGTGATTCATTATGTTGCTGCCATCTTGTTTCAAATGGAGACATCCGCATTTCGCTATCAGATTTCTCTACAACATCATCCCTAAAATAAACTAAAAAGACAACTCTACGGCCCCAATAAAGCCAAATATTACCCTGAAGATTAGGAGTTTTATGATTTGGTGGATAACCCAATGTCATCAAAACAGCTTTTTTACTCATACCAGGAAAAATCCTACCTTTTTTTATTCCTTCTTGCTCTTTACTGGTAAACTTATTAAATTCCCCATTAACATCCATAATATTATTCTCAGAAAAATATCTATCAAACAATTCTTGTGAGGTCATCGGTGTATGTTTCCTCACGAAAATAATTGTATAAAATTGTTCTCTATTAGTATCAATAAATTTTACTTTTCCACCATCAAACTCAACTATTTTCACCTTTGTACCTAAAGATAGAAATGTACCGTCAATATTATTGGTTGACTTAATCTTATCTGGATACTTATACCAAATATTAATCTTGGTGTAGTATGTTTTGCCTACAGGACTAATACTTTTGCCGCTTTCATTAACAGTCATTGAAACGCAACCGCTAACCAATACTGCTAATACTAATAAAGCAATTGCCTTTTTCATCTTCCCTCCCTCAATATCATTAATACCCAAGCAACTATTACTTGTTTTTTCATTTATTCCCAATTACAAATGCTTCGTTTAACAGAAATCCAGGCGGAGGATTGAAAGCAGGTTTAAAAAACGCACTTTCTTGTTTCCCATGATAATATCCAGCACTATCATGAATATTAATATACTCACCATCTAAACCAAGCATCACAACATAATGCTCACCAAAATTATCAAATTTTCCTGTAATTAAAGCTGTAGTAATCATAATAATGGGATATCTACCCTTGTTTAACTCAGTCTGTAGAAAATTAAAATCAATTTTCTTTTGCTCAAATAAATCCATCTTTAACATTTCAGGCGCAAGCGCTCTTGCTTCGTTAAAACTACCTTCATGAATCCGGCGTATTACATCTGCTGGTAATATTTCTTTGAGGTAATCCTTACCATCTTTTATAAATTTCTCGCCATCTATCCCAGAATAATATTTTACATAAAACCCCATCTTGCTTAGTTCAATTGCTGGCTTAACTGGCCAAGTCCCATAATCTCCTCTTGGCCTTCCTGATATCTTGTCAAGTTCGTCATAATCATAATCCCGCTCTGGCTGAAGAACCTCCAACACAGACCTTAAGCATGCCTGGAAACAACGACCTTCCCCAGGATGCTTATAAAATGGTATGTTCTTTATCATGAATTAATCAAATAAGGTATATACATTAGTTTTAAACTGATCTAAATACAGATACCAATTTCTTCCAACTATTGGGCTTATATTTATCCCACTCTTCTTGCTTCACATAGAGCATTTTATAGGCAATCTTTTTCTGCCGCGCATTCGCATCCTCGCACCATTGAGCAAGTCTTTTAATCTTTAAAGAATCATCTAAATCCTCACGCCCCTTCGTTTCAACAATATACACCGTCTTTTCATCTATCTTAACAAAAAAATCCGGGTAATAATTGGCTATCGTTCCATCAGCATTTTTATAGTCTATCTTAAAATGCACTTCATAATAATTCTTTGCAAAGGAAATAACTTCATCATCGCCCAATCGCTCAAGGAAATCCGCAAACTCAAGCTCAAACTGACTATCTCCTACAATCCTATTAAATACGCTTTTCTTAGGCACTAAATACGCCTGGTCATTTACGACAAACGGACGGCTGCTACTGACCTTAATATAATTCTTTATTTCAGTGTCGCCAACATCTTTCACCGTTAACGCATTGATCTCATTCTTAAAAGTTTGAATTATTGTCTTTATAACTTCAATCTCTGAGAGATTCCTTAAAATATTCTTATCATTAAGATCAACTTCCGTTTCAAATAAATACGAATAAATAAATTCTTTAACTTTACCGAACAAAATGTCATAACATCCAAAAAGGCGAAGCTCCCGCATAATACTTTGAGCAAAAAATCCGACAACGCTCTGATAATCCGGCTCAATATTGCTTTCCAAAATAGTCGTATGGTGAATCTCTTCTCCAACTACATGCCTAAACACAATTTCTCTTTGCTCCTGTTCACTAAATGTTTTTACCTTCAACTTACCATGCTGAAAACCAGCTATATTCAAACTCGCTAAGTCTTTATATTCTCTCTGGATCCTCGGAGTCAAAATTGGAAGCTCAATATCCAACTTGTGAATATCTTTTTTTGGATTATCATAATCAATCTCAATAACTGTCGGCACAATCGCTTTTGTCGTGCTATCCATCTTTCGTTTTTCTAAATCAACGCCTTCAGCTTGAATTGACTCAACAAAATCCATGAATGCTGGTGTGCCGACAACGCTTACATACTCTTGCACCCCTTCCTGGCCAAAAAACATCCGCCTCAAACCTCGCCCAAGGGTTTGTTCAGGTAAAATATTTGAAGCTGCCACAAACGCCCGCAGCCCTACAATCGTTGTAACATTTTTAACATCCCATCCTTCTTTAAGCATTAGAACAGAAACAATCACTTGAAAAGGACTTTCCGGATCATCTATCTGGTTAGCTTGCTTTCTTAACTGATCCAATTCTTCCTTTGCTTTGCCGGTTACCTTTTCCGCTATATCACCGCTTTTATTCGTATGAATCGTCAAAACTTTGCCATTTAAAGCAGGGTAATTCTTTTCCAAATACACATGCACCTCATCGCAGTTCTTCGTATCATCAGTCATAATAAACAAAATTGCTTTCTTCCCGGTTGATTCAAGCTCCTTAGATGACTTTTTCCATTCTTCAATACCAAGATTGATATAATCTTCGTATTTCTCCGTAAATATCGCACTCTGTTTCTCCACTAATTTTGCCCGACTTGCCTGATCCGGTAAAACAGGAGTTTTAACGACACCTTGGTGAATTGCTTCAACAAGCGGATAATCAGAAATAGTTTGAACAAAGATTGACCCATTATCATGTTTCGGTGTTGCCGTGCAGTCTATCTGTAAAGAAATCTTTTTGCCTTTCTGCACCAATTTATTATTTATATCCTGAATTGACTTAAACCATGCCATCCTGGGATCGTGAATATGGTGCGCTTCATCGTTAAAAACAACGAGTTCATCTAAATCTCTTACAATATTACTGACCTCAATCAAAGACTCGTTTGTTTTTAAAACAGGCTTTTCTCCTAAAAAATACTTAGTCATGTCCTCATCGCTAAAAGCTGATTCCTTAACATCGCCTTCATAAACGCGGTGAATATTGGTAAGAAAAATATTTCCGGTAGTTGAAATTGCGGTTAAATCGTCTTGTAAATGTAATGTTAGCTGAAAATCATCCTTCCAACTTCTACCTTCATAACCATTATCCGGCAAAACAGGATCCTGATAGAATATCTTTAAATCATCAAAATCGGCCTTAATACGCTCAAGAACGATAATATTCGGTGTAATTAAAAGAAAATTACGGGATAGCTCTGATTCCGGCTCATAGAGCTTATGAAAATAAGACCACGCAAGAAGCAAGCTCATTACTTTTGTTTTACCGCTCCCGGTAGCCATCTTTATAACCAGCCGAAGCCAGTCCTCATCAAACATATTAGGACTTACACGCCCCAGAGAATCAAACGGTAGAAGATCATATTTGTTTTTTACTCCGGCAACATCATATAACCAAATGATAGTTTCAACTGCCTCACGCTGGGCAAAATAATACTGAAATGAAGAAGCGTTACCATCTGCACCATAAGTAAGATGTTCTTGCTTAAACCACCAGCTTAAAAGAGCCTTTGATGTAGCGGGCGCTCCTTCGTAATTCTTTACTCTCCACTCCCTAACTCGCTTCCTTAGTTCAGGCACAAATGGCGGAAGCAATTTTTCATACCCCTGCTCACGCAACGCCTCATCAGCCGGAAACCAGCGAATCTCCGGCTCTAAAATAGCAAACTTATCTTTCGGGAAATTCTTATGTAGTGCCATTATGGAATATTAACCTCAATCACTCTTGTCGTATCATTGCCAAAAATATCAACCACCTTAACGGCAATCTTACGCCGTCCTTTTGAAACTTCTTTCTCGGCTGAAACAAGCTCAAGTTTTCTATCTTTTTTCGTCCTGAATGACTGCCACTCATTTTCAAAAATATATCCACCAGTCCATTCTTCTTTTTCTTCCTGCGTCTTAGGATCAACCAAATGGATAATCTCTTTTCTACTCTCCATATTAAAATCAACCGACCAGTAATCTACCCAATCCGTCCATTTTTTAGTTAAAATTTCTTTAGTTACAACGGCTGACTTTTTGTCTTTAGACAACTTTATGATCTGTCCATTTTCAATAACAATCTTATTTGAACCATCTTTGAGAGAGCTTTCTGTTTCTTCAACGCTATCCTGATTATAAAAAACACTAAAATCACATAATTCAACCGCAATCGTTTTATAATTTGCACGCCCTTTTATGATTGGCTTAACTTCTATATAAGCAACATCATAGAATTTCACATGTCCCCTTTCAACGGCGCGACGATCAAACACCTCCCGAGGAATCACTTTGAACTGCACATCAACGCCCTGACGGCTAAGCTCCGCAAAATCAATACCCATCTCATAATCAAAGCCTAAAACATCAAATTTTGTAATTCCTTTTTCCCGAGCTTCCTTTATCGCCTTGTCAACAAAAACAGATGATACCGGCGTATTAACGGGACCAATCGCAACAAGCCTGTCGCGTTTCTTACCCACAAATGAATTGTAAGAATCCACGGCTTGAGCACTGTAGGCAGAAAGAATCAGTTCAATAAACTGCTTTTCTTTGTTTTCCAGAATCTGCTGTTTTTCCTGCTCCCGAATATCAACATCTACATTGATATAATGCTCTCGTTCATACCGACCGAGGTTAAGTATCTCAAATGCCCTGAAATCCTTACCCTCTTTTTTCATCTCCCCCTGAACCTGGATAAGACGCTTACGAGATGTGTGAACCGCAAACCGCCCGATATCAGAACCAATCCATTTACGCCCTAACTTTTCAGCAACCGCCAAGGTCGTACCAGAACCACAAAAGAAATCAGCGATAAGATCGCCTTCGTTTGAAGACTCCAAAACTATTCTTTCAATTACGGATTCCGGCTTCTGAGTTGGATAGTTTACGGCTTCCCTACTTGCTGCTTGTAGTCCAGATACACTTTTGTCAATCCAAAGACTTTGAAGAGGAGTACCTTTTACTTCATCAATATAGTATTTATAATGAACAGCGTTGTTTTTGGAAATATAAATAAGATTTTTTTTCAATGCATCATTAATTCTATCTTGCCCCCATCTCCAATGACAACCTGTCGGTGGTGCAATAACTTTGTCACCAAATTTCCGAGGATCACCTTGACCTGAAGCTGTTAGCGTAACTAATCTGTATTTTCTACCATCTCCATCATCTTTATTAAAAAATTTATCAAGATAATCTTGTTCAGATGGAGTGTATTGGACATTAAAATTATACTCGTTGCTTTTTGTATAAAAGAAAATAGTATCGTGAATATTTGCCAGCTTTTTGTCTAAATGCCCATGAGGATTACTTCTTTTCCATATAATTTCATTCTGAAAATAATTCTTACCAAAGACCTCATCTAATATTAAGCGAATATTCGAATTAACCTTATAGTCACAATGTACATAAATGCTACCATCATCCGCTAAAAGTCCGTGCATGAGCTTTAACCGCTCGTAAATCATAGCAATAAAACTATCCGCCCCCTTGCCCCAAGTATCCCGATAAGCAACTTCTTCTATGACCGATGGCTCTTTGGTAAACGACTCATCCCCGATTTCAACCTCCATTGAAAAATCTGCTCCAACATCAAACGGCGGATCAATATAAATGAGTTTTAAACCGCCCTGTTTTTCAATTTCTCGCCTCATTGGCCCATTCTTCAAAGACGATAAAATCAGCTTGTTATCGCCCCAGATAAGCTTATTCGTCCACCCTTTAATTTGCCGACCAGATATATCAAAGAAGGTGAGCTGATCTTTACCTTTTTCAATTCGCTGGCTTCTCGGCTCATCAATATGCTCAATCGTCTGGAATGGTAGAACCAGATTACAAACTTCCTGCGTCTTACCATTCCACGCAAGCTCAACTTCCCGGTCATCAGAAAATAAAAGAAACCTGTATTTATCAGGTAGGGGCTTGCCTTCCTGAAGCAACTTTATCGCATCTCTTTTTTCGTTATCCGTTAGCCTCATGTTTCCTCCAACTAATTTACTTCAAATTATACTATGTTTTTAAGACAGATAGTAGTTTTTTTAAATCTTTATGATGGGAGATTCTTAATAAAAAGCATGGAATCTATTCAATCAACCCTAAAAGGTAATTCTATTGCATCTTTTATCTTAAGGTCTTCAGGAAAGTAGATAGGGATATTTTTAAGTTTAGAATAGCACTCTTGAAATTGCCTAATAAAAATTTCTTCTTCGGTATTAAGATTCCTTAAGTTATTATTTATAAAGGTGAAATGAGGATAAAACTTTTCATGTCTATTTACATTGTAATGTTTAGTTGAAATATAAATACCGAAGTTTAAGCTTTCATACCTTGCTCCATTATTTTTTCTTTTATTCATAAGTTGATTAAGTTTATAAATGGCAATTTTAGGATCTAAAGCAAGATTACTATTATTTAGTAAAATAAGAAAGCCGCTTGAATTTGATAGCTTTAGATTGCTTTTAGTATCTCTTATTTGTCTATTGGCCTCCTCATAAGCTCCTTCAAGAGATGTTGATACGAGTTCAAACGCCTCTTTCTCTAAAGATACCCTTAAATTCGGGGATAATTTACTTATGACTTCATTAAAGGGTAGCTGACCATAAAATACAATCTTCTCTTTTTCTACAAGCTTGTCCACTAATTCTTGAAGCTTTCTTCCTGTATCTACTTCAAAACACTTTAGCTCACCAATAATTCTACGATTATTAAAAAAATAGTCTGCTACTTTTAATCCTTCATGCTTTCTAATATTTAAATTATCCACAACTTCTGCATTAGGAATTGTAAGAATAAACCTATTAAATTCTCTTTCTACTTCCGTTACATTCATTTGTATTTATTCATATATAGGGGAAAGCAAGCGGTATTTATTAAAAGCCCTTTAAGGTAACCTTAAGTCTTTAAGCTTCTTATGTCTTTCCAAGTGTGTTGCTTTACTTTACCAGCAGCATTAACAGATAATACATAAAGGGATAACTTTTTTGCTACTTGCCACGGAATTCTACGAATCGCAATCTTAGCACTTGATTCAGGTAAACCAAGTGCATATTTATATCTACCTTTAGAAACTTTCATACGAGTAATAATTTGACCTAACGAATATATGAACGCTACTTCTTGCCCCTGTCTTATTACAGATTCTCCTTTAGTTTCTATAAGATAATAAATACCGTAATCACTATGTTGAACTTTTATATCAACTCCATGCTCTCTTAATCCGCCAAATTTTAAATTTCTCCCCCACCTATTACAAGTAAGCCAATTAATTATTGAACGCTTAACAAAATCCTCAGAGAGTAGTCTGCGTTTTGTTAGCTCTCGTTTTTTAAGCATGACCTCTCCTTTTTTTAATTATACCACTTACCCTGCAAAACAATATTGGATTTATAAAGTTAATAATCACGAGGTCGGGTTAAATTAACAACCAAATAATCCTCCTCCCTCTTTTTGGCTATATTTAACCTTGCAAATAACCTATCAAATAATCGTTCGTTTGTTTGCCATGCTTTCTTCTTCTTAAACCTATAAAAATGACTGGGAGTATTGCTTAGATTCATCATTTATTGAGAAACATAAACAAAGAAGGCCAGGCGTTTAAGCCCAGCCGCAAGTTACTTCTCGTTACCCGATGTTCTTCATTTGTATCAGCACATTTTAGCCAAAAAAAATATCAAAAATATCACTTAACCGCTAAGCATTCTTCCAATGAAAGCGCCGGTCCAAACAATTCGGGTTTCCATTCTTTTGTACCAAGAGGACATCGAAGCCTAATGTGTCCATTATCTGACATAGCGCGGATCGCTTTCACTCTTTCCTTAATTGTTCTTTCTGCCATAGGATCTCTCTTTACCTGTTTTTTTTCATCAGGGCTTGTCGTAATCCAAGCATTATTTGTGTGTGACAAAATTCGTTTCATATCTGCTTTTTTAGGCAAAGCGCAACTTCCTAAAATAAACGATGTTAAAAAAGAAATCGGCTCTTTCTCTAATAAAGAAATCCATATGCCTTCATGATGTGCAGTTATAGAACCGTGATGGGGTATTTTAAAGTTATTCGATTTGACCACTGGACGAACCGAATCAATAATTTTGGACCAACCTGTACGGCTATCTCCATTTTCTTCCAAATCACCCCCCAATAGAATACCTTGCCCATTAACAACAATTAGCAAAACGATTCCTGTATGATTTGGATGTACATGCGGGATACCTTTTCGAGGTTGATTCTTTTTCGGTAATAAAACAGCGATTTCTTTCTGCGCTAAAAGCATAGCATAATCTGATGGAGATAAAGAATAAATTTTATATAATTTATTATCAATCAATTTTCTATTTTCTAAAGCATACATTGCATTACCTTTTCTCTTCGAAAGTTCTTCCAAAATTTGGCGTAATTCATAATTACCCGGCCTACCTTCTATTAAATCAGAATCAGAAAAGATAAATTCATTGAACTCTTTGGAATTTATTGCAGCCGAACAAATAAATGCGGCATTCTTGCATTTAATCATTATCTCACTTAATCCGCAAATATGATCATCATGCCAATGAGTAGCAACAGCAGCTTTGACCGCGCCATAATCTACACCTATTTTATCTAAATAATTTAAAGCAATCGCTCTTTTGTTTAAATAATCCTTAAACGAATCGACAATAATCCACTCGTTGTTCCCTAAATGGATTAAAATACTTTCACCGAAGCTATTTCCGAAGATAGAAATTTCGATTTCATTAGAGGAAGGAGAAGAACATAAAGACATGATTAAAGCCAGGTAATGTTTTCTTGAATATCGCGAATTTTTTCGGAAGCTATTTTGATACCTTCATTTGTAAATAAAGGTAGTCTTCGAAAGCGTAAAAATGAAGCTCTTCTTTGTTGACCACTGGAAGAAATTATATAACCTATACACCAATAAAATTCCGCGCCAACAGACAGTAACTCTTTGTCATCATCTTGTATGTCCGCACGAAAAAACTCGATTTCCTCTTCAGGCACATTATTAAATAATTCGGATGTTCGAGCTATAAAAGTTTCTTCACCAATTTCTTTTACAATACCTCTCCATTTATGAAAAGTTAAAGATAAGCCTCCCTGCTCTTCATTTATAATTCTCATTGCAGGAAGATCTCGATGAATTGCTTCACGGTTAGCGCTAAAAGTATAACGCTCACTTAACAACCCTGGATCCGTCGTATCCCTAACGGTTCCTAAGATTCTATCGACCGAAACAGCGGGTAAAGATTTAGCACAATGGTAAAGGCTATATTCATTACCCAGCATTCCAGAACCATGCTCTATTCCAGTGCCTTCCACTTTTAATTTAAAATTTGCGCTCATGGTAGTTCAGCAAAAAGCTTATCTTTAATGCACAATGCCTTTTTTTCAGAATTAGCCCATTCATCTTTTAGAATGCTTATTATCCCATTACTTCCTAAAGAATTTTCATCTATATTAATTAATTCGAAATGATCATTGATATTTAATCGTAAATTTAACCTTCCTTTTGCTGGATCTACTGTTACTCTAACGATATTCTTATAAATTTCATTCTCGAATTCATTGCTTTCGACTATTAAAGAACGAAGGCCGGGCTTTTTCATAAATTTACCCCAAATATCTTTCGGTGCAAGCTTATCTCCAATCCCCTTCCAGATAGCCTCATCACTTACTTCAGAAATATAAGTATGGTTAATACCTAACATCTTCATAGGAGTATGCTGCAATACGCTAAAAGTACCAATAATTAAATCCTTTATTACTTCGTTATACTGATCATAATTACTTATTGCAACTAATCTTTCTCGAGTAACTTCTAATCTTAACCAATCAAGGCTAAAAATAGCAATATCTGGATGAATAATTTCAATTTTAGCAGATTCGCCTTCTTTTTGACCCAATAATTTTTGTGAGATAAACCACTGGGGATGGAAAATATGAGGGTTAAAATTTCCTACTAAAACGATTTGAAGTTTTTTTTCTTTAATTTGAGGTATCATTTGGCCTCATTAAATTAGATTAACTTATAATTGCTAATTATAGCATATAACTTTATTTATGGGGCGATTTTTTTAACTACTTACCTTCGTTTACATTTATTTGCTGGCCTCCATCTGTAGCTATATTAACTTGAAAAACTATACCTTCTCAATTTCAATGGGAACCTTATCTGCTGTTTTATAGCTATCTATGCTTCTTTGTTCAGGCAGATAAATTCTAACCCCAAATTTACTGCTATTGTTATTGGCGATCTCTTCCTTCGTGTCCTTTTTATCCAAAAACTTATTTTTCAACTTAAGTGCCGTTTCAAGATACTTGTGCCGGCAATGATAGTCTGGAATTTCAACAAATTCATCAGAAACCTTCTGGGTGCCATTAATCTTTTGGTTAAGGTATCCTATAACTTTGGTAGCCTGTAATCCCTCCTGCAGAACTCTCACCAATACATTATCAGTTAAACCATGTTGCTCTAAAAGCTCTTGAAATAAACCCAAGTTGACAAGCTTTGACACTATTTCCCCACCTCTTTGTCTGTTTTTATACCCTGCCATAAGTGCCGCTGCGGAAGCATTGCCAGATTCAAGATAAAATTTAATAAACCTTCTCTGCCTTATGTTTAATTTTAAATCCGAAGGGTCCTTATGGGCCTGGACTACTTCTATAGAGTTATTCATAACTCAAGTTCCTTCTTTTGGGAAATAAGGGGCTTTCTACCGCCAATGCCCTTCCGGTTAGGGTTTTTACCAAAACGGTATATAAAAAAGCTGCAGTTTTGATCTACGCAAATCCTTACTCCTTTTGGACTACCGCCTTGACAATCAAGACATTTTATTCTAATTGCCTTTAATGGAGTTAGTTTATTCATACACTTGACTCCTCTAACCGAAGCTCAAGGATAATATTGTAGGCTTCTGAGTGTGTTAAGCCCTGTCCACAAAGAATCCCTAAGACTGCTTCAGAACCCTTGTTTTTAAATAAGGCTCTAATTTTTTCTTGGTTTTCACTTACTAACCTGTTTTCATGGTTTTGGGTTTGATTTAAGGAAGGCGAAGGTTGGCTCTCAAAACAAGCCGAAGCCGAGCCTTCGCTTAACTCTTTCTTTACTTCTTCTTTTACTTCTTTATTTACTTCTTTATTGTTGTGCCAATTTGATACCCTATCTGGTTCATTTTGATACGCTTTATGATTCATTTTGGCATACTTAATATCTCGTTTTGATATTCTTCCTTTATTCTCCTCATTAGAGAGTATCGTTTTGATACCCTTTACATTGTAAGTCGTTGCGCTACTCTTATATTTACCAGAGACATAATCAACAAAGGGTGTCATTTTGAGACGCTTTCTCCACCTGTTAAGACTACTGCGCCCCACTTTTAGATCATCCTGGATTTCTTCATCTGTTAAGTAGAATTCCCCATTATCTCCAAAGAAATTGTCCTTACTTAATAAATAGGCAAGAAAAAACTTTACCGCTACCGATAGTTCTCTCGTAATGTAAAAAAAGTTATGAGGAAGCTTAACAAATCCATTTCTAACTTTTAGATCATTCACCATAATATTCCCTTGGATTGATTTTGTTTGTATTTTATCACCTTGCTTGTCATTTGAGAATTCTCCTGCTTTCTACCACTTTTCTACCACTTTTTTAGACAAAAAAGCCACTTCTGCTATCTTGCGATAACTTGAAATGGCTTTAATAAACTTGTGATGTAACCTATTGATTTATATAGGAGATTTGATACTTTTGGTAGGGTTAAGACGAGGTAATAGCGATGTGCATAAAAAGTATATCGGAGAGGCAGGGATTCGAACCCTGGGTTCCTTTCAGAACACGCGCTTTCCAGGCGCGCGCATTCGACCACTCTGCCACCTCTCCAAAACTTTTACCTTATTTTATTAAAACAATTTACTCAAACTC
>Ga0268284_1000979_pt1 | contig 16237 bp, 13 predicted proteins | sample saktaG_14_FD_190137 | JGI IMG/M metagenome (GOLD analysis project Ga0268284, IMG submission 190137) | Saline water microbial communities from Sakinaw Lake, British Columbia, Canada - sak_2013_06_06_40m | ecosystem: Environmental > Aquatic > Non-marine Saline and Alkaline > Saline ...
TTGAATGATTTTCAGTAATAGAATAGATACCGTAAAAATCCTTGTCGTTGATCAATTCCGCTGTTCGTGGGCATTTTTATTTTAACAAACGACCAGACACCACTACCAACTCTTTGAGCAAAAAATTTTTAGCGTATAAACACTCAGTAAATCTTTCGTTTTCCATTTGAATGGTAGCTTCTTGACATTTACCCACACTTAGCTTTTCACTAACAAGTATTTTTTTTGTATTAAAGTATCCCTCACAGGCTTTTCGTAAGTTATTTCCTGCACTCGAAAGGTCATGATGGTAAAGATTAATGTTTAACAAAAGGTTTTGAAGCTTTGTATCTACTGGTGGGATATCTTGGTCGTTTGGTGATGCCAATCCCAATATCATAGCAAAATCTTTCTGTAATGCTTCTTCAAATTCGTTTGCAAGATTTCCTATTACCTCAAGTTTATCTCTAAGAACTGTGTGGATTTCTTTCTTTTTTGATGCAGATAATCTGTATGCTTCAACGCCAAACGAACCGATTAAGACCATAGTTCCGCCTATCACTGAACTTATCAGTGACATCCATTCTTTTCCTCCTATATCCAAGCTACGTTGAATTTCATTCAACAGTTTCAATACTTCCAATTCCATGTGAGTCTTTGCTTAATTTTTGAATCAGAAATACATCATTCTTAAAGGGCTTTGTCTCGTGATTATAATCAATTTTTACTGCAACTATTAAAATTCGCAGCCTCTTGATGTACTCTAAATCTTTCCACGGTCGAATTCCGGGTAAAAAATTCGCTGGATACCCACCGTTTTTCCGCTTGAAGCGTCAAGCGACAAGAGCACCCCTGAAAAATGGACATCATCCTCGGCACACTCATACTTGTGGGGTGTCTGGTAGAGCATCCTGTCAGTTGCCGATTTGGTCTGCATGCCGATGACTGAGTTATGCGGACCCGTCATACCCGCATCTGTGCAGTAACCAGTGCCTTTCGGCAGGATCCGTTCATCTGCCGTCGGCACATGGGTGTGAGTCCCGATCACGGCGGAGACCCTTCCGTCAAGATACCAGCCGAGGGCAATCTTTTCAGCGGTCGCCTCTGCATGGATATCGACAAAAATAAAGCGTACCTTCTCTTTGACCTGCTCCTTGATCTGCTTGATCACCCAGTCTGCCGTCCGGAAGGGACAGTCGATGGAGTACATGAATGTTCTGCCCTGGAGGTTGACCACGGCGATATCGCCAAGTCCGCCCGGCAGCTTGTATATCCCGTAACCTTTCCCGTAGGTACCTTTCGGATAGTTCAGCGGTCGCAGCACCTGACTATGCGACTTGAGCGTGTCGAAAAAATTGAAATTGCTCCAGGTATGGTTTCCTCCGGTAACAACATTAACTCCCGCAGCGAGAAGCTGGTTGAGCGCTTCAAGACTCATCCCCTTGCCATGATGGGCATTCTCCCCGTTACAGATAACAAAATCAACATGGTACTTGCTGATAAAACTTTTCAGCATCCGGTCAACCATCTGCAAACCGGGAGTGCCGACAACATCTCCGATGAACATGACGTTCATGGTTTTCTGAGCCATACCTTTTCCTTGAAGTATTCTTCTTTCCTGAAAGTTATTTTGTGTGAAGTTAAGCATTAAGCGGCACTTTGAACAACGCTATTTCATCCGCGCTGCCGCAATGAACTTGTTAGCACCCGGAAAGCGTTTCAAAAAAGAGCAGAAACTTTAAAATTTCCAGGCAGAACTGACATTATCACTACCAATAAGCTTAAGCACTGACCTGTTTTTTTCAAGAAGAATGTAATTGCATAAATCATGGCTAATGCAAGAAAAATCAACCTGGTTTTTACAGGAAAACCGGTGACTGAAGGAGCCGGAGTTCATCTGCAGCGCGCTTTCGGATTCAGCGAGGTTCCTCTTTTCGACCCATTTCTGCTCCTCGATGATTTCCGCTCAGACAATCCTGCGGACTACCGCAAAGGCTTTCCCTGGCACCCTCACCGGGGTATCGAAACGATCACCTACATGCTTCAGGGCAGTGTCGAACATGGCGACAGTATAGGAAACCGTGGTATTATCACTGCCGGAGATGTTCAGTGGATGACCGCCGGCAGCGGGATCATTCACCAGGAAATGCCATTCGGCGACAGAAACGGGTTCATGGGGGGATTCCAGCTCTGGGCAAATCTTCCCGCCTCACAGAAGATGACCCCGCCCCGCTACCGTGACATTACCGCCGCCCAGATCCCGAAGATGCGTCTTGATAACGGCGTGGAGATCCATATCATCTGCGGTCGGCTCGGAAACACAGCAGGGCCGGTCAACGACATTGCCATCGATCCCGAGTATCTTGATATTACGATACCGGCCGGGATTGCCTATACTCATCCCGTCAGAAAAGGGCACACGGCTTTTGCCTACATCATTGCCGGAAAAGGAGTGTTCTGCCCTGCGGATGAACCTTTCGCCTCTGAAACCGAACCGTTTCCTGAAAATGGAACGCTTATCCTCTTCACTGACGGCGATACCATATGCGTAAAAACCGCAGATGTTCCTGTCCGGTTTCTGCTTATCTCCGGCAAACCGCTCCATGAACCGGTCGCCTGGCACGGCCCCATTGTCATGAACACCGGGGCCGAACTCCGTCAGGCTTTCGAGGATTACGGAAACGGTACGTTTCTCCGACACGGATGAACATAGCGGGAAATTGACTGATGCGATTCAGCAGGATGAGAATAGTATGGTGTTCGTTATCCCTTTTCGGGATGCCCCTGAAAAACTCACTTGTTATATATTGCTTCAGATGAGGGTAGAAAAATCAGAATGAATGCACGTTGATGTCACTGCGATCCTTTTTAACAGCAAGCACAAGGGGAATGGCCCCTGAAAGAAAAACGCCCTTCTATAGCGCTGTAGCAGCTCTCCTGCTTATCGCGGGATTGTCAGCCGCGCTGTTATTGCTGCCGGAAAAAGTATCCCTGCCGGCTTACCGGGCGGCATTTGCCTCTCTTGAAGCATATCGTACAGCACATCCTGAAGAGAACCCTCACTACCTTGCTGTGGTTGACTACTCAAAGCCCTCTTACCTGAAACGGATGACTCTTATTGAGCTGAAAACCGGTGAACAATCGTTTTACCGTGTGGCGCACGGTAAAAAATCCGGAGAGCTTTATGCAGAACGATTTTCTGATATTCCGGAATCAAACATGAGCAGCCCTGGACTTTACAGGGTTCTTGATGCCTACAGCGGCGACCACGGAAAGGCTATGCGGCTTGAGGGACTCGACTCAACTTCGAACAGCAATGCGTTCAGCCGTGATATTGTTCTGCACTCTGCGGATTATGTCTCGCCGGGCTACATCCTTCTGAACCTTGCGACCTTGAACGGCCCGAGGATCGGCAGAAGCAACGGCTGCTTCGTGGTTTCAACCCGGGACATCGACGAGATCACAAAAAAGCTAAGCCGGGGTGCGTTTCTGTTCGCGTGGGTCAAACCTCAACCCTTTAAGCCCTGATCGCCGAGCGCCCTGAAGTTCAATGCGGCCGGGAATGATCGGCAGTGACAACACGGACACGAAGGGAGTAAAAAGCAGAAGCCCGGATCACTCCGGGCTTCTGCTGTATTAATATTGCGGGATGATCACATGGCGTCAATAATCGCATTGAAGGTTGCGCTCGGACGCATCGCCCCGGTTGTAAGCTCTTCATCCGGATGATAGTAACCTCCCATGTCAACCGGCTTGCCCTGTGCGGCAATCAGTTCTTCATTGATTTTAGCCTCATTGACAGAAAGCTGCTTTGCCGCTTTGGCGAAACGCGCCTGAAGTTCCTGATCCCTGTTCTGCCCGGCAAGTGCCTCCGCCCAGTACAATGCAAGATAGAAATGGCTTCCACGGTTATCAATCTGCCCGACTTTACGTGCCGGCGATTTATCGTTATCAAGAAACTTGCCGATTGCCTGATCGAGAGTCTCTGCAAGAATACCGGCTTTATCATTTCCGAACACCCTGGACAGATGCTCGAGTGATGCTGAAAGCGCGGAAAACTCACCAAGGGAATCCCATCTCAGGTATCCCTCTTTCTGGAACTGCTGAACATGTTTTGGTGCGGAACCGCCGGCTCCGGTCTCAAACAATCCGCCGCCGTTCATCAGCGGCACAACGGAAAGCATTTTGGCGCTGGTTCCAAGTTCAATAATTGGAAAGAGATCGGTCAGATAGTCACGAAGAACGTTTCCGGTCACTGATATCGTGTCCTTGCCCTCCCTGAACCTTTCCAGAGAGAAACGCATTGCTTCAACCGGCGTCAGAATGCGGATATCCAGACCGGTCGTATCGTGCTCTTTGAGGTACGTCGTAACTTTTTTAATGATCTCGGCATCATGGGCCCTTTTGCCGTCAAGCCAGAAAACAGCAGGCGCACCGGTAATCCTTGCCCGGTTGACAGCCAGTTTTACCCAGTCACGGACAGGAGCATCTTTTGCCTGGCACATTCTGAAAATGTCTCCGGTTTCAACCTTCTGCTCAAGCACAACACTGCCTGCGGCATTGACTACCCGGATCGTTCCGTCGGCTGGCGCCGTGAAGGTCTTGTTGTGAGAACCGTATTCCTCCGCCTGCTGCGCCATTAGGCCGACATTCGGCACACTTCCGATAGTTGCGGGATCAAATGCCCCGTGCTTTTTACAATCTTCGATAATCGCCTGGTACATGGTTGCATAAGAGCGGTCAGGAATCATCGCTTTTGTATCATGCAGCTTTCCGTCAGGACCCCACATTCTCCCGGAATCGCGAACGACGACAGGCATGGAGGCATCGACAATAATGTCATTAGGAACATGAAGGTTGGTAATCCCCTTGTCGGAATCAACCATCGCCAGAGCGGGACGACTGCTGTATACCGCCTGGATGTCCGCTTCAATTTCCGCTCTCTGTGCATCGGGAAGCTTCTTGATTTTGGCATAAAGATCGCCAAGTCCGTTATTGACATTCACGCCGAGCTCTTTAATGAGTGCAGCATGCTTTTCAAAAACATCTTTATAGAATACCGTCACTGCATGACCGAACATGATCGGGTCAGAGACTTTCATCATGGTTGCTTTCAGGTGCAGCGACAAGAGCACGCCGGTTTGTTCTGCGTCGGCAATCTGCCCGGCATAAAAACTGCGCAGAGAGCGGACATTCATGACTGCGGCATCGATGATCTCACCCGGAAGCAGCGGCGTACTCTCTTTGAGAACAGTGCTCTTTCCGTCAACTCCGACAAACTCGATCTTTACCGTGTCAGCATTCGCCAACGTAACGGATTGTTCACTGCCGTAGAAATCACCGGCGCTCATAGAAGCAACATGGGATTTAGAATCGCTGCTCCATGCGCCCATTTTGTGGGGATGCTTTTTTGCAAACTGTTTGACAGAGAGCGGTGCCCTTCTATCGGAGTTGCCCTCACGAAGCACAGGGTTTACCGCGCTTCCGAGAACCTTCGCAAACCTTGTCTGGATCTCTTTTTCAGATTCGTCGGCTGGAGCCTCGGGATAGTCGGGAATATTGTAGCCCTGACTCTGCAGCTCCTTGATAGCTTCTCTGAGCTGGGGAATCGAAGCGCTGATATTCGGCAGTTTGATGATATTGGCTTCAGGTGCAAGTGCAAGTCCGCCTAATTCAGCCAGATAATCAGGAACTCTCTGTTCAGGGGTCAGCTTTTCGGGAAAGTTTGCAATTATTCTTCCTGCAAGCGAAATGTCTTTAGGTTCGAAATCTACGCCTGTCCCCCGGGCAAACGCCTTAAGGATCGGAAGAAGAGAGTAGGTCGCAAGAGCCGGAGCTTCATCAATTTTGGTATAAATGACCTTAGCTGTTTTTGCCATTTCAGTTATCGTTTTAAGTATTTTTAAAATAAATGATAAAGATACTTCAGGAAGAGGATCAGGGAATAACCCCTGCCCTGATCGAAAAAAGCGATTCGGTTGTGATATACTCAGGATGAAGAGCGCTCATAAGAGAACAGACTCTCACTGTATAAGTGCCTAAAGACGTTTTTCGGATAAAACCACCTGTACCGGCTTTAAGCGGCAATGGGCTCACTCTTCCGGCTGATTTTTTTTCAGACCGATACGGTGCAGGTACAATAAACTGACTTGCCATATCTCTATGGCAGGTCAGAAGCTTATTTCTGTTAAAAACCGGGAATAATGCTATAGCGCTGCTCCCCTGATGGCTTATCTGGAAGGCATATACTCTTCAAGACCCACCCGTGCAGCAAGCTCCTTGTCGTTGAGAACCTCATGAGCAAGCTTGATCATGGGAATGGTAGCTCCCATTGAACTGTAACCGCCGTCATGAAAAAGGTTCTGCATGGTAACCTTGCGCGAAAGATCGCTGAGGATAGTCATGGTATATTCAGCACACTCCTCTGCAGAAGCATTCCCGAGAGGAGACATGAGATCACTGTATTCATACATTTTCTCAAATCCCGGAATACCGCTTCCGGCCTTGGTATAGGTCGGGCTTTGCGATATCGTGTTGATACGGATAGCCCGCTTTGCGAGTCTCGGACCGTAACTGCGGACAATAGACTCAAGCAGAGACTTTGCATCCCCCATATCGGAGTAGGTCCAGTAATTTCTCTGTGAAGCGATATAGGAGAGCGCCAGAATACTGCCTCCGGCATTGATCGCTTCGTTCTTCAGAGCATAAGAAACCAGGCGGTGCAGTGACAATCCCGAAACGTCAAGTGTTTTCATAAACCATTCGTAGTTGAGCTCCTCATAAGGCAGCTGCTTACGGATATTCTGTGACATCCCGATGGAATGGACAATAAAATCGACAGCACCGATTTTATCTTTCAGTTCTTTAAAACAGTTATCGACATCTTCGTTTTTCGACGCGTCACAGACAATCATCGGAGCGTTACCGCATAATGCTGAAAGCTCATCGATATTACCGAAACGCAGAGCGGCAGCGACATTCGATATAGCGATCTGGGCGCCTTCCCTGTGAGCATGAAGCGCAATCTGCCAGCCGATACTGCTTTCATCAAGCGGGCCGAAAACAATACCTTTCTTCCCTTTCAACAAACCATAATGCGCTTTCTCGGACATGATATAAGCTGATTCTTTAACAAAGATTGGGGGATAAATTCCCGCTATTGCGATATTTAAACTCTAAAGATACAAGATTCCGTTGAAAATTAAACTGTTTAGCCTGATTTTTTCTTGACGACAAGGTTTAATGGCCATACTACAGTTTCAATCGTCTCATAGAGCGGAGCTTGTCAAGCATGTTCTTGTTCACACTCAGCTCCATCTCCTCCTTGTCAACATGTATCTCCCTGAACACAACCCGCAAAAGGTTATCCTCCCTGATATATTTTTCCATTTCCAGACTGTATAACGCCCTTGGCAGGGTAATGATCCTCTGTGCTCTGTCGACGGTAACGACGATATCGGTACCCATCCGGTCAACGACTACCTCTTCGGCATCCTTGAGAAAGGGTATCTTGATACAGAGAATTTCCCTGTGATCATCCGTAACCGCATTGGTCTTGCTTTCAATCCAGAAATTCTTTCCCGAATAAAATATCTTGTCGGGCTCCTGCTCTCCGAAAACCAGTTTACTGATCTCATGAAGCGCATCCGTTCCTATCGGCTCTGTTCTCTGCAGCTGACAACGGAAAACCGGAGATGGATAAAAAGAATTGTCAATCTCCATGAGATATTTACTGTGCAGGTCTGCCCAGAATTCAAAATACTCTCCGACAGTTTTGGAAGTCGGAAGGATCTTGTTGATCACAATCCCGTCGACATTGATCCCGTAAAGATGCACAAAGGTGTAGGCCCGCTTTGTTTCGAGTATGGAAAGTTTTTCAGGGTTCAATACAAGACGGAAGGTAACCTCCGGACTGAGAATAAACTTGTTGATATCCTCCATCTGCTTGAGGAGCACATTCACCTCGTTAAAGAAGTCATCGTCGGGAATGGAGTTGCCGCTCAGAGGGCGGGCCAGGGAGGACATGCTTTTATACAGCTTGAAAAACTGCTTGCCCATGTTTCCGCCGATAATGATCTCCGGATAGGCAAGAAGACGGAGCGTATTGCCCGTCGGTGAGGTGTCAAGCACAACCGCATCCCATTTACCCGACTGCGCTTCATCGAGAAGACGGCTTAACGCAAAAATCTCATCAAGACCCGGCTGGGTGGTCAGTTCAGAAGCCATTCCGCTTTCAATACCCTTGTTTTTATAAGCAGAAGAGACAAACTTCTGGAAGCCGGACATGTTTTTTTTCAGCTCATAGATGGTATCGACCTCAAGACCGTAGAGATTATCTTCGATCTTCTGCGGATCGTTGCGGCTTATTCTGGTATTGAAAACATCAGACAGGGAATGTGCCGGATCGGAGGACATGATCAGCACCTTCTTGTTCTGCCGTGCAAGGGCAACCGCCGTTGATGATGAAATCGTTGTTTTTCCGGTGCCCCCTTTTCCTGAATAAATGATGACTCTGGTCTTCGACTGATTTTCCGTTAAATCCCTCGACAACATAAAAACTCCCCTGTTAAAGGTAAATAATCACGAAAGGCACCCTCCTGTGCGGAAGGGGAAAAGCCATAGTTCCTGAAGGTACCATTTTTCCCCTCTCTACAGAAAAACAATCTTTTTCTCCAGGGCCTTATTGAGCTGCACCATATAATCTTCATGACTGATTTCAACTGCGCCGAGTTTTCCGAGATGAGGGTTCATGATCTGGGCATCGAGCAACAGATAACCTTTGCTTTTCATGTGAAAGACCAGACGGTCAAAGGCTATCCGGGATGCATAGGAGCGGCGGAAAAACATCGACTCTCCGAAAAAAGCCCCTCCCATCGCGATGCCATAAAGACCTCCGGCCAACTCGCCCCTGTACCAGCTTTCAACACTGTGGGCCAGTCCAAGCCTGTGAAGTTTGCAGTATACGTCAACAATCTCCCCGGAAATCCATGTTTCCTGATCATTTTTTCTCGGGGCGGCACACTCTCCGATCACCTCTTCAAACGCATTGTCAAACGTGACGTCAAACTCTTTTTTTCTGTTCAGACGAAGAACATCGCGGGACGCTCTATAGGAGGCAAGAGGAACTACAGCCCTTTTGTAAGGCTGGCACCAGTACACTTTTCCATCGGCGGGATCGGACATCGGGAAAAAACCCTGACGGTAGGCCCTGAGCAGTTCATCAATATCAATCATATATGCTGAAGCATCAAGGAGCGTTTAGTGTTTTTTTGAAATCCCGATCGGAACAGGCAGGGAGGACGCGAAGAGAAAACACGAGAGTACATGTGTATTTCGAGCGCCACCGCATCCCGGTAAATTGCAGGATCGAGGAATGGATTTACAGTACCCTTCAGTGAAACTTCAGGAGAACATCGTCCGGCAGCCTTTTGGGAACATGGTGAATTCCGTGGGAATCCCTGAAGTAACGAACACTATCATGGCTCGACATCTGGTCAATGACGATTGTTTCTGCCGGTTGTCCGACAGCGATGACCATAAGAAGCGAAAAACTGTCCGGAATTTTCAACAGCTCCCTGATCTTTTCCTGTTCAAGGGAGGCAACAATACATCCGCCGAGACCGGACGCTGTCGCACCGAGAAGAATAGTCTCTGCAGCAATTCCGCTGTCACAGGCAAAGTCACTGCTTATGAGCTGGTCGCCGAGCATGACGATGAAGGCCGGGGGGCGTTCCCCTTCAGCGGGACCAGACCAGTCTGCAAGATATCCCGCCCAGGAAAGCAAAGGATAAAGGGCCGAAACTTCATCAGGATCACTGAGCGCAATGTATTTCAACGGCTGAAGGTTCTTCGCTGAAGGAACATAACAGGCAAGTTCAACAAGATTCCGCAGGGTTTCACCGGAAACCGGACAATTGCCGTCAAATCTCCGGTAACTCCGGCATTGCATTACAAGCTCCCTGAAATGCATCATAATGCAGATTAAACCTTATCCTTCCAGGCTGCCCCGGTATATTTTGAAAGTTCATCCCACTCGCCGCTGCTTATCCACTCGGAAATATAATCAACCGTTCTTGCATAACGCAACGGTTCCCGGCAGGGCTTCTGCAGCCAGTCGGCCAGAATGGAGCCTTCAAGACTGTGCATGACCATGCCGTATCCGAGCTGTTCCATGGCAAGTGCATTGGACTCCTGCTCGATCTGACCGTCAAGAGGCCTGAGCAGAAGCTTCTTGCCAAGATGAAGTGCCTCTCCCGGAAGCTCGAATCCGGCATTACAGACAACTCCGTTGCACTCCCTGAGATCACCCAGAAAACCTTCGCGGGAGTAACCCCTGAAATGCAAATGTCCCTCATCGCGGCTCTCAGTGACCTTCCCGTAGATAAAAAACTCGTACCGGTCGAACGGAGTAATAAATGCAGCAATATCTTCCACCTCTTCAAAAGGCAGATAGACCAGAATTTTCTTTTTGATGACCTCAAGGGAACTCTCTTCATAGAGCGAGGAAGGAATGACCGGAGGAAAAACAGGCTGATTGAAATGGCTCCAGTGCAGCCCCGCATTATAGCGGGCCGGAGCAAAATTCAGCAGGGTATATTTTTCAAAAATATTCCCCCTTGCTACGGGAATATCGAACCGGAAAGCATACTGATGGCCAAACCCCATTGAAGGAATATTCCTGATTCTTGCGGCCATCGACGTAATCGGTTCAAAATCGGTAATAATCAGATCCGTACCGGCAGTATCAAGCATCACAACATCCGACAGAAGCCTTACAAGGTCAAGCTGAAACATCGTTTCAATATAGTTCATCTTTCCCTTGAAGGTTACCAGCGTCATGCCCTTCATCACCCTGTAGGGCTCGAATATTTCAATCTCCTTGAGCTCCTGCTCTTTTCTTCCGCTGATTACGACCTCCACATCATGACCGTCAGCCCTGAGCTTTGCAACAAGCTCCCGGCTTCGGCTGATATGCCCGTTTCCTGTACCCTGAACTCCGAAAAGAATCTTCATGCTGCTGAATATTTACGCTTGAAACACAGTGAATGAGAGGTCTTGTTACTGCTGAATTCTGAGATTGGCATATTGCACCATCAGCGTCTTCTCTCCTGAACCGCGAAAGTTTATCCTCACTTTCTGTTTTGCGCCTGTTCCCTGAACATCAAGTATGGTTCCTGAACCGAAAACAGCATGATGCACCATCGTCCCTGCACGAAGTCCGGGTCGTGAGAGCTTCGTCTGGCCTCCTGAAGGTGAAGGAAGCGAGGGTGTTATTGCAGTTTTCTGTTGATAACCTCGCAAGGACATTGATGAACCCGAAAGCGGTTTTTCCTTTACAGAACGATCGGCAAGAAACGTCCCGTTCTCTGTCTGCACAATCGAAGAATCGATTTCACTGATAAAAACCGATTGTAAACAGTAATGCTGTTGACCATACTGGTAACGGCTCTGAGCCCAGGAAAGAAATATTTTTTCTTTGGCTCTTGTCATCGCCACATAAAAAAGCCGTCTTTCCTCTTCAAGCTGTTCGGGCTCATAGCAGTTCAGCGGGAAAAGCCTTTCCTCCAGACCGGTAACAAAAACAACAGGAAACTCAAGACCTTTAGCCGCATGCACCGTCATCAGGGATACGTAATTATCAGAATCCTGCGTCTCTTCATAGTCGGAAGCAAGCGATATATTCTCCAGAAAATCTCCAAGCGACCCGCCGTCAGGGTTATGGTCGGAAAAATCCCTTGCCATGGAGAGCAGTTCCTGAAGGTTTTCATGACGCGCCAGCGATTCCGGGGTGTTCTCAGCCTGCAGCAGCAAGGGAATAGAGGTCAGCGTGAACAGTTCCGTCAGAACATCGTATACGGTCCCGCTCTCCGCCACTTTTCTGAGCGCTTCAATGACACTGCTGAACGATGCCAGAGCATTCAGCAGCCGTGCCGGAAATCCTCCCTCTCCAGCCTGCAGGATTGCATCATACAGAGATATCCCCCGCTCTTCGGCAAACTCTTTGAGCCTGCCGATACTCACATCACCTATTTTTCGCGAAGGAAAATTGATAACCCGCAGGAGCGATTCGCTGTCACGACTGTTAAGAATAAAACGAAGATAGGCAACAGCATCCTTGATCTCCCTGCGTTTATAGAACGATACGCTCCCGAAAATCCGGTAGGGAATGCGGTGCTGGCGCATGATATCCTCAAGCACCCTCGACTGGGCATTGGTCCTGTAAAAAACGGCAAAATTTCTGAACTCATAAAGCTGCTTTGAACGCAGGGAACGGATATGATCGCCTACTTTTTCAGCCTCATTGCGCTCATTGAATGCCTCAATCAGAGTTAACGGCTCTCCGTCACTGCGATGCGAAATCAGCTCTTTTTTAATCTGCCGCTGATTACGGCTGATCACGCTGTTTGCGGCTTTGAGAATATTTCCCGTACTGCGGTAATTTTCAACGAGCTTGAAGGTAAGGGCATCATGATAGTCATCCTGAAAGTTCAGGATATTGGAAATATCCGCTCCCCGCCAGGAATAAATTGACTGTGCATCATCACCCACAACAAAGATATTGCGGTGCCGTGCCGCGAGCATTTTTGCCACAAGATATTGCGCCCGGTTGGTATCCTGATATTCATCGATCAGGATATAACGGAAAGACTCCTGGAGATCTTCAAGCACCTGCGGATGGGCCTGGAAGAGTTCAAGCGGCTTGATGAGCAGGTCATCAAAATCAAGAGCGTTGTTTTCCTTCAGTTTCCGGGTATACAACTCATAAATCTGCGCTGTCTTCTGCTGGTTATAGTCTCCGGCATTTCGATGAAACTCTGCAGGCAGAATAAAACCGTTTTTAGCTCTGCTGATCAGTCCCTGAACCGTATTGACCGGCACCGACTCATGGGAGATGTTCAGCTCGGTCATTGACTGACGGATCAGGCTTTTACTGTCATCAGTATCAAAAATTGAAAAGTTCCGGTTATAACCGAGCAGATCGATATAGTCGCGGAGAAGACGCGCAAAAACCGAATGAAACGTCCCGATCCACAACCCGCCGGAGCTGCCCTGATGCAGCAGGGTATCGACACGATGGCGCATCTCTCCGGCAGCCTTGTTGGTAAAGGTCAGTGCAAGAATATTCCGGGGAGAAACTCCCTCGTTCCTTATGAGATATGCAATCCGGTAGGTAATAACTCTTGTCTTGCCGGAACCGGCACCCGCCAGCACCATCACAGGCCCGGAAGTTGTGATTACGGCATCACGCTGTACGTCATTGAGATCATGTAAAAAATCCGTCAAAACTTCTGAACACCTGTTAACTGTTATAGCGCCGCAGCCCTTTTCCGCCATTGAGAACGCCGAAATCTCAAGTTGAATTTCGTATAACTTTACCCTTTTTACAAATCACGGTCAAACAAATCCCTTCCTGCAGAGCAATCCCCGGTACGAATTATATTCACTTCGGGTTCACCGCCTTTTCAAACCATCCGGCGGTTTTCCGGAGAAAATTCCTGTTGCCGTGGTCATGCGGTTTTTTCCTTGTTTTTATGCAGAGCCCCCCTGCTTTTGGCTCGGAGAGTTGCTATATTTGCAGTCAGATAATTTCACATCAAAATGATCCGGTAAATGTTCCCTCTTGTATACGAAATCAATACCAGAATATGGCTCCTGAAACTGAGCAGAAAGCACAACCGGCAGGTGACGCTCGGCAGCATTCCCGAGGAGGAGTTCGCCTTCTTTTCTGCCTGCGGCTTTGACATAGTCTGGCTCATGGGTGTCTGGGCACCAAGTCAGTACAGCAAAGCAATTGCAACCGCGCATCCCGGCCTCCGGACATCATTCCTTGAACACACAGCTATTGTCGAACCCGGTGACATAGCATCATCTCCTTATTCCATAACCTCATACTCAGTCAACGAGACACTGGGAGGTAAAAGTGAGCTGCTTAAGTTCCGTAAAAAGCTCCGGGCTTACGGAATAAAGCTCATGCTTGACTTTGTACCGAACCACCTTGCCCTTGACAACGAATGGCTCCCGGAACACCCGGAGTATTTTATTTCCCTTTCTCAGGAGGAACTGAACCGGAATCACGGCTCAGGTTTTGAATACACCCGGGGAAAATTTCTGGCCTACGGCAAGGACCCATATTTTGATCCATGGACGGATACCCTGCAGCTCAACTACGCCCAGCCTGAAACCCGCAGGATGATGACTGAAAATCTTTTAAAAATAAGTTTACTCTGCGATGCCGTCAGATGCGATGTCGCCATGCTGATTCTTTCAAGCGTCTTCAATACGACATGGAGTAACCTGAGCGGCCCCATGATGGAAGAGTTCTGGCCTGATGCAATCGCCGCAGTAAAAAAACGTTACCCGGACTTTCTCTTCCTTGCAGAATCCTACTGGAGCCGGGAATGGGAACTCCAGCAACAGGGGTTTGACTTTACTTACGACAAGCCCTTTTACGATTTTATCACCAGCGTTCCGGTGAATACTGAAATGCTTGGGGGACATCTGCTCGCGCATTGGGACTACCAGAAAAAACTCTGCCGGTTCATTGAAAACCATGACGAACCGAGAGCCGCAGAAATAACATCTCTGAACAACAAGACCGCTGCTCTGGTACTTCTGACTGTTCCGGGCATGCATCTTGTCCACCAGCAGCAGATGGAGGGATTCAGAAAGAAAATCCCGGTACAGCTCCTCAAACAGGCCACGGAAGCTGAAGATCCGGAACTTGCAGAATTCTACAAAAAGCTGTTTATCCTGCAGAAAAAACAGCTCTTTCAGGAAGGGCGAGTTGAATTGCTTGAGCTGCATGCTGCCGGCAATCCCCTTTGTTTCGGATTTCACCGCTTTACTGAAAAGAATCACGCATTTATTCTTGCCAATTTCGGATCAACCGGTATTGAAATAGAATTGCGCCACCCGCTGCCTGATCATATCTGTCTGGAAACACTGAACCTGCTCAGTACAGCGGGCGTCAACAACACCTGCGAAATTCGTGGCACAGACAGGACTCTCCGGCTTTGCCTCTCTGCTCATGAAGGAGTGGTCGTGACGTTCTGAAAAACAGCAATGAACAAACGGCTCATAAAACAATCCCGGACTAATTCTTTTAAATGCACCTTTTGACAGTTTCCGTCCATGCATATCACGACAGACACCATCACCCTGCGAACCACCGGGCCAATCGAAATCATCGATATAACAGCCGGCGTTTCTGATGCGGTATCGGCCTCAGGACTTGACAGAGGGCAGGTAACCGTCATAAGCCTTCATACGACTGCCTTTATCAATATCAACGAAAAAGAGGAGCGCCTGCTTGAGGATATGGAAACCTTTCTCAAGCGGCTGGTGCCGAGGGATGGCAACTACCTGCATAATCTCAATCCTCTTGACGGGCGCGATAATGCCCACTCCCATCTTCTCGGACTGTTCATGAACACATCCGAAACAATTCCGTTTTCCGGGGGAAAACTTCTGCTCGGCCAATGGCAGTCAGTTTTTTTTGTCGAACTTGACGGACCACGCGAAGAGAGAAAAACCCTCCTGCAGATTTCAGGCATCTGAAACCCGGGCGCCGGCGGCATCAATGGAACCGGGAAGCCGCAATTCCGGTTAATGTTGGGAAATATGACAATAACCTCAAGCTGTAAAGCAGTATGTCCGATTCAATACCGGTTTCCGTAACAAAACATATCACCCCCTCTCTCTCTGAAATCAAGTCGCCTGATGATCTCAAGCGGCTCAGCATCCCGGAACTTCAGACTGTTGCCGATGAATGCCGTAAAGAGGTCATAAAACTTGTCTCCATGAACGGAGGGCATTTTGCCTCAAGCCTTGGGGTTGTGGAGCTGACCGTTGCGCTTCATCATGTTTACTCTGCTCCTCACGACAAAATAGTGTGGGATGTCGGCCATCAGGCATACGTGCATAAAATCCTGACCGGAAGAAAAGACAGGATGCAGACCAACCGCCAGTACGGCGGACTTGCGGGTTTTCCCAGAATATCGGAAAGCCCCTATGATGCGTTCGGAACCGGTCATGCAACCACATCTATTTCCGCTGCTGCGGGAATGGCTGCCGCAAGGGATCTTGCCGGCACAAATGAAAAGGTTATCGCCGTCATAGGGGACGGCAGCATGACAGGAGGCATGGCATTCGAAGCCATGAATCACCTTGGAGATCTCAAAAGCGATGTTCTGGTCATCCTCAACGACAACCAGATGGCCATTTCGCCAAGTACCGGCGGACTGAAAAACCATCTTAT
>Ga0268284_1000980_pt1 | contig 16229 bp, 9 predicted proteins | sample saktaG_14_FD_190137 | JGI IMG/M metagenome (GOLD analysis project Ga0268284, IMG submission 190137) | Saline water microbial communities from Sakinaw Lake, British Columbia, Canada - sak_2013_06_06_40m | ecosystem: Environmental > Aquatic > Non-marine Saline and Alkaline > Saline ...
CCTGTTCCTACACCTGCACCTTTCCCCGCACCCGGCCCTATACCTGTACCTATACCTATACCCATTCCTGACCCTGCGCCGCCACCACCCGCACCACCACCGGCGGCAAGTCCTGTTATCAACAGCTTCACGGCTACTCCAGCCAGCGTTGCCGCCGGTGCCTGCTCAACACTTGACTGGAGCACCACCGGCGCCACATCTGCCACACTCAATCCCGGCGGCGCTGTACCCGTCAATGGCAGCGTTCCGGCCTGCCCGGCCGGCACCACTACCTATACCCTGACAGCCACTAACGCGGCGGGGAGTATCACAGACACCGAGACTGTCACAGTTACCGGCGCACCGCCACCCGGACCACCGGCGCCGGCAGAAAGCGCGGCCTGTGAGCAGTCCCTCTTCGATGCAGTGAACGCATTACGCGCCGCCGACGGCAAGGCCGCCCTGGCGCGCAATGCCTATATCGACGGACTGTGCCGGCAACACGCCCAGTATATGGCTGACCATGACGGGTTAAGCCACGATGATTTCATCACGAGGGTAAATTCCATCCGGGCCAATATACCGGGGATAAACCCCTGTGCCGAGAATGTGCTGCAGTCCAATATCCCCTGCGATGCCAATGATATGGCCAATATGTGGTTTAACTCCGCGGGGCATAAGACAAATATGCTAAATGCTGCCTACACCCTCTCCGGCATGGGTATCGTGATAGACGCCGGCGGGAAAATCTGGGCCTGCCAGATGTTTGCCGGCCCCTGATTGACACTTCATCAATCCCGGCCACCTTTCGGTATAGGGCTAACCCTCAGGGGGCCTTTGACACCCATCCGGTCAACGTATACTATACAGATAATTGGCAATGATTGGTGATAATTTTCTAATGGCGGATAGGCATGGGATATACCGGCTGAATAGCTTTTACCCTATTCTGGCAAGGAGGCAACAATGCAGAAACTCTCCAAGAAATTGTACCTGGGGTTGATTATCGGGGCTTATGCGGCAGGCACGGCTTGTATAATCGCGGGCGTGATCATGGTTACTGTGGTGGCGGTGGTAAAAGGAGAGAAATTCACCATCGCGGACGTGGGACTGTTAGTCCCGGGCATTGTGTTTTTTCTGCTGGGCATAGCATTAGCCTTCATAGCCGCCATTGTTGGCTATGTAATCCTCTACAAAGCCTGGCAGGCGATACAGGACGGACAGCCGAGGACTACCCCGGGCAAGGCCGTGGGGTACCTCTTCATACCGTTTTTCAACGTCTACTGGATGTTCATGGCCTACTGGGGATGGGCTAAAGACTGCAATGCCTATATTTCTTCCAAAGGTTTTAGCCTGGCGCCCCTTCCTGAAAAATTGTACCTGGCCTATCCCATAATCATATTGTCCAGCGGGATACCCTATGTGGGTTCTGTTACAGCGTTTGCAGGCATCGTGGTGTTTATCATCATGTGCATCCAGATGATGGATACGGTCAACGGAATTTACGATGCCAGGACGGTTACGCCGCAATTTTGACAGCAGCAATCGCCCGTGATAGACTCGGTTCAGCATTACGCATCAGAGTAATAAGGGCAACAGGAGGCAGCAGATGTCGAATTGTTCACGGCACGAGAACGAGGAAGCGGTTGGGTTTTGCGTTAATTGCGGCGAGCTTGTATGCGCAATCTGCCATAAAGAGATAGATGGCAAGGGCTATTGCACGGTTTGCGCGGACAAGCTTTTTGCATCCACAGAGGTGAAATCTGAGCAAACCCCGCCTCCAGCACCTGCTGAACCCACGGTCCCATCTGTGCCCTTAGCAGCCAGGCCGGCGTCTGTGCGGGCGAAAAAAGCTAAGATCGAGGCTGCGCCTGTAGTGCAGGTGGCAAAGGTGGTTGAGCCGGTGACCCTTGCGGAAAAGCCGGCATCCGAGCCTGCAAAACCCAACCTTGTTCCACAGGGTGTAAAGCAACCTGTAAGTAATCTCTGGTGGCTGTTGCCCTTGCTGTTTACATGGATAGGCGGAGTGATTGCAGGATTGTTCACAAAGGGCAGGGATTCCAAAAAGGCGCTCAATATGTTCCTGACCGGCCTCGGGATGACCTTCGTCCACGGGATAGTCATTATTGCCCTCTTAGCCGGTAGCGCACCACCCCCTCCCGAGCAGTCGCCGACCTCGTCCACGGATCAAACATCGTCTGTCACCTCGACTGCTGACCAGCAAACGACGGCTTCCTCTTCCAATCCAAAGACGTCCGGTACCACGACTGGGGGACAGACGCAGGTTGGGCAAACGCCTGTTGCAACGAACGGCCAGGATATTGAGGTAATGGGGCCGTCCAATACACAATCGGAATCTCCTCCTCCTCCGACCGACTATAAGCTCACGACTTTAAGCGACCAGGCAGTCCAGCCCTCCGATAAAGACCAGATGGTAAGCTACGCGGATAAACTGCAGGTAACCATACCGGGAGGCCAATTAAAGGAATCACAAAAACTTGTAATATCCGCTGTTGGTAATCCGCCCGCTCCTTCCTCGCATGAGACGCAGCTTGCAGTCTATGATATCAGCTTTGAGAAGCAGCATGAATTTGACAGTAACCTGACCTTCAAGTTTGCTTACGATCCTGCCTTGGTAGTGGGAGACCTGCCTCCCCAGGAGACTCTGCATGTTGCCACGTTTTATGATGACGCCCGTGCCTGGGTGCCCGTTCCATCGACCGTAGACCCGGCCAGCAATACCATTACGGTCCAGACACCGCATAATGGGATGTGGCAAGTTGTAAAAACAACTGGCAGACAGAATGTAGTCCTGACCGAACATTGTGCAATTTTCTATTATCCGTTGGATTTCTTTCCACCCAAGGTTGTCGAGTATGATAACTTGGAGCGAACATTCCAACTTGCAAAGACGTGGAAAGAAAGAGGAATGATCCATGCACTCCAGTCTATGAGCCAGGAAGACAAGGACCGGTTGCTTACACTAAGCGAAGATCAGGAAGTAAAGAACCGAGTAGATCTGAGAAAGTATAGTGGCTATATACCCGATCCAGATAAACACTATTATACGGACTACCCTGAAATTCCCAAATACGTAGTTGATATTGCTTACGCTGCTGAAAAAGCCTGGGAAATATATAAAAAGCCAGGTATTTTTGGTATGGAATCCTACCAGCAGAATCTGGAGATATTTACACCATATCCCACAAGGATAAATGTTAATTCCAGGGGTTATAGTTTGATCAATCCTCCCGGTGATAATTTAGCCAATCCTTCCAATCCTTTAGGTGATAGTTACAGTACAATAGTTAAGGCATTCCCAATTTACGTTAAAGATGGATGGTTTATCCACACAAAATATAATGCTTATGATAGGTGCATGACTGTGAATTTCGGCTTCACCTTAAACAAGGGTCTGATAGAAGCGATAGCTCACGAAATGTTTCATGGCATTCAGCACAGGGATTACGACCTAATGATTAAACTTGGCGCTTCAATATTTACGCAGGGAGAAACCAGGTCCGACTGGTGGCTGGAGGGTACAGCCGAATATGCTGCCTATAAAATATTCGAGCAGAATGCAAAGGCGAGTTCAAAACCGATTACAAACGACTGGCTTGGGGAGACTTTTTTTATGAATTCCGCGCTGGGGCGTACTGAACTACTCGAACATTCTTATGCGACCTCATATTTTTTCGATTACATCGCTCATGAATACAATGTTGATTTCCCAGCTATGTATAACGTGGTTAAAAAATATTTGGTGCCTGCTGAGGGTCTGGATAAATATTTCAGATCGAAGCCTGACATTGTTCCGAGTGACATGCTCGAACAACTTGATCCTGATGCACCAACCAGTCATTACCCGGCCATAAACGAAGTTTACCGCAAGTTTGCTGCCTACCTGGTTATGGATGCTGCGAGCCCGGCGGAACGCTTAACAACTGAAAAATTATCTCCGGAGGATTACCTGTTTGGAAATCCGGTTGGATTGACCTCTATAGTAAAGGGCATTTCACCGGGAGTCAGCCGTACTCTGCAGGTAAGCGTCAAAGAGGTGACCGGCAGGCCTTCATTTTTAAAGCTGGATGTGTACAAGATAAGGGCCGGCGTCTGGCCTGAAATAAAAAATACTGATCCCGAGATGACCTGGTCAGGAGAGAAGGATTTCATATATTCTGGAGATGTAAATCCTACATTTCCGAAGGTGTTGGGTACGTTTTATGCAGATGCCGCAGATGACCTTTACATATTGGTAACGGCGTCAAATGAAAATGCACTACGTTCGCTGGTTAGATTAACAATTGAAGACAAATTAAATCCGACATTATCCATAGATCCACCTCCTGAAGTGCCTAAGGGCAGTAAAGGAACAACCTGTGTTCCATATACTTTTCAGGCCTGGGGGGTGGATCTACCCCGGGGCATCACTTATAAATGGTACGTCGACGGTACTGAGATCAACAATGTCGCCGATACATCCATGACCATGACACATGCATTTAGTCCGGGACCCCATCAAATAAAGGTTGTAGCCAGGTGGGGCGAGGGAATAACTACAGAACAGATATTGGCCACACTCGGGTTTGATATCGCAGAACCCAAACTAACAATCAACGGACCGAAGGAACTGAAGGAGGGCGAAAAAGGCGTCACGGGTGATACATACACATTTGAGGTTGAGCCGGAATACGTCCCCACGAGCGCTGCATATGCTTGGTCGCTATCAGGGGAAACCGGAAAGAAATGTTATATTACACCGCTTATGCCGGGCCCCTATACGGTAACGGTAACCGCATCCTGGGACGTAAATGACTGCAAAGGTAAAAAGGAAGGCTCAACCCAGTTTGAAATTGAGAAGGAATCTATTGATATCAACGCCAACCCGGCCACTGCCACCATAGGCCAGTCCGTCACTTTCATCGCAACAGGCCATGTCCGGAGAAATGCTGTGTTTGACTGGAATTATGGCGATAAAGCTAGATCAGGGACTGAAAAAATAAGTACACCTGTATCTCACAAATACGCCAGCGAAGGGAAATATAATGTGAAAGTGACAGCGATGGATAATCAGGGCAATACTGTGGCGACCAAGACTATCCAATACTTGGTTAATCCGGCTGCAGGAGTAAAAATCATCGGCCCCGGCGGCACTGGCAATATCAACGATGAGTACACGTTTATTGCTAAGTCTTCACCTATGCCGGTAGGGGCAAGGATCGAATGGTACTTCGAAGGTGGGAAAAAGTATAGAGACACAGATACAGTCAAACATACGTTTACCACGGCAGGGGATAAAACTGTTATGGTACAGTGGGTGATAGGCAACGAGGTTGTACCTATCTGCAAGGACCAGATTCAGTTCACAGTTGTCGCGGCGCCCACCCTATCCATAAAGATGCCGGGCGACGGCAAGGTCTTGCAGCCGGATAAGGAAAATATATTTTATGCTGTCTCTACGAGCATACCTGGCGATGCCGTTTATGAATGGTATATCAATGAAGAAGGAGTTTTAAAAGCCCAGGGCAGGGAGGGCACTGTGGCGACAGCCCCGGCGGGGTTCTTCAAAGAGGGAGACTATGAAATACTGGTGATTGCCAAATGGAAGGGTGCAGACTTAAAGGAACAATGGGCACAGGCCGATGCCAGGTTTAAGGTAGCAACGATCAATATTTCATTGTCAATCATACCGCCCCCCGAAATACAGGGTAAGACTGCTAAGGAAAATACAAAATATTATTTTGCCTTCAATACCGACGTTCCGTCTACCGCTACATTCACCTGGTACAGAGACGGCAAGGAAGTGGGCGGGGGGGAGACTATCGGGCTGGCATTCGCGTCCGGCCAGCATACTGTTGGGCTAAAAGCGACATGGAGGGATAGCGATGCCGCCAGGACCCCCAGGGAGCAGAAGGCAAAAGACCTGAGCTTCAATATAGGTGCGGCAACTACCTTGCCCACAGGCCACGGCTGGTACCTGGTTAAGACAGTGTACGAGTACAACGATAGATGTAGTCAGGCCACCTGCGCATGGTCAGAATGCATAGAAGTCCCCCTTCCTCCGGGAACAGCCCCATCCGGCGGGAATCCCTTAGGCAATTATTACGGTGATAATCCTTCCACACCCACACCCTGTGACCAATATCCCATTACTATCAGTTGGACAAAATTGCCGTCTTTCCTTAAGCCTAATAGTGATTTCTACTGTTCCATGACAATAAGTCCCCCTGAGTATGTGGACAAAGGAACGGAGGTTGTGATGGCAGTTATTGACGAGAACGGTTATGCGAAAGACTTGCTATACGAGAATGGTTACTATTTAGCGGGTGGTCAACAAAAAATCTGGATACCGGATGGCTCAAGAGCAAAAGTCCCTTTTTCCAATGAGAGTAAGCTGGCCGGCAAAAACTTGGTGATAAGATTCTACGGCCTTGCAACTTTTCTATATGAATACAGGTAGAAAAATGGGTGCCTATATATCTAAATATGATCTGCTCATTAATTGTCAAATGAATGCTATAAGGGAGCAAAGGTTCAAATGAATGATAATCCTCCGCGCCGTACCCTCAATGTTTGGATAGCCATATCTATATTAGGCATTTTTGCCATCTTCGCCCCGACCATCTTCGGCATGGATGGTTTCAATGGCGGGTTTGCCATCTCGACCATCAGTTTTATGCTCGTGGTGACCGGCATAATCGTCATCATCATCTACTCGGGCCGCGCCAGGACTTTAGATAAAATCTTTAATGGGGATAATCTGCTGGCCCATTGGACCTACTCCCCTGACGAATTGAGCAGCTACGCAGACAAAGAATACAAAGAGGAGAAAAGTGGGAAGAAGGCGCTGTTTTTTATCATCGCCGGCTTTGCACTCTTCTTCGGCGTGGTATTTATGATTATGGATCCCGAAAGCGGCATATTCGTTATGGGTGTTATGCTGGCATTGATTGCGATTATCGCTTTAACCGCCTGGTTTACATCGTGGTACAACTACCGCGAGAATAAAAAATACCTGGGGGAAACATATATCACCGAGGACGCCGTGTACATAAACCGCCAGCTTCACACCTGGCGCGGACTGGGGGCCAGGCTGGACTCGGTGGATTTAAACCAGGGAGGGTCTCCGTTGCTGCTGAAGTTTATCTATTCCGCGCCCACAAGGACGGGCATGCAGGAATATACCGCGAGGATACCTGTGCCCAAAGGGCAGGAAGAGGCCGCCGAAAAGATATTCAAGCATTTCAAGGACGCTGGAAGCTAATTCTGAACCGGTGCAATAAATCGCCTGCGGCTATGCAGGCGAAACTAAACAATTCGCCCATATAAGGTATTTTGGCGGCTACTTTTTCTGGCGAATTTTGTCGATACCCCACCAGACGACAACCACGGTTATAGCAAGCAGTCCTAAAAAAATAACGACCGAAGCTAAGTCAGCCGACAAAAACTTAGCAATGGGAACGGCAGCTATGATCATAAACCCGGCGGCAAAAAGCCATCTTCTCACAGTATACCTCCGAAGGATAGAAAGTAAGGGCAATTATACACGCCTTTTTCAACTTCGGGATGCCCCCTTCCAGTCCATCACCATATCGTTGAGCGAAGATACATTCATACTGTCAATTTTGACACTTGCAGTCACCCGTGATAGACTCGGCACAGAGTTACGCATAAGCAAAATGAGGGCAATAGGAGGCAGCAGATGTCGAGTTGTTCACGCCATGCCAGCAAAGAAGCGGTGGGAGCTTGCATTAATTGCGGCAAGCTTGTATGCGTGGCCTGTCATAAAGAGATAGACGGGAAAAGCTATTGCCCTGTTTGCCTGGAAAAGCTTTTCGCAGCTACCGAGGTAAAAACTGAGCCAACCTCAGTTTCTGGACCTGCTGTAGCCAGGCCGGCGCCACTGCCGGCAGAAAAAGATAAGAGCGGGGCGGAATCTGAACTTGAAAAAACCAGGATTGTCCAACCGGGTGTAACTCAATCTGTAAGTGATCTCTGGTGGCTGCTGCCCGTATTTCTGGCATGGGTGGGCGGACTGGCGGCATGGCTGGTCATTAAGGATAAGGCACCACAAAAAGCCCTTAACATGCTTTTCAGCGGCATTGGGATGAGCGTGATTCAAGGGGTACTGGCGGTCATTCTTGTGTTTGCATTATGCGTACCGGCCGCCATTAAGCCGGAACAGAACCCGCCGGTCTCGACCACTGATCAAACCTCGTCTACCACCTCGACTACCGAAGATCAAACAGCTACTCTCACCACTGACCAAAAGGAGTCTGTTCCATCGGCTGAGAATTGGCAGGCGAGGGGCACCATTCTCACCGAAGCACTCGTTCATTTGACCTCGAACTCTATTGGTCCCGGTGGCGGAACAGTTACCGTGGATAAACCGGGGGACCCGCTCAACGGTCTGCAATTGAGCGTGCCTGCTGGCGCGTACCAGGATGCAAGGATGTTCAAACTGTCATCGGCTCCCATAACGATGAATACCTTCGGGCCTATGGTAAACCCTGTTTCACCCATGATCGTGGTGGATAACGGGGGCGAATCGTCCGAGAAGCCCATGCTGGTCAGGGTACCGGTCAGCATCCCGCCGGGCTATGAGGCCATGGGGTATTTTTACGACGATAAAACCGGGACGCTTGAGCCTGCCTTCCCTGTGGGTAGGGACACAAACTCGGTTACCCTCGCTACCAGTCATTTTTCCAGTTGTTTTATTTCGACCATGTTGTCGTCGCTTTTCGAGGCTTCACGGACGAGAAGAATTGATTCCGGTTTCAGGCCGGGGACAGATGGCTTTGAATTCGCCAACAATGGCTCATACTTAACCTTCGGCAACTGTCAGGGCCAGTCGATAGGCGCAATGTGGTTTTACTTTGCCAGGCCGGAGGGCAGCGACACCAGCCTGTACGGTTTATACGATAATAACGGCGTGCCTAATATAGCAACGCCCGGTTTTCCGTGGGATGATTCATTAGCTATCAGGTTTTGTACCAAGCTGCAGATGGAAGAAAGTCCGGTGTTTAAGACCTACCGTAAGTGGGGCTACAGCAAGGAAGTCCTGGATTTCTACGGCTTCCCGCAGAGTGAAAACCTTACCGGCGGACCGATAGCGGAGAGCTGGAGGGAGTTTGGCGGTGATAGCCTTACCCGCAGGCTGTTCGAGCTTTCCATTCTTACAACGCACGAACCGCAACTGGTTGTTATCAACCAGTCCCCGGGCAAGCAGGGTGAATACGGCGATATCGGCCATGCCATGGTCGTATATTCAATAGAGAACGGCACTCTGCATGTTTATAACCCCAATAGTGTTGGACACACCCTGGATATTTTATGGGAAGACGGGCACTACAAAGAATTCCAGGCCGGGCTCAATGCGGAGGCTAACGAGGATTGGTATGACCTGGTAACTTGGGTACCTAAATCCACCGTGATTAAATGGGATAAGATACAAAGTGACTGGGACCAGGTGAAAAATGGCACAATCGGTGACGATATCTTTCCTGCATACAGAGTGTTCATTATCGACGAAAAAAAGAACCGGACCGAGTTGTCCGACGGTTATGAGTTAGCTTCTAAAAAATTCAAAGTCGAACTTGACAACCCTGATATAAAAGCACGCATTTTTATAGTTACACATTCATGGGAAGAAGTGGAAGATAAATTTGCCGACGGGGACGGATGGTACGAACTGAATGATAATGAAAAGGGTGAAATCTGGCTGGGAGTTGAGGGGTGTGGCGACCGGATATTCTCCGGTTTTGAAAAATTCAAAGTGCAGAAAAATAGATACGTCAATTTCAAATGGTACAAAGTCACATATGGCGAGGGAAAGCCGGATGTAGATATCGTTGCGCCGCCGCAACCCGGATTGCTTGGCGAGCAGTATACGTTTACGGCACGGACCCGCAATATGACCAAGAGCGATAAATTAAAGTGGTCTATTAAGGACAAGAATAAGAAGGTAGTAGTGGAATTTTCAGATACCGAATCCATTGACCACACATTTACATCACCGGGCGATTGGACCATTACCCTTGAGGTAGCCAGGGACAATAAAATCCTGACGGGCGTTGATAAAAGCATTACATTTAAAGTTGTGGTTCCTTTCATCAAGATCATAGCTGACCCTGAAATTGGTGCAAGCGGGCAGACGTGTGGATTTAAAGCTGAGACCCCGAAGGGATTCCCCTCAGATGCAAAATATACGTGGCAATTCGGCGATGGCAAAGGTGGAGAAGGCCAGGATTGTATACACATATATGATAACGCCGGGAAATATGATGTTAAGGTGACAGTCAGGTGGATTGATGAGACCATTACGCTGTCGCTGGCGCAATTGCAGACTCAAGGCACATTAAAATATACCGTGGAAGGTGATCTGCCGCTGACCATTGTGGCCGACCCTGCTATTGGCTCCACCGGTAAAAAGACAACATTCCATGTGAAGGGTGATAAAATCCCTGACGGTACCGCCTTCTTCTGGGAATTCGGCGATGCGGATAATACCGGCAACTATTCTTCTGTTGAGAAAGACGGAAGCGCGGGGCATACCTATGAAAAGGAACGGGCCTACCCCGTTAAAGTGGCCATGCTTGATAAAAAGAACCCAACGCCGATAGCCAGGGCTGCCATGCAATATAAAGTGCAATCGGCGCACCAGCTTGGGATAAGTGCCCCAACCGAGGTTGCCGCTGGCAAGGGCTTGGTTAACACGGACTATACTTTCCTGGCTGACTGGGCCGGGGGCAAGGCCCCGGACGGAGTTCAATATACTTGGTGGGCCGATGGAGCGCAGCAGCCGAGCGATTCAGGCTCATGCTCAAAGAGTTTTGCTTCTGAAGGTACGCACACGGTGAAATGCCGCGCTCTTTGGGCAATTAACGGCAATAAAGTCCCCGGGGTCAATGCGTCAATCAGTTTCAATTTAACCAGGGTAGCTGGCGAGCCGAAGTTGACAATTGTGCTCCCACCCGATATAGAGGCAGGCAAAGGACTGGTCAAAACGAGATACTTCTTCACCCTGGTAAGCGAAAATATACCGGATACATCCAAGTTCTCTTGGTTTGTCGATGGCAACCCCGGCGGTCAGGGGGACAAGGGGTGGTTTAGCTTCTCGCAGACCAAACGTTACACCGTAAGCCTGAAAGCTGCCTGGACTGATTCCAGAGGAAACGCACAACAAAGCGAAACCAGCAGGGATTTCGATATTGGCGCACTGATACCGTCCATATCAATTATCCCGCCCGGCACAAAAGGCGTTGTTGGTATTCCATATACTTTTGAGGCAAAGCCGGGAAACCTTCCGCCGGGCTCCGTAATCGAGTGGTATTTCGAGGGCGGCCAAAATGAAAGCGGCAAGAAGTACCGGGATATGGATACTGTAACGCACATTTTTAAGTCGGCCGGAGACAAGACCGTACGAGTACAGGTAGTTGTGGGGAACAATATCTCGGCAGTGGTCAGCGACCAGATGGTATTCGTGGTTGAATCCCAGGCTTTACCGACCATATCTATCATTCCGCCTGGCACAAAAGGCGTAGCCGGCAATTCATGTTCTTTTAAGGCAAAACCGGATAACCTTCCTCCGGGCTCCGTAATCGAGTGGTATTTCGAGGGCGGCCCAAATGAAAGCGGCAAGAAGTACACGAATGTAGATACTGTAACTCACATCTTTAAATCGACCGGAGATAAGACTATACGGGTTCAGGTGATTGTGGGGAATGATACCTCGGCATTGGCCAGTGATCAGATAATATTTGCCGTTGAATCCCCGGCTTTACCTGCCAGCGTTTCTATTATCCCGCCGCCGGCTATAGATGCAAGGAAAGGTGTGACCGGCACGCGCTATGTTTTTGTCGCTGATGTCGCGAATGTACCCAAGGGTGCACTCTACAGCTGGTACATTAACGGGAAAGGCGTTACACAGGGGATAGACGATCCGCAGGCTATAGCTGAGCCGAGCTTTTTTAAGGCAGGGTTTTATACTATGGTTGTCGTAGTGACATGGAGAGACCTTGTTACGGGCGACCAGAGGGTGACCAATACGCTTTCCTTCAATATCGCTGATGCGACTCCGGTCCAGCCGCCGGTTAACCCAACATTATCAATAACACCGAGCAGTACCCCAGACGGCATGATAGTCAACACCGAGTATACGTTTACTGCCGCCATGACCAACGCGACTGCTACGGGGGCCTATTCATGGGACATTGGTTACGTAAACGCAACCAGTCCACTCGGCGCAGCCTCCTTAAAGTGTAAGTTTCCGAAGGGCGGGACTTACACTATCCGCCTTAAAGCCACGGGCAAAACACCACAGGGCAACAAGGACCTGGCGGCCGAACTTGAAGTCACGGTCTATGAAAACACGGAGATAGCCAAGGAAGAGGTCTCATTCGCCGTATATAGATGGTTGACAATGCAGTGGGCGGACGGTTCAACGACGAAGACACGCCAGTACTGTGGGCAGTATCATATTCAGATACTGCGTGACAACATTATTATCGATAGTGGAGACTCAGTAGCGCGCAATGGCGCATTTGAAGTAGTATTGCCCACCGGTCATTACACTTATAGGGTTAGTGGTAAGTATTTGACCCCGGCTGGTGACTGTTCCGGCGCTTCAGGGTTTGACGTAGTTAAGGGCGGGCGCAATTTTGTGGAAATAGAAGATAGCCCTCTTACTATGAGAAGGTAGTAACTTACCGCTGTTTTATTGAAATGGAAAAAATGTGGGGATGGCCAAATAATGAATATTAACAATAATCCGCCTCTACAAACGACCATAGCCTGGGCGATTATCACCATACTGGCTATCTTAGGCATCTTTGCGCCTGAAATTTTCGGTATCAAGGGCTTCGATGGCGGTTTTGCCATATCGTTCGTCTGTATATTCCTGGCGATAATAGGCATTATCGTCATAGTTATCTATTCCGGGCGCGCCCGGCTGCTTAACCGTATATTAAGCGGAGAAAATATCCTCGCGCACTGGACATATAGCTCAGAAGAGTGGATGAAGTATACGGAGAAGGAATATAAAGAAGAGAAGCAATCAAAAAAAGGATTGGCCATAGTGATTTCGGTGATAGCACTGTTGATGGGCATAGTGTTTTTCCTGGCCGATAATGAAAATGGAATATGGGTGCTGGCAGTGATGCTGGCATTGATCGCGGTTATCGCCTTCACCGCCTGGTTTACCTCGTGGTACAACCATCGCCAGAATCAAAAATACCTGGGCGAAACATATATCACCGAAGACGCCGTGTACATCAACCGACAGCTTCACACCTGGCGCGGACTGGGGGCCAGGCTGGACTCGGTGGATTTAAACCAGGGAGAGTCTCCGTTGCTGCTGAAGTTCGTCTATTCAGCGCCCACACGGACGGGTATGCAGGAATATACCGCGAGGATACCGGTGCCCAAAGGCCAGGAAGCGGCGGCCGAAAAGATATTCAAGCATTTCAAGGACGCGGTTAGCTAATTCTGAGCCGGCGCAATAAATTGCTCGAGGCGTGTACAGGCGAAACTAAACAAATCCTGCAAAATATATGGAGTTTGCTAAAGGCCGTTTAGGTTCAAGCGCGGTTGTTTGGTACGCTAAAGCTATTCAAGGATTAAGCCAGCATTTCCCCTGCCTGATATTCAGGCGGGGGTGTCCTTATTTGTCATTGATAACGGTTTGGTCAACGTATATTGTCCCCCAGCTTTCAATGTCTTAAATCCCCTTATCCATGCGTAAATAAAAAACGGAATAAATATTAATATTTTCCAGAGAGACAAATCCGTCACTAAATAATCAAAAATACCATGGCATATAAATGGGATGAAAAACGCCAGCAACAATCCTTTTTTCCGTTCCGCGGGCACAAATTTTGCCAGGCCCAACTGATAACCCATAAATATGCCCCACAGCGCATGCCCGGGTACTGAAAGAAAAGCTCTTGCTAACCCAACTCCTGCCCCGTATTCTTGAACATACAATATATTTTCTAACGCTGCAAAACCCAAAGACACAAAAGTAGCATAAACAATCCCGTCAAATCGTTCATTAAAATTTTTGTTTTTCCATATAAGCAACAAAACGGCAGCATATTTAAACAATTCTTCAGTAAATCCGTAAACAACAAATGCCTCATAAAAAACGGGGAAGCTTACCGGCAAATAATTTGGGAAGTGTCCCAGGGCCGTTTCAACAAAATATACAGGTATGATAATTACAGCACCTAATAACAGGCTTTTGAAAAGCATCCAAAACGGCTCTTTTTCATATTTATCTCTAAAATAAATATAAAAAGCAATAATTATTACCGGAGCTAATGCGATGATCAATAAGTACATAATCAGTTAATAGTTTAATCCGGGATTTCCCGTATCAATTTCTCGATAAAGCAATTAGCATCACTTACCGCCCCTGGCCGGTATAATATGCCTTAACCATCCGGCTGTCAATGCTCCCTCCGGACCCGGGCGGTTGAGGCAAGGGATTACCAGCGCCTGCTATGCCTGAATACATAAAGTTTACCCCCAAGCGTAATCTGGGCTATAATTAGCGGGTAATTGTGCCTGTCTTGTATGTCGTAGCCACACCCATCGGGAACCTCGAGGATATCACGCTGCGGGCCCTGCGTGTGCTGGGCGAGGTGCAGTTGATAGCCGCCGAGGATACCCGCACGGCGCGCAAGCTGCTTAACAGGTATGATATAAAGACCAGGCTGACCAGCTATTTCGAGCATAATAAAAATAATAAGCTGCCTTTCCTGCTGGAGACGCTGGAGCAGCAGGATATCGCCCTCATCTCGGAAGCCGGCATGCCGGGCATTAGCGACCCCGGCTACGAGCTGATCAAAGGTGCTATCGGCAAAGGGTTGCAGGTGGTGGTGCTACCGGGCCCTTCGGCGGTAATTGCCGCCGTGGCTGCCTCCGGCCTTCCCGCCGACCAGTTTGTTTACCTGGGTTTCCTACCCCGCAAGAAGGGGGAAAAGCGGCGGCTGTTGGAATCGGTCAGCGCTGAACCGAGGACAATTGTCTGTTTCGAGTCGCCGTACAGGATAGCAGATTCACTTGAAGCTATCATGGAGAAATTGGGCGACAGGAATGTTGCGGTCTGCCGCGAGATGACCAAGCTCTACGAGGAGGTTTTCCGCGGGCCGGTGAGCCTGGCGGTGACACATTTTAAGAAACCGCGCGGCGAATTTACCATCGTTATACAGGGTACAGGCGATATAAAAAAGTCCTTGCGCAAAGCAAGAGTCAAATCTAAAATGGGGGATTAATAATGTCAGGAAGATTTCGCAGGGGATCAATTTCAATAGGACCGGTCAATTGCAGCGGGTGTGATCGCGTTATTCATCATGGGGAGGTTTACCTGATACTTGATGAAAAACCTTCCGATAAGCTGAAGGAAGAGGTGGTTTTTGCCGGGGATATCGATTGCACTGAATGCAGCAAAAAACTGGAAAATGGAGATAATTACCTGCTGGTATTAGACGAGGACGCGGAGAAATGCTTCTGCCCGGCCTGCTTAAAGAAAGAGGAGGAGGAATCAAAGAAGAAGAAGAAGGGCAGTGAAGCATTCAGGGAGAAGAACTGCGGCGCAAAAATCGAGTATAAGAAAACCAGCGAAGAGAGCGGTAAATTGTACTTTTGCCGGGACTGTTGCGAAAAACGCAAGGCAGGTACGGAAAAAAAGGAGAAGGGGGAGAAGTTCTTCACGTTCTTTCCCGCCAAAGCCCTTAAATAAGACAAATAGTATTGTGGAGTGTGCCAATTGCCTGAGAATATCCTGGTTGCCGTCGCCTGGCCCTATGCTAACGGGCCTTTACACCTCGGCCATATAGCTGGCGCTTACCTGCCCGCTGATATTTTCGCGCGCTATCACCGCCTTAAAGGGAACAGCGTGCTGATGGTATCGGGCAGCGACCAGCACGGCACACCTATCACCCTGAAGGCGGAACAGGAAGGTATATCACCCGCCGAGGTGGCCGGCAGGTACCATAGCGAATTCCTCGAAAGCTGGCAGAAACTGGGCATCTCCTTTGACCTTTTTACCACCACAGATACCGCCAACCATGCTGAAGTGGCGCACGATATCTTCCTGCGCCTGCTCGACAAAGGCTATATTTATAAAGGTTCCATGCCACAGGCATACTGCCCAAACTGTAAGCGCTCGTTGCCCGACCGCTATGTGGAGGGCACCTGCCCGAACTGCAATTTCAACGGCGCCCGCGGTGACCAGTGCGACAATTGCG
>Ga0268284_1000982_pt1 | contig 16221 bp, 9 predicted proteins | sample saktaG_14_FD_190137 | JGI IMG/M metagenome (GOLD analysis project Ga0268284, IMG submission 190137) | Saline water microbial communities from Sakinaw Lake, British Columbia, Canada - sak_2013_06_06_40m | ecosystem: Environmental > Aquatic > Non-marine Saline and Alkaline > Saline ...
CCTTATTTCTCTTCATAGTGTTGGTTGGTTTCAAACGTTTGTTCAAAAACAGACGGTGTCGGAACACCGTCCGATCAACCAGCACTACTTCACTCTAACACTTTAACGGAAAAAAATCCGCCGCCAACGTCCGCCTTGTAGTCCACCGCCCAGAAACGGAGCAGGCATCGGCCGCCGGCATGCGGATTGGCCGGCGCCGTGAACTCCTTCCAATACCACGCAAGCCCGGCGTAGTTGGGAAATATCTCCTGAATCGTGCAGGGCACCGTTGCCTGCTTTGCCTCCGGTCGCTGAACCTCGAACCACTTCTCATCACGCCCGGTGTTCTTCGGGTCGGTGGCGATCTTCCAGTCCGGCCCGTCGAGTGTGATGGTTTGCGAAGATGTGGTGGTGTTTAGGTTCATGGGCTTCCCTTCATTCTTGTTCGTTTTGGTGTCCGTGCCGCTGACCGCGACAGAAGAGTCCGCAGGCGCCGCTTTCTCGGCCGACGTGGCAGGTGCCGCCGCCGCAGAGAGACCCAGGCTCAGCGCCAGGACAGTTGCGATCATGATCTGTTTCATTTGCATCTACTTTTGCTCCTTCATCACAATCGGACGACGATTACGCGCGACGATTACGGACTACGAGAAAATCAATCGTCAACCGATCTCCAGCATTGTCGCAATCCTTGTCCCGATCGTTGTCGTGTTTACCGTTACGTCCTCAATTTCAGATGCTTTCCATTCGCCAGATGTCGAGGGCCTCCAGATTCACGCTTCCGCCATCACTGAAGACGTCCAGCCCCTGGCTGGCCGGATCGGAGTACGTGCGTTTGGTAATCACGCGACCGGCGGCAAACACCTCCACGACGGAGCGATCGAGGAAGATGTGCAGCGCGACCTTCTGGCCGGCCGGAAAGTCGGCTTTGTCGCTCACCTCGCCGTCGACGACCGACCCGGCCACGCCGTACCGGCCGGTCGCTGGTTCGTAGTAGACAACAGTCTGTTCCTTGCTGCCCGGGCAGGCATGCGGACGCAATCAGGATTACAAGCGGTACGATTCCCCATTCTATCATAGACATGTCATCCAACCCTTCCGTCTATTGTTCTTGCGCGTTCTGCGGCTCGTGGTCCGTGATCATTCAATCATTCCGGGTTGGGATTTTGAATGACCGCAGCATCTAACATCAGGTAATCAATGCCAATCAGGGAGTTGCTGGAATTGGGATTCTTCCCATGATAGCTGATTTTCAGGAGGTGCTTCCCTTGGGTTAGCTTCGCCGGCTTGAGTTTGAAGAGCATGGGTGGTTGAAGCTTTGGGTCGAAGAAGTCGATCGCCGCACTCGCTGGACCATCGTCCAGTTGAAAACTGAACATACCATAGTCCTGGGCCTTGGATAGGCGTAGTTCCAGTGCGTAGGTTCCTGCTTTATCCACCGGCACTTCCAGCACAAGCTGGTCGCCTTGGGACAATCCCCCCCACCAGACCATCTGGCTGTCTTCACTCCAGTGGTTGCCGAAGGGCGTCATGTCCTGCGGCTCGACCCGGCCCCGGCTCACGGATTGGACCTTCAGTGACTCGGCTTCGATCAGGCCGGGAACCACGTTCGGCGCCTCATACAGATCGCGAAAGTGTGCGAGGAGCGCGGGTTTGTCGCCTCGAATATAGACGGGAATATGCTCAATCGGCGCATCGGCGGTGATGGCTTTTCCACCCTGGATCTTCTTTCCTGTCCAGGCATCGGTCCATTCGACTCCCGCCGGAAGATAGACCTCGCGGCTGCGCATCCCGTATTTGGTGACGGGGACCACCAGCAGATCGGAACCGAACATATATTCATCTTCGACGGCCGCCGCCTTGGGGTCGTTCATGAAGTCGAAGAACAATGGGCGCATCGGCGGCAATCCCCGCTTGGAGGCCAGTTTCATCTGCTCCATGATGTATGGGCGCAGTCGCTCCCTGAGCAGCAGGGATGCCCGGATATGGCCATAAGTTTTCTTTCCGCCGAGGTTCCACGGTTCGTTGTTAGGCCGGCAGGCATGGGTGCGGAAGACGGGCAGGAAGGCCCCATACTGATACCACCGCGTCATCAATTCCTGAAAGTGAAGACTTTGATTATCCGGGCTCACAAAGCCGGTATCGCAACTCCACCAGGGAATTCCGCTCATCATCACGTTGAGGCCCACCTTCATGTAGATTTCCAAATCCTCGAAGGAACAGTTGATATCGTGAGGCGCGGGGCAGGCCCCGTAGCGCTGGCTGCCGGCCCAGGCATTGCGGCAGATGGTCACCACCTCTTTCTCGCCTGCGGCTAACAAGCCCTCATAGATGTTCTTCTGATGGGCCACGGGGAACCACGCATGGCATTCCTTGGCCGGACCGATGTGAAAAAGAACCTGGTCGTAATCCTGGACCTCGTGAAGATCGTCGCACGGATCGAGCCAGAACGTGCGGATGCCGAGGTCCACGTAATTCTGCTTCCACTTGCTCCAAAGGTATTTAGCCGCCTCCGGGTTGGTTGGGTCGTATTGGTAAACGCCTGCGCCGATGGTATCCTTCTTTCCACCAATCGAGCCGGTGAACAGGCCGTGTTCTTTCATGTAGGCGAAATTCACGCTCTTCTCGTCCACCAGGGTCCAGGGCGAGATCATGATCCTGTAGCCCAGCTCGTCCATTTCCTTGACCATGGCCTTGGGATCGGGCCAACACATGGGATCGAGCCTCCAGTTGCCTTGTATATCCCAGTGCCAAAAGTCGATGACCAGCACCGACAAGGGAAGGCCACGCCGCTTGAATTCACGCGCCACCCCAAGAAACTCCTCCTGGGTCTGGTAGCGAAGTTTGCACTGCCAGAATCCGGAGGCCCAGTAAGGAAACTCCGGCGCGTGCCCGGTGGCGTCCGCGTAATTCTCCATGATGTCGGCGTAGGAATCGCCCGTGGTGATGAAATAGTCCAGTTGTTTGCAACCATTGGACATCCACCGGGTTTTGTTATTTCCGAACTCGACCTTGCCCAGCGACGGGTTGTTCCAGAGGAACCCATAGCCCTCGCTGGAGACAACAAAAGGCACGACGGCCTTCATGTGTCGCTGAAACAGGTCGATCGTACAGCCTTTCAGGTTCACCTTGTTTGGAGCGTTGACCGCGTTCTCACCCATGCCGTAGAGGCGTTCTCCTTCAGGCGGCACAAACTGCAGTTCGGAGGAAAACAGGCCGTCGCCCACCGGCTTGAAGGTGCGCGCGCCGGGATTGTTAGCGTCAGCGGCATCATCACACTCGTCCAGGATCGGAACCAGCTTGTCACCGGTATGTCTGAAGAACTGGATATGGCCGCTCCGGGTGGGAGTGTCATGAATGCGAGCGGAGATCTTCCCGTTTCGGAGCGTGGCTTCCTTCGGAGTGATATCGATCTTCCCTTCCTTCTCAAGAGGGATATCCAGGGCCCAGTCCGAGGTTTGACCGCCGCCATCGGGAGTGACCCGCACGCGAAGGCCGTCCCGCCCCCAGGCTTGGACGACGATCGTTTGCCCCGCATCCTTGTAGATCAGCTTGTTGCCCTCAACAACGGTGACGACATTGCTTTCACTCGTCATGATCAGGCCTCCAAGAATACCAACCAGGATACCAACCACGTTTGTCTTGTTCATTCTCCTCCTGCCCACGTTGATAAGAAATCGCTTTTCTGGCGGTGCGGGAACACGCCTGGAGGGGCCAGCATGAAGAAGAATCGTCATGGTGGTAAGGTGTCAGAATAGAGCTTGGAATGCAAGCACATCCCCGCAGTAGAGCAAGCACACTGCGGGGCATGCGTTGAATTGTGCCGTCGGCCGTTCATGCGGAAGCAGCCGTTTTCAAACTGAAAATCCCGGAACCCGACCCGCACGCCAAGCTCGTCGGCGGAGCGGGTGCCGACGACCTGGACCCTGGCCGTCACCCGATAGAGATACGGATCATTGAGTTCCCACAGCCGGTGGTGCGGCACGCGCAGATTCATTTCCAGCCGCGTCTCGCCGGCGGAAATCACCCGCTCGCATCCGGCCTCCGCCGCCGATTCTCCGCTAACAGCCGGTGCCACGACGATGCGCACCTGCCCGACAACCGGCTTGTCCATTGCGCTTCGCAGTTGCACGCGGTTGCGCACCTCACCGGTCTTCCAGTCCGGAATGGCTTGCACATCCTCGATGCGCACGGCGGGAGCGACGAGCAGTGCCACGGAATCAATGATGAGGTGATTCATGGTGAGGGTATCTCGGTCAGATCCAGCGCCGCGTCCTGCGGCAATTCGAGGTATTTCACCTTGCCGTCACGCACGTTCTTGAGTTGGACTTTCAGCGTGTTCTGTGCGCCGGGGGTTCCCGCGCCGAACAATTCGGCGTAGCGGCCGAGCGGCGTGACGAGGCGATTGCGGAATTTCGCCAGCACCTTGTCCGTCACGTCGGATTGGGCGGCGGTTTGGGCGGGCTGCCGCACGTTGGTGAGGGCCTGGATTTTCATGGCGCTTGCGTCGCAGGCATAATCGCCGGCGTTGTGCAGGACGAAGTCGAGATGCTTGCCAACCCCGCCGGGCTTTAAGCGCAGGACAAACCCGGCGGTGCCGCACTTTCCGGTTGTTAGATTCCTGGTGGTTACATCCTTGGTGTTATAGGTGCCGAGGATTTCGGAGCGGGGGTCGTCGTTCCAGCGGATGACGCGCAGTTGAACGCCGTTGCCCAGATTCGAGAACAGCGTGCCGCACAGCGTGATGTCCTTCTTTTGCGCGTCGGCAGAAGGCGTCCAGCGGAAAACGTTATAGCATGCCGTGTCGGCAACCGGGTGCGTGTAAAGGAACTCATTGCGCTCGGCGGCGGCAAGCACTTGGTCGAACCTGTCTGCGGTGTAGTGGACCCGCCAGGCGTCCTCCTGCCGGTCGCTGGGCGCGTAGTCCGACACGAACCCGAGTTGATCGGCCTGGTTTTCCAGTCCGTAGGCGAAACCTAACGGCGATCCGAACGCCTTGAACCGTGAATCCAACTGCTTCACATCGCCGGCGGCGGCGGTGGACAGCAGCCCGCCGTTCCTGCAGGTGTAAAACGCCCAACGGCCGCCCGTGGCGTCGGGGAACTCCGCCTTCACGCCGGCCTTGCCGCCCGGGTTGACGTAGTTCGCCGCCAGGTCCGCGACAACATCACCGCGCGTTTCGAACAATTCCTTCAGGTCGCCCGTCGCCTTCGGCCCATACAACGCTTGCAGCACCTGCGCGTTGATATGCTCGTTCGGCCACGAAACGATTTCGTCGTCCGTCAGCCGCACCGGCGAGGTGTCTGTTAGGTTCGGCACGCGGAAATAGATTTCCTGCCCGCTGGGGTCGATAAACTCGGTTAGGACGACATCGGCCTGTTCGCCGGTGCTTTTCGGGTTAAGCCATGCCTGGGCGACGGTTTTCAAACCGCCGGGACGAATCGAATCATCCTTCACCGGTTCAGCGATGGATGCCGGGTCCATGACGAGGTTGCGCGGATCGGGGCACTTCGCGAACAGTCCGGCATTCTGGTCCTTGCCGACACAATACACGACCGGCCCGCGCAACAGCACCACCCGGCCGTCCTGAACCGCACGGCCGCGCAGGAAGCGCCACGCCATCGGCATCGAGATGTTCACCACGTCGCCATCCGTCCAGGTCCGGTTCAACACATAACTCCCGAGCTTCCGAGCCAGCGGGTCGATTGTCACCGGGGCCTCGTCGTTCACCCGCAGCGTGATTTTCTGGCACCAGCGCGGCGTGCGGAATTGGAACGCGCACGCCACCGGCTTCGGGGTCGAGAACGTCAGCTTCACCTCGCCGTCGTTCGGGTAGGCGGTTTCCTGCCGGATTGTGACGGCCTGTCCGTTGACGTCGAACGCCTTGTTCGAGTTGGTGAACAGGTTCAGCGCGATGCCGTCCGACGTGCGGTAATACACCTTCTGCGGCATCTCGGCCACCGCCCGACGGTAATTCCCGCAGCAACAGAACGTGTCGTTGTGGGTGTCATACGGGCGCTCGCCGGTGAACGGGGTGAAGTAGCGGATCCGGCGTCCGTCGGGCGAGTTGGCCCCGAACAAGGCGTTGTACATGCTCCGTTCCAGCAGATCCCCGTAGCGCATGTCGCCCTCCAGCCGCATCAGGCTGTCGATCCAGCGCAGCATGTAGGCGGTGACGCACGATTCGCCGATGGCACCGCGTCCGTTCTGGTTATAGGTGAATTGTTCGCCGTCGGAGCACGAGCCGGTGACGAGCATGCCGCACTCGCCCTGCTTGAGCAACTCGTTGCGCATGAAGCGGCTCATGTTCAGGAGATTCTCCTCACCGGTTAGGCGGTACAGTTCGGTCTGGGCGTAGCAGCGTGCAAGCATGACGTACACGTGGCGCGGGGGGCGGCTGAAATCCTGCTCCCAGGTTCGCAGTGAGGCGAGTTGGACCTCGCCGAGGTTGCCGTGCGGCACGTCGGCGGCAAAGTCGAGGTAGCGTTTGTCACCCGTCACGCGGTAGAGTTCCAGCATGCCTTCCGGCAGGCCCGCCGTGCAGATTTTGGCCGCGTCGTAGCACGGGTTTTGCGGTGTGGGAAATGTCTTGAGGATATAGTCGCCCATGATTTTCGCATCGGCCAGCGATTGGGGATTGCCCGTGCAGCGGTAGTTCCGCACGAACGCCAGGTTGATGTATTCCTGTTCGTGGAGAATCCAGTTGATGTGGTCCTGCCGGTTCTCCGGCTCGACCTTCCAGAACCCGAGGTAGCCGTCGGGGTCGCGGGACTTCACCAGTTCGTCGATGATGTATTGCGTGCGGGCGGCGACTTTGGGGTCGCCCGTATAGGCGGCAAACAGACTGCCGGCGTCCAGCACCTTGCCGATGCCGTAGTAAACCCAGTGGCTCGCGCCGCCGCGGTCCGTGCGGTTGCGAAAATGATTGAGCCATCCGCCGTCCAGATCGATCACCATGTAGTTCTTGTAGATCAGGTTCTGGATGCGGCGGTCGATCTCACCGCCGAGCTCCTGCCGGTTGAGCGTCACGCGGCAGAGTTTGTCCGGCACCTTGGGCTGAACGACGTCGAACGGCGCCTTGCACAATTCGGCGGCTTGGATGGATGCCGCCGCTAGCAGGCCGCATGACAGGGTGATAAGCGTTGTTTTCATGGTGGGGGTCTTCGTTGGTTGTAATTAGTTGTAATATCAATGCGTTGTTTGTGTTAGATAATGGACTTGACGCGGCCGGCGGCCATTCACGGCCCGCCGAACACTGACAGAACCCATGAGTCGCGGCAACGCCAGAATCATGTTCAGCAGAAGAAGGGAGCTGGTTCTCATGGTGGGACGCCCGTTTCCGTGTTAGAGGCGAAATTGCCAGCACAGTGCTCATTTGCATTTACTTATAGCTCGCCTCCACGATCGCGGTTTCTCTGACGGAGCGCAATTTCACGACTTCCTTGGCGCGGTCAAAATCCTTCCAATCATTTCCGTTCACGGTGACGCTCTGGATCGGCGCGGATGTGCAGTTGGCCGCTGTCATTCCTGGCGATGCAGTCTTTCGCCAGGTACTCATCCCACAACGGACTATGTTTGTAGGCAGGGTCAATTTCGCCGTATAGGTGGCGCGGATCGTCTCACCCGGCAGTATCTGGCCGCGGTCTAGTTCCATGCGCGCCAAAGCCGGGCGGAACTCGGCCCGCACCGCGATCGCGGCAAAGAGAACGGTTCCGATAATTGAAAGAACAGCATCAGTGTTTCCACTCATTTCGTTTCTCCTCAGTCGCGGGCGCCGTCGCCCTCATACCGCCGCTCACTTCACAAAATCCCATCCGACTTTGACCGGATAGTAATCGCTGTGCAGGCCATCGTTCCCGACCGCCCACACATGGATGTACTCGCTCTCCTGAATAGCCGCCCGGTTGCCGGGCGCAACATCGCCCGTCCAGCAGCGGAGGTCCGCGTTGTACCGCAGATCGTGAATGCCCATCCACGGAAAGCCCGACTCCGTGTATTTGACCTCGCGGACCTTGTCCGGCGGGAGATCGATTTTGACTTGAAGCTGGGTTGCCTTGCCCAGCGTCACATTTCCGGCCACCGCTGCCTGGGTGATCAAGGGGCCCTGTGCCCCTTGATCATAACGTGGCGCCGCTCGGGGAATCAGTGACCCTGTATAGACAACCCGTTCTTTCACTCCTTGTGGTTTGGACAGGACCTCTGCGGTCGGTCTCTCGTCCGGATACACCAGGAAAGGGCCCATGAATTCGCCCGGCTCCAGATTCTTCATGGAAATGGTGATTTCGTTGTCCGCGCCATAATTCACCAAGTCGGTAATGTCCGCGTAGAAACCATAGCCATAGCGGTCATGCTTCAGCAGTGCCCCGAGTGTCGTTGAATTCACGGCGACTTTGACGTCGCGGACCCGTTCCAGAGCAAAGGGAACGACGAGCCACAAGCGGTCAGGCCGGCAGCAAGTGAAGTTGTGATAGGCGTACGATCCCTCGCCGCTGGCCTGCCAGGCGGTAATCTTGGGACCCATTTCCGCGATGTTCTTTGGCCTTGCCCTTTCCAGCAGTTGAACCGTATCTTTGTTGAGCTTGAACCTGGTCGTAAGCTCAGCGGCTTCCTGCTTCTCGTGGCTGGGAAATTGGAACCCGCCGCCCTCATGCATGGTCCAGTGGTCCAGTTCGCGGACGTACTCATCCCCCGCAAATTGTATGTCCAGCGTGATCTCCTTGTCCGTTTGGGAAAAAGTCTGATCGACTCCGTTCACCCTGACCTCCTTCACTTCATCCGGGTCGGAGAGACGAACACACAGGGGATAGGCGTGTCCGGGTTTTCCGCTCGTGGCCGTGATCTCGAGCCGGTGGCCGACAAGCGCAACCTGGCCGCCAATGCCGACGAGCACAGGTGTGCGATCTTTGACTGCCCGCCGCAACTCCAGCAGCTTGCAGGCATTGGCCGGTACGGTGATGCTGGCCTTCTGGCCCAATGAGAAGATCGAGTTGCCACGGTCATCCAGCACAAGCTCGCCACCGTCGGCCGGATAGAGTTCCAGAAACTCGTAGTCGCCCTTTTCCTGCAGGTTGATCTCGTCGCCCACCTCAAAGGTGATCTCCGACGGCCGCGGATTGCCGTTGAACAGGAAAACAAAGCCGTGATCGCGCTTGATGCGGGCGTAGCCGTCAACAGCCCCTGGCTGGACTTGCTCGCCGAACGGCTCAGCATACTTGACGTAATCGAAGTTGGCCCTGGCCCATGCGGTCCACTTCTTATAGAACTCCTTGTACCCGGGAAGAATGTCGCTCTCGTAGGGAAGGATTGCGGGCATGATCGAGCCGCTGACCGCCAGGGCCGACATCAGGCTGTACTGCCAACCGTAGAAATCGCAGGCCTTCACCAGTTCGCGGTCCCAGAATCCCTCGCTCATGCGGCCCACGAGGGGATGCCCGATGACCGTGGGAAGAAAGCGAAAACGCATGGACCAGTAGTTCTGAAAACGCAGCCCATCGGCGTTCTGCCGGTCGTCGCTGATCTGGGTGTGGTGCGTGGAAACGCAGGCGGTTTGCTCGTTGTACACCTCGTGCCCGTCGACATCCTTCAGCCCCCACAGACCGAACTGCTTGGTGCCGTAGAACGCCTGGATGAAAAGCCCTGGGTTGTCCGCTTTCAGGCGGCTTCCCAGTTCCATGCAGCGCCGCCAGCCTTTGTAGGCGCCCATGCCGGCGATGTGGCCGTGCGTCTCGTCATAGCAGTTCATCGCAGAACCGCGGCTCGGATCCCAGTTCCAATTGCTCAATTTATACTTCTTGATCGTATTGTCGTGGACTTTGAACCACCACTGGTAGAACTCATCGCAGCCGATGCAGTAGTCCGGAGCGCGCCGGCCCGCCGCATCACTCTTCGTCCATTCCGGTTTGTCAGGCCTGCAATTCAAATCCACGTTAGGGTAGAAAAAACCGTATGAAATCCCTTTGCTTGCGGCATAATCGGCAATCTGCCTGGGCGTTGCGGTCTTCTCCTCGGGAAGCAAGTTCCAGTAGTCTCTTGCCGCATTGGGTTTCATATCGGGAGGGAGCGGATTGAAGTAGTTATTGAAGATGATCATATCCCCTCCGATGTCCGCGAAGGTGTCGATCGCCTTTGTGAAATACAGCTTGTCTGCGTCGTTCTTCGGCATCATGGGCAATGGATGGAAGAACTGGTAGTTGATGTTGAGGAAGCCTTTCTGGGCCGGCGCCAGGTAATCGAGGGCCAAGGCGCGCATGGCCCGGCTTTCGTTGCGATCGATCGGTATGTACCCCGAACCGTTGGGGAACCGGAACGGCCTGTCGCTGTCCTCGACCATCACGCCGGACTTCTTGTAGACGCCCATGAACTGCGGTTCGCTCTCGTAGCCTTCACCCGCCTTGAGGATCAGACCGGGCTCAAAGCTCAGCGCGACACCCCTCTCGTCCAGGTCGGCCTTGTAGAAGGGGTTTTCCATGCCGGTGAAGAGGCCCCCGTTCGCGTAGCGGATGAACTCGACGGTGGGCGCCTGCCAGAATGTCAGGTAATGAATCGTTTCGTTGGCCGGCTTGGTGAAGATTGCCTTGCCCATCCGCAGGTTCTTCACCCTTAGCGGAACGCTGTTGGTGACCTTCAATGAGCGGCGGAAGAAACCATTCGCGGTTCCCATCGTATAGACGAGATCAACGCCAACCTTGCCCTTCAGGGGTTGGCCGAAATCAAATTGAAAGACAACGCGACCCCTCTCTTCCCGCACCTTGGCCGGCTCGGCGTCTTTGTTTGAAATAAGTCCCAGGTCCGTATCCAGTTCGAACGCGTCGGACTCAAAGGCATACGTCTCCGACGCCAGCTTATTCTGCACGGAAAGCAGTTTGCCTGTATCCGAAATGCGGACCTTCAGCTTGTCATTCGCTAACTGAAGGCCGGCAGCCCCCGCCCCTGATGCAGTAAGACTCATGACCACCAAGAATGTCACCATAAAAGACCATTGGCCAAGGTGCCGGGCATGCTGCCAATGCCCTTTATGTCCCGGTCGAACCCCGGCCGGAGGAACGACCGCTCCCAACGGCACACTTGAACTCGTTCTCATAAAGTCTCTCCGCATCATGTTCTCCCCTGATGATCTTTGCGTTGCGCTCATGCTCAGGTCTCTTTCAAGAACCTGTGGTCCAGATGGAGTTCAACCCATGGATATCGAGCTTGTCAATCTCAAGATCGCCGCCTTGGACGCTGAACTCGAACGACTCGTCGTCCAGCGGAAAAGTGCAGCGGACGGGCGAGTAGAAACGGCCGTCGGCCGTAAATACCTCGATAAAGATCGTATCGACGAGAATTCGAATTTGCAGCTTGCCGTTCACCAGCACCAGGGGGGCTGTGATTTGATGCCCCTCCTGTGATTCAAAGAATCGCATCTGCATGTTCTGAAGGTCGAACACGATGTCGCGGCCGAATACATGGAGCTTGAATGCCTTTGCCCCGGCCGGGATGATCTCGGCCTCGATGTCGAATGCCCGGCCCTTGACCTTTGGGCGCAGGGGCTGGCCGGCGACGAGCTTCCGGCCCTTGGGGATGCGGTGGCTCTGCTGATAGAGTTTTCTGATCTCCGGGACAGGATACTTGTACATTTCGATGTTGCCGTCGCCGACCGTGCGCAGCGTTAGATCGAGCGGGAACGTCTGCATGCCGACCGGGAGGCCGAAGTTGTACACCCCCGCTCTCGCGATCCACACTTTGCGGCCGTTCGGCACGTCGTTGAATACCTGCGACGCATAGTAACTGCCGTCGGTATGGGCAAAACCCATCGTGCCCGTCTGCGGCGTGAACTTGGCGCCGTCGAACGAGCCGATGACATAATTGCAGTTGGCGCCGAAGAAGACCCATTTTTTGTTCTTCTCGTCGCCGTTTACCGGCAATTCGAACAGGTCGGGACATTCGTGGAATCCGCTGATCTCGCTCCGCTTTTCCCAGTGCTTGAGGTCCTTCGAGGTGAGCACGTGGTACACATTGGCGTGGATGTAGAGGACCATGACCCAGTGCTTGCCCGGCTCATACCAGAAGACCTTGGGGTCGCGGTTGTCGCGGTCGATGTTGGGAATGATCGGGTTGCCCGTGTACTTAGTCCAGGTCCGGCCACGATCATTGCTGTAAGCCATGTTGATCGTCGCCGTCTTGCCGGAAGGCATCCAAGGAGCACAGGCCGCACTCGCCGTATAGAACACCACCAGCGGCGACTCCCGACCGGTCTTGAAGCCCGCGGTGTTGTTCGTGTCGGCGACGGACGAACCGGACCATTGGGCCCCGTCGCGGTCGGGCCAGAAATAGAGCGGCAATTCTTGCCAGTGGACCAGGTCGCGACTAACCGCATGCCCCCAGGTCCAGTTGCCGTGCAACTCGGACGGCATGCAATCAAACGGCAGGGTCTGGTAACCAAGGTGATACTCGCCATCGTAGTAAACTAGGCCATTGGAGTCGGTGGCTTGACCGTAACGCGGCGTGTAGTGGAAGCGCGGGCGGATCGGTTCGTTGTAGATCTTCCCGCCGTCGGTCATCTTGTCCGACGGAACGAGCAGATCGGCGACCGCCTCCGATGTGGGCTCGACCCCGTCGAGCTTTTCGATCTGCAGCACGGCCTTTTGGCCCAAGTGGGGCGTCAAATCGACCGGCACCCACATCTGGGGATTCTTCGGATCGAACGGGACCATGTGCGCCATGATCATCTTGCCATCGACAAAGACTTTCATCTCCCGAAACGGCGAGTTCTTGTTGATCGGAAAATTCAGCCAGCGCTTGTCCATGACAAGTTTTCGTTCGACATACTCGGCCTCGGGCACCGGCTTCTTTTCGGTCTGATAGAATGTGTCAGCCAGGATATGGCCCCCTTGGGAGTTATCCACGATCGCTAGATGAACCTTCTTGCCGAGGTAGTCCGAAACGTCGAAGTAGTCATTGCGGAGTGTATCGGAAACCCCATGTTTCACCTTCATCATCCGCGTCGGACTGTTGCGGATGGTCAACCCTTTGTGGACCAACTGGACCGCGACGTAGTCCGCATCGGCAGTGAAATTGAACGGCCGGTCGCTGCCGCCGACGCGAAAGACAAGGTATTTGCGTGCGACGGTGAACTCGGGCGAAATCAGCTTGCCGGTTCCGGCGTCGCCCCGATAAGAACTGTTCGCCAGCCCCTTGCCGTCGTAGCCGGAAATGACGACCTTCTCTTCCCATGCGCCCTGGGCCGGCCGCGGCCCGAACGCCTCGCCCTCGGTTCTCCAATCGCCCCAGTCGGAGCCTTCAAAGTTGTTGATCAGGACATCTCTGCCTTCCTCCGCAAATGCGCGAGAAGTGAATGCCACACAGAATAATACCACAAACAAGGAGGTCGTACACTTCATGCAGATATCTCCCGCCTATTGAGAGGTTTTCACCAGCAGTTTGAGAATTCCCACACTGCCACCCTCAGCGCCAATCTCCAGTTGCTTCTCCTTGACGGTCCCAACCGTGCAAGTTTGCGCGAATTGATCGTTGACAAAACATTCGATCAGTTTCCCCTCGGCGAACACTTGGATCCTCACAGGTTTCGAGATGTCCACCGGACAGGGACGGGTTCGATTGAATCCCGGACCGATGAGCGCCAGTTGACCGTTTTCAGGTGTTAGACACAGGCGGTACTGTCCGCCGATGGTCATGGTAAACCGACTCTTCGGAGTCATGGTGACAAGGCAGTCCAACAGGTAGTGTTCGGGGACGCTGAATGCCGCTTTCGCTTGCTCCTGCCCCGCGCTACAGCGCAAGACAGACCCGTCGTATCGCCATTGAGCGCCGGATTGCGTGATCTCCGGCTTGTTGGCCAGGTCAAGGGCAGTATGTTTGAAGACATTGAAAACTTCCGCGACGGGTTTCATATAGAGGAGCCCGTTCGGACCGGCATAGACTTCACGCGGCATGGCCATCGGCCCCCCGGTAAACCACCCGCCGAACCACACATGCCGTTTGCCATCCCACACTCGCTTGGCCGCGATGATGCAGGGCATATCGATCTCCCTTGTGAGTTCCGGGTACTTGTAGGGGCCTTCCAGCCTGTCCGAATAGCAGTACACCTTGCAAGAATGAATGTAGTGCGTATCGCCAATCTTGAAGTAGTCAGGACATTCATCCCCCGGGACTCCTTCAACAGGGTTCTGCTGCTGCCAGGTGACCAAGTCTTGAGATGTCATAAGACCGAAGCGGAAGCCTTCCTTGCCCGGAACATTGCCATTGAAATGCATCCAATACTCATTGGCCTTCTCATTCCAGAAGATCTGGGGGTCGCGGAAGTCACGATCGTGATGGTTGGCGTAATGGATGCCATCCGGCGCAATCATGTGCTCGGGATGTTTCATCCACTGGATCAGGTCCTTGCTCGTGGCGTGAGAGATGAACTCTTGCCCGGCCGGATTCCTCGGATTCCAGCTTGTGTACCAGGCATGAAAGACACCATCCTTTTCCACGACGCAGCCGGTGAACATGCATCCTCCCTCCGGCCCGGTCGGGGCACTCTTGTCCGGGGTTAGAGCCGGCGGCAGCTCCTTCCAAGTCACGAGATCCTTTGAGACAGTATGCTCCCAGTTGACGTCATTGTTGCCAGTCGGGTTGGTCAGGTAGAAGACATGATATTCGCCCTTCCAGTAAAAGGGCATGACATCCCCCACCGCACGCTTGGCCGGCATAAAATGAATAGGCGAGCGATATTCCGGCATCTTGTCGGTTTGCGCCACCGCCGATGCGCTGCAAAGAGCCAGCGTTGCGAAAGCGACTATCAGTTTTGCTGTCTTCATGGTGTTTCTTTCCTGTTCTTGAAGTAGTGGAGCAACGGCTTAATGATAGTTGCGGATCCACCTGCTATCTCGATGGCTACTTTATGACAGGAACGGTCCACGGTGCGCGCGCTCAGGCATTCCTGGCCGTCCACAAACACCTCCATGTTGTTGTCGCAGATGAATATCTGGAGGCTGACCCTGTGCTTTCCGGGGAAAGCGTATTCCTTGTCGTTGAGCACCTTGCCGTCGGAACGGTAATTGAACCCGCGGATCACGATTTTCTTTTCGGCCGGACTGAGACCAAAGCCGTAGCCGTGGTCAGCCGTGTCCGAGGACCGGACCACGATGTTTGCGCTTGTCTGAGGCGAGCCAAACTCCAACTCGGCTTCAAAGTAATAATTGGGGTTCTTCTCGGGCAGGTCCAAAAGCACTATCCCTCCGCTCTCGCCGGTGTATTGAAGTGTCCGCTGCGCGGCGTCGATCTGCCATTCTCCGGAGAGCTTCCTGGCGCAGGCAAAAAGATCAACCTTGCTCTCCGTTTTGCGGATGGCGGCCAACAGTTCCGGGAAAGGCCGCACACCCATTGTGCCATCCTTCTTGAAAACCATTTCCCTGCCGATGCACAAGGGGCCGCCGTAGTTCAGGAGTCGCATGGTCGGCGGATAGACGTTTGCCGGCCCTGGCGTCTTGTTTGTCTGTTCGAAATTGGCCAGCCATCCCCAGGTAATCTGGCGTTTGCCATCGGTGGCAAAGCGGGAGGCGGCCTCAATCGCCACACTCAGATACGGCCCTCGGTTTGTCCAAGGCCCGTAGGGGTTATCGGCCGTGTAGTGCCAGTTGTACCAGTCCTGGCATGCCAGATACCAAAGTTTTCCTTGTTTGAAGATCTGCGGACAACTGCCATACGTTCGGGCCTTGTCTTTGAAGATCGGTTCGCACCGCGTCCACTGGAACAGGTCTTTCGACTTCAACAGGCCCGCGCAAACTTCCGGGCAGCGACCCTCGATGAGCATCCACCACAGGTTTTCTTCCTCGTTGTAGAACACATACGCGTCGCGAAAAAAACCCGTGTCTTTGCGATAGATACTCCCATCCGATTCAGCAACCAGTCTGCTCTTGCTGAAATCGAATTCCCACGGATTGTCGCTGACGACCAGACGGATGGTCTGCGGGCCGGCATCGGTATAGAACAAGTAGTACTTGTTCTCGTGACGCACCACCGTGCCCGTGCAGATGTCTTTGCCGGCCATCGCGGGTTTATGCTCCACCCACTTGACCAGGTCCGTGCTCGTGAAATGCGGGACTGTGCGAAAGTCAGCGCTCAGCGCATACAGGTGCCACACGCCATCCCAGTAAACCGGCATCGGATCACCGAGTTCCTTGCCGTCGCCCGTCACGATGAACGGATTGATGCTGGTGTCATGCACATACCCGGTTCGCCTCTGATCGGCTGGCGCCGCGG
>Ga0268284_1000983_pt1 | contig 16216 bp, 3 predicted proteins | sample saktaG_14_FD_190137 | JGI IMG/M metagenome (GOLD analysis project Ga0268284, IMG submission 190137) | Saline water microbial communities from Sakinaw Lake, British Columbia, Canada - sak_2013_06_06_40m | ecosystem: Environmental > Aquatic > Non-marine Saline and Alkaline > Saline ...
TTCTGCGGCGGCGTCCGCCGAGGTTCCGACAATGAGCAAATCCTTCAGATACGGACTGAAGCCAACCACGGTAATGCGCTCGCCTTTCAAGCCAGCATACTTCCATGTCATGCCCGCGTCGCGGCTGACATAGAGGCCGCTGGATTCGCCACCTGCGGCAACGATCTTGGTGTCATGCGGATTAAACGCAATGACCTCGCCGCCGAGCGCCGACGGCCCAGTGCCATCAAAGTCGATGTCGCGACATACCGGCTTCCACGTCTCACCCGCATCGGCACTTCGCCACAGCCCGTTAGTGCCGGGGAGTTTGGTTCCGCCGCCTCGGAGGAGCACCGCGGGATTGGCGGGTTGCACTGCCACGGAACGAATGGCGTTTCCCGCAGGCGAATCGAGGCCGTTGTTGCGCGGGTGCCAGGCGGCGCCCGCATCGGTGGAAGCCAGCAAGCCGCCGCCCAAAGTCCGCGCTAACAGCCGCTTGTCCGCCGAAATCACCGAGACGACGCGTCCTTTGAAACAGTCGCGTTCACTGAAGGTGTAGGCCGCCGGAGCAGGCGCGTCGGGACCCGGAACCGCAAGGGAAATGTTTTCGACGGTGCCTCCGAAGAGCGTTTTATTCTTGCCCGGGTCTTTGGTGCGCATGCAAACCCCGACATGCATTTGATCGGGAAGATTCCGGTAAAGGCGGTCGATCACCGGCACCCAGTGGGTGCCATCCGGCGACGAAAACGCACGCAGGTGGCTGCCGCGCCGTAGCAGGCGCACCCACGGATGGGTTTTGCCATCGCCGACTTCATAGCGGCTTTGCCGCGACGTTTCCAGGTCACGGTCGCAGGCTGTGCCGCGCAGGCCGATGCCTGCGGTATCCCACAGGCTGAAATCATCGCCGCCCGGTTGTTTGGCCTGGCTTCTGCACAGCAGGCCGATCAGCGAATCGCCCGCGATGCCATTCTCCTTGGTGCTGCGGCTGATCGCGCCGATCTTGGCGCGGAAGTCAAAATCGCCCGTGACGGGCTGATGCACAAAGCTCTCGCAATCGCCAATCATGGACACCCGATCGGCCTGCGCATGGATCCCTAACGGCAAGTTGTTTTCGCCCATCACTGAATATGTCCAGGGAGAAGACACCGTATTCGTGGTGACGCACTCGATCGGCTTTGAATCCAGGGACAGCGTGTCGTCATACCACAGTCTGGACCACAACATTTTAGTACCCGCGGGCAACATGGCGGTGTACACGCTCTCGCTGCCCGCCGGTGGCAGAACCGCCAAACGGGTTTTTCCGCAAAACAACTCCACGCGGGTCAGCGCATGTCCGTTGGCCACGGCAACTGGCGCAATGGCCGGACGCTTTCCGTTAGCCTCACGCCGGTGCACACTGATATCAGGAAGCCCGGTCTCAGTGCTGCAGACGAAGTCCATAGCGGTGATCGCCCGAGGCGCGATCCCGGGCCCTTCCCAGGCAAGCCTCAGTTTTGATTCCAGCCAATTCCCCGCTCCATCGGCCGACTTGAAATACAGTAGTTCAAATGGGTGCAGCCCGCGTTGCAATACCAGCGGCGCATACTTGCTGTTGATGCTGTGACACCCGTCGTTATCTATCATCTTTATGCCATCTATTACCAGCCTGCTGCCGTCACACGACTGCAGGTCCAGCACATAGAGGCCATCCGCGGGAACTTTTAGAAACCCGCGGTATTGCAACGCGTATGGCGCGGACCGCCCCAGATTCATCGAGTCATCAAGCTCATTGAGGACACCGCTCAACAACGGCTTCCGCGCCGCCAACTCCGGCAACTTGGTCCATGTCTCACCGGTTGCGGCTTCGTAATACGAATACCGCACGCCCGTTCTGTAGTTTGCGCCGGGGGCTGCCGCGGCGATCGCCGTCTGCGCTGCCACTGGCACCACCACCACGGTCTTCTGGTCATACACATCCTTGATCGTCAACCGGGCGCTGCGCGCCGGCACCGACGCATCAAGACGATGCGACCGAACGGCCGGGCCTATCCCGTGTGACTCGGCCAGCAACGCACCCTTGGCGTCCGGCTCGGGAAACAATTCGACTTGATAGCTTAACTGCGGAGTTGATGTGCGCGGGACCACCCACGAGACCGCCGCCTGCCCCTTGAATCCCAGCGCCTGCACATGTTCGACTGTCACTACGCCCATGTCGGGCAGGTCGGGCTGGTTGGTGAGCGTGAGTTGGGTCTTCCCAGTGGTGCCATCCTTGGCCGCATCCTCCTTGGTCCTCATGTTGGAATAGCGGAACACGGTGCCATTCTCCACAACATGGAAACGATACATGTCCCCGTTGATTTCCTTGAGCGTGTCCGCCTTGCGCCAGGTGCCGTTCACGCGATGATACCCCAGCCGGCGCTCGATCACCCGCTCGCCCGCAGGACCGATGGTCTCGACAAACCCCGCGCCGCAATCCACCCCCGTCACCTTGGCGGGAATACTCACCACGCCCATCAAATGCCATTCGTTGTTCTGCAAATCCCCGATCCACCAGCCGAAATAGCCCTTCTGTCCGGGGGCCTGTGAATCCTGCCAGGTGCGCAGCAGCATCCGGTACCATTGTCCCGGCTTAAGAAATGTAAGTTCGCCGCTGAGGCCGGCCTGGGTGCCTTCGCCGCTCATCACGCCGCCGAAGGTACCCTCGCCAAGGCAGTCAATGCGGACGCGATTGCCCTTGTATACCTCGTCATTGCCCCAAAACGACCAGACGAGACTGCGGCTTGCTTTTGCCTGCTCGTCTGGCGAACTGTCGCGCCCTGATCCCGCGATCGCCACGCCGCCGTAGAAATACCCGCCCGCCGGGGCCGTATTCCCATTCCAGAGCGCGAAATACGTCCCCGGCGGCATGAATGGCCAGCGCACATCAAGGCTGACGATGTCCGGCCCGGGCTCCATGACCATGGAATACCAGTCGGCATGTGCTGCGGAAGGCATCATGCCCAATCCGGCGGCGCAGCTCATCATGAACGCAGCCCACCTGTGATGCAGGATAATCATATGCCAAGTTTTGTTGTTATGGAATTGGTTTCTATTTCGGACGAACCATGCCATCGACTCCAATCTTCACTGGCAGAATCCCGGGGTTTTCACCCCAGGGAATTCCATTCTGACCGAAAAAGGCAGCCCACCATTGTTTCTCCTTTTTTGAATCGTGTTGCAGGTTGATTTTCGGTTTTTGGAGTGGTTGCGGTCATGGTGGCTCTGGTCACTCCGATTTCGGCGGAGTCATTGCGCTCCGCAATATCTCTGCCGGGAGCTTGCTGTAGGTGGAGCGGAATACGCCGACATTCTTCCCCCCATTGGTCAAAGGATCCGCATCGAAAAAGGCGAACACACTCATGCTGTCGCCTGGGATGCTAACCGAGGTGTCGATGACCCGGACGCGATCCTTCAGCTTGATGGCGGTGACCTGGTGAAAGGCGATTTTCCGGGCGACGGCGAAGCTGCTAGTCTGCCCGGGATTCAAGGTTTCCGGCTGGCTGTCGTCGATGACGAAGGCAACCGGTTCGGCAGAGAAGTTTTTCAACAGCAGGGTTTTGTCTATCAGCGCCGGCGAGCGAAGATTCAGCACCGTGACCTTTGGGTCGCTCTTCCAGCGGGTTTTTCCTTCGATGGAGGGAGTTAGAAACACAATGGCCTGAGACCATGGCTCCAAGGCATCGAGTTTGAAATAACTCCGATACTCGCTGTTGCCCCCCGGTGTGGCGTCGCACAAATCGAGAGGAACGCCTGCATGCACCTTGGTAATGGTGGTGGCATTATTGAATCCAACACTCATTCTGGCCCATGGCGCATTGCCTTTGGACTTGGGGGCTTGGTAATAGAGCGTCGCTGGAGGAACGGAGCCTTCCAAGGGCGGCAGCATCACGGGAATGGAGTCGATGCCGGGGTTCGCTTTGGGCGCCTTCCCAGCGTCTGGCATACCACTGATGCCGGGCTTGCCTTCCCTTGGCCCACCGCCTCCACCGGGGATGTTCATCTTGTTCATATCCTCAAGCTCCGCTTCGCCAGGCATCCTGTAACGCCTGCGCGGAACCGGCCCCAAGGCGATGACCGAAACGTGCGCGGACGCAGCGGGTACCGTGTCCTTTTCCTTCGCTGCGGCCTCTTGCGCAGCTGAAACCCCGGGGAAGCCACTGAGGGTCACGGCAAGACAACAGGCGGTGATCCGTGTGCGGTGAAACATGCTGGATGAACGATGGGATTCCATGAGGGTGTGGATGAAGTTAGACCTCGTTGGCGGTCAGCCAGCGGAAGGACTTGAGGATGAACCTGCGGCCGAAACGTTTGTTAGTCCCGGATAGTTTCCCTTCCTGGATAGCTCCCGTTGCCTGGTCCAGCAACAGAGCCGGATCGATGGCCTTGTTCGAGCCCGCGGCGGGTGAGGAATCATTGAGGCTGGCGGCATCCAGATATTCGGGCGAGCGCTCCACCAACGCTTCAAGATAAGCCGTGGCGGCAATCGCCCCCTTCGCATCCCGGGATTCCCCATAGCAACGGATGACGAAGCTGTCACCGCGCACCGTCATGGCGGGAGCCAATGGTTCCAAGAGATCGCCTTGAATCAGGAAACCGGGAATTCCCCAGGCTTTCGACTTCGGCTGTTTGTCCAGAACCACTTTCCACATTTCCTTGTTGTTGTCGCCCGCATTATTCGTGGATGTTAGGAAAGGCGCCTGCTCAAAGCTGCTGTTCAGGCCGGCGCCGCGGATTGCCTCATCGAGCGTCCCGCACATGCTGGTGGGATTGGATTTGGCGGCCAGTCTGCGATTGACGAAATCCGCCAGCGAGACAAACGGCCCTCTGGTTTTCACCTGGGCAACAATTCCGGTGGCGAGCGCACGGATTTCATCCCCGGTCAGCGAGCGGCCCCCGGCCCAGCCCCCTTTGGCATCGGTGCCTGTGGCATTGGTTTTCGCGCCATCCAGCGGTTTCTGGACCCGCGCGAAGACCGAATCCGCAGCAGCACCCGTAGTCCCTAACTGAGTGGGACGCTGGAGCCCATGCAGCCCGGATAAGAAGGCGGTCCAGGCTTCCACCGACGTGGAATTGACGTTGAATGCACCTTTGTTCTTCAGCAAATAACCATTCTTCCAGAAACCGTAGCTGAGGGCATCGGAGGCACCGTTCAATTGGTTTTGCACCTCGCCCGCATTCACCTGCGCCGCCGGATTGAATTGATAGCGCGGGTTCCAGAGCTTGGATGGGTCGTCGGCGGGCTTCCAGGCAAAGGCGGATCCATCGGGTTTCAGTGGCATGCCTGATAGAAAATACGGATCCCAAAGGTTCTGGTTGACTTCATAAGCGATGTCATAGGCGAGGATATCATCCTTGGAACTCAGCGACACACCGTTGACCGCCTTGGTCACCGCCAGATTTCCAATCTGCAGCAATCCGGTGGAGTTCAACCCGTAAGTTCTCGGGCCATAACCCAGCGAGTACGGGCTGGACCCCCCAATGGCCTCATCCCAAGCGGACGCTTCGCTGCCGGCATAGGTGCTGGCAAGGCTTGGATGGGCGCTGGTTTCATAAGGAGCATGAATATCCGCGAGGGATTGCCCCACGATATAGGTGGGATGCCAGGAATACGGACTCAACTGCGCGTGCCGCAAGGAGCCCAGAGAGAGGGCTCCATACCGGGCGTCCGGCAAGTCAAACATCAGCGCGTCCGGCGAGGCGGAAAACTGCAGGGCGGCGCCCATGGGCGACTTGCTGAAGTAGGTGCGGGATTTGTTCAGCGAGGGTAAATCGTTGATGTCCTGGGGCGTATAGGGCGCGAACTGAAGCAGCCATGCGCCACAGCTGTTGACATACCATTCCAAGGCACAGGGCGAGGACGGCGAGCGGGTCACCAATCCCGGCCTCACATTCCAGTGGGCGACGGGTGCCGGATTGTACGCCAGGTGACCGGCCGGCCAAAGACCAACGCGCAGCGGCGGGAAATTCGCCTCGGTGGCGGACTCGTCGAGCCACAGCAGTTTGGTCCCGATCTGGTGGACGGCAGGAGGGTTTTTCCTCGGTGTTTCCTGGAAGCTGGTCAGGTTGCCGAATTGTCCGTTGGACGCGACCGTACTATTTCCCCACCACCACGCATACATCCAGAAATCATAGGTCGCCACCCCACCATTGCCGTTATTGATCAATTGGAGCGTGGGAAAGGATGAGGTGTCCTGGGTCGTGATGCTGAGAGTGGTGGTGGCAGTGGATGCATTCGCCGCCTTCAAGACAAAGGGGAAATTATCATAAAAATACGCCCAACACTCATAGTTGGAAACCGCGGACAGATTCATCTCTTTGAAAACCGCCCAGTCAAGCGCTTGCCAAGTGGTGCCATTGGAGAGAGCGACGGAACCATTGGCGAAATCGTGGACAAAGTGGTGTTCCCCTTGGGGTGCGCTCGCACTCAGGACATTGGCCGAGATGTTATCCTTGTTGTATTTCAGAATATTCACTCCTTGCGAACTCTCCTCCCCTGCGTTGATCAAGGGAGAGAAAACCAGGCATTCCCCAGGCCCGAATGTCGTTGGCTCGAGCACGAAGCCGAGATAGCGACTGTCCGGAAACAACCCCGCCCGATTGGCCGCTGTGGGGGAAGTCGTGGACAGAGCGCCATTCCATGAGTCCATCAGCGCTTTGTATTGGGCGGAACTTGCATATTTTTGCCTCATTCGCGTCACTTCACCTTGTTCAAAGTTGAAGACGAACGGGCTTGAGCCGAAAAACGGGTTGGGCATGAGGACGACCCATTCCTTGGTTTGCATGCTGATGTTGTAGGGGTTCCAGAGGCACACCCGGGGAATGATATGGGTTTGGAACGATTGCGCGGACGAATTGTCCGTGTGGCCGAAGTAATAATGCCAGCGGCAGTCGGTCATGACCGGGTGGATTTTCGGCGCCTGCGAGGCCCACTTGCCGGCATCAAAGGTCAATCTATCGGAAGTGTTTTGCGGCCAATCGGCAACCGGGCGAAGGTAGGTGGAATCATTGCTGCGGTGACTTTGCTGTGCCGCGATGGTCCCGGATGCCAGCCCGTCCAGGTATTTCGTCCGGCCCCAAAAGCGCAGGGCGCCGAATGAGGGCCCCAGCACGCCGTGGCGGTTGCCAGGAATGATCGGATCGTCACTGGAAAAATCGTTTTTGGCGATTGCCGCGCCCGGTGATGCCAGGGAAATCGCCTCGTCATCCGGCTTGCCAAACAGAATGGGTGTTAGGTCCCTTTTCAAAGCACCGAGGGTGGTGTCCACGAAAAGCCCCGATGCATCGTGGGTAAGGTCATGGAAGTTCGAGCCCAAGGCTTGCGCCCATTGCTGGCGTTGGGGATCCGAACGGCCCGCCATCGCCGCCGATTTGTAGGAAGCGACCTTGTTCAAACTCCCTTTGGCGGTGGTCAGGTAGTCCGCGTAGGGTGCGGCCCCGGACGCCGTTTGCACGGCGGCCGGGTTATCCGTCTGGCTGGCTAGAAACGGCGTTTTCACATCCCCTGATGCGGTTGGATCAAGGGCCATGGAAGCCTTTTGGTTATTATCGGAAATATACCAGGCGTAGGCGCCGGGCCTGCCGTCAAGGCGATCCACCTCCACTTTTTCCACCAGCACCCTGTTGCGGGCGTAAGCGCTCGCGGAAGCGCCGCCCCCCAGTGTGCCTTTGCCCAGAATTTCAAGGACATGATCGTCCTCCAGTGAGAGGGCTAGCGATGGATCAGGCGATTGGGAACGGCTGCTAACCAACCATGACTCCAAGAGCACTGAGCGCCATTTCCCTTGTTTGAGTTTAGTGTCGGTCTCCCGGAGATCCGAATAGATTCCCTGCCGGGCATATGGCGAGCCATCATTGCTTGCGGATGATTTCTTGCCAATCAAGGGATACTCCCTGCCATTCACCTGATAGGTGGTTTTCCAAACCCCCAGCCAGTTTCGATTCGCCTGCTCGGGTCCCCCGGTGGGATTTTCCAGAATCGCGGCCCGCGCAGTCGTCCTCTGGTCCGGCCCCGCATTCTTCTGGAGTTCGCCCAAGGCAATCGTCAGGGCCATGCGTGCATTCGCCCGTGCTTCGGTCATGGCCCGGTCGTGCTGGGATGAACGCAGCGCCACACTGCTGAGTCCGAGCATCGCCACGGCGATCACGGTAATCAAGATCATCAGCGTCAATGCGACGACCAGTGCAAACCCGGACGAAGCCAGATTCGAACGATGGATGCTTGAACGAATGAGACCTGATACCACTTCTAAGAATTAATGTGACGGGTTCGGATGGGGCTGCCTGAGTTCAGCGTGCTCGTTCTGGCTGTAAAGTTGCGGATGAAAAGATCGGCTAAAGCCTTAACTCAGACACCGCTAAGGGGAAGTCACATTAATTGTGTGTCAAGCTTGTATAACTCGGTGAAATCAGTGGCAAAAAATGCCGCCCCGCGAACTCCGGGCGGTTTTCACACCACCCGGAGTTCTGTCGCTAGACGCCGTGTGGCTCAGTTGGGCGTTACCACCAGACGGACGAACTGCTTGCCCGCGCCGGGTGGCAGGGTGTAGCTCAGATTGCCACCCGCAGGCAGGGGCTTCGGGGTGACGTTCGTCCAAGTGTCGAGGTCCGGCGAGGTTTGGACCTCATAGGTGCCGCTGAAGGACGCGCTCACCGGCCAGGTGACCGTGTTGCCCGCGTTCAGACCTGGATTGGTGGCGATGCCAGTGGCGCCCATGAAGAAGGCGATGCCGTTTTGCACCCCGTCATTGTTGTAGTCTTCACCCGGGGTTTGGCCGCCGGCATAGGTGGCCGCCCAAGTGGCATAGGAGATGGTGGACAGGTAGTGGTTTTGGATTTCCGCCTGCGTCAGCGCACGGGTGTAGAGCGCCACATCCTGGATGTTGGAAGGTGCGGCGGTGCTGCCGTTGCGCGAACCGATCGTGAAGCCGGGCTGGCTGGCGCCGGCTGGCACATAGACCGGGGCGGCTAGTGAGTTCTCCAAGTTGCCGTTCACATACAGTCTCATCGTCGTCCCGTCGTAGGTGGCGACCACATAATAGGCAGTACCCGGCACGGTAGGCGTCGTGCCATTGATGCTGCCCGTGGTTGTTGCCCCTGTCCCCCACTGCATACCAAACCCTGTAGGATTATTCTTCCAGAGTGCATAACCTATCCGGCCAGCCCCCCCGCCATAGTTGACACGATCCTGTAGCGAAACAAGATACTGCACGACCGCATCATTGGGCTTGACCCAGCATTCAACCGTGAATGCATAATTCGGGTTCAGGCTGTTGCTATATGCCGCTCTGGTATTGTTCGGGTCCGCTGCCGCGGCGGTGAACAGGACAGACGGGTTCCCGTCAGCCCTCAGCCCGGTCTGGTTAAGGGTCAGCGTTCCACCATACGTGGCATTATTGAGGCCGCTCGCCAGGTCAAACGCCGTGGTTCCACTGGTTTCGTTCAGAGGCCAGTAGGACACCGGGCCGCTGGCCAGAACTTTCTGCTGATAAGAGCCCGTGCCGGTGGCCGTGATTTTTTGCACCGTGATCATATAATCCTGCGTTGAACCATCCTGGGCCGTCACCGTGTAGGTCTGCGGAGTGGTGAAGTTCCGCGCCGTTCCGGAGGCCGGACTGCTGGTGGCGAACTGGGACACGCTGAAGGTGGGCGCCAGAGCGGTTAGGTTGGTGGAGCTGGGCACGACCATGAGCCAATTGTATCCGGTCCCGTCACTCGCCCAGGCGTAGCCATAACCCGGGAAGTAAACCTTCGACATGACCTTCGCCGTGCTAATCGGAGTCACGGTGACCGTCACGGTATAGTTGTTGACGGTGGCCCCGTCGGTGACGGTGTAGGTTGCCGGGTTTTGAACGGCGAAGGACGGTGAAGGCGGAGAACCGCTGGTCTGATTGCACGTCCCGGAGGACAAGGTGAAGGTTGGATTGAGGGTCTCCAAAGCCGTCCCCCACGGTGCCCACGGCACGGTCAGGGCGATGGTATGCGTGCTCTGGTCAATGACCCCAACGGAGCCCGGGATACCGAAGGACATGATCTCTGCCGGAGGCGGAGGCGGGTCATATGAGAGGAAGTAGCCTGAAGTGCCGTTGATGAGGCTGAGCAAATTCCACGCAAGCCCGGCACCCTTGGCGAACCCGGCACTCATGTCATAGCCGCCGCCACCCTGATAATATCCGATAACCAGATGAACCGAATGCTGATTCAGCGTCACCGTGCCCGTGGCCTGGGTATTACCCTGATCCCGGTTGTTGTTCACGATGTATTCGCCGGCGTCGGCAAAGCTGCCGTTGCGATTCAAGTCCATGTAGATCACGCTGCCGTCATCGCTGGAGGTTCCAAACGTGTAAGCACCGTAGCCACCGGCTGCCAGCACATCGAACCAGCCTTCCCAGAGAACTGAGAAATTGTCGGGACCTGGTGCCCCTGGAAGTGTGGCAAAGGTGGCACCGTGGTAGTCAATGTTGGCAGATTGAATGCCTGTCGCGGTGGGAGTCAGCGCCATCAAATTGGAGATGGGAGCCAGATTGCCCGAGCCCGTAACGCCTAGGTATGTGCTCACGTTCAGTCCGTTGGTCAAGGTGACCGTGACGACATAGCCGTTTACGGTGGCGCCGTCGGTGACAGTGTAGGTTACCGGGCCGGAGGCGAAGGTCGGAGTCGGCGGGGTGGTGCCATCATTGGGCTGATTGCAGTTCCCGGAGGATAGCGTATAGGTCGGCGCGAGGGTCGCCAAATTCGTATTACCCGGCACGGACAAGGCAATGGTCTTGGCGCTTTGGTTAATGACGCCGTCATAGCCCGGAATACCGAAGGACGTGATCAGTGCCGGGGCGGTGACGCTGAGCACGCCGGTCGTCTCGTCGAAGCTCCAGGTGCTGGGTTCAACCACTTTCGTCCAGACGCCGCTGGAAACGGTGAAGCCGGGCACGTCAAAAGTCCCGCCGTAGGTCTTGGTGGCGACATCGACCAAGGCCCAGGAACCGATTGCAACGGTCACCGCCGAGGTGTCGATGGTGAAACTGCCATCCAAAGTGGCGGTTCCCGCACCTGTGATCTTGTTGTTAGTGCTATTCGTGACCACGAACTTCAATCCGCCAGTGCTTCCGAGTTCCAGCGTGCCTGCGGCCACCGTCGTGTTGCCGGTGTAGGTGTTGACCCCGGAAAGCACCATCTTCCCGTCGCCGGTCTTGGTGAACCCGTTGCCACTGGAAATCACGCCAGTCACTAGGAGGTCCGCATCGACATCCCCATTCGCCACGTTGAAGGTGGCGGCACCGTTGCCGTTGTTGATGCCGCAGTTAATCACCGATGACTTGCTGGCATGCGCGACTGTGGTGATCGTGCCGCCACCCCGGATCTCGCCGGGGCCGTTGAGGATGCCGGCTGTGAGCGTCAATGCGGTATTCGGGAGTTGCTGCTCATTGTTGAGCTTCCACACCGCGTCTTCGTTGAGTACGATGTTGTTAGGCCGGGTGGCTCCGCCCAGGCCGCCGAGGGCATGGGTGGTGGTGTCAAGGATGCCAGGAGCATTGACCGTGATCGTGCGGCTGGCGGCGAAGCTGGTGGACCAACCGCCACTGCGGGCAGCCAAGGTGCCGTTGTTGATGACGATGTCGCAGGTGTTGTTGGCGGCGTTCATGGTCAAGGTGTTGGATCCATCCTTGATGAACATTCCGCCGGTGCCGACCATGGTGCGGTCCAGGGTTTGCGCATCCGAGCGGTTGAACGCGAGAGTCGCGCCGGTATCCAGGGTGATATTGCCGGTGCCGCCGAGGGTGCCGAGCGTTCCACCGTCACCGACCGTGACCATGCCACCGGTGATCAAGACCGTGCCGGTGTTGGCAGTATTGTCATTGAGCAGGGTGAGCGCACCCGCGCCGCTCTTGACCAATCCTACATTGCAGCTGAGCGTGCCGGTGCCGCTGAGGGAGTAGTTCTTGGCGGTGTTGGTGAAGATCATTTCGGCCGTGCTGAGGCTGGTATCCAAGGTGATGTCCGTGACGGATGCGCTGTCGTCAAACCTGGCAATGGCCCCGTTCACATAGGTCGCGGGTGCGTTGACGGCGTCTTTCCAGTTGGTGGTGGTGAGGTCCCAGGCACCGTTTGTCGCCCCGGTCCAGAACAGCTGTATCACCCCCGTGACGTCGAGATAGACTGATTTGCTAGGCCCGGCAGTGTCGTCCACCAAAGTGGCGACCACATAACTTGGCAACGTGCCCTGCGTGAACGTGCCGCTGCCGGACTTCGGCCCGGTGAACTTGAAGAGCGGGTATTGGCCGGCGGCCATGGTCACGCTGGCAATATTGACGGTCACCGGGCTGTTGACTTGCACGTCGCTGGCGCTGATGACACTCACGCTCGTGCTTGTGAGGTTGGTAAAGTCCAGGGACAAGGCCGCGCCGGAGCCGAGGGTGACGGTGGATGCGACAACTGCCGCATTCGAGCCACCGGCAGTCACCTGCAAGGTCGCGCCATTGGCGACTGTTAGCGGGCCGCCGCCCGTCAGGAGACCGGTCACTGCCAAGGAACCTTGGTTGACGGTGGTTCCACCGCTGTAGGTGTTAGTCCCGGAGAGGGCGAGGGTGCTGGCTCCGGCTTTGGTGAGTGCCAGATTGTTTTCGTTGGTGCCCGTTCCACCGATGATCCCGGCGAAGGTCACGGCATCGGCCTGGCCAAGGGTGAGGGTCGCGGTGGTGGCGGAACCGCCAACGATGCTGCCGGTATTTGCCAACAAGCTGCTGGTCGTCTGATTGTAACCGTTGAGCACCAGTTTGTTGCCGGACGAGATGTCGAGTTTGGCGTTGGTGCCGAGGCAATTGTCGATGCCGCAGATGACCGAGCCACCATGAACCCTAACATAAAGGTTGTCCGTGGTGGCGACGCCATTGAGCAGCAGTGAACCCGCGCCACGCTTATAGAAGCCCAAGGTGCCGACACTGAGCGGGCCGTTGATTACCAGGTCTCCGTTAGCGGTGGCCGCACCCACGGCGACATTCACGGACATGCCGTAGCCATAATCGACCATTTGAATGTTGGCATCGATCACCGAGCCAGAGGACGCCTCGACGGTGGTGATTGCGTTGCCACCGATGTCGAAGATGCCGATGGAGGCAAGGCCGGAGCCATATTGGCGGATGGTGGTGGGAGCGGCGAGCAGTTCGATGTTGCCACTGCCGTTGTAGGTAATTCCGCCTTTGAGGTAGAGGCCGGTGGTGGCGGCAACGCCATCGCCTGTGAGCTTGAGATTGGTGTTGGCATAACCGCCGCCAGTGGAGTAGCCGATTTTCAGGGTGGCCCCGGAACTGACGACGTAGGCCACATCATTGGTCTTGCCATTCACTTCGAGCGTGCCACCCGTTACCGTGGTGAGGCCGTTCCAATTGCCACTGCCGACACTCAGGGTGCCGGCACCCGCCTTGGTGAGAGTGACATCAGTGGCCGCATTGAGAGCTCCGCCGATGCCTAGCAAACCGTTCGCGACGGTGACGATCCGGTTGGCGCCGAGGGTCACGGTGCCCGCGCTGAAGACCAAGTCATCGGTGCCGGCGAAGGTGACGTCGGCATTCCAGGCCTGCGGGATGGTGTTCGTCACCGTGATAGCGGCGGCTGAGGTGTTGTCGAGGGTGCCGCCGTTGATCGTAAGACTGCCATTACCGATGGCTTGGGCATGATTGATATGGAGCGCGCCTGCATCGAGCACGGTGCCGCCGGTGTAGGTGTTGGGAGTGGCAAGGGTGAGAGTTCCCAAGCCTTGTTTGAGCAAACCCGTATAACCCGCGATGGATCCGCTGCCGCTGAGGGTGTAATTTTTGCCCGGGTTGTTGAAGGTCACCCCGGTCGGATTGACCGTCGTGTCGAGGGTGACGTCGGTAACACTCGCGGTGTCGTCAAAGGTGGCGAAGTTCCCGTCCAGATAATAGGCAGGTGAGCCGCTCTCAGTCCAGTTTTGCGTGGTGTTGATATCCCAGTTGCCATTGGTAGCTCCAGTCCACAAGTTGCTTGGAATGACCACACTCGTCACGTCCAGGTAGATAGACTGGGTGGGGCCGGCGGTATCATTGACGAGGTCCGCAGAAATGCCGTAGGGCAGGGTGCCTAAAGTCAGACCATAGATGGTGGCGCCGCCGCTTGCGTGGATCAACGGATACTGTCCTACGGTGGGTGCGACGTATAGGATATTGATGGTGACCGGATTATCGAAGTAGAGGGCTCCCGCACTCATGGGTGCCACCGACGTGCTGGTAAGACCTGCAATATTGATCGTGTTGGTGCCAGTTGGTGAGCCAAGGGTGCTGCCTACATTCATGTCACCTGTGGTGGTGATGGCTGGCGTAGCTCCGCCAGCGATGACCGTGAGTGCCGTGTCATCTTTCAGCGTCAGCGCCCCGTTGCCTGTCAGTCGGCCGCTCACCCACAAGGTGCCTTGGTTGACGGTGGTGTCGCCGCCGTAGGTGTTGGTGCCGGTGAGCGCCATCAAGCCGGCACCGTTCTTGGTGATGCCCATGTTGCCGCTGTACTGGCCGATGCCGGCGCTGACGAGAAGGTCCGTGGCCGCGTCGCCATCGGCGACATTGAAGACAATGCCGGTCTCGCCGCCGTCATTGCGGATCCGGATCCGGCCGGCGATCGTTGCGGTTTGGGAACTGGCGAGCGTGGTGACATTCGTTTTGTTCCACTCAAGTTGCAACCCATCCCCGGTGTTTCCGGCCAGGTTCACTCCATTGTTGCTCTGGAGAATACCGCCGGTCATCGTGATGCCGCCCGCGATGCCCCAGATATGCCCCATGGTGGTGTAATTGATCGTGCCGCCGTTGATGGCGACCGAAGTGACCTGGCCCTGCCAACCCAGCCCGGTGGAGTCACCGTTGTTGGTTTCCACCGTGCCGCCGCTGTTGACTGTCAAGGCCCCGGAAATGCGGGTGACGCCGTCGTTTCCGGTGTTCAACAACACGAGTTTGCCTTCGTTCACGAAGGTGCCACCGATGTAGGAACTCTGACCGGAGAGGGTGAGTGTGCCAGTGCCGTCTTTGGTCATGCCGCCGCTGCCAGTCAGGGCAAGCGCGATGGCGGCGTTGCTGTGAGAGGTGATCAGCGGCGCGGTGAGGGTCTTGCCGGTGGTCGTGCTCAGGGTGTATTCAACATCGCTGAACGTCAGACTGCTCACAGCGGCATCATCGGCCAGAGTGACGGTGGCGGAACCCGTCCCGCCCGCGCCGAAAGTGGCGTAATTCAGGTTGCTCCAGACGATATTACTCGCGCCATCCCACCAATTGGCAGTGGTGGCATCCCAAGTCCCGCTACCGTCCTGGGCTCCATCGGTGACGGTATCGGCATCCCAAGTCACTGTGGCAGGAACCGTGACGGTGACCGTGGCCACAGCGCTGGTCGCCTCGCCGTAGGCATTCGTTACCACTACGGTGTAGTCGCCGGAGTCCTCGGAGGTGGCATTGGTCTTGGTGTAGGTGGGGCTGTCCGTGCCGACAGCGGTGGTCCCTTGATACCATTGGTAAATCAGTGTCGGCAGGCCGATGGCACCCGCGGTCAGGCTCAAGGTGCTGTCTGCGAGGATGGTGCCACCCACTGGATCCACGCTGACGACCGGTTTGTCGGTGATGATTAAGCCGGCCAAAGAAGAATCTAGGCCTGTTCCATCGGCGCGGGAGTTAATGTGGATGGTGTCAGCCGTGAACACACCACTGGGATCGCTAATACCCACCGTGGCAGTTTGCCATTGGGCATCCGGAGCGTTCTGCACGACTTTGGTGTGATAAGCCGCAGTGGTGGTGGTGGCACCATCGGTGAAGTCCACGCTGGGCAGGTTGGTCCAAGTGCTATACCCACCATGGGCAGCCATGGATTGAATCACATATCCACTTGGAAATTTCGCGGCCAGGCCAGAGACTGAAACAGAAAACGGCATGGCGTCGTTACCCACAATGATTCCCCACATCAACTCATCTTCACCCTGTGGACAAAACACCCCCGGCGCATAGGCTGGGAAGGTTATGCCTGATGCAAACTTGCAACCACTTCCTGACTGAAACCCCCCTTTAGGCGAATTTACATAGCAAGAAAGGGTGTCGGCAAAGTTCGTGGACGCCCCGCCAAATGTGGCTGCTTCGTCTATGGCGGTGGCGTTGTTGCTGGTGCCTTCATGTGGCTACTGGACAGCAATCCAAATTTCAATATTCCAATCCAGCAGATCAATAGGCGCTCATCAAGT
>Ga0268284_1000984_pt1 | contig 16202 bp, 28 predicted proteins | sample saktaG_14_FD_190137 | JGI IMG/M metagenome (GOLD analysis project Ga0268284, IMG submission 190137) | Saline water microbial communities from Sakinaw Lake, British Columbia, Canada - sak_2013_06_06_40m | ecosystem: Environmental > Aquatic > Non-marine Saline and Alkaline > Saline ...
AGTCGAACACTGTCTTGTGCTCGTAGTAATCCATCTTGCCTGAAACGATGGAACCATGCATCTCGGCGAAATAGCGCACCTCGGCAATCTCGCCAGCCTCGGGGTCCGCATTCATTTCCAATACCCAATGGATGGCAGAACCAAGAAGTGCTGCAAACGTGCTATAGGGCGTCTCCACCTTCTTGTGGGTTAAACCCAGCCAAGTGCGCTGTGGAGGGCTCAGAAGTTCCGTGACACTGAACTCACTGCCCTCCTTGTCATACTGGTCATTGAGGAAGGCCCGCAGGAATGGTGAGGGCAGGGATTGCAGTTCTGGAGCAAGTCTTTCGATGTCGATGTTCATGGCGTTTGCTTGGTATGAGTTAGCCTGGCTAAGAGTTTGGAATTTGCAAGGTGAAAGCAATCACCCATTGCAATAGCGACGCGGAGCGGAGCTTGATATTTGAGAGTTGTGTTGAAGCGCCGTGAGTGAAGGTGCGGAAAGGTGTGACGTGCCGCGCTGCGAAGGAAAATGGTTGTTGAGTTGAGTAGCGGTGTGGTGCTATGAGGAATGTTACAGAGCTGGATGTTGCGGAGAATTACTTGGAAAAGAGTTTGGCGATGTCGCCAATTTTGAAACTCTCGTCGGAAGTTCGGGCTGTTTGTTCGGCGAGATTGATTGTTTTGCGACTTGATGATGCGGCAAACAAACTGAGAACGGTGCGCGTGGTGATCGCCTTGATTTTGGTTTCGGTAGTGAGTTTTTCCATATCGGCGCAACACAGGATCGTCATGCCTTTGGTGGCGATGCGTCGTGCGCGTTTGATGTGGCAGGTTGCCTCATCGGGAATCTCTTCGTCTGAAAGACGTTTCACGCCGATTCCGGAGACGGTTCCAAAAACCATGTTCTTGGACTTCATGAGCGAACGTCTCGCCGTCTGAAGGATGTTATTGCGAATCTGAACGTCGGCTTTTGCGGCGGCGTTCATTTCTTGGTATGTCACCACTTTGCCCATTTCGACGTTTTCGAGGAAACGGATCAAGTCGAGACTTTCAACAGATGCCCGGCCAATGGTTGGAGCGGGATTGATTTGTGGGTCATTCATGGGAGTTGGAGTTGAGATGCGCAGAGCGGAGAGGCGTGGTGGCAAGTAACGCGGCGCAGAGGCGGAAAAGTGGTTATTGAGATGAGTTAAGTGATGGCGCGTGGTGCTAAGAAGCGAGGAGTAGTGGCATGGAGAAGGTAAAATGGGCGAGTTGTGTTGCAGCGTGTCAAGAAGCGCGGTGATAAGTGGTATCGAGGCGCGGGGTGGTGAAAGAGACCGTTGGATTGAGATGCCTTAAGGCGAGTGATGATGTGTCATGCAGAGCAGCATCGAGCTGGAAAACGGATGAAAGGAATAGTTGAATTGTGGTGAGAAGTGTTGCGTGACGCGGTGACAGGTCGCTGCATGTTGAAATTATGATTCTTCCCAAGTCAGATCATCACCGACGGCGAAACGTCCATACAATCCATTAACCGCGGGACGCCAGCGGCCGATTCCCACAAACTTGCCGGCTTCGATCAGGTATTTCAGGAAGATTTCTTTGGTGATCGTGTCATCCAGGATCAGGAATTTGCACTTCGCAGTCCACTCTTCAATTATTGGGAACATGCGGGGAACCTGCGTTCCTCCCATGGAACCTTTCTTACCTTGGGCATCACAGTATTGGATCTTTCCTTCGGTTTGATCTTTGTGGATGCCAAGCATGATGGGTTCATCAATGATGATGCCTGCCGTGATATGCTTGGTCCAGGTCTTCTGACCCTTGCCGGGAATCTTCTCGGGAAAGAGTTGGGAAGCGCCAACCAAAGCACTCTTGACTGCCATAGGCGGGATGTAGACTTCTCCCGTCTTGCGATCATAGTGTTGGTGCTCGCGCCAGTTGCGTTTGTCATAGGCATCACTTGATTCCTTGTCGAGCTTTGGGATTTCGTCGGCATAGCGACGTGACTGTGAATAGGGGCTTGCGCCTGTCAGTGTAACGGTTGTTGTTTTCATAGATGGAGCTGGAGTTGGGATTGGATAAGTCCCCCATCACAAGAGGCGAGCCTTGGCGAGCCTAAGGGGAAAATGTGGTGTTGGGGGTCTTGGTATAGATTGGGGGATAGTGGACGGGTTTCCCGGCGGGTGCTTCCTGCGGCAAACCTCGCAGATGTAGAGCGCCTCCAGATTGGGAGGAGGCAACTCGGTGTAGACACGCTTGCAGGCGATGCAGTGGAAGGTCATGGGATTTGTTCTCTGGCTTCTTTCAAAAGCTGTTCCAGTACTTCGATACGATCTTCAAGCGGCGCCTTGGCGGTATCGATGCAATGAGTGCAAACCTCTACGTTTACGGTGTTTTCGTTTCGTCGTGGGGTTTTCCCGGTAGTGCTTTGTTGGCAAAGCCCCGCGCCACAGGTTCCACAGTAAACTTCAAACTCGACAGTGAAGTCAGGCATCGGGGATAGGTGAGAGTTTATTGGCTTCCGCCAGCAGGTCGGCGGCTTTGGTGCGGAGCTTGGCGGCAACGAGTTCGGGTGTGTCAGCGGCACGCTTGGCAAAGCATTCTTCGAATGATGCGCCGTAGGTGACGCCCAACGCTCTATTGGTGTAAACCTCGAAATTGACTGGCTTCGGGTGGCCCTTGTTGGCATTAAGAACGATTGAAAGTGAAACGTAGTGATCCGTTTCATGCGCTTTCGCAAGCATCGCTTGCATGTAATCGACTATTTCTTGGTGTGTTATCATGGTTTCGGTGGTGGGGATTCAGGTTTTGGTTGCTTCGGTTTGAGCCAGCAGTCCTGCTTGTGGTGCTCCTTTCCGAGACGGCAGCCACAGACGGGACAGGTTCCAAGGTCTTTTGGTGGTTTCATGTAGGAAAGGAGTGTCCCGGCCCTGGGGGTGCGGTCAAGGCCGGAACTGCCGCGATTCGTGCCGCGGTCATGCCCCTACGGGTGAGTGGGAAAGATTGTCGAGTACGTTTTTGGCGCTTGCCAGTTTGCGGGTGAACTCATCTACGGCGGCTTGGGCATTGCGGAGCAAGGTGCTTTCATGAGCATCGACCAGTTGTTGAGGAGGCTTGATGCCTGCTGTGCGACAATTGACCAAGATGGTGTCTGCGGCATCGGCGTTAATCGCATTGGCAATCCATTTGTCGAGCTGGCCTTGAACAAGTTCTTTCAGCTTGGTTTGGGCCGCTTCCAGTGACAGACAGGGAAACGCCAAGGTGTAGGAACCACCGGATCCATCGCTATAGGCGTGCAGACGCCATTCCAGATCCATGTTCTTTTTACCATAGAGACACAACAATCGACGTTCGTTACGTTCGTAAAAAGCCTCGCCTTTGGGATCTGTCAAATCGCACACGTTCAATTTGCCAAGGCGTTGGAATTTCCAACTGGAGCCAATCACAAAATGGGTGATGCGGCCTTCAAGGTAGTCGTCAATATGGGCCAAGGCATCAGAGTGAGCCTTGAGTTTTATGATCCGGTCATTGAGATCTTTTTCAGCCATCATTTTGGTACGAATGAGCTGGCTGCGTGTTTCCTGAAGTTCGGCAATTTCATTTTGCAACTCCACCACCTTGATGTTGAGGCGTTCGGTAGGGGCTTTCTCAAAGGCCTCGAGCCAGCGCTCAATACCTAAGAAACGGACTTCGCTTTCACAATCGTAAGCAGGTTCAACCAGATAGCCCCCGTCAGGGTGAGTGGAAATGATCCGGCCGAATTGGCCGCTGAGTGAATAGACGTGTGTTTTGGGTAGGAATGTCATGATGGTGAGTGGTTTATGGTTCAATGATTGTGTAATCACCATGTTCAAGCAGCATGGTGGCTTCCAAGGCGGGGTTGGGTTTCACGAAAATCTTTCCTTTCTCCTCCCAATCCGGTTGGTTGGTGGCGTGTTCCGCTTCATAGGTCTTGCCCGATTGTAGGACCAAAGCGGTTCCCAACAGGCGGTAACTGAGGTGGGGCTGGATTCTCATGGTTTTTTTTGGTTGGTTCTTTTGCAGCGGTCATGAAGTCCCACGGCCCCAGATCGGCCATGGGTGCATTGTTACAGGCTCTGATGTTCTCGATTACATCACGGAGATGGTTGCGCTCGCGCTCCAACTTGCGGGCGAATTCGCGCCACAGCCAGTCGTGCGCCATGTCTTCTTGCGTTTGGTGCGCATCGGTTTCCGGCGTGTCTGAGGTGGTGTTCATGGCGTTGGTTGTTGTGGTCGAACAGGTCGCATCAGCCAATCTTGTCAGGTGGATGTGCTTGGCTGTTGTGCAGATATGGAAGAAGCGGCAAGTCGAGGTGGATATGGTCAGGGCATTCCGCTCCGTGATTCAGCATCGCCTCTTCGCATTCTGGACACCACGTCTCCACTACGTCATCGCTGAGATCCTTTAATTGGTCAGTGGTGAGGCTGCGATTGTAGCCGCAGTGTTCACACCAGATGTATCCATCCGGCATAGGTTCTATTTCTGTCGTTCGATTTTCCATATCGGTGTTTTGTCGGGGTGATTGTTTTTCCGCAATTTTCGGCTCAGTGGTTCCGGGCGCATCACTCCCAGCGTTGGCGGAATGATTTCAGATACCCACTTTTCGACATGGCCAAACGCCCAACATGGCTCTTGTCCTGGAATGTAAAACCCATGTCCCGATATGCAGACGCGAATTACGTCGTAGCGACCCCGACAATTACCAGCCACATGCTGCCTGGGTTTGGCGTGTTAGAAGCAGTGTTCATGAGCGTTCACATTAAGGGAATCTGTCTAATACTCGAGAGCTGCGCTAGCAGCTCTCGCCGACTTCGGATTGTCATCATCATGAATGGTGCGCTTGAATCCAATGTTTCCCGCAACATGAAAAACAACCACACCTTCGGGGTCCATGAATTCAGGCGCGGCAACGCTTCCAAACCTTTTCAGGCTTTCAAGCTGGATTTCTATGGGAAGTGTGTCAAACACTCCGCGATACAGCACCGGCACCAAGTGACAACATTTCGGAAGCGGTTGCTGCATCTTCGTCACCATGGACCGGCTGGCCTGATCCCATGACACCGCAGCAATGCCGGGTTTTTGTCCATGCAGGCACCATCGTTGCACGTTGAACAAGCTGAACCGCTTTTCCTTGAGTCCGTATCCGCGCTGGATGCCTTGGCCCCACCATTCTCCGCGATGGATGCCTTCCCCAAGTCCCTTGAGTTCTTCCGCATGTTCGACAACCCAGCGGGCGAATCCATGGTTGTCGGATTGTTGAGTGATCCACCGGGTGCGGGAACCAGCTATCATGAAGTATTCAACCTCATCCTTCATCCATCCATAGACGGAACCGGGCGTGTCGGCGTATCCTCGGCAAATCATGATGGTGCTATTAGTGCCGTCGATTTTCTCAGTAACCCAACACTCTCCATGGAGTCTGGACATTTTTGGAAACAGGGAGAATTCGGGAGTCATGATTAAGTTGGGTTGGGATTTTGTCTTGCCATGGGATGGTGTCGGGGATTGCTTCGAATGGGTCAAAGGTCGGATCAAGGAACATGTCGCGGGGGTGAAGGTAAGGCGTCATTGGTTCGTCGGCAAGCTGTAGCCTGTAGCTCTCCACCGTATGGCACGGCCCCGAGCCGTTCCAGCCCTCCCTGGTGACGTGGTCTGGGTTGTATGGCACTTGGGCAAGGCCGGCGCGTTCGGGGCGCTCCTTGGCCACCCGTGTGCGCTTCGCTGGGGCCTCCTTGGCATCCATCGCATCAACCAGTTCCCGAAACCGGTCCACTGTCTTGTAGGCCCAGTCGAAGTAGTTCCTGTCCTTAAAACGGATTTCCTGGATGTCCCGGCCTTTGTATTTCCCAAATTCGAACCGGACAATGGACCCCTGTTTCTTTTTGGCAGGAATAATTGGAGGCACATGGGATTTCTGGAATTGCGACCGGGCGTGATACGCATCGGCCTCTTGGGATGGCTTGTATGACCCACGGTTGCTCATTCGGACGATCCTGAGTTTTGTTGACGGCTCGTCACTCTTGGTCACGCTCCGTCACGGCTTGAGATAATTCAACCCTTACAGCAGAAGCAAGTTCCTGGATTGATTCGGCAATTCTGCCCAGCCCTGTGCCGATGCTCATGACAGCTTCAGTAAGACAGCCAACGGATCCACCGAAATCATCGGATCCGGGACCGGCTTTCGTGTCAGTGATGGCATTGGCCAAGATGCAAATCATGCTTTCTAATTCCGTTTTGTTCATAATGTTGGTGGTGGGTTGGGATTTTCTTCTTTGAATTTGCGACGGATGCCGCAAACATACTTGCCGACATCGATCACGTTGTTCATGTCCATTTCGGCAGCCAGGGCGATCCATTGGAACACCAGCAACTCGCCGTGCTCCTTGATGAATTTCATCAAAATGGATTCGGTGGTGATGTCCCGGTGAAGGTCCAGTTCGGTTACCTTGCGGAAAAAAGCCACCAAGCGTTCCTTTTGGACAAGACGAAGCCTGGATTGTTCCACCATTGCCCTGATGGCGGCGTCATCATCGCTGGAGAAGGGTTCAGTCATAAGGTAGTAAGGTAGTATGAGTGAGAAGGATGTGCTGGAATGAGTTCAGATCGCAGGAAACGGTAGCTGACCCTACCCCGATGAGAAGTAGGGCACTATGCTGGAATTGAGACGAGTCCCTAGGTTTCCGTATAGCGGAAGGAGTGTGAGAAAGCCTTGATGGCCACTGCTCCGGTCAGCCATTTGCCCTTGCGGGAAGTTATACACCGGCACCCCTTCTTGCCCCTGCCTTGCGGCAAGCTGAGTTGGTTGCAGTTCATCCCCGTGCCGGGGTCAGCGGGCGAGGAGAGGCAAGCCCAACTGTTCCTCTCGGATTAAACAGTGGTGGGCGGATGCCGATCCGGTCTTGACCAATCAGGGGCCTGAGGAGATCCGCGCCACGAGTCCGTCCCGTGGCGACAACCAGATCATCCGGGTTGTCCCTCGTAAAGTTGGTCGGCCAAAGCTCTCATTGAGAACCTTGGGATGGGTTGCGGTTGTGCACCGCGCTTTTGAAAACGATTGATTATTGGTTTCCGGAATCCTTTGGGAACCGCAAAACCATTTCCCGAACAAGACGGAATTCCTTCAGCTTCACGCATGTCTCGCATGTGGCGGACAAGGGACTGTCGGGACTTGTTGTGATGTTTGGACATGAAAAAGGGCCAGTAGATTTTGGGGTGCCACCCTTGTCTACTGACCCTAGTTTGCGAGGATTTGCTCCTGACGCTTGAGAATCTTAACACCAGTGGCACCCGTCGTCAAGCCCCAAGAAACCAGAATCCTGCCCGATGGCAAGAACTATTTTCAGATTTTTTCAATCCACGAACTCTTTGTTCAGCATGTCCATCACTTGATCTGAAATGTCTTCGAATCCATCAAGATCGTTGGGATGGACAAATCCGGGGTCTTTTGGCTCGGCGTAGTCTCCTTGGACTATGATTCTGTCACCGGCCCAGCTTCCGATCAATGGGTGTGGCCTGGCGTCACCTCCACCCCTGCCGTTGCTGTTGGAGAGTAGAAGCCAAAGGGCGGTTGAGGTGGATTTGTCAAAACCCACTTGTTCCATGAGTTTCAGACCGTTGTCGATCCTATGTCCGTGGATGAACTGTTTTTTATCGATGTTGTATGGTTGATGGTACTGGCCCATGATGTTGGTTGGGGTTGGGGTTCAAGCAATGCAAAAGGAATTAGTCCGGCTAAACGGGTTTCCGGGTCAGCTCTTCGAACTTTGCCGTGGCGTCCTCTATGGTTTGGAAGGTCCAGCCTTCGTTTCCCCATAGTTCGTTGCGTGGGCAGGACTCGGTAGCGTCATGGAATTTCCCGAAGCGCTCGCCGGCCTTGTTGATCTGGATGCGGATCACCTCGTAATTGGGATGGAAATGTTCGGGTTTGGATCCTGCGAAGATGGCAATCCGGCCTTCCCGGCGCAACAATAGGAAATCAAAGCCGTTTCTGGCGTATTCGGTGAGGGGTTTCATGCTGGAAGGGTGTTCTTTGGGGAGCGGTAACGCGCAGGAGGCGTTCTGGCAGGTTCTGTGGCGCTGAGTGCCAGAATGGGGGTGCAGCGCCTCTACGGGCGTTTTCAGACGGTGCAGGCCAATGGCTGCAAGTCGGCCACCGGCACGGTGAAGAACGGGTTGGCGATACCATCAGGATCAAGGGTGCAGGCGCGGGTGCGCAATTCACAATGCCTGAAGTCGTCAGCCACGAAACCCCAGTCGTTCCCGGTGAACTCATAGACCACGGCGCCTTTGGGGATGGGTTCCCGTGGATTGGTGGCGTCCTTGAGCAGGACGTAGGCTTGGGGTTTGAGGATCATGGGTCAGTCTTTCCAGAGGGATTTGATGCGTAGGTAGGCTTCCGCACGCATGGCTGCGGGGGCGGAGACGTAATGTCTCAGGGTGTGGTAGTATTCGCGGGCGACGTTTTGCCCAGAGACGAGATCCGCCAGCATGTCGCGGAATCGCTCGTGCTGCCAGGGGCGGAGATCAACCTCCACATCATGCATCGCGTTCAGGTCGTTCAGGTAGTCGGGCACCTCTTCAAGATTTGGCAATTCTCCAGCATAACACCGGCCGAATTCCCCCATGCGCGGCTCCGGGTATCCCAGAGCTCCAGCGATTGCTATTCTTTGCGCTTCTGGTTTCATGGCTCGGTGGAAAAGGTTGGAAGTGTGGCCAGAAACTCCCGCAGTATGCAGGCATTCTTTTCTGACTCTGTCGGATTGTCCCCAATACGGTACTCCGCACGGAAGAACATCCACCCCAGCTCAATTTCGCAGAAATGAACAAGAGCGGAATAGGCTTGGCATGCTTCCTTTTTTCCGCGTTTCAATTCTTCGACTTGCCTCTTTAATGATTTGACGCTCATTACGCACTCGGCGCAATCGTGGCCATCACATTCACTGGCGAGGGCCATGTAGTCTTTTTCAATCTCGGCGGCCTCATCGTATTGAACCCATTCCCCATCGTCCCGGGGCCCCATGAAGGCGTCTGTTTGTGTTGGATCGTAGCGTTTCATTGGTCACTCCATGCGATTAGAAGGGTCTCAGCTCCAGTCATGAGGTGCGCACCGCATTCCTCGCAGCGGGTGTTGCTTGCGTCCGGCTCCACGTTTGACTGCTCGGCTCCGCATTGGCGGCAAATCCCGATGTTTTCATCCTGTTCGCAGAGTTCGAGGATCCGTTCAAGGGTGATGGGTGTGTTCACGACTTCTTCTCCTCCTTGTGTTTGCATGAGTGGCAGCAGGGCAGCCATATCAACTCACCCCACCAGTTTCCACGCTTGGCTATGGAGGTGCGGTTCTGGTTCGTCAGACCACATCCGCAGAAGTGGCAGGTCTTTTTTCCTTTGGCCATGGTGGTCAGGGATCGTCGGGTGAGCAGAAACAATGCGCCAAGGCGATCAGCACGTACAGTGCGACGAGCGCGCAAAAGAAGATGTCGGACCAAGTCATTGGATTGGAATTGAGAGTTGGAAAAAGGTGGGTTTGATTAAAGTGGCAGACTTGGCGACGTATCGCCCCGGTCTGCTAGCGGGTGAGGGTTGTAGGCGTAAGTGTCGGGGACTATCCCTCAGTGCAACGCCTCGTTGCTGGCAGCTGCTTGTGTCTGTCCATCTCCCTCGGTTTAAGATGAGGTGAGTTCGGGGACGGGGGATCACGCCATGGGCGGCCCCATGGCAGGAGAAGTAAAAGGATGACAGGCATGGCAACGGTCGATTTAGCCGGACTAACGCGGCGGTGACAAGATCAAAGATGGTGAGGGAACCCGTTCTCTTGCGCGAGGTCAAAGGAAACAGGATTGTGGCATTCACGTAGTGACACAGTACATGGCAAGGTGATACCTGGAAGCTTGGGGTCACAGCATGGGCTGTCTTTGTGGATCCCCTTGGTGCAAGTGTGGGTGGCCCATCGGTTGTGCGAATCGCACCACCAGGATTTAGCGGAAGGCGGTTGGTTGATACCTGGGGTGACAACAACGGTATCGCCTGGGTTGAGCCATACCGACACCTCTTTTCCAACAGTATCCTCGGCACGAGAGGCTAGCATGAGCGACTCACTGTTTCCGACGCACTTCCCTCCCTCCACAAATCCGGCTGAGATCGGTTTGCGGTGGATGCGTCTCCATCCAGCCCTGTCATTGGGATGGTCCTTGAGAAAGCAGACAGCTTCCGCCATGTCCGTGTGATGCACGGATTTTGGGAAGATGAAGATTTCCTCCGTGCCGTCAGGTAGTTTGGTGGTGATGTATTTCATGGGAAGGAGGTGCCATGTCCCTATTACCCCGAAGGGTGAAACCACATCACAGCCTTTTGGCTCAATGGTTCCAGGTGTTCTTACTGGCATGGCGCTCAGATCAGACGGCTTTTTATTGCGGGTGACATGCCGCTTCATCATGTGGTCGCCATCGGTGACCGCACTAGCCCGTGTCACGGGGCGTGGGTGTTGAGGGGACGTATCCCCGAAAGGGAACACCCGCCACCTCCGAAGGGGCGACGGGTGACGAGTCAGGCGGATCAGAAGGGCATCTCACTGGAGCCTTCCGGTTCATCCTTGCTGCCGAAGCAGGCGGCGAACTCCGGCGTGGCCTTGAGTGCGGCCATTGCGTCGGGGCTTTTCACCTTGGCGGCGAAGTAGAGGACCGGGCTTTGGCAACCACTGGTGCGGGTGCCATCGGCGCGTTCCTTGTTCCAGGCGCGGATGAGGGTGACCTCACCGATCTCGGCGGCGATGTCCAGCGGGAGGCCGGACGTGACGATGCGGGTGCCCTTGGAGTGGGCGCTCAGCAGGGCCGTGCGCGTTTCGAGGGTGAGTCCCGTGGTGTAGCGGGCCTTGACACCCGCCGGATCCAATTTGTTGATGTCGAAGTTTTCGAGCAACGTCTTCGCGTCGGCTGCATCACGGGTGTGAACGAGGATGTTTTGGGGTTCTGCAACTGCGACTGTGGATTCGGTTTCAACTGATTTCGGTTTCATACTGTTGTTTCTGTGTTGTTGGTGATGATCCGGCCGTCCCGTCCCGTCACCTGACGAGATCGAGACAACCGAATCGAACACACAATTCACAAGCGACGCGAAGCGGAGCTCAAACCCCTCTGAATGATCCGAGTTTAGCTTTGATAGCTGGACGGATATTACGGCGGGCATGGCCGATGTGTTTGGTCATTAGTTGTTCGTCGTAATCAGTGTACTTGTGCCGGACAAATGCCTTTACCGCTTTTGTGACCAATTGAGGCGTTATTTTCGGCATGAAGCCTTCGTCATTGGTTGAAAATATGCGGAATGTGTTTGTCCGTCATGTTGGGGAACAAGTCCGTTAGGTATTGGTTGACAGTCGTCTTTATGATGATTGTCGCCAGTGTCTTTTCGGGCGTCTTCACGGGAGTTGGTTGGTTGGATTACCAGAAGCGCAATGCTTGGTCACTGTTGAGGGTCCACTTGCGGCCGTTGGACGCGGAGTCCTTTGGATTGGCTGCGTTGGCGAGGCAGTTCTGCCAATCCCGTTCTTGGATGGCGCGGTTCTTCATGGACACCAATCGCTGGGCTTTGCCCTTCATTAGGTTCACGCGTTTGGCGTGGCGGATTGCAAGGCGTTCCGCGTGATCGTCCTGTTGCGCCTGCGTGAGCGCTGTAGGGCGTTCGGTGGTGCGTGTGGCACGTGGTGAGGCAAACAACTCTATAACGCGTCCTGGGGCCACCGTATCGGCAAGAATGATCTTGTGGCTGGATTCGGGGTGGATCGGTGCGTTGACTGCAGGATCCAATCCAAGCCATGAGGTCGGGTAGTCATGTTCATGGCGTGACGGGCTTGGGATGTAACCCGGAGATTTTGGATCGAGTCCCGGACGGGTGGTCTGGAAACCGATTTGCGGTTTATGCGTGATCTTGACAGGGTTCTCCAATATCGGGGAACCATTAGCGTCGAAGCGTCCTGCCCAATGGCCGTAGTTGCGTGGCAGCAACGTCTGGGCTTCCAAGTTGGCACGATCCTCAAACCAGTTGCGGTAGAGCCTGATGAAGCGGCGGGACTTCAGCTTGCCACCTTCGATCAATTTCTCGTCTTCATCCATGGCGGTGAAGTCACGCACACGCTCGTTGCCCGTCTGGCGGGCGATCAAGGCGTCACGGCGCTTCTGTAATTCGCGCACACGTCCCGCTGCCTCCTGGTGGGCAAGGCTCTTCTCCGGTGAGTTGAATGCATCCATCATGGCCTGGCTGATTGGGCCTTTCAGTCCCATGATTTGGTGGGAGAGTTCGTGGTTTTCACGGCGTACGTTGCGTGCCAACTCGGCCAGGGCGTCACGGAAGTCCGGATGCTGCCAGATGGGAGCTCCGGCACGGAAGTCGTTCAGCGAGTCGGTGACACCACGGCCATCAAGGATAAGAGCAGCTTCTTCAACGAGAAGCATTCCGCCGGTGATCAGGTCGGTGTCAACCTCGCACCGTTCACCGTCACGTTGGAAGCCTTGGTCGATAAGTTCGGCATCGAGTTCCATGTATTCATCGACGTTGATATTACCCTCGTCATCCATGATGCCTTCGCCATCGGCGGTGGCGATGTTAGCCCGGCTAAGGATCCTGTACTCGGATTTGCTCACTGTGAGACGTTCCGTGAAGTTCTCCACTTGCACCGGTGTCAACTCCAGCTCTTCGGTAGCATGGATCAGATCACCATCTTCATTGGCCAGATAGTGTGACGGGGCGATTGTCCTGTTGCGCTCGTATCCGACAATGACAAGCCAGCCATTGTTGGTGACCAAGCCGTTGGCATCGGTTGTGTCCAACCATGGGGAATCTTTCCAGATGGTCTGGTAGGTGGGCACGATGTCCGTTTTATTCCAGATGGCTGCCACGATGGATGCGGCGCCGCCCTTGATGCTCATGCCAAGGCGGGTGGCAACGGCACGCAAGGCAGCGTCGGGGGCGCTGTGAAGCACGGGCTTCCATTTCCCTTGGGTTTTGCCAAGGTCCACCATCTTTTCACCTGGCAACTGCACCACGTAGCGGGCGGGGACGTGAACCACACCCTCGGAAGGCAATACCGTGCCATCCTTGGCGCGAGCCACCGTGAGGGGCGGGAACTGACGCACGATGGCATTATCCCACTCACGCTTGCCATCGGGGCGGGTGATCTTCTCCGTGTTGATACGGAACGTGGATGATTGGGCGGCACGCACCTTGGCTTGTTCCTTCTTCCATGCTTCCAGACCGTGAAGGTCATTCAAGGTGCTGTAGATGGTGGACTTCAGCTCATCGGCAGTGAGAGGCCAAGGACGGGGTGTGCGCACTTCCGGGTCATCAGTGGACTCGGTGCAAGCCTCCTGCTGGGCGGCAATCAAACGCGCCACAATGCCTTTGGGAGAGGCCGGGGTGCGAAGTGCCGTAAGTTGCAAGCGTTCGCTTGTCGTCATGGGGCGGGCGATGGAGCGCATGGGGTCAACGGCGGCGAAACTGAGGCGGCACCAATTGGAGGTGGCCTTTGGGAGCCTAGCCGTGGTAACCTTGTAGGCGTCGATGGCGTACATGGGGATGTCGGCGTTGTCAGGGACAACGGTGGCGGATTCAAGCATCTCAACCATTTCAGACGGCAACGGGAAATTCCCGTTGGTCAGGTCGTGGTTGATTGCGGTTGGATACGATTTGACTGATGTGGTTTTCATACTGATGTGTTTTCTATTGTGGTTTGCCCTTTATTGGGCGGGTTGTGTGAAAGCGCCTTTTCAGGTAGGCGGCACCTCTCAGGGTTGTGATTCTTGTTGAAGGATGCGTTCAACGGCAGCCTTGATTGTGTCGCAATGGCAACGCTTCGGGTGGCAGTGGCACGATAGGGATACCGTCTTGCCCTCCCGCACCAATTGCGCGATTCGGGCGATGCGGAGCTTGAGCGGACTGTCCGGTAGTGAGAGCCGTAGGAACGATCCGTATTCTTCACAGACTGCGTCACGGCCGGCTTCTCCCTTCATGGGGAATGGATTGCCAAGGCCGGCGTCAACCAGCCATGGGTACTTGCTCCCATTGCGCCCGCAGTACAGATTGACGTCACAGGTTGGGCGACGCCCGTTGACGTTGTGGATGGTGATGGCGTTCATTGGTCGATGAAGTTGGGGTTCGGAGTATGCGTGATGAATGCGATGGCAAACCTGCCGAAGCCAATCTCACGGGTGATCATGTTCTTCTCTATGTATCGGGACGTTGAGACCCTTTTATCGTACCCATTCTTGTGCCATCCTTCGGGATTGGAATGGTAGGAGATGCGGAACGGACCCACCAGAATGGCGGTTCCCCTGTAGTCACTGTGGAAGTGCATGTTGATGATGTCGATGTTCATATTGATGTGTTGTTGTGGCCTTGATCGGCCTTGTTGATTCCAAACGCCAAGCTTCTGGTGCCTGGCCAACCTTCAATAATGTGAGAATCAATCATATCACCCTTCTCCCGAGACGCCCGCAAGGGCGGCTTCGGGCAGTCCTCATTACAGCAAAGCGACATGTTCACCACATGGCCTTTCTTGGTGCACTGTAGCGCACAGGAGGCGTTTGCGGGGAGTCTGTGGCACATAGTGCCATATCGGGGGTGACCGGCCTCAAATCGCCATGCTGGGACATCCTCCATTTAGCCGGACTAAACAACCCTTGGGCATTTGCAACAATTCCCTTGTGGATTGCCCACACTTCTGCTTGGTATTGCCCATGTCAAAGCAGATTGCTCCCTTGATGGCAGACCCAATCCCCGTCAAACCACCGCTCAGTGCTGGCGACAAGGACCTGATCCGATCCCTCTACTGCGCGGGAGAAAAGGCCACAATCCTCGCCAAACGATTCCAAATCTCACCCAAGGTGATCTACCACATGGCCCAGCGTGGCAAATGGGCAACACCGCAGCGAATCGGCAAGGCAGCCAAGAGCGACATCGTGGCGACCAACGATCCAGCTGTGGAGGTGGCGGCACTCTGGAACCGCCGATCCGAGGCATCACGTAATCGCGTGTACGACGGAGCCTCCAAGGCACTGGAACGCTTCTACGCCATGTCCCCTGTCCCTCAATCCTTCAAAGAGGCCCAAATCACCCAAGACATGCTCGATAAGGCCATAAACCCGAGCGCGGGAGGCAAACCCACTGATTCGCCGGGACTTACAACCAACGTCAACCTCGCCTTCCTCACCAACAACCTCTCCCCAGTACCATCCCCACACACAGTCGACATTTAGGCCAACCGCGGGCGACTCCCCAATGGAAACACCCTCTACTCCCCCATATTTAGGCCACATAGGGTGTGTTCTCTCCCCTCCCACTGTCTCAATACCCCATATGATGCCTTCAAACCCCCTCTTAAAGGCATTCCTTTGCAAGATTTTGCTCTCACGCGAGGGTTTAAGTAGAAGGGGATGTAGAATGTTTGCACCTTGTATCGCAGGCAGGTGCAAAGCTTTGGAGGGGATATTTTGCACTGTGCAAAGATAATTGTTGACTTTGCACCTTGGGCAGTGCAAAGGTCTTTGCACCATGAGTGACGAAACCAAGACAGTGAAGGATTTGATGGACCCGGAAGTGCAGGACAGGCTGTGGCTGGGGTTGAAGGCGAACATAGCGATGCACCAGGATGGTGGAGGAGGGTGGCCGACTACCTTCCTTATGGAGAAGTTGCGTGAGACGGTGGTCATATCAGCGTTGAGGTTTGGTGGGGAGGATTATGGATATTTCTTCTGGCTTCGTCCGCAGACAGGGAGTATACGAAGCGGCATGAGGCAACTTATAGGATGTTTCGCTGACTTTGATGACGAGGTGGGGCTGCGTCTTGCGGCGCAAGCGCGGGTCAAGGAGCTTGAGGCCAAGTTTGAGGACATGATGGCAAGAGCGGGTGAGAGAGCGCACAAGGTGGTTGCGTCCCGCCCCAAGGTGGAGAAGGTATCCAGCAATGAGGATCATGGTGGAGACGTTGGATCCAAGGGGCGTCAGGCATACGAGCGTAGGAGTGCGGGCGAGCCGTGGCAGGCCATAGGGCCACACGCTGTGAACTCGGCCAAGTCGCATGCCAAGACGAATGGGTTGCCGTGGCCTCCAGTATGGGGAGCCATTCCGCCATCGGTGGGAGGTGCAAGCGAAGACAGTACTGACCGACGTGGTGCGCGAAGCGCGAATCATTGAGTGCGACATAAAAAGAACCCGGCGAGGACAGGGC